>JADMIO010848919.1_pt1 | contig 69060 bp, 60 predicted proteins | sample 8958161 | NCBI WGS metagenome assembly JADMIO01 (sample SAMN16585339, study PRJNA669376) | soil metagenome | isolation source: Crop rotation soil | place: USA: Cullars Rotation, Alabama | collected 2011 | reverse complement strand
CGACAACTTGTCCACGTGGAATTCTAAGCTTAGGATCCCAATGTGCTGGAAAGAGGTTGATCGGCTCGAGCGTCGCGGGCCTGTCGCCGCGCGCATCGGGATCGACGCGGATCGTTTGCTCGCTCTTCGCGTAGCCCGCGCGGACGGCGACCAGGCGCGCCGAGCCCGGCGCGACGTCGTCGATGCGAAACGCGCCGGCGCGATCGGTACGCGCGTGCACCGCTCCCGAAGCCGTGTAGAGCGTCACCTCGGCCCCTTCGAGCGGGTCACGCCCGCGACGGGTGGTGACCGAGCCAGCAACGCTCACGCCTCCTTGAAGCTCGAAGCGCAGCTCCCCCGGGGCCGGATCGATCTGACGGATCTCGGGCGCGCGACCGCGGCGAGTCACCGACACGCGAAGCGGCAAGCCCACCGCATCCTGGAAAATGGCCCTGCCGTCGCGGCCGGTGAACGCGGTGCGGCGAAGGGGCGCGTCGGGCTGCAGCGAGAGAACCAGGATCTGTGCACCGTCGAGCGGCATCCCGTGGTCGTCGACCACTTCCACCGTCATCGCTTCGCGCGCCGCCGGAAGAACGAGCTCGATCTCTTTTCGGTCGCCCTCCTTGATCGAGACGGTGGTGCGCAAAACGACGTCGTCGCTCGTGTCCGGGCGGCTCGCGGATACGACGATCTCGCCCGGAACCGCGGCAAACGCGAAGGTACCGTCGTCCGCCGTGTGCGTCGAGCGCGCGAGCGATCCTTTCGCCGACGCGATCTCGACGCGAACGCCGCCGAGCGGCGCGCGCCGATCGTCGAGCACCCGCCCTTCGAGGGATCCGCCGCCGCGCAGGACGACGTGCACCTCTGCCTCGCCGCCCGACGTCAACGTGACGAGCGACGATATCCCTTCGATGTACGCGGGATGACGAACGATGGCGCGCACGCGCCCCGGCGGGATGGGAAACGCGCGAAACGTGCCGTCGTCGCGGGTCACCCACGGTTCGGGGGGCGCCTCCTTGCCGTGTCCTCGCAAGAGCGCCGCGTTGATCGAGCCGCCGTGCGGAACAGGCGGAAGCGGACCGGGCATGACGCCGAGCTCACCCGCCGCAACGAGCGGGCGCGGACCGGCGAGCGCCCACGAGAAATGGGCCGCGCGAAAAGCGGTGCGCTCGGGGCTTTCGTCGATCGGCTCCCCGCTCGGCGTCGTCCCGACCACTTCGACGGTCGCGCCGTCGACCGGAAACCCTCGCGCGTCGACGACGTCTCCACGCAGCGTCGCGCCGCGCACGAGACCGATCCGAACGAGCCCGAAAGCGGCGGCGGGCACCGGCACGCCCGTTCGCGGAACGAAGCCGGCCGCGCGGGCGGAAAGAAAGGCGACACCCGCGGGGATGGGCCCGAGGGTCGCCGCGCCTCGCGCGTCGGTCGACGCTTCGAGAGGAAACGAAGAGAGCCCCGCTTCCGCGAGCACGATGCTCGCGTCGGCCACCGGTGCGGCGCCGTCTTCGTCGCCGTCGGTCACCCGGACCGCGACGCGACGACCGGGCGCGAGCGCGAGCGTCACCGATTTCGATTCGCCGCGACCGAGCGCCACGCCCATCTCCGCGGGCGAGACGAGGTCCCCGCGGGTGGCGCGGAGATCGTAGATGCCCCGAGGCAGATCCGGAATCTTCGCGCGACCCCCCGCGTCGCTCTCGACCTTGCGCGCAGGCCAGAGCCCCGAGCCCGCGACGAGCACGCTCGCCCCCGCAACGGGCTTTCCGTCGACGTCGACGGTCGCCACGTCGATGAAGCCGAGCTTGCGAAGGGTCACCTTGATCGGATCGGTCTTCGTTCGGGATCCGGTGGAGAGGGCGCTCGCTCCGACACTCTGGGTGGCCATCTCGTACCCGGGCGCCTTGACCCTGACGTTCCAAGGTGGAGGTCCGAGGCGAACGATCGCCGCCTGTCCCTTCGCGTCGGTCCGGGTCACGAACGGAAGCGGATCGCCGGTGCGAGCTTCGACCATCGCGTCGGCGATCGGAGCTCCCCCATCGTCGACCACGAGCGCTCGCAACGTCGACGCTTTCCGAAGCCTCATCTTCACGTCGCGCGGCGCCTCGTCGACGACGAGCCGCGTCGATGCGCGGGCGAACCCCTCCCCCTCCGCCAAGATCCAGGTCTCGCCCTTCGGCAGCGAGCCGACGTCGGCCCGGCCGGACGCATCGGTACGCGCGGCCCCGGCGAGGTACGCGCGATCGTCTTCGAGCGAAAGCACCCGCACCGCGACGTCCCTCGCGGGCGCCCCATCGTCTTGCTCCACCGTCACCGTCACCCGACCGGGCCGCTCGGTCACCGAATCGGGCACGGGCGGGGGCTCGATACGCGCCGGCACGGCGAACTTGGGCCCGCTGTCCCTCAACGAGAAGACGAACGTGAGGCACACGAGAGCTGCTATCGCAATGGAGATGCGCTGCGCCGGCGGCACCCTTCGACCATAACGCCCAGGCACTACCCTGTCAGTTCCTCGCTGTCAGATCGATCGTCGAAGTGGCACGACGCCCACTCAAACTGACCGCACAGGCGCCACCCTGTCGCTGAATGACGGACTGGCACTACCTCGCGGCCGTTCCCACAGGAAGCAAGGTTGCGCCGGTCTCGCCGGAATGGTTACGTGGCAGAGCGTTGCAAATGCCGATCGTGATCTGCTGCTGCCAAAGACTGATCCGGTAGTGGTGTGCCCCATCCTGCTTCCCTCAATCGTTTCCCTCGATCCTGTGGTATTCGGCCCCGATGGCCGCCCCGCTGGGAAAGAGAGCTCGACCGAAGGGCGAGATCGCTCTCTTGGGAATCGCGCTCCTCTTCCCCGGCTGCGACTCGTGCGGACCGCGTCAGGAGCGGCGCTGGGGGGTCTGCACCTGCGAATACATGACCGACATGGATCAGCCGGGGAAGATCAGCTTCGAGGTGTGCGGCGATCCCGCGCAGCAGAAACACGTCGCGAAGAGCTGCGCGCTCGGCTCGGGCGTGGGCGCGGTGCTCGAATGCGCGTGCCGGGCGGGGAGCGGCGCCGCATGCCTCGACTCCGAGACGTGTCGCGACGTCAGGTAGTCTCCTCACGCTGGTGGCGCGCTGGGGGCTCTGGTAAACGAGCGAGACGATATGGAGCGACCGGAGTTATCCATCGTGCTCCCCATCTTCAACGAGGAGCCGGTCCTCGACGAGCTCGAGCGGCGCCTCGCCGCGTTCCTTTCCGCGGTGGGAACCCGCTGGGAAGTCATCTTCGTCGACGACGGATCGACCGACGCTTCGTTCGCGCGGCTGAAGGAGCTTTGCGGCGCCGAGCCGCGCTACCGATTGGTCTCGTTCGCTCGCAACTTCGGACACCAGTTCGCGATCACCGCCGGCCTCGACTACGCGCGAGGCGAAGCGGTGGTCATCATGGACGCCGACCTGCAAGATCCGCCCGAAATCGTGGCCGAGATGCTCGCCAAGTTCCGCGAGGGCTTCGACATCGTGCACGCGGTTCGAAGGTCGCGCGAGAAGGAATCGATCTTCAAGCGCGCCACGGCGTATCTGTTCTACCGCCTGCTCAAAGCATTGGTCGGAATCAACGTGCCCGTCGACGCGGGCGATTTCCGCCTGATGAGCCGGCGCGTGGTGCTCACGCTCCGCACCCTCTGCGAGTCGAGCCGATTCGTCCGAGGCATGGTCGCCTGGGTGGGCTTTCGGCAGACGGCGGTGCTCTACGACCGCAAACCGCGCTTCGCGGGCAAGACGCACTACCCGTTCCGCAAGATGTTGAAGTTCGCATTGGACGGCATCGCGGCTTTCTCCATCGTGCCCCTGCGCGTGGCTACATGGCTCGGCATCTTCGCCGGCATGATGGGCATCTGCGTGGCCGGGTGGGCTCTCTACGGGCGCCTCTACGAGCGGTTCGTTCCCGGCTGGGCGACGATCATGATGACCGTCTCGCTCGGAGCGAGCGCGCAGCTCATCATGACCGGCATCCTCGGTGAGTACGTCGGCCGCATCTACGAAGAGGTGAAGCGCCGACCCCTCTACATCGTCGCCGACGAGGTCAACGCGACCCGCGAGGAACGCTAGTCCCTTTTTACGAGCAGAGGATTTTACAGGAAGAGGGAAGATCGGGAAGGTCAGAGGAGTTTGGGGGTTCGAAACTCAAATACTCTCTCTGACCTTCCTGACCTTCCCTCTTCCTGTTCACTCTCCGAAAGGTAGAAAGGGGACGCGGTTGCCGAAAGGCCGGAAGGGCTCAGCGCTTGGCATAGAGCCACCAGGTCCCCTGGTGGTCGACGAGGGTGACCGAGGGATCTCCCGCGAACACGTGCGCCGGGGCGCCGCGGCTTCGCACGAGGAACGTGTCGAACCACGGGCCGTCCCTTTTCACGTCGAAGAGCTCCGGCGTCCACTCCCACCGCGTGGGGCGCGTGGGGGGTACGTTCGGATCGTTCTCGCGATACCGGATCGGATGGATGTCCCAAGAGACGAAGTGCCACGACAGCCAGCCCCCCTTTTTGGCCTGGATCCACGCGGGGAGGTGGATGAAAGGGGTGGTCGACCTCATCGAGCCGGAGTGGTCGAAGACCAGGTACATGAGCTTCGGACTCTGGGGGACCTGCTTCTCGATCGCGCGAAAGTCCGCGGTCGCCGCGTCGAATTCGTGCCACTGACCGGCGATGTAAAAGGCGAGAGGCCCCACCGCGTACGCCATCGCGGCGACGAACGGCAGCTTGAGCCACCACTTGCGCGGCATGTCGGGCATCACGCCGACCGCCATGAAAGCCGCGGTCACGATCTCGCGCGGATAGACGAACCACCAGACGCCGATCGTCATCGGCAAGACGAAGTAGCAGCCGAGGTAGACGATCGTGACGGCGATTGGAACGATCGTGACCCCGACGCCCCACCACCACTGCCGCGCACCGCGCCGCTTCAGGCGCCCCTCGACGACGAACGAGATCGCCGCGACCACGAAGAGCGCGACGGTGGCCCACATCATACGGACCGCCAGCGTCTGCTCTTCGGACCCCACGAAGCTCCCGAACAGATGCGACGCCGCTTCGTGGCTGCGCTCCCAGTGGATCTCGAGTGGACCGATGCTCGAGTCGAGCGTCGCCCGCCGCAGCACCCGCCAGACGGCGAAGACGCCGAGCGACACGCCGAGCGGAATCGCCACCGGACGAATGCGACGGGTCGCCGGGTACATGACGATCGTCGTGCCCACCACCGCGGCGAGGGCAAAAGGGAACCGATAGACGTGGGTGAAGAACACCGCCAAGAGCGACAGCGTGAGACCGATCGTCCTCGCTCGCGTGGGCCGATCGAGCGCGAGAAGGGTGAAACCGATCGTCATCGCGAATAGGCCGATGGCGCCCATGAAATTCAAGAAGCCCCAGTGCGTCAGCGTGCACCAGACGAGCTCGAGACCCAGAAGGCCCCAGAGCGGGCTCTTCTTCATCCCGTGAAACATCACCGCGAGCCCGGCCGGCATGAGGCCGAGCATCACGATGGCCATCGCCTTGGTAGCCGCCGTGATTGGCATCACCAGCGAGAAGAGCAAACCGACCACGTACATCGACACGTAGGGAGCGTCGAACGGGTGCAGCGAGAATTGCTCCCGGAAGTGCCAATCCGGGTCGAAGTAGTGCCGGAGAATCGATGTTTCGGCGGCGTGAAACGGAAGATCGGTGATGGGGGGGTAAGCCGTCGCCAAGAACGGGTAGACGACGACGTAGATCGTCAGCGAAAGCGCGAGCGCCCCTACGAAGGCACGCCCCTTGTCGTGCCGAACCCTCCGGGTCAGGGAAAGAGCCCAATCTCTGAAGCTCCTCGGCATCGGCGCTCCGCTTCTTATCAGCTTTTCCGCGGGTTGGCAGCGCGAAGGGGGACCGCCGGGACCGCCCGGTTTTCGCGCTACCCGGACTTGACCCGTTGAAACAGCACCGTTAAGCACGCTACGTGACTTCCCCGCCGCGCGCGCTGATCGTGACGCCGACCTACAACGAGCGCGCCAACCTCGCGACGTTCGTTTCGGAGGTTCGGGCCGCCGCGCCCCATGCCGACTTGCTCATCGTCGACGACGCGTCTCCCGACGGCACCGGCGACCTCGCCGACGAGCTCGCCGAAAAGGACGCCCAGGTCCGGGTCATGCACCGGGCGGGAAAGCTCGGCCTCGGCAGCGCCTACGTCAAGGCATTCCACTGGGGTCTCGGGCGCGATTACGAGCAGTTCTTCGAGATGGATGCCGACCTCTCGCATCAGCCCAAGTACCTCGAATCGTTCTTCCGAGAGCTCGAGAACGGGGCCGACGTCGTCGTCGGCTCGCGCAACATCCCCGGTGGCGCGGTCGAAGGTTGGGGCATGGGGCGCCAAGTCCTCTCGAAGGGGGGATCGCTCTACTCCCGGCTCATTTTGGGAATTCCGGTCCGCGACCTCACCACCGGCTTCAAGGCCTTCCGGCGGCGCGTGCTCGAGCAGATCGATCTCGAGACCGTGCATTCCAACGGGTACTCGTTTCAGATCGAACTGACCTACCGCGCGATCCGTCGCGGATTTCGCATCGCCGAAGTCCCCATCGTGTTCGTCGACCGAACGCTCGGACGTTCGAAAATGAGCAGCAAGATCTTCGCCGAAGCCGTGGGAGTCGTCTGGCGCCTCCGCGGCGAGGCGCTCTTGGGCAAGCTTTAGCGTGGCGGCGTCGGCGACACTTCGAATTCGAGAACGATTGCTCCGCGCGCTCACGCGCCTCAAGAGCCCGACGACGCTGGTCCGGGCGCTCGCTCTTGTCGGCGTCCTGGCGCTGTTCGGCGCGATGCTCCGCGGCTTGCTCGAACCGCTCTTCGCCGACCTCTCCACGTACGGATTTCACGACTGGGATTCGCACAGCGTCTATCGGTACGTGACGGTGCTGTCGCTCAAGCGATACCACGAATTGCCCTGGTACAACCCATGGCTATGCGGCGGCTTCGCGTCGTGGGGATACGCCGAAGGCTCGACGAATCTCGTGTCGCCGTACCTGCCCATCTATTTGTTGGCGCCCATACAGGTCGCGCTCAGGATCGAAGTCCTGGGCAGCGCGGCCCTTGCGCTCGTCGGCTCTTACCTCTTCGCGTCGCGGCTGACGAAGAGCGTGGCGCTCCGCGCATTGGTCGCCGTGCTCGCCGCGGTCAACGGGCGATGGGCGCTGCAAATGGCCACCGGGCATACATGGCATCTCCAATATGCGTGGTTGCCGCTCGCCCTCTACTTCATCGACGTTTCGTTCGAGCCGAAGAAGACGCGCTACGCCGTCTACTCGGGCATCTGTCTTGCGTTCACGTGCTTCATGGGCGGCATCTACCCGCTGCCTCACGCGGCCATTGCCCTCGTCCTCTATGGGGGGGCTTGTGCGATCACGTTCCGTCGCATGCGGCCGCTCGTGAACGTGGCCATCGCCGGCCTGTGTGCGGTCGGCTTCGCTGCGCCCAAACTCTTTCCGCTCATCGCGGTGATGTCGCGTTTTCCGCGAATCATCGAGTCGACCGAAGCGATCGACCTCCGGCAGGCCGTCCTGATGCTCGCCGATCCTCACCAGGGACTGCAGATGGCGCCGGTTGCCGTGCCGGCCTACGGCTGGCACGAGTGGGGCATCTACATCGGCGCGGCGGGGACCGCGATCTTCTTTTTTGCCATGTTCTTCGGCCGGGGCCCGCGCGTCGTTCCGCTCCGGATCATGGGGATCATCTTCTTCTTGCTGGGGCTCGGCGCTTTCTTGCCAATGGCTCCGTGGACGCTGCTCCACAAACTCCCTCCGTTCTCGTCGCAACACGTCCCCTCGCGCTTTCTCTTCCCCGCGGTCTTGTTTCTTTCGGCGGCGTTCGTTGGGGCGGTGTCGCGTCCCGTCGGTCGCTGGATCGATCGTCGGCCGTGGATCGAGCTCACGCTCCTTATCCCGGTGGCGGTGATCGCGATGGATATCGTTTCCGTTGGCCGGAAAGCCACCGCACAAGCGTTCTACCTGCATGCGCCCGCAGTGGCCCAGGTGCCCGCTTTCCGCCAGGAGAGCGTGCCGCCGGCCAATTACGATCCGCCCGATGCGTGGGCTGGCGCGTCGCTTCTTTCGGTGTACGCGAACACCGGCTTCACCACTTGCTACAGCGTGCCCGACCGCGGTGAACCCAAAGGCGCACGCGCGCGCACCGAGAGCGGCTACCAGGGCGAGGCCTATGTTGCGGACGGAACCGGCGAAGCTCGCGTCGTCGAGTGGAGCCCGAACAGCGCGGAGATCGAAGTCTCGAATGCGAGCCCCGGTTCCACGCTCGTCTACAACATGAACTACGAGCCGAGCTGGCGCGCCGACGGGAGGCCCGCACTCGAGTGGCAGCACGCAGTCGCGGCGCCTCTTCACGGGGGAGCGCAGCGGGTGCGCTTCTCTTACTACCCGCGAGGTTTCACCGCGGGCTTCATCGTCTTTCTCGTGACCTGCCTCGCTGTGTTCGCCGGGTCCCGCCTTCTTCGCGGCGCGCGAACGAAGGCGCGAACGGTCGAACGATCGGGCAAACCAGACCCACGCTCGGTCGAAGGTGAACGACTCGGAGCGCGAACGTGACCTTGCGTTGGCGCGTGAGCGTCGAACGGGTCGCGAAGGCATTCGCGGTCGTCGCATGCGCCTGGTTCGCGGTGGCCGCCGCGTGGAACATGTTTGCCATGCCGGGCAGCGGCCATCTCGGCGCCGGAAACGCCGGCGCAGCGCTCACGGCGGAGCAGATCGTCCGCTGGAAGATCCTCTACCCGGGTTGGGACTATTTCGCTTCACAGCCCCCTTCGCCCTCGACGTACTACTGTCACCATCCCTTCGGCGTGCATTGGACGAGCGCGCTGGCCCAAGCGATCTTCGGCAGCCGGGACTTCGTTCTCTACTTGCCGGCGGTGATCATGAGCGCGCTCACGCCGCCGCTCCTCTACAAGATCGGCAAGGAGCACTGGGGCGTGGTGGCCGGTGCGGTGGCGGCATGTTCGTTCGTCGTTCTACCGATCACGCTCGGCTTCGCGAATTATCACAACCTCGAAGTGATGTGCATCTTCGGGGCGATGCTCTTCTTCTGGGGGCACTCGCGGTACCAGGCAACGAGCAAGCCGCGGTACCTGGTCGCGAGCCTCCTCGGGATCTCGACGCTCGCGATCGGTGACTGGATCGGGTACGTCATTGCGGCCTCGCTCCTCGGCTGGAGCATGGTGCGAGCGTTCGTGCTCCCGCGGCATCTGATGCCGCCGATCTCGATTCGCCCTTATGCGCGCTGGTGGGCCCTTTCGGCCGCCGTCGCCGTGCTCTGGCTCACGTTCTTCGTGGCCCTCTTCCAACATGCCGACAAGCTGCAGGATTGGCTCTCGTCGGCGCACGGCCGCGGAAGCGACGGCACGACGCTCGCGCACGTGCTCGAAGCACGCAAGTACTGGATCGAGTTCAGCTTCACGCCTCTCGCGATCTTGCTCGGCAAGATCGCGCTTCCGATCTGCGTGCTGCGTCTTTGTCTCCGTCGACGAGACGAAGAAATCTATTCGCTCGCGATGCTGCTTGCCGCCACCGTGCAGTACGTCGCCTTCAAATCGGGCGCCGACGTTCACGCGTTCTGGCCGCATTACTTCGGCGCTTACTTCGCGCTGGCCATGGCCCAGGTGGCGGCCACGATCGAGAGCGGCGCCCTCAGGCTCGCGAAGCGACGCTGGCCGGAGCGAGCGCCGCGCATCGCGCTCGCCGTCTCGCTGGGGCTCGGCATCTTTCCGGCGCTCGTCATCGCTCCCGACGGCGTGCGCGCGCTGAAGAACTGGCGCCTCACCGGAGGGCGCTACAACGACAACGGCACGCTGATTCGAACGGATCACGATCTGCTGGCAGTCCTCCGACACGTCGTGCTTCCCGCCATGCCGCCTGGCACGCCTCTCGACGTGAGCTCGACCACCGGATGGTACTGGAATCACCAGTGGGTCAACTACGGGAGGAAAGAGCGCATCGTCGCCACGCCTCTCGCCGCCCAAGACGGCGCGCAGCACGCGTTCTGGATGGGACGCGCGCAAGGAATCAGCGCCGAGCAGCAGAAGCAGATTGCCCAGACGACGCACCTTCGCATCTACGGCGACACCTGGATCGTCGATCAGCGCGAGACCGCCGGACCGGTCGATGCGTTCTCTTTGAACGAGCGCGAGCCGAATTTCTTCGAATGGTATCTCCATTCGGGGATCGAACCCGTGCGCGAGCCTTCGAGCACACCCGATCCCTTCGCGACCTGGGAATGGCGCACGCACCTCGGGCAGACCGGTACGCGGCCGGACGGCGAGCCGAAGACCATCGACCAAGAGCGAATCGCTCACAACGCCGCGCGCGAAGCGGGCGACACGGCGCGCGCTCAGAGTCTTCGCTCGAAGATCGAATCGGCGCTCGATCGCTCGGTGGGCACACGCTTCGAGAACGGCGTGACCCTGGTGGGCGCGCGGGTCGTGCCCGGCGTGAACCCACGCCTCGAAATCTGGTTCGAGGGTGGCGCCGACCCGAGCGAAGCGTATTTCCACGTTCGATCCATCGTCGAAAAGCGCAATCCGACGAGCACGATTCCGCCGGACTTCACCGAGCGTGAGATGGCATGGCAGACGCCGCTTCCGCCGAAGCTCTGGAAGTCGGGTTTTCTCTACAGGATCGATGCGCCGTTGAATCACCGCATCGGCTCCGAGCGCTACTTCGGATACTTCAGCCCCGGGCCGCGGCGTGAGGACGGCAGACCGTCGACGGACCTCGCGACCGTGCTCTAGATCGCCCTAGGGCTCATCCGTCGAGGTTGTCCCAGACTTCGTAACGACCCGGCGCCGCTCGTTCGCCGACTCGGAGCGTTTTCGCGAGTCGGATGAACGTCCATACCGTGCCTGCCATCTTACGCAGTTTCGAGACGCCGACCCGCTCTTGGTAGTGGATCGGCACCTCGACGACGCGGTAGCCGCATTTGGCGGGCCAGAGCAGCGTGTCGATGGGAATCGCGTCGCCCTCGCCGTCGAACGAAAACGCCCGGATCATGGAGGAGCGGTAGCCACGCATGCCGCTGTGGATATCGGCCACTTTGGCCCCCGACGTCGCGTGCGCGATCATCGCGAACGACTTGTTCGCCAAGTAGTTCGGCATCGGCATCGCGTCCGGCCGGGTGCGGGTCCGGGCCGCGTTCACCACGTCGACTCCACTCTCGAGGATCTTGAGAATGCTGGGGATCACCTCTGGTGGATACGTGAAGTCGCAATCGAGGTAGACGAGCGCGTCGCTTTGCTTGGCCGCCTCGTACATCAAGACCTCCATCGCCGGACCATGGCCCCGCGGCGGAAGCTGGCGGATGACGCGCGCCCCCATCCGTTCCGCAATCAGATGGGTGTCGTCCTTCGTGGAGCTGTCGACGAGGAGAATCTTCGCGTCGGGAGCAATTCTGCGGATCTCGTTCATCATCCGCTCGATGCTCTCTGCTTCGTTCATCGTCAACATGCCGACGGTGAGCGACAGCGGGCCCGCCTTGGGCCGGCGCCGCGCGACGACGATCCCCTCGGCGCCGGACGAGCGGAACGCCCTAGCAAGAGAAGGCCGATGTTGGACGCGCAGCACTTGCAGCCCGAGCTCTTCGAGGAGCGCGGTCACCCGAGGTGCGCCGGCGCCCCCCGAACCGTTGCTGGCCCCGCGGACCGACACGAGCACGTGCCCCTCGACCTCGAGGTGATCGACCACCCGCCGGAGCACCGGCACGAGCTCGGCCTCCGGCAGAGCGCCGATGGCGACGGCGTCGAACTTGCGCGGCCCGAGGCTCTGCGAGGCTGCCTCGACGTTCGCCAGGTCGAACTCGGTAACCTCCCCGTGAACGACGCTCCCTTTGATTCCACACCCGACGTCGAGCACGGTTCGCGGCCGCCCCAACGCGGCAATCATCGTGGAGTTGGTTTCGGCGGCGTCGAGATTGGAGTTTGGCATTGGGATGGTCGTTCTGGCTTCACTTCGTACGGGCGACGGACACCACCTGAAAGCCCATGAGCTCGGGCCACACTGCGCAGACGCTCGTCTCTACCGGCTCGATGAGCTTCTGGTAGAGCTGGTAACCTCGATTTTCGGTCAAGGCCAGATGATTGCCGCTCGCGACATCGTCCTTGAAGAAGCGACGCAGAATCGGCGCCGTGGATTGAACGAGCGACGGGGTCACCCGATCGTGGACGACCTCGAGGCCCGCGTAGTCCAATAGCTCACGGATCGAGCGTCGGGTAAAGAAGCGCAAATGGGTTCTGTCGTAGAGGCCCGACCAGGCGTATTCGAAGCGGCCGAACAGGGTTCGCACCCGGTTGTACCAAACGCCGTAGTTCGGGACCGAGATGATCCACGTCGCCCCGGCAAGCTCGGGCGCACCGACCAGCGAGCGAAGGAATCGAACCGGATCGACGATGTGCTCCAGCACGTCCGAGAGGACGACGGCGTCGTAGGACGGCTTGCCCGGCATCTCGAGCCACTGCTCCATGGTGCCTTCGAAGACCTGGTCGCAGACCGCGCGGGCCAGCTCGGCCGCTTTTTCGTTCGGCTCCACACCGGTCACGCGGGCGGCCGGAGCCAGCCTTCTCACCTCGCGAGCGTTGGCGCCGCACCCACAACCAATATCGAGGATGCGCGCCTCGGGCCGACGCGACAGGACCTCTTCCTCGAGTAGCGAAACGATGACCGGGTTCGGTCGCTCGATGTACGAGTATCGGGTGCTCTGGAGATCCAGCGGAAACGCCCCGTCTTCGGTCGAATTCGGCATCGAGCGGCCGCAAAGGTGGCGCAGAGCGGGCGTCGGGGCAAGACCCAACTGGCCTCGTCGCGGACTGCTGTCCCACGCTCCTGGCTGTGATAAGACCCCGCAAGCGCACCCATGGCCATCGAAACGTCGAATGTCGCAAAACGGACAATTCCCGATGCCTTTCGAGAGGTTCTGCTGCTCGAGCAGGCCCAGCGATCAGTGGAAGGGCGCTCTGCCGAGCAGCAGGCCAAGATCGTGGAGCTCGCCGATGCGGTCGACGCAAGAGCCGGCGCGGCGGAGTCTCTCTCGGCTTGGGATCAGGTTCCAGCGGCGCTGGTGCTTCTCCGCGATGCGACGGTGCTCGCCGTCCAAGGACTTCTCGCAGCGCGCGGAATCGAGCTGCCGGAACCCACGGTCGAAGCAGCATTTCTGGAGCTCGATCGGCTGATCGATTCCCGTGCGGTGTCCGGACCGCCCGAGGCCATGGAACGCGCGCGCGGCATTCTCACGAACCCCCATTACCTCGCGTTCGACGAGCTGCCCAAGAACGACGCCATCGAACGGCGATCGGACGTCGAGGAGCTCCTCCGCTGGCTACGGCAGCAGATCGACCCGCGTTCGGTCAACCAGATCAAGCTGAGCCGCATGCTGCGCCTGGGCGGCATCGGGCTCGCCGTCGTCGGTGCGATCGCGTGGCTCGTCGTGTGGGGAGCCAGCAAGGCTTTCTCACCCAAGAACATCGCCCTCGGTGCAAGCGCGCAGCTCAGCAGCCGGCGCCCCGATTGTCCCGGAGGGACCGGGCCCCAAGGCGCGCCCGCGAGCGGATTGGTCGACGGTTCGAAGAGCGGCGCGTACGACGTCTGCACCAACAACGAAGTGAATCCGTGGGCCGTCGTCGAGCTCCAGCACGCCGCCCGCCTTGCCAAGATCAAGGTCTACAACCGCGGCGATTGTTGCTGGGGCAACTACGACTTGCCGCAGCTCATGGAGATCTCGATGGATGGCGCGACGTACACGGAGCTTGCCCGGCGAACGACCGCGTATACCGCCTCCGATCCCTGGGTCGTCGACGCGGGCGGACAGACGGCTCGATTCGTTCGCATTCGTTCCGATTCCCCCTCCGCGCGCGAGCTCGTGCTGAACGAGATCGAGATTTTCGCGGCGAAGTAGCGTCGCCGGCCAGGACGTTCATCGTTTCGGAGACGACGTCGCTCTCATTCGAGCCCGGAGCCAGATCGAGCCGGCAGCCATGACCATGCCGAGGACGGCCATGGTCCAGATCAGCGTCGGAGGGATCCGACCGGACGACGCTCCCTCGACGGACGCGGCACCGAGCGCCACGAAGAAAACGAAATTGGGACTTTTGCCAATCGCCGTCCAGACGAGGTAGCGGACCAAGCCGATGCTCGTCAGCCCCCACGCATAGTTCACGAGATTGAACGGGAAGATGGGCAAGATCCTGGTCGCCACCACGAGGATGGCGTCGTACCTCTCGGTGCGCTCTTCGAAGTAGCGCATCCACTCGTGGCGGTTCACCCAGCGCTTGACCGCGTCGCGCGCAAAGTAACGAGCGACGAGAAAGGAGAGCGCCGCCCCGCCCAGCCCTCCGACGAGCGCGAGGCACGAGCCCAACCCCAGGCCGAACAGGGCCCCCGCCGCCAGGTTGAACAAGACGGCCGGCAGCGCGAGCGCGATGCAGACGACGCTCAAACCGAGAAACACGAGAGGCCCCGAGGGCCCGAACGATCGGATCCATGCCTGGAGCTCCGGCAAACGAGCCGCGAGACGAAAGCGCCAGGCGAGGATGCTGACCACCACGGCAAAGGCGAGAAGACAGGCCGGCCTTACGAGGTCTCGGACGTCCCTTCGAACCGACGTCGGCATTTCGGAGGGGGACGATGAAGTCACCTCACCCTTGTAGTCCAAGGGGTGCCGCCTTCGGCGCTCCAAATCAGCGACGAGCAGAGGCAATCGTGTCAGTCGAGCGGCGAGATGCGAACCTCGTCGAAACCTTCCGCTCGGTACCACTTTCGGTCCGGATAGAGACGACGGCCACATGCCATGACGTCCGGCTCACGCTCCATCACGTAGACGACATCCGGATTTGGATCGGTCGCCAGGTTCTGGGTCAGATCCGCCGTGTCTTCGGCCACCCTTCCGAACACGACGACGGCGTTCTTCAATCGGGCGGCCTTGATCGCCCGAAATGGCGCTCCGTTCAGCTGAATCTCACGCATGGCGACGGGGTAAAGCAGGGTACCTATTTTCCAAGTGCCATAGACGATCATGCTCATCGCCAGCGCCTTGGAGAGCAGAGGAACCAAGATACCGGCACGACCGGGCCACAAGGGCGATCGCAAGAGGACGGGGGGCTCGAAGACCGGTCCCAATGCGACTCCGGTGAACACGGCCATAGGGACAATCGTCGGCAAGACGTACCGTGGGCCGTACCCCCAATCCTGGTGTCGCCCGAGTGTGACCGAAGTGTAAAAGCCGACGATGATCACCGCGGCGCTGCAAAGCACGATGGGCACACTCGGCAGCTTGCGGTACGAGACGATCGCCCCAACGGCCGCCACGGCCACGCTGCACGGCCAGAAACAATAGGCGCCCGTCGCCAGCGGGATGCCGTATTTCCATTCGTCCGGATTGGGCCAGTGGAAGGTTATCGCGGCCCAAGGATGGATCTTGTCGGCGAGTGAATAGCCGGTGCGAAACCATTCACCGAGCTGCAACCGCAAGATGATCATGATGCTCGTAGCGACCAGGACGAATCCTATCGAAGCCGTGGCGACGGCTTTCCGGCCGAGCGTCCCCTTGAAAAGCGAATAGAGTCCGTAGACGCCCAGCACCCCAACGATCGCAGCGCCGTCGGCCGGACGCGCGCCGAGAAGCAGCGCCGCCAAGACCCCGAGCAGCGCTCCCATCCGACGCTCTCTCTTGGGCGAGATGCCGGGGGAGGTCAACGCGAAGAGGAGCTCGGCCGACCACGCAAAGAGGCCGCACACGAGGATGTGAGAAAAAAGGGACCCGGCATTCAGCAGCGTCGCTCCGGACAGCGCCAGCGAAATCGGAGCAACTATCGACGCAACGTTCGCCTGACGCGATGCGGACAGACCTTTGGCACCACCGGCCGCTCGCCTCGCCAGACGAGAAACGCCTATCAAGAGAACTCCGAAAACCACCGGATTGGCGAGCCAGAAGACGCCGAATCGCTGAAAAGGCGCCATGACGAGCGGCCACGACGGCGTGTATTGACAGAAGGATCGTCCCTGCCAGTAGTAGATCCAGTACGTCATGTGCATCGTCGGACATTCGGGTACCGGCCCGTACGCCTTACCGTGCGCGAAAAGGTCGGCCTGGTACTGGTAGGCCCACTCGTCTCCGCTCGCGACGTAGCGATCGAGCACGTAAACCGCGACGAAGCTGGCCGCCCCGAGGCCGAGGAGGAAGAAACCTATCTCGGCAAGCCTGCGAAAACGCGGGTTCGCCACCTGCGCGCCCGAAGGCGCGGTGGCGGGATTCACCAATGCGAACAGCGAAGAGCCGAAAATCACCTGGAGAACGACGCGCTCTCCCTCGGAAGAAACGAGGTACCCGCCCGCCTGATCGAGCAGCCACGCCCCCGTCACCGCCGCGAGTGCGATGCCGCGGCCCCTCCGGAGCAGCACCGCTGCCAGCAGGAACAAACTCGACACCCCGAGCACCCAATCCAAGTGTCGGGTGTACGTGGGGAACGGGAGCGACGTCTGTGTGAGCCACCGCGTCTCCGGGATAGCTAGCGCCGCCACCCAGATGCCCGCAACGAACAGAGCGGACGACAGCCAGGGACGTACCGGGCGCGAACCGATGATCGCGGTGAGCACGCACGCCGTCGACAATTGAGCCGCCAACAGCGCGCGCTCCGGTGAGCTCACGTAGGGTAGCTGCATCGAGGGCACCATGGGATAGACTGACGGCTTCACGCCGGCAAGTCCTAGGATCCCTTTCTCGAGCTACTTCACGACTTCTCGGCGACGACCACGGCCTGAACGAACAGATCCTGTGGACCGAACTGGAACGATCGCATCGAGAAACCTGCCCCCTCGAGCAGCTCGCGCGCGTGCCGCTTCGATTGAACCAGGGAGACTTCGGGCGGGTGCAGCCGCCGGTTCTGCTTCAGCACGTCGTTCATGACCCAGTGGATGCCGTCGAGCACCATGACGCTCGTCGCGTGGGCGTGAGGCCAGAAGACCACGAACTTGCCGCCCGGCTTGAGCACGCGCCGCAGCTCGCTGAAAACGCGGGAAAGCTCGTCCTTCTCGAAGTGTTCGACGACGCCGAGGTTGTAGACCCCGTCGAAAGATTGATCGTCGAACGGGAGCTGGAAAATGCTGGCGTGCTTGATCGCGCGGGCCTTCGGATTCTCGCGGCGGTAGATCTCGAGCGCCGGCACCGAGATGTCGACCGCGGTGATGTTGACGTAGTCGTGGAGATCGACGTCGACCTGACCGCTGCCGCAACCGGCGTGCAGTAGGTTGGCTCCGCCTTCGAATTCTCGATGGATGACGGAGTTGAGCCGGGATTTGATGACGATGTTCCGATAGAGAGTGGCAATCGCTTCGTAGGCGAGCGCGCCGTGGTTCTGCTTCTGCTCCCAGTAGCTGTCCCACCCTTGCTTGTCGTGCAAAGTCCTGTCGACTTCGACGGCCGTAGGGACGACCCGAAATTGCGAGGGTCTCACTTTGTTGGCGACGCCGAGCGACACCAGTTGGCGGACGCTGGCCTGAACGTCCTTGAAGCGCATTTTCGACTCGCCGTAAGTGCGCGCCGGAAGAACGATGGGGACCTCGGCGATGGTGAGCCCGTTTTGGTGGGCCAGGAAAAGGCTCTCGAAGAAAAAGGAATACCCGCGCGACGAGACGAGGCCGAACATGGCGCGAGGAATGGCGTCGAGACGGTAGACACGAAATGCACCCGTCGCGTCGTGGGCGATGCCGAGCAAGTTCCTGGTGACCGAGTGACCGAGCACCGTGAGCGACCTGCGAAAGAGGCTCCATCCCGGAAGACTCCCCTTCTCGAGAAAGCGTGAACCGACGGTGATGTCGGCTTTCTGCGAGCTCTCGAGCAGGACTGGAATATCCTTCGGAGAGTGCGTGAAGTCGCAATCCATGGTGACCAGCACCTGGTAGCCGTGGTCGTACGCGTAGGCGATACCGTCGAGGTGCGCGCCGCCGATGCCGAGCTTGCCGGCACGGTGGATCACCGAAAGGCGCGGGTGCTTCTTCGCAAGGTCGTCGAGAATGTCGCCGGTGCCGTCCGGTGAATTGTCGTCCATGAAGACGAGATCCGCATCGAGGCCCAGAGCGAGGATCTCTTCGCAGATCGGACCGACGTTGCCACTCTCGTTGTAAGTAGGGATGAAGATGAGGGTCTTCGTAGTCATGACGAACCGTTTCACTCGGGTGCGAGCTTGATCCGCGGAAGAGGAAAGAGGAGGCGACCTCCTCCTTTGATGAACGCTTCTTCCGATCGCAGAAAGTGCTCGCGAAAGTGCCAGGGCAACACCATGAATACGTCCGGCCGCATTTCGTGGGCTTCTTTTTCCGAGATGATCGGGATCCGCGATCCGGGCGTCACGCACCCGAGCTTGTCCTCGTTGACTTCACCGATGAAGTCGAGGTCGCGCGGGCCGAACCCGCAATACTGCAGGATGACGTTGCCCTTGGTCGACGCGCCGAGCCCGAAGACCCGCCGCCCTTCCTTGCGAAGCTTGGCGACCGTCGCGCGAAGCTCGTCGCGATGTCTCGCCGTTCGTTCGGCAAAGCGCGCGTAGGGTTCGAGCGTGCTCAAGCCCTTCGATTCCTCTTCCGCGAGCAGCTTCTCGACTTCGGGGACGTGCCCGCTCACCCCGCGTGCCTTGGTGATGGTGATCGCGAAACTCGCGCCGTTGACGTCGTTGCGCTCGACTTCGACGATGCGGAGCCCGATCCGCCCCGCCATCCACGCGATCTGCTTCAGCCCGTAGTACTCGACGTGCTCGTGACAGACGGTGTCGTAGGCGTTTGCCTCCAGCATGTCGGGCATGTAGCTCTGCTCGAGGTGCCAGATGCCGTCGTCGGCCAAGACGTCGTGGACCTCTTGCATGAATTGGATCGGTCGTTCGAGGTCGTAGAACATCGCCACGCTCATCACGACCTTTGCCTTCGCGGCGTCCGAGCCCGCGGCCTTTCGAAACGCGGCCGCCGAGAAGAACTCGGCAACGGGGCGGATGTGAGGCTGGTAGTATTTGACGAACTTCGCGATCGTGGGATCGATCCCGATTAACGTGGGCCCGTCCTTTGGAAAAAACGAAAGCGAGGTTCCGTCGTTGCTTCCGATGTCGACGACGAAGTCTCCCTTGCCCGGGGCGGCGCGCTCGATGAGGCGCTGCACCTTGGCCCGGAGATGGTTCACCATCGACCGGTTGAGAGACGAACGGTAGCCGTAGTCCATGCCGTACATGGTGGGACCGTCGTACTGATGACGAAGCTGCAAGAGCCCGCACACGCCAGCCGCCCCGTGGCATTTGACGAGCTCGAGGGGACCGGAATCGGGATTGGGCGAAGAGGCGTGCGGAAAGAGGCCCGTCAGGCACTGCATCCCGAGATCGAGCACGGCCGCGAGTTCGGTGTTCCCACAAATGCGGCAGCGGTCGATGGTGTGATAGAGGCGGTTCATTGTCGAGGAACGCGGCTGAACGAATGTCCCGTCTTTCGTCGGAAGCAGGGTAGGGTAGCCGCCGGTAGGGGCATCCGCAAGGCCCTCTACCCGCCCGTTTCGTTCATGGTCTCATGTAGATTTCGCCGCTCACCTTCCGATAGTGGAAGTCCTCGAGGAACGGAAAAATAGCTGCTTCGAGGTAGCGACGCTTGCGATCGCCGTGCTCCGGATCCAGGACGACGAGCTTGGGCTGCCGAGCGGCGAGATCGTCGTACAAGGGCCGGAGCTTCTCCCGATCGGTGGTTCCAGGAAATGAAGCGATGATCTCGTCGGTCACCGAGCTCGTGCGGGTGGCCGCGATACGATCGGTAATCACGTACAGCCCAGGCGGGCCGGTCGTGAAGATGCGATCGGCCGGCGTGGTGTTCTCCGCAACGAAGGCGAAAAGACCTGGCAGCGGTTCGGGCGGCGGATAGGAAGGATACTTCGCGCCGTACTCCGTCTGAATCGTCGGCCACACCAGCAGGGCGATCGGAACGATGGAAACGAGTCGGGCCCAGTAGCGCGCGGGCCCGCCCCACCAACGCGGCTTCATCGCCACGACTCCGAGCGACAAGAACACGAAGAGCCCGGTCTGCGCCATGTTGTAATAGTGCATCCAGTAGCAGTTGCTGATCGTGGTCGCGTACGCCGCGCCCGCGAGCGTCGCGAGACCGGCCAAGAACAGTGCTTTCGATCGCGCCCAGGTGAAGATGACGGCTCCCAAAAGGAACGGGAGCAGGAAGCCGAGCGACCTGAGATTGAAGAAAGCACCGTTGATGACGTCCCATTGGCGCGGAAGGTCTTCGAAGAAGCCACGGGGTTTGAAGATGCCGAGGACGGCGCAGTATCCCAAGTTGGGATCGCGGAACATCACTCGGTAGCGCTGCAGCATGGCGAGGTAGTGCGTCATGCTTCCGGTCGGAATCATGTAAAGAGCGCAGGCCAACACCACGGCGCCGATCCCGGTGAAGGTGTCGCGCACGTAGTGGAGGCCATCGCGGCGGAGATCCGTTCGCTCGTCGCGCACCAGAAAGCAAGCCGCCCACGTGGGGACGACGCACGGGATGAAGGGCTCTTTCGAGAGCACGCAGAAGGTGAGAAAAGCGCCCCCCAGAACGTCGAAAATGCGACGGTACCGGGTTCTCGCCACCAGAAAGGCGACGCCGAAGAAATAGTAAGAGAGACCGATCGACTCGCTGTCGGTGAGCGACGTATCGTGAAAGGCGGGGTTGACGAAAAGGTACGCGAGCGCCGTTCCCAGCGCGGCGGTCAACCAACGGTCGGCCGAACGCGTCAGAAGAGCGAGCTGCCAAGCGAGGATCGCCGCAAGCGCGAAGAGCAGAAAGAAACGCCGGAACCCGTTGCCCTCGAACCCGAACAGTCCGAGCGCGATCGCATGGGTGACGAACACCATGGGAGGCTTGTGCTCGAGGAAGTCCTTGTAGGGGACGAGGCCCTTCAGGATCGACCATCCCCCCCAAACGAAGAACTGTTCGTCGTAGCCGAGCGGCGGACCCATGAACCGCTTGCTGAGCACGAGGATGGCTCCGGCGGACGGAAGGAGCGTGAGCGCGTCTTTCAGGTAGCGCACGCGGGCGGCGATGGCCGACGGCCCGGACCCGAGGGCGTACTTGCGCCACAAGGACGCCGGACGAACGAGAAACGCGCTTGGACTGGCCGCCACAGGGCGTCACTACCACACCGCCAGGTCGAAGGGCACCGCCGGTGCCGCGTTTCCGGCCACTTTCGGGCGAGCGGACGCGGTCGCTCCCGAGTCGATGGGGCCGGCAACATCACGCTCGCTTTCGGCATCTACCGCGAGTCGGATTCTGCTCGCTGGGAAGGCGCCCCCGATTCGACCGCGAGCCTTGCGGCCACGCGGTCGGAAGACTATCTCATGGTTCTGGCGCTCGACGAATCGACGGCGAGAGCCCGGCGAACGATGAATCGAGAAGCGCTGAACCAACTCCGGGATCGCATTCGCGAGTACTATCTGCTCGAGCAAGCAGAGCGGCACCTCGCAGCGCTCACCGATTCGCAGCGAACCAACGTCCGCGCCTACTACGACGCGGCCGAGCGGCGCCTCGCCGTCGCCCGCGACCTCCGCTCGCCCCAGGAGACGCCCGCCGCGGTGACGCTCTATCGTCAGGGCGGCTTGCTCTTGGCTCTGGCCATCCTGGCAGCGAAAGAGCCGAAGTCCGGGCTCGAAGGTCTGGCGCCCCAATCCATCCTCGACAAGCTCCGGGCAGCGCTCGTCGAAGGAGGCGCGCAAGAACCTGCCCATCTCGAGCCCATTCAACGGGTGCTGCTCTCGTCCGACCCTCTCGAATCCGACCGCCTCGCCGCCGAAGAAGCCTCGAACAGGGCCGACGAGCTCGACGAGGCCATGCGCTGGATGACGTCGCTCGTCGACGCCCGCTCGCCCGGTGAGCTCAAGAGGTCGCGCATCCTGCGGCTCGCCACCACGATCGCCGCGTTCGTCGTTTGTGTGGTCGTGCTGATCGCGTGGGCCACGGCCCCGAAGAACGTCGCCCGAGGAAAGCCAGCGGCTGCCAGCAGCGTGATGTTCTCCACCAACCCGAGTGGAATCGTTGACGGAAGCAAATCCGGCACCTACGGCTTTCACAGCGGCGAAGAGGCCGAGGCCTGGGCGTCGATCGATCTCGGAGCGAAATACGCGCTCACGAAGGTCGCGGTTTACGGTCGAGGCGACGGCCACAGCGAGCTGTCGATCCCGCTCGCGTTCGAAATATCGGACGACGGCACTTCCTACCGCCAGGTAACGACGAGGACGGCGCAGTTCAGCGAGTCGGACCCGTGGGTCATCGAGCCGGCGTCCGTCGAAGCTCGGTTCGTCCGTCTCCGCAAGCTCGCGCACGGGTACCTCGTGTTGAGCGAGGTCGAAGTCTTCGGCAAGAAGGCCAAACCGACGCACTGAACCTTCTCGGCGTCACCCCGGCGATGCCAGGAGCGAGGGAGACGCCTGCCACCGCTTCAAGCCATTTCGGCTTCGAGCACTTCGCGCGCGGCATGGCGATCGATGGCCAGGAAGAATGCGGCCGCGATCAGGTGCCAAAGGCCGCTGATGACATAGAGGAGGAAGACGAAGGCCGCGCCGGCGCCGAGAACGACGTCGTCGCGGAAGTACATGGCGAGGGCGGCGTAAGCCGAAGCCTGAAATGCGCCGAACAGGCCCGGCCCCGCGGGCACCAGCACCCCCACGCCGAGAACGCCCATGATCACGCAGGCCTGACTAAAAGTGAGCGACTCGATTCCACACCCACGCGCCAGCGCCCAGATGCCCAACGCATTGAGCCCCAAGTACACGGCCGTCTCGGCGAGGAACGGCACGAAGTGGCGCGCGCTCGGCAGGAACTTCAAGCCGTCGGCGGTTCGGGCCACAAAGTCGGCGGCGCTCGCCCCGAGTCGCTTCGAAAAGAGGCCGAGAGAACGAGCGACGAGTGCGTAGCCGAACACCGGGCGCCAGAAAAAGAGCGCCATCAGTCCGAAAGCCGCGACGAACCCGAAGAGAGCGAGGTACGCGTAGAACGGCAGCGCGGCCACCGGAATCTGCAACTTCCCGATGTGATCCGGCAGCGGACTGAGAGGCTGCGCAATCTGCATGCAGACGCCGAGGATCGCAGTCAACCCGAGACCGTCGATGATGCGTTCGGCGGCGATGGTCCCGGTGGCGGCTGCGATCGAGATCTTGCCTCGCTGCCGGATCATGTACGGACGAACGAACTCTCCCGTGCGCAGCGGCATGATCAAAATCGCCGCAAAACCGATGAAGGAGACCAAGAGGATGCGCCGAAGAGGGACGCCGGTGGCGATCGGGGCGAGGAGGTGACGCCAGCGCGTGGCCCGCACCGTGTGCTGAACCGCGAGGATGACGGCATACGCCGCGCAATAGGGGAAGCTGACCCGGGCGAGCGCGTCCTCGGGAGGCAAGAGCGGGAGGCCGCCGTGCTTCATCGCCCAAGCGAACGCGATGGCGATCACGATCGAAACGCCTAGTTTGACCCGGTGCTTCCTCCAGACAGCACGGACCGAACCGACTCGAGAAGCGCTCGGGGGGGGCTCCACAGGCGGTCACTAGCACACCGCAGGACCGAAGTGCACGCCTCCTCCCCCGCGCTTTCGCGGATCGGGCGGGCGAGCCGGCGCGCCGACTAGCGCGCCCGACGCTCGGCGACCAGGCAAAAGCCGAGGGTCTCGGTCGGGTCGGGGAGGACGCGATCGAGCGCGCGTGCGCCGAGAGCGATGGCGCCCATGGTCGGCGCGACCCATGGCAGCGTCCACCAGCGCACCCGCCGCTTGGACCCCTCTTCGTGGCCGAGCTTGCCGATGGCCTGGGCGGCCGCGTCGATCCGAGCGACGTTGAGTGCCAAGTAGGAGTTCAGCTTGTGGCCGATGACGCTGAAGAGACCGCCGCGTGGAGCGAGGTGCGTGACCTCGAGGCCGGCGTTGCTGCAGAGAAGCCGGAGCGCGTGAGGCGAATAGCGGTAGTAGTCGTGAGGCTCCTCGTGAAGCCGAAACGAGAAGGGGGCGCTCAGGATGAGCGTTCCGCCGTCCTTCAGGACGCGGGCCATTTCGACGACCAGTGGCCCGGGGTTCGGCGTGTGCTCGAGAACCTGGATCGAGAGAACCGTGTCGAAGCTTTTGTCGCCGAAGGGGAGCGTCTTGCCGTCGTAGACGAAGTCCGGCTGTCCGTTCTTGGCCGACGCGTTGGTTTTGACGAACGTCTCGCCGTACTCGACTCCGACGTACGCATCGACGTACGGCCGAAAGATGTGCTCGTAAGGCTTCTGCCCGCACCCGACGTCGAGGAGCTGACCCTTCGCGCGGGGCGCGAGCTCGGCGAGAACCTCGGTCAGGGACGAACCTTCGAGGTCGACCCAATCGGACAGCACGCGCGCGACCCTGCCGGCGGGTCCGGCCAAGACCGCCTTACCGACCGCATCAGCATTCAGAGCCGCCATGCAAGCGCGCTATAGCCGCGTGCCGGGGGCCGGGCAAGCCACCGCGCGACACCGGACCCGGTTTGCTTCGAGCACCGCGAGAAGCTAGGTCTTCATGATTCGGGGAGATTTGGGAGCAACATGGCCAGTTCCACCCGCAAACCTCGCCTCCTCATCTTCGTCGTCGCGTATTACGCCGAGTCGACGTTGCGCTCGGTGCTCGAGCGTGTCCCTTCGTCGATCTTCGACGAGTACGACTGCGAGGTCCTGATCGTCGACGACGGGTCGGAGGACCGAACCTTCGCCATCGGCAGCGAGTACAGGGCCAGCCACCCCGAGCTCCGGATTACGGTCCTTCGCAACGAATACAACCAGGGGTACGGCGGGAACCAGAAGGTCGGCTACTCGTTCGCCATCAAGGAAGGTTTCAACTTCGTCGCGATGGTCCACGGCGACGGTCAGTACGCGCCCGAAGAGCTGCCGCGTCTCGTCGCTCCCCTACGCGACGGCACGGCCGACGCCGTCTTCGGAAGCCGGATGCTCGAGCCGTTCGCCGCGCTGCGCGACGGGATGCCGCTTTACAAGTACCTCGGCAACAAGGTGCTTAGCGGGGCCCAGAACGTCATGCTGGGAACGCGATTTTCGGAGTTCCACAGCGGCTACCGCGTCTACTCCGTCGAGGCGCTGAAGCGCATCCACTTCCTGCTCAACACCGACGATTTTCATTTCGATACGGAGATCATCCTCCAGCTCCTCAATGCCAAGACGCGCATCGTCGAGCTGCCGATTCCGACGTACTACGGAAATGAAATCTGCCGCGTGAACGGCATGAAGTACGCGAAAGACGTGTTCCTCGCCACACTGCGCAACGTCGCGCACCGAAGCGGGCTTCTCCACCAACGCAAGTACGATCCGCGTCTCGAGGAGAACCAGCACTACGATCTGAAGCTCGGATACGCGAGCAGCCACACTTACGCGCTCGACGCCGTTCCGCGAGGCGCTCGCGTGATCGACATCGGCTCCGGGCCGGGCGGCGTGGCCACCGAGCTCGTCAAGAAAGGGTGCGAGGTCACCGTCGTCGACCAGTTCGCACCGAAGGTCACCCTTCCTCACATCGAGATCGTCCAGCAGGATCTGGACTCCGAGCTGAAATTCGATCTCGCGAACCAAGATTACATCTTGCTGCTCGACGTCATCGAGCACCTGCGCGACCCCGAGCACTTCATCGAGGAGATGCGTTCCTTGCTCGACTACCGGCCTCGCACGCTCGTCTTGACGACACCGAACATCGCGTTCGCCGTCCAGAGGCTGATGCTCCTCCTCGGCCAGTTCAACTACGGCAAGGCGGGCATCCTCGACCGCACGCACACACGCCTCTTCACCTTCCGCAGCATCCGCCACCTCTTGCGAGACGCCGGTTTCAAGATCAAGACCATCAAAGGCATCCCCGCTCCCTTCCCGAAGGTCTTCGGCAACGGGCTCGTCGGCCGCGCGGCCCTCGCGGGCAACCTCGCGTTGATGCGAATCAGCGAGACGCTGTTCTCGTACCAGATCTACATCGAGGCGGAGACGACACCGGACGTCGACTTCGTCCTTCGCGACTCGAAGGAGAAGAGCGAGCTTCGCGCCGCGGCGCTGCCCTTCAACGGGGGACGCAAAACGGTCATCCTTTCTTGACCTTTGCGAACTCCCGAAGGGGTGTGACGCCACCGAGTGCCTCGAGGGCCCGCTCGCACTCGTCCTGCCGGATGCCGTAGAAGAGCGGTGGGTTCACCACCCGCTCGCAAAAGCGCCGGCTGTGCTCGAGCGATCCGAACCGGTTCGCATGGCGGGCAGGGGGCTGCGCGTCGATTGGGGCCGGATACGTGCGTGCGCATCCAATGCCGCTCTCGGTGAGCGCCTCGAAAAGGGCGGGGCCGTCGAGACGATCGCTCGTAATCGGAAGGAGGTATCCGTTGTCCTCGACTCCTCGAGGAGGGCCGTACGCGCGAAGGCCGCGTAACTCGGCGACGTGCTCGCGGTAAAACCGCGCGGCCGAACGCCGCGACTCCAAGATCTCGTCGAGCATCGCGCGCACGTGAAGAAGGTACGAAGCTTGGACGCCGCCCATGCGCGAGCTCCACCCGGCGTACGCGTGCGAGTAGTGTCCGGCGCGACCGTGATTGCAGAGAGCACGGGCTCGCGCTTCGGCTTCGGGCGTCGTGACCGTGATGGCCCCCCCGTCCATGGCGCCGCCGATCACTTTCGCGGGAGAAAACGACATCGTTCCGACGGTGGCCCCTTTCAGTACGGGCTCGCCGTCGATCGCGACGCCATAAGCTTGCGCGCCATCCTCGAGCAATTGAATCGAGCGCTCTCGGCACACGCGGCGAAAGTCCGCGAGCCGGGCCGAGCTCCACCCGAAAAGGTGCACGAGGATCGCCGCCTCGAAGCGCCACTGGTCGTGCGCCCGCAAGAACTCGTCGAAGCTCATCTGCAGGTCGTCCGGATCGATGTCGACCAGGATCGGCGTCGCACCGACTTGCACCACGGCTTCGTAGGTCGCCCAGAACGTGAGGTTCGGAAGGGCCACCTTGGTGCCCGGACCGACGCCGAGGAGCTGCAGCCCGACGATGAGGGCCCCTGTGCCGCTGGCGCACGCGACCGCGTGCGGGACGCCGAGATCGGCTTCCAATGCGCGCTCGAACGAGGACACCCTCGGCCCGCCGAGGAATTCGCAGCTCGTCAGGCACTCGCGCCATTCGATCTGGACCGCCTCCGAGACCTCCGACACGAGACGCGACAGGTCGACGAACGGTACCCGGTCGGAACGCTTTGCTGCGGGCACGGAAGGGCCAAGACTCTAACTGGAGCGCGCTCGCTCGTCGAGCCCGGGCCCCGAAACCGCGCTCCCAAAGGCGAGCAGCGCGGCCCAAGCTGTGATAACAATGGCGCTGATCTGTCATGAAAATCACGATTCTAGGTTCGGGGTACGTGGGTCTCGTGACTGCTGCCGGTCTCTCGGAGATGGGCAACCACGTTTCGTGCGTGGACGTGAACGAGGAACGCGTCGAGGCGCTGAAACGCGGCAAGGTTCCGTTCTTCGAGCCGGGGCTCGGCGAGCTGGTCGCCCGCAACGTTCGCGGTCGCAGGCTCTCCTTCGCAACGCGCATCGAGGGGGTCTATACCGAGAGCGACATCTACTTCATCGCTGTCGGTACCCCCCCGGGCGAAGGGGGTCGCGCCGACTTGAAGTACGTATTTGCGGCCGCCGAAACCATCGCCAAGACCGCAAAAAAGAAAGCGGTCCTCGCGGTCAAGAGCACCGTCCCCGTGGGGACGTGCGACGCGGTCGAAGCCAAAGTTCGCGCCACGGGCGGGCAGAGCATCCGGGTCGCTTCGAATCCGGAATTCCTGAAAGAGGGCGCTGCCCTCGACGACTTCTTCCGCCCCGATCGCGTGCTCATCGGCGTCGCCGACGGCGAGACCGAAGCCGCGATGCGCGACCTCTACCGCCCGCTCCAGCTCTCGAGTGAACGCGTGCTAATCATGGATCGACGCTCGGCCGAGCTCTCCAAATACGCCGCCAATGCGATGCTGGCCGTGCGCATCTCGTTCATGAACGAGCTCTCGCAGCTCTGCGACTCGCTCGGCGCCGACGTCAACTCCCTGCGCCGCGCGATCGGCAGCGACAAGCGCATCGGATCGTCCTTTCTCTATTCGGGCCCCGGCTACGGAGGGTCGTGCTTTCCGAAGGACGTGTCGGCGCTCGCCGCGTTCTCGCGCGATTTCGGAAAGCACCTCGAGATCGTCGAGGCATCCGCAAGCGCCAACGCGCGACAGCAGGACTACGTGTTCGAAAAGGTCATGTCGCTCTTCCCGGGCGGCGTTTCCGGCAAAGTCGTCGCCGTCTGGGGGCTCGCGTTCAAGCCCGAAACGGACGACGTGCGAGAGTCGCCGGCCGGCAAGCTCGTCAAGCGCCTGCTCGAGCTCGGCGCCACCATCCGCGCCCACGATCCCGAGGCCGCCGTGAACTTCGCACAGGCCTACGCGCCGCAGGCCAGCTACTTCGACAACGAGTACGACTGCGTCGACGGTGCCGACGTGCTCGTTCTCATGACCGAGTGGCGCCATTTTCGAAATCCGGATCTCGACGATCTCAAGAAGCGCATGCGCTCTCCGAAGATCGTCGACACGCGTAACATCTGGTCGGTGTTCGACTTGAACTCCCGCGGTTTCGAGTACCGCGGGATCGGCACCGCCGCCGGCCGCCCGAAATGACCCAGGGCGCGCCGCGGGCGTCGCCTACCCAAAAGAGCCGCGCGCCGGAGACGATCGTCGTCACCGGCGCCGCCGGATTCATCGGATCGCACCTCGTCGAGCGCCTGCTCGCGCGCGGCGCCAAGGTCTACGGCGTCGACAAGTTCGACGATTACTACCCGCCCGAGCTCAAGCGTCACAACATCGCCCCGAGCCTCGCGAGCCCGGCGTTCGCCCTCGACGTCCTCGATCTCGCCGACGCCGCCGCGGTCGCCGCTTATGCCGCGAGAATTCCGCGTCCCGACGTCGTCGTTCACCTGGCCGCGGTGGCCGGGGTCCGGCTCTCGGTCACCGATCCGGCGAGGTACGTCCGGGCCAACGTCGTCGCCACCCAGAACGTGCTCGACGCGTGGTCCCGCGGCGGCACGCCTCTCGTGTTCGCGAGCTCGAGCTCGGTCTACGGCAACTCGAGCCGCGCCCCCTTTTCGGAAGACGAACCGTGCGTCGAGCCTCCCAGCCCCTACGCCGCCACCAAGCGCGCTTGCGAGCTGCTCTGCCACGTCACGAGCAGGATCCACGGATCTCCCATCACGATGCTGCGGTTTTTCACCGTGTACGGTCCGCGCCAGCGCCCCGACCTCGCCATCCGCAAGTTCAGCACGGCGATCTTGCGCCAACAAGAGGTCCCGATGTTCGGCGACGGATCGATGGCCCGCGACTTCACCCATATCCGCGACATCCTGCGCGGCATCGAGCACGCGATGGGAGAGACCCGCGGCTTTCGCGCGGTGAATCTCGGCAACTCGTCGCCTTGCACCGTGAAGTCGCTCGTCGAAAAGTTGGGCCGCGCCCTCGCGATCGAGCCCCGCGTCCGCCACGTCGACCGCCCCCCGGGCGAAATGGACGTCACGTTCGCGAACGTGACGAAGGCGCACGAGCTCTGGGGATGGCGCCCCGAGATCGAGCTCGACGAAGGGCTCTCGGAATTTGCCGATTGGATCCGCGCCGAAGAGTCCGCGGGCCGCAATCCGTGAGGCAGTGGACGCTTTCGAGGGGATCAACCGCCAAGGCGCCGGGGCCACCAAGATTTTGTGGGTAGGGATGATCCGTTTGATGTCGCAGGAGCGCGGTGAAGTTGAATCCTCCCACTCCAAATTCTTGGCGGCCCCGGCGTCTTGGCGGTTCATTCTCCAGACTCGAGTCAACCGTCGTCTTGTGACGCGGCGACTGCCAGCGATTTCTTACGGCGAAGGGGGTCGCGCGTACACGTAGACGATCGGCACACCGTCGTACACGCCGATGTGCGCCGGGCTCGACGTTCCGTACGCCGTCCAGATCTGGTACTCGATCGTCTCCATGTGCTCTTCGTGGTGGTAGATCGCGAACGCACTCGCCTGCACGGACCAAGCGGCTTGCACATGAGGAAGAAGCCGGCCGTCGCGCCGTAGCATCTCCCACGCCTCGCCCGCCGTGTCGTGGATGTAGACGCTCTGCCCGGGCTTCACGTGCTCGTTCAACCAGTCGACCACCGCGCCGGTGGTGAACCCCCAAAATTGACGGTTGAGCCCGAGCGTCGCGGCTCCCGAAGCGCCTCCGACGAGCGGCGTGTAGTTCGACAGCCCCCACGGGTGCGAGTGCGCCGTTTCGACCAGAGGGGCCGCCATCACCGCCGCGAACGCCGCCGCGTCGACGATGGCACCCGGCACCCTGGACGCGCGACTCGTCTGCACGAGCGCCCGGAGCTTGGTGGCCGTCACCTCGAACCCCACCCCCGCAAAGAGGCACAAGAACGGATACGCCGTGAACCAGTGCTTCGTTCCGCCGAAGATCGGCGTGGCCGTCGAGAGGATCCACGGAGCGAATTGCACCATGAGACCGATGGCCCAGAGCGCGTCGGTCTCGAGCGGATCCCGAACGCGGGGCGCCGACGGCGAGAACAGATGACCGAGCCGCGCGCGTGCGCGGCTCGAGGCGCCGACCAGAAAGAGCACCAGCGTGATGGTCGGCACGGTCGCTGCCGTCATCAGCCACACGTAGCCGCGCGGCATCGGCGGCTTCCAGTAGGTCGTGCCGAGAAAGACCATGTTGTAATAGTCGTGATTCAGGTGAAACTGCGCGTACCCGGTGAGACGATCCACCGTGTCGAACCAGATCCACGGCCAGAGCGCCAAAAAGACGAATGGGCCGACGGAGGCCATCGCCCAGAGCGCCGCGGGCACGCGAACCTTTCCGGCCCCGAGCCCTCGAACGATCGTCCCGCCGCGCGCGATGAAAGCATGCAGACAGAGCGCCGGGGGGAGAAACCAGGAGTTGTGCTTCGAGTCGAGCGCGAGGCCGAACGCGACGCCCGCCGCGAGGGCCCACCCGAGCTTGGATGTCGCGAGCGAGCGCCAGTACGCGTACGCGCAGAGGGTCCACATGACCGCGATGGGCACGTCGAAGCAATCGAGATGCGCGTGGTAGAAGATCCGCGGCATGAGCGCGAAGAAGAACGCCGCCGCGAGTCCGGCGGTGCGCGAACGCGCACGCGTCCCCCAGATGTAGATGAGCCACACGCCGAGCGCGGCGAAGCACATGCCGCCGAATCGAAAGCTCGTCCCCTCTTCGGCGAAGAGATGCCATTTCTTATAGAGAAGGTTCCAGGAGAGGCCGAACACCGTTTTGACGAGACCCGGGTGCTCGTGGTTCGTGGACCAGTGCGCGTCGACGGACGAACGCTGGATGGCGGCCTCGGGATCGCGCACGAGCTGATCGAACCACCCGGCATACGTGCTCGCCGCCTGGAAGTAGAATCCCTCGTCGCGCGCGTAGCCGAGCGGGTGCGCGGTCTTGACGAGCACCACCAGGTACGCGAGCGCGAGCGCGAATCCGATCAGGTGATCCTTTGCGTAGCGCGCGCGAGCGCTTTTTTGGACCAGATGAGAAAAGCCCATCGGCTTCGCCTCCGGGCTCATCGCGAATCTGCCTCGAAGCAGACGTGCGTTCCGTTCGGCGGCGCGCTCACTCGGAATTCCACGTCCGCGGTCGAGCGAGCAGCCGCCCCGAGCGGCAGCTCGAAAGCCTTCCAGAAATCGCCCGGCTCGTGGACCACGCGGCCCACTTCCGTCGTCCCGACCATGATCCGGATGGTGAAGGGCGGGCCGCCGAGATCACGCTCGATGAGCCATCCGAGGCCGGCATGGCCGTGGAGCCGATCGCCGAGCGGCACGTCGTGGAAGCGAACCGCGAGCTCCGCGTCGCCGGTGGGGGGATGGGCCCAGATGCACCGGCGCGGGCGGTTCTGTTCGTCGTCGATGACGGTCACCCCCGCGAAGACGTGCGACGGCTCTCCAGGGCAGACGAAGCGCGACGCCGGGTAGATCGGCGGACCGCCCAAGCCTCCCCCTTCGACGGGCGCGCTGCTCGTGAACGCACAATCGGAGTGCGTGGATCCCTTCTCGGTTCGAACCGCGACGGCACCGGCGACGAGGTGATCCACGAAGTCGTAGGTGACGGCCTGTGGCGCCGGATTCGAAAGAGCGCGGACGACGAACCCGCCTTCTTTCGTTTCGCGCTCCGTTTTCCAACCCGAAAGCTCGGGCGAACGGCGCCCGAGCGTGGACACTTCGATCGCGCGCGCGTAGCGGGTCGCATCCGGGCGCGCCACGTCGCGCGTCGGCATGATGGCGTCGCCGAACTTCCACCGCGCCATCGGCTCGGCCCAAAACGGCGCGACGACGACGAGATCGCCCGGCTGGTACCAAGATCGAACGAGCGGCGCGAGCTCGGCCCACGCGCTCGCCGACGGCGCACGCCGCGAGAAGAAAGAATGCGCCCAGAGCTCGAGAAGCCCCAGCAACGGCACCGCGAGCGGGAGATACTTCGCCGTCCTCCGCCAGCCCCGCTCCGCGCCCATCAGCCGGGCTTCGTCGCCGTGCACATCGTCTGAGCGCCCATGAAGAAGCCCCCGAGCTTGGGCTCGAGTGGCCGGAGCGCCGCCAGAAACTTGGGAAAGAACACGATGTACTTGAGATCGACGTCTACGAAACCGGCCCCCTTGAGCCCACCGCGAAGTTGCCAGGGCCAGAGGAGAATCGCGTCGTCGTCGAACTCGCACAACGCGACCACGCGGCGCGTGAGAGGATTGAAAGGGTTGTGCTCGAAGATCACGATCTTGCCGCCGGGAGCGAGCTTCTGCATCACGTCGGAAAGAAGCGCCTGCCGATTCGCGGGCGGGACGTGGTGCAGCACACCCGCGAGCACGGCAGTCTGAAATGTCCCATCGGGAACTTCGGAAAGGACGTGGTGCAACGTGGCGCTCGGCGCTCTGTCCTTCGCGATGCGCAAGCTCTCCGACGACGGATCGTACCCGTGCACGCTTCCGAAGCGCTTCACGAGTTGCTCGGTGAGGTTGCCGATACCGCACCCGAAATCGAGGATCGGTTCGCGGGCGCCGAGACGCTCGAGGCATCGAAGCTTGTACTCGGCGAAGTACACGGTCGACTCGCCGCTCGCCTTGATGCTATCGGCATGAAGCTTGTCGTAGGTGCCGGCGTGCCGGTCGAACGAGGCGGGGGCCTCCGCGTTCGGGGGGGTGCCCGGCTGGCGGCTGTCCTGGGATTGCATCGCGGCTCGGGAATCTAGCCTTCGGATACCTCGTCAGCAAGGCTGGTTGCTGTAGGGAACGGCATCGGCTATGTCGCTACGATGCGCGCTTTCATCGTAGGCGGAGCCGGGTTCATCGGCAGCCACCTGACCGACCGGTTGGTCGAGGAAGGACCGGTCACCCTCTACGACAACCTGTCGATCGGCAAGACCGAATTCGTCGACCAGCACCTCCGAAGCGGCGGCGCGACCCTCGTCAAGAATGACGCCCTCGACCTCGCCGCACTGACGGCGGCGATGGCCGGACACGACGTGGTCTTCCATCTCGCCGCCAACCCCGAGGCGCGCTGGGGCCTCGAGCGCACGCGGCTCGACCTCGAGCAGGGCACCATCGCCACCTACAACGTCCTCGAAGCGATGAGGTTGTCCGGTGTCGGCAAGATCGTCTTCGCTTCGTCGGGCACGGTCTACGGCGATACCGCCGAGCCTTGCGGCGAAAGCGATCTCGGACACCTGCCGATCTCCCTGTACGGCGCGAGCAAGTTCGCCGGAGAAGCTCTGATCTCCGCCTACGCCGAATGCTTTGGACTCAAGGCTTGGATCTTCCGATTCGGCAACGTCGTCGGCCCTCGGGGAACGCACGGCGCCGCTCTCGACTTCTTGAAGAAACTGCGCGACGCGCGCACCCACCTCGAGGTTCTCGGCGACGGCCGGCAAGCCAAGCCTTACCTCCACGTGACCGACTGCGTGTCCGGCATCCTCCACGGCCTGAAGCACGCCGGGTCGGCGTCGCAAACGACGCCGAGCGGGACGCTGCGCGATCCGAGCGAATTCGAAAGAGCGATGCGAAGCGCGAGCGAGCGGGTGCACGTCTTGAACCTCGCTCCCCCGGATTTCACGTCGGTGCGTCGCATCGCCGAGCTGTGCGTCGCCGCATCGCCCTACCCAAAGGCCGAAATTCGCTACACCGGAGGCGACCGCGGATGGCCCGGCGACGTGCCGCAATCGCGGCTCAAACCGGACAAGCTCGCGACCCTCGGGTTCCGTGTCCGCCACACGTCGGATCAGGCCGTCGAGATGGCGGTGCGCGCGCTCGCCCACGAGGTCTTCGGGTAGAGCGAGAGCCAGGTGCTAGCATGAAAGGGCGTGTTCGGGCGTTCTCTACCGTGGGCGGCTCTCTCGTGCCTTCTGGCCTCGTGCAGCTCTCGAGCTCACCCGCCGGGCATCGCGGATCTTCCCGCTGACGCGTCCCCGCGCGTCGACGCCGGCGCCCCACCGCCGCGCGACGGCTGCGCCGACGTCGGTTCCGCCCCTTCACCGGATGCGCAGGGGCTCTGCGGCAACACCTTCCTCGAGGTGACCGGCGATCCGCCGAACCTCTACTTCGTGATCGATCGTTCAGGGAGCATGGGAGAGCCGATCGACGGGCACCGGAAGTACGAGCTCGTCGCGAAAGCCGCCGTGTCGCTCGTGCGGTCCCTCGGTTCGCAGGCGAAGGTGGGTGCAGCCGTTTTTCCAGGGCCCCAAGTCGATGACGCACACCAGTGCCTCCCGGGCGGAGAGGTGTTCCGCACGGTGCCGGGCGATCCGATCCGCGGCGGCGAATGCGGCAACGACGGACCGGTAACCCGCGCATTCTCCAACTCCATCAGCGTTCCTCTCACCGCGCCGCTGAGAGGCGGAACGCCGACGGCAGCGACGCTCGCCGCGCTGCTCCCCACGCTGGTGGCGATCCCGGGTCGGACGGTGGTGCTGTTGGCGACCGACGGCGGTCCGAACTGCAACCCGAAAGCCGACTGCGACGCAACCAAGTGCATTCCGAACATCGAAGGGGCGCCAGAGTGCCCGGCGACCGTCAACTGCTGTAGCGCCGCGAGTCTCTACGGCCCGACCCAGTGCCTCGACGACGACGCGACGGTGCGCGCGATCGAGAGCCTCTTCTCGAGAGGCATCAAGACGTACGTCGTCGGTATCCCCGGCTCGGCTCCCTACGCGTCCTTGTTGAATGCGCTCGCGGTGGCCGGCGGCACCGCCCGCACCGGCATGGCCGCGTCCTACTACGACGTCGAGCACATCTCGGAGCTCGACGACGTGCTCGCGTCGATTGGCGCCACCGTGACACTGAGCTGCCGAGTCGAGCTGGCCGCGCCGCCGCCGGACTCGCACCTAGTCAACGTCTATCTGGACGGCCAACCCGTGAAGTACGGACCCAACGGCTGGATCTGGGTGGACGGAGACGCGGGAGCCGTCGACGCCGCTCCGATCGACGCGAACGATCCGCCGGACAGCGCCTCCTCCACGGACACGAGCGATTCCTCGGGCGATTCGTCCGACGAAGCCGTCTCTTCCGTCGATGGCGCCGCCGAGCTCGATGGGTCGGCTCCGACTAGCGGCGCACCGCACACGCAGATCGAGCTGGTCGGCACGGCGTGCGACATGCTGACGAGCGGCAAATACCGCCGGCTGCAAGTCGTGTTCGGCTGTCCGACCGACATCCCGCGGTAGCCCCGCCTGCGAATTCGTCCGGCGTCAGTGGAGCGTGTGCCACTCCCCCTCGTGCTCGACACGGGGGACTTCGGCTTCAGCGATGACCGGGGGCTCGAGGCGCTCGTCGCGCCGGCTCAAGACGATGTGGACGCGTTCTCGGTCGGCCGAAGCAGCGGCACGTTTCGCGGGCCCCTCGACCTCTCTGTCCAGACCGCGGCGGCGGCGACGAACCGAGCGGACGATGCTCCAGCCCAAAAGGGCGAGCGCGGGCACTCCGATCGCGAGCGACACCGTGATGAGCGTCGTCCAGCGGGTGCGATCGGCACGCCAGCGCCGTTCGAGCGAGGGGAGGCCCGAGCCATACGCGGACGCGAGGGCGCTTTCGAGGCTGTCCCCCTGCCGCAGCCGCTCGACGGCGCCGGCGAATTCAGCGCGCCGTTCGGCCTTCACGAGGAAGCCGACGAAATCGGCCGCCTCGGCTACCGCGAGCGAAGCCTCCGAACCTCCTTCCGAAAGAACGGCGTCGAGCTCGCCCAGCGCGTGCATGCCGTGACGGATCGAAGCGCGGTAGAGTGCCCATTCGTCGGACCAGCCGCTCGGGCGTACGAAATGCTCGACGAAGCCCTCCGCCAGCCAGGCCGGAATCGGTCGCGCCGCGACCGCTTCCGCCAGGGCGAGACGCGCGAGCTCGCGGCGAAAGCTCTCGCGCAGATCGACAGGCTCGGTGGCGTTGCCCGCGAGCGCGAGCACGATGAGCTTGAGCTTCGGATACGAGACACTGACGGCCTGGGGCGGCGGGGGCACGTTCTGCGGGGCCAGCGTCCCCATTTCCTCGAGACCGCGCGCGATCCTGATCTCGACGCCGTCGAGCGGAGGTTGGCCGAGATTTTCGGCCAGCTCGGCGCGAAGGTCGTCCGCCTGCGCGGTGAGTGGGGACACGCGGTCGCGCGCCGACGGCGGGTACTGAAACTGAACCCACCCACCGTTGTGGGCGAGAAAGAGCATCGGAATCTCCGGCTTTCGAAGGGCTTCGAACCCCGAGCCAGGTTCGGTTCCCTCGGACCCAGGGGGTTTCGATCCTCCGAAGCTGCCTCCGCCCGCGGCCAAGGCCGCCACCGCGCCGAAAATCAGCAGCGGCGCGACGAGCGCGGCCAGGGATCGACCGACGAAGGACATGCTACTCGATATTCTACACCGAGCCCGGCCGCCCGCCCACCGCGGCAAAAGGACCCAGGCCGCCGATTCGAACGCCGCACCGCGTTGGTCGCGGGCTTAGTCGCGCCGCGACGAGGAGAGAATGCGGAGCAGGAACAGGAACAGGTTCAGGATGTTCAGGTACTGCTGAATGGCGAAACCGACCGCGTCGCGGTTGTCCGCGGTGCGCAGCATGCGCGAGGTGTCGAAGAGGATGTAGCCGCCGAAGAGGAGCACGCCGACGCTCGCGATGGCGAGCGAGAAGGCGGTGCCGCCGACGAACAAGCTGAGGAGACTAGCGCCGATGAGGACCCAGAGCCCCATCGAGAGAAATCCGCCGAGGAACGAGAAATCGCGCTTCGACACGAGCGCGTAGCTCGTGAGCCCCGTGAAGCCGAGCACGGTCAGGAGAAAGGCGTCGCGGACGGGCGACGAAGAGAGGGTCATCCCCTGGCTCGACGCGGCCTGCGCATACCAGAGCATCGGCGCGATCCAAAGGCCGCTGAGGAACGTGGCGCCGTAAAACGCGGCGACGTTGATGCCGGGTCGCTCGCGCACCGCCGACGCTCCCATGAACGCCCCGATGAAGAGAATCGCCCCGATGATCCAGTGGTTGCTGAACCAGGCAACCAGCGGCGGCACCGTGATGACTTGGCGCCCGATGTGCACCGTGGCGCGTGACAAATCCGCCCCCGCGTAGAGCGCAACCATCGCTCCGGCCGCCGCGCTGACCACGCTGCCGGTGAGCAACGCATAAACCTTGCGCAAAAACGCCAGCTTCTCGGCCGGCGTCTCGACTATCGAACCGGTGTGACCGTACGACCGCGGTCGAATGATGAACTCGTCCATGGGTCGTAAAGTAGTCACTGCCTGGGCTGCGTCAAATAGCCCCCTTCAATCGACCGAGATCCCGAGCATTTCGGCCACCACGCCCGCGAGCGGTGCGCGGGCTTGGGCCCCGCGAACGAGCGAGGGGGACCGGACGGAGATCCAGAGACCGACGATCGCGAGAACGACTACCAGAGCGGCGCCGATCTTCCATGTTCCGGCGTGCGAGCCGGACGGGAAGTCGACGGCCGCCGCCAGCGCGATGGCGGCAAGAGCGACCGCGCCGTCGACCAGGAGCGCGGCGATTCGACCTCCCGCACCCCCCGCGTCGGCGGGAGGCGCTCCTTTCGCGACGCCGAAGGCCAGAAGGATCAGCGCGGCGCCAGCGAGCGCGAGCGCCAAGGCCGAACGCGCGGACGCGCTCCGCACGAGCGGAAGGACGTTGGCGGTGAGACGCCAGGCGAGAAGAGCCGCGAACGCGTGAACGACCAGCGCGAAAACGGCGTACGTCGCACCGGCGAGCCCGCGGTGGTGCGTGTTGGCTTTCAACACCGCGCCGAGCGCCGTGGTCGCGGGAAGCGCGATCAGCACCCAGAGCGCCGCGCCGCAGGCGAGCGGCACGGCGATGGAAGGCGTGGCTCCGAGCGCGCGCCGCGCCCCCCGCGCCGCGACGAGTCCCACCGCGAGCATCGGGCACACGAGCCCCGCCGCCCCGATCCACCCTTCTACGAGCCCCACCCGTTCGCCGGCAAGGCGCAGCGCTCCCGGCAGAGCTACGACGAAGGCGACGAGCGGCGCGGCCAGCAGCGCTTCGCGCAGGATCAGAACGGGTCGAGACATTGAAACCTCGGACCTGAAAAAAGCTGCCCGATCCGAGCGACGGTGTCCGGGTGAGCGCGAAGGAGACCGAGCTCGGCTGCGTCGGCGGCCGAGAGGCCCGCGGCGACCAACGTCCCCAACGTCGCGCGATCGATCTCGGCGTCCGGCGGGCCGCTCGCATCGAGCACCTCCGCGCGGCCACCGCGAACGACGAGCCGAACCGATGCCGCCGTCTCGCCATCGGTGCAAGCCAAGGTCACGTCGCCGTCGCCGGAGTACCCGCGCGCCGCGAGCGCACGTGGGATGTCGATGATGCGCACCATCGGCCCCGCGGTGAGCGTTCCGATCGGGTGCGAGAGATCGGCGCCCCGGCGCGTGCCGGAGGGATCCTCGAATGCGAACGCGAGAGGGTCGCCGTAGGGAACGGTGAGCAGGATGTCGGCAATCTGATCGCGCTGCCGTCCGAGCGCAGCCAGGAGGGCGCGCTGCGGGATCGCCCCGCGAGCGGTGAGCTCGTGGACGACCAGCGTCTGGGTCCGGCTCAGCGCGGGACCGCGGTAGGAGAACGATGCGTACGCTTCGAGCCTCCCCTCGGGCGACGCGACGCCCAGCCAGTGCCGGTCTTCGTGCGCGAACCGACGCAGCCACTCGGTCTCCGATCGGACGAGGCGGCCGGAAGTCTTCTCTCCGATCTCGGTGTAGAGGTCCCGCGCTTCGCGAAGGCGCGCGCCTTCGAGACGAACCGAGGAGAAAGGCCCGGCCGGCGGGGAACCCGGCCGGCCGCTCACCTGGCCATCGGGCTCTTCGAGCGCGGCCACCGCGTCGCTCGCGACCTCGAGCGACAGCAAGGGGGCCACGTGGGCGTACCCGTGTCGCGCGTAGAAGTGCTGGGCGAACGGATAGAGCAGAGCGAGCGCCCCCTTCCTCGCGTCGATCTCGGCGTGCAGTTGCTCGAGCAGGTGGCGCGCCACGCCCTCTCGGCGCGCTTCCGGTGCGACGGCGAGCGATCCGATGCCTCCCGCGACGACGCGGCGCCCGCCGAGCCAGAGCTCGAGATCGTAGAGAGCGGCGCACCCCACGATCGCCCCGCCCTTCTCGGCGACACGCATGCACTCGAGACCGCCGAACTCGTTGTGGGTGACGTGCCAGATGTGGCGGGCGTGCCCGCCGAGCTCGGGATACGAGCAAGCGTGGATCTCGGCGAGGTCGTCCAGATCCCCCTCGCGCGCAGGCCGAACGTGGATGCCCATCTACCCCACCCTCCTCAGATCGAACCGGATCCGGCGGGCAAACTCGCCCGGCACGAAGCCGTTGTCGAGGAAGAACCGAATCGCCCGAAGGAGCGTCGTCTTGAGGGGGCGGGGCGAGAAACCGAGCTCGCGTTCCGCCTTTTGGCTGGTGACCCACACGAACGAACCGACGTAGTCGCGCGCGAACTTGTAGGTGAGCTGCGGCGTCTTGCCGGTGAAGCCGGCAAGAAGCTCCGAAAAGGCGCCCGCCACCGCGACGAGCGCCGTCGGTGACTTGAAACCGGGGCCGGCGAGACCGGTCAGCTCCGAGAGCGTCGTGAAAAGCTGCTCGGTGGTCACGTTGTGGCCGGCGAGAATGTAGCGCTCGCCGACGCGCCCTTTCTCCATCGCGGCGATGTGACCCGCGACGACGTCGTCCACGTCGACGATCGAGAAGCCGCCCGCCGACCACGGCATGCGGATCGGCAGATTCCAGTTGAGGTAGGTGAGAATGAGTCCGCCCGAGGGGGTGGGCTTGTAGTCGCCCGGGCCCATGATGGTGGAAGGATTCACGACCACGATCGGCATCCCCCCCTTCGCCATCTCGAGCGCGATCCGCTCGGCTCGCCACTTGCCGACGATGTAAGGAGACGAGTTCTCGCGGTTGAATACGGTGTTCTCGTCCATCACCGTCGCATCGCCCGTCGCGCCAATCGCCGCGGTGCTCGACGTGACGACGATCTTTTCGATGCCGCGGCGCTTCGCGGCTTCGAGCGTTTCGCGCGTTCCGACGACCGATGCCTCGAGGATCTTCGACGGGCGCGGGTCCCAGAGCTTGAACTCGGCGGCAACGTGAAAAAGACGGTCGCATCCGGCGAGCGCGCGGTACACGGTGTGACCGATCGTGACGTCGCCCTCGACGATCTCGACGCGCGCAGGATCGATGCCGGCGAGCCCTCGACGCGACGAGCTCGGGCGGGCCAGGACCTTGACGCCGTACCCTCGCTCGACGAGCTCCGCCACCAGGCGCGCTCCCACGAACCCCGTGCCGCCGGTCACCAGGACGCGCGGCGGCGACGTCATCGACAGCGCTCCGCCGGCAACATCGCCGACTTCGCGATCTCTTGCGCGACGCGCGGCGCCCCCTTGTCGGAAAGCGGAGCCAGGCGCTTCGCGAGGTCGGGCGGGTTGAGCCGCCCGAGGGCCGCCGCGGCGCTCGCTCCGATCACGAGCGCGTCGCCGCCCGCTCCGGGCAATGTCGTTTTGCGGGCGAGCTCGGTCAGGCGATCGGCCGATTTCGCGTCGCAGATGCGACCGAGCGCGCGCGCGGCCCTGAGCCGCACGTCGAGGGTTTCGGCGTCGTCGTCGAGCCGCTCGCGGATCTCGTCGGCGTAGGCCCGCGAGCCGCGGCGACCGAGCGTCTCGACGGCCCGCGCTCGCACCGTCGGCGACCCGTCCTCGAGCGCTCGCGCGAGCGGACCGTCCGCCTGCTCGCCGGCCGGCGCGAACACCAGCGCGTCGGCCGCGTGGGCTCGAACGAACGTGAAAGGGTCCGAACCGAGAAGCGCGGCGATGTCGGTGAACAAGGCGCCCGGCCAAGGCTGCGGCTGCACCTTCGCGCCTTTCGGGTCTACCAAGCTGCCGAGCGACGACAGGGCCGCGTCACGGACGCGCGGGTCGGCGTCGCCGATCGCCCGCGCGAGTGGAGCGACCGCCTTCGGAAGCTCGGCCGAGACCTCCGCCGCGCGCGCTCGCACGTGGATGTCCGGATCCGAGGTGACCGCGCCGAGCACGAACGCCTCCGCGCGCGCGTCACCCCCTTTGGCGAGCGCCGCGGCGGGAGCGAGCAAGAGGTAGCGCGTTCGAAAATCGGCATCGGCGCTTGCCAGGCGAGCAAACGCCGCGCCTGCCGCCGGCGTCGCTCCTTGCTTCGCGGTGGTGGCGCGCAAGAGATCGAGCGTCGCGAGCGGCGGCACCTCTTTGTCCTCGAGCTTCGCGGCGATCACGTCTTTGGCGGCGGGGCTCTGCGACGCCTTGCTGAGTGCGGCGCGAAACTCGGCTCGGACCCCCGGCTTCACCGAAGGGAGCAGCGCCACGAGGTTTTTCACCGCGACGTCCGGCGCGACCAGCGCGAGCAGATTCGCGGCGCGCGCCTTCTGGACGTCGGTGCCGGCGTCGAGGGCGGAGGTCAGCGCCGGAGCCGCCGCGCGACCGCAGCGGGTCAATCGATCGTTCGCGTGGTGCACCTCGCCCGGGCGCCCGACGTCCATCGCCTTCACGTACACCGCGGCGCTCTTGTCGCAGGGCGCGTTGTCGATGACCTCGAGGGCGAGCACGCGACCGGCGTCGTCGAGCGTCGGATACGCCTCGGCAACGGCGTCGTAGGCGCGATCACCGCTGCGCGAAAGAATCGCCGCCGCCATTCTCGCGCGCTCTTGCCCGCCGGCGAGCGCGCCCACCAGCGCTTTCGGATCCGCCTTGTCGTCGAACTCGGTGTGCGCGGTCACCTCGGCGAGCGTGACCTCGACGTCCGGGTCCTTCGTCTTGGCGAACGCTTCGTCGAGAACGACGGCGAGGCAGCGCGTCCGGATGGGGGCGGGGAGCTTCACCTCGTACGACGAGCCGGGGCGCGCCCAAGGATCGTCCGAGAACGTCACCGCGAACAGCGCGTCGGGCGTCGCCAGCCAGATCTTGCGCGGGGCGATGCCTTTGGGCATTGCCTTCGTGGGAGGGCGCGCGACGAACGACACCGAGGTGATCGCGACCTGCTCGGGCGCGTTCATCTGCACGAACTCGCCGTTGCCGTCGCCTCCTCGCTTCTCGGACCAGGTCGTTTCGAGATCGCCGTCGGTGAGCGCCGCCGGAACCCCGATGCCGCTCGAGGCCGACGCCCCTTGCAGAACGCGGCCGATTCCTTGCGGCGCCGGCGTCGTGCTCGGCTCGGCGACGAGCGTCGGAGCCTTGTCGCGCTCGTCACGGCGGAGGCGCTGAACCCGCGCCGACTTGAACGCGAGATCTTTCGGGTCGAGCACCTTCGGCGAAAGAAGCGAACGACGTCCGCAGATCGTCACGTCTTCGCGCACTTCGCCGACGAGCACGTGGACGGTTCCGTCGGTCTCGGGTTCGGTGACCTCGAGGAATTCGCCGTACCGCTCGCCGTGCTCCCCTTTGGCGAAGCCGAGCGCGCCTGTCCACAGCACCCGCGCCTCGCGGGAGGGCGCGGGCGACGCGGCGATGAGCGCGCCGAACGAAGACGTATGCGCCCAGAGCGCGTGGCGACCGTTGCCGATCGAAAGCGATTCGATGGCGAGCTCTTGCGGCGCGGTTCCTACCGGAAGCGGGATGCTCGGATCACCCGGAGCCGCGGCGCAGGGTGTTTGCGCGCACGCCCGGTAGACCAGAGCGCCGCCGAGCAGCCGCGCCGCGGCCGCCGACTGCCCGCCGCCGGCCGGCGCGGTCACCCCGTCACTCGGCGCGTCGGCCGCCGTCACGGCGGAGGTTCGAAAAAGGGCGAACGCCGCCAAAGCCCAATGGAACGGTGTTTTGCGCACGGGCGCCAACTATTGCCGATTTGTTTACGCAGGAAAAGCGCTGGGAGACACCCCGAGAGCACGGAGGAGGTCGCCAAGGCGCGTTTTCGGGACGGAAACGCGGGTGGGCATGCCTCCGGACAGGCCGAGCAGCTTGAGAAAATCGAGGCCGCTGTCGAAGCGGGCCGCCACCGTGATCGTGTCGCGATCGATGACGACCGACACCGGCTCCCGCTCTTGGCCGAGGAGAAGGAGCTGCGTCTTGTCGACGCGCGGCGGCGGCGTGGGCGCCCCTTCCGCCGGAGTGATGTCGACGAGCGCGACGCCCGGGGGAACGCGCACGTACCGCTCGGCGACGCGGCGGGTTTCTGCCTCGATGGGCAAGAGCTCCGCGGCGGCGGCGTCGACCACCGCGAAGAGCGACGCGTCGGTCAGCCCGGTGGCGAGGTGCCGAACGACCAGGCCGAACAGGCCGTGGTCGTGGGGGCGCGCGCGAAGCGCGCGATCGAACCGCTCGCCGGTCGGGCCCGCGCGCTTGAGCCGCGTGTCCACGGCCCAAGCGTCGTCGTCGGCCCCCTCGTAGGGCTCGATACCGCCGCGGATCCACTTGGCCGCACTGACCAAACCGTCGAAGTCGGTGTGGCAGACGATGGTGTCGACGGAACCGACGCGCGTCACGAGCTCGGGCGTCACCATTTCCGGGCAAGCCCCGTGCTCGGCCTTGGTCGCGAGTACGAAACGCGGATCGCCGGCGTAGCGGGCATGCTCCGAGCTGTCATGGTGATCGACCCACGCGGCGAGTCGACTTCCGAGCGCGTCGATGAAAGGTCGGGTAATCTTCTCGAACCCCCCGCCGGAGGCCTCGGAGGCGAAAGCCACGTCGAGCACCACGACCCGGCCGCGCAAGTCGCGCACCTTGGGGAGCTTGCGAGGTGTCGTAAATGCGAGTTCGGGCAACGACGGCGGCATTCGGGAACCACCAACGTAGCACCTCGATGGGGCACCGCCCCTCGGCAGCGCTCGGCGCGCTCTTAGGACTTGCGACGGCTTGCGGCGGCGCACCGGAAAAAATCGCTCATCCGGAGGTCGCGCCGGTCAGCTCCGCCGCGCCGGCGGCCGCTCCGGTCGAAGCGGCGCAACCCGTCGCAACGGCGTCTCCCCCGCCCCCAGCGCCGACGTCACCTCCGCCTCCCGCGGCAAGCGCCTACGTGCCCGCGCTCGCCTGCGACGTGCGTGGAGCCCCTGCCCTTGCCAAGGGAGCGAACCTCTGGACCGAGCCGCAGGGCACGGCGGCGATCGCCGGTTTCGCCGGTCAGCCGGTCAACCTCATTGCCTCGGGCTTTCCGGCCACGGCGACCGCCGGTCGCGTCCGCGTTCGTACCACGGGCGGGATCCGCCTGGACGGGTACGTCGATCCGAACGACCTGCCGCTCTACGCCGCTTCGGACCTCGCGGTCGTGCAGGGGCACCTCTGGATCGCCCAAGGGCAACGCCTCGCCTTTTCCGCCGCCTCGAGCGGCATCACGGTCGAGGCGGCGATCACCGGCCCGGTGACGCAGACCTTGCGGGTCACCGCCCCGTGCACCGCGCTCACGTTCGACAAGAAGCAACGGGTGCCCTGGGACGTGCCCGGCAACGGGCGGGGGTACTTGCCCCAGCGAGGGACGCTCGAGCTGCGCGATCAACCCGGGGGCGGCGTGATCCAGACGCTCCACGTCACGGAGTCCGGCGGCGGCATGCTGCTCTGGAGCACCGAGTCGCAAGGGGGCTACGTGCACGTCGTCTACCACGAGGACATCGTCATCGACGCCTGGATGGCGAGCGCCGACCTCGTCGCGCTGAAGCAGGGCGAAACCATGGACCGGCTGGCCCCCGCTTCCGCGGTCACCGGCGCCGCCCGACTCTCGATCGGCGGCAAGACGACCCTCGTTCGGGCCCAGAAAGACGTCCCGCTCCGCCTCTCGCCCCAGGAGGCCGCGAAGCCGGTGGGAGCCATCGAAACCGGCGGCGAGGTTTACCTCGTTCAGACCGTTCTCGGGTGGACGAGCGTTCTCCCCAGGGCGCTCAACGTGCTCCCCCCGGGCGACCGTTCGTTCTGGGTCCCGTCGAGCGAAGTCGGAACGGCGAGCAAGTAACCGCAGAAAACGGGAAGGAACGGTGTTGCGCCGGGCACGCCCCGGAACTAGCTTCCGGCCCGATGCCCCTACCCGACGACACCATCCGCGCCGCGCTTGGCCGTACGCTCGAACGAACCGATTTGGGTGCGCTCGGCGAGAAGTACCAAGGCAAAGTCCGCGACAATTACACGACGAAGGACGGACGGCGCTTCATCGTCGTCACCGACCGCATCAGCGCGTTCGATCGCGTGCTCGGAACGCTCCCGCTGAAGGGGCAGCTTCTGAACCGCCTCGCCGCCTGGTGGTTCACGAAAACGGCGCACGTCACCAAGAACCACGTGCTCTCGGTGCCGGATCCGAACGTCATCGAGGCCGTCGAGTGCACGCCGCTCCCGGTCGAGATGGTGGTGCGCGCCTACGTCACCGGCGTCACGTCGACCAGCATCTGGACGCACTACGCCGCCGGCAAGCGCGAGTTCTGCGGCAACCGCCTCCCCGACGGGCTCAAGAAGAACCAGAAGCTCGACAAACCCATCCTCACGCCGAGCACCAAAGCCGAGCAGGGGGACCACGACGTCTCCGTCTCGCGCGCCGAGATCCTGGCGATGGGCCGCATCACGCCCGAGGATTTCGACCACGCCGCCGACGCGGCGATGCGCCTCTTCGACTTCGGCGTGCGACACTGCCAGGAGCGAGGGCTCATTCTCGTCGACACCAAGTACGAGTTCGGCAAGACGCCGAAAGGCGAGATCGTCGTCATCGACGAGATCCACACGCCGGACTCGTCGAGGTTCTGGTTTTCGAAGAGCTACCCCGAGCGTTTCGCCAAGGGCGAGGACCCCGAGTCGTTCGACAAGGAATACGTCCGCCGCTACTTGGCGAAGCTCGGCTTCAAAGGCGATGGTCCCATTCCGCCGATTCCGGACGACGTCCGGGTCGAGGCGACGCGCCGCTACATCGAAGCGTACGAGACGATCACCGGCGAAGCGTTCACGCCGAACCTCGACGATCCCGGCCCCCGCCTCGCGAAGAACCTGAAAGTCTCATGAAAGTCACCGTCTTCGTCCGCCTGAAAGGCGAGGTTTTGGACCCCCAGGGGGACGCCGTGAAGCGAGCGCTCTCGACCTTGGGATTCGACGGCGTGGGGAGCGTCCGCGTGGGCAAGCTCGTCGAGATCGAAGTCGACGAGAAGCTCGCCAAGGCCCCGGATTTCGAGGCGCGACTCAAGAAGATGGCCGACGAAATGCTCGCCAACCCGGTCATCGAAGACTACGAAATTCGGCTCGGCTAGCCCGGTCCGAATCGTGGGGCGCACCCCACACCGCGCGGGGTCGAGCCCCCGCCGACCCAAAACCGATTTCATGAGGCCCGATTGCCACGCCTGGCTATCATCGGTTCTACGGGCCGTTCTGTGCGAGACACCGCTACACGCCACATTGCCCTCGCAGGGTCGGACGAGGAAGCACTTCTTTCCGATGCGCTGATCCAGCAGCTCGACCAAGGCGTCGTCATCTGGCGGCTCGAGGACGGCGCGGGTTCGCCGGTCTTGACGCTGGTCGCGGCGAATCCGGCGGCGAAGCGGATCACCAAGATCGATTTCGGAGCGGTCGTCGGCAAAACGATGGGAGAGCTCTTCCCGGCGGCGACCGCGCGCGGACGACATTCGACCTACGCCGAAGTCGTGATGTCGGGAATGCCGCGCCAGCTCGCGCCGGCTGCGTACCAGGAGCTCGGCGGAGTGGTGGTGAGCGGGCGCCTCTTGCCGCTGCCCAACCAATGTGTGGGGATCGTCTTCGACAACGCGTCGCCCCAAAAGCTCGCCGAGGACGAGACGCGTAAGCTCAACGCGTTCCTCGATTCGATCGTCGACAACATCCCGGCGATGGTCTTCGTGAAAGACGCCGAGCACCTGCGCTACGAGCTCTTCAACCGAGCCGGCGAAATCCTGAGCGGCTTCGTCCGGCACGACATCTACGGCAAGGACGATCAGCAGCTCTTTCCCAAAGAGATAGCCGACTTCTTCCAGACCAAAGACCGCGACGTGCTCCGCAGCGGGCGGATGCTCGACATTCCCGAAGAGCCCATCGACACGCCCGAGGGGAAGCGGTGGCTCCACACCAAGAAGATCCCGATCTTGGGCACCGACGGTACGCCCCGCCACCTGCTCGGCATCTCGCTCGACATCACCGAGCGCAAGATGGCGGTCGAGGCCCTGCAGCGCGCGCACGAGGAGCTCGAGAACCGCGTCGCCGAGCGAACGCGCGAGCTGCTCGACGCCAACGCGCAGCTAAAGCGTGAGATCGACGAGCGGCAGCGCACAGAGGAGGCTCTCGAGCAGGCCGAAGAACAGCTCCGTCACTCGCAGAAGATGGAAGCGGTCGGACGGCTCGCGGGCGGGATCGCGCACGACTTCAACAACCTCTTGTCGGTCATCATCAGCTACGCCACGGTGCTCGCCGCCGGACTCGAACCGAAAGGGCAAATCGCGACGGGCCTCGACCAGATACGGAGAGCCGGAGAGCGCGCGGCCGATCTGACGCGCCAGCTTCTCGCGTTCAGCCGACAGCAGGTGCTCGCGCCCCGTATCGTCGATCTCAACGACATCATCGACGGGATGGACAAGATGCTTCGCCGTGTGATCGGCGAGGACCTCGATCTGGTGACCATCCAGGCGCCTAGGCTCGGAAGACTGCGGGCCGATCCCGGCCAGCTCGAACAGGTCATCATGAACCTGGTCGTCAATGCGCGCGACGCGATGCCACGCGGGGGCAAGCTCACCATCGAGACCAGCAACGTGGAGATCGACGAGAACTACGCACGCGAACAGCTCGGCGCCGACGCCGGCGCGTACGTCATGCTGTCGGTCACCGACGACGGCATCGGCATGGACAAGGCCACGCTGGCGCGGATTTTCGAGCCGTTCTTCACCACCAAGGAACAGGGCAAAGGCACCGGGCTCGGCCTCTCGACCGTGTTCGGCATCGTGAAGCAGAGCGACGGGCACATCTGGGTCGACAGCAAACCGAACGAGGGGACGACGTTCCGGATCTATTTCGCTCGAACGGACGATCCGTTTTCGGACGTCGCGACGGCCGACCCCGAGCCGCAGGCGCTCCACGGATCGGAAACCATTCTCTTGGTCGAGGACGAAGAGCAGGTGCGCATCCTCGCGCGCGAGATCTTGATCGCTCACGGCTACTCGGTGCTCGACGCACGCGATCCGGACGAGGCCCTGAGCATCAGCCGCGAGCGCCGGGGCAGCATCGATCTCCTGGTGACGGACGTCGTGATGCCGCAGATGAACGGCCGACTTTTGTCGGACCGGCTACGGTCGGAGAGGCCCGACATGGAGGTTCTCTTCATGTCCGGCTACACCGACAACGCGATCGATCCGGGGGGCATCCTCGATCCGGGCGTGGCTTTCTTGCAGAAGCCGATCACGCCGCTCGCGCTGACGAGGATGGTGAGGCAGCTCCTCGATGGGAAGGCGCAGCGGCCCGAAAAGCGAGCCTGACCCGTCTTGGCCTGATGCTCCCGGCACGCTACGACTGAGGGATGAACGCCGCTCCTCGGTGGTTTGTAGAAGCGCTCGCAGCCCCGCGCGAAGACAAGCGCGTCGACGTGGCCGGCACGTCCATTCACTACCTGGCCTGGGGGCAGCGTTCGAAGCCGGGGCTCGTCCTCGTGCACGGCGGCGCCGCCCACGCGGAATGGTGGTCGTTCATCGCTCCGCTCTTGACGCGGCAGTACTACGTGGTGGCCCTCGACCTATCCGGCCACGGCGAAAGCGGACGGCGCGAGCACTACCCGAGGCCCGTTTTCGCCGACGACGTCATGGGCGTCATTCAAGACGCGGCATTCGTCGGCCCGCCGGTCCTCGTCGGTCACAGCATGGGGGGCCTCATCAGCATCGTGACGGCATCCACCTACGGCGACCAGTTGGCGGGGGCCGTGATCGTCGATGCGCCGGTGCGAAAGCCGGACCCCGAAAGCCAGGAGCGGGCCACCCGGGGACCGGTCGTCCAGCCGAAGGTCTACCCGGATCTCGACACCATCCTGTCGCGCTTCCGGCTCTTGCCGGCGCAGCCCTGCGACAACGCCTTCATCCTCGATCACATCGCCCGGTCCTCGGTACGCAAGGTCGACGGGGGCTGGACCTGGAAATTCGATCCGCGCGTCTTCAGCGACTTCTCGCTCGAGGCCATGAACAGGTACCTCGCGACGACCCGATGCCGGGTCGCTCTCTTTCGGGGCGAGCTCAGCATCGTCGTACCGCCGGACACGGGCGAATACATGTACGAGCTCCTCGAGCGAACCTCGCCCCTCGTCGAGATTCCCGAAGCGCACCACCATTTGATTCTGGATCAACCGCTCGCGTTCGTGGCGGCGCTTCGCACACTCCTCGCGGATTGGGAACATTCGACGCCGCTCCACAAAACGCACCAGTAATTTTCCGGGGTCGATCGCCCGCCGGCGAAGCTCTCACGGATCGCGTTCGCAGATCCCCCGAAACGATCCATCGCAAAGCGCCCAATCGGCCCACGTTCCGTCGGGCTGCATTCGACCGCATGCGCCCGGGCCGTCATTCGGCTCCCCCGCTGCCCAATTGGTGCTGACCACGGCCTCGCCCGTCACCCACTGGAAGGGGCCGGAGCCCACTTGATAAAGACCGATCCATCGATCTCCCGGCCTGCCACCGTTCGTCGGCAACCAACTGGTGATGAACGCCACCTCCGCATTCGACTCGGTCGTCACCAGGTGAGACGCCAGACGCACGCACTCGTCCCGGATCAAGGTCCACACGTCGCTCTTCGGTGTCAGAAAGTAACAGTGCCCATTGGACGGATTGATGATGCCCTCCGTCTCGGTACACGGGGCATTCACCACATCGGGCCTCGCGTCGGCCTGCCGGGCGTCACCCGATCCGGCATCCGTTGCAGCCTCCGACTTGCCTGCGTCGCCCACCGCATCCGAACGGTCTTTGTCGGCCCGCACGTCCGAAGCAGCGTCGAGCACCGGGGCGACGGCATCCCCTGCCGGCCCATCGACCGCCAACAAGGTGTCCGTCGGCGCGTCGGCGCTTGCTTCCTCGGTGCCGGGCGCGTCGGTCCCGGGCGGACCATCGGACGGGTCCACAACCGGAGCACCTCCGGCCCCGAGCCCCGATTCCAGGTGAAAAGAATCGTCGGCGGCTATTTCGCTGTACCCAATCCGCCCACATCCCAGCAGACCCCCGAGAACCGCGTATCCAAGACGGCTCAAGGCTTCACCCGAGGCTGCCGATGGAGCCATCTTGGATCCATCGACAGCGTAATCACAAGAAAACCGGGCATGCCTTCGGAAGGACGGATGTGTCGCCCTTGGCCTTGAGTCGCTCGACGGCATCTCGAGCGATGGCAAGGTGATCGTCAGGGCCGGCGTGCCGCCGGGGGGCCGTCGGGTCGCGGGTTCATCGTGCGCTTGCCGTAGCGAAGTGTTGAAGTCCGCGAGCTGGAACGCTCTTCCGAATGGTCGCTTCGGACGATGTCGGTTCAACCCACGTTCGGTTCGTATCGCGAAGCTTGAAGGCCGTCATTGGTTCGCGGTCCGGGCCAGAAGGGGCGGCACCTGGAGATTCAAGGCACGCAGGCAAGCGCGCTCGCCAGCTCACGCGTGAGAACCGTGGCTGAAACTTCCTTGCACCCCGCCGCATTCTGACCCGCCCAAAGCGGCGAAAACTCGCCGCTCCCTCGACCCTCGGCTTTGGCGCGTAGCGCCGCGATGGCCGACGCCGCGATGGGAAACGCCGGGACCGCGCTGCTCATCGGCCCGAGCTCTCTCATGACGCGGTTCACAATGCCCCGTGCCGGCCGGCCGGTGATGACGTTCGTGAGCGCCGTGACGCGCGCGGCGTCGCTCTTGAGCGCCGCCCGGTGCACCGGGCTCGTGGTGGCCTCGTCGCACAGAAGGTACGCCGTTCCGATCTGCACGCCGCTCGCTCCGAGTGCCAGCGCCGCGGCGACGCCCCGCGCGTCCGCGATGCCGCCCGCAGCGATGACCGGAACCTTCACCGCGTCCACGACCTGAGGCACCAGCGCGAACGTGCCGAGCTGCGCAGTGAGGTCCTCGGATAGAAAGCTGCCCCGATGACCGCCCGCCTCGATGCCCTGCGCGATGACGGCGTCGACCCCGTGCGCCTCGAGCCAGCGCGCCTCGCCGACGGTCGTCGCCGAAGACAAGATCTTCGCGCCCGAACGACGCACCCGCGCGAGCAAGGCTTCCGATGGGAGACCGAAGTGAAAGCTGACGACCGCCGGATGGAACTCCTCGAGCACCTCGGCGGCAGCTTCACCGAACGGCGATCGGCTGGGGCCCGCGGGGAGGTTGCCCGCGTCGATTCCGTACGCCTCGAAGTACGGCGAAAGCGCCTGTCGCCAGCTCGCCTCCCGTTCCGGATTGGGCTCGGGCGGAACATGACAGAAGAAGTTCACGTTGAACGGCTTCGCGGTCTGCGCCTCGATAGCCGTCAATTCCTTGCGCATGTCGTCCGCACCGAGCATCGCGCAGGGGAGCGAACCGAGACCGCCGCCCTTGCAAACCGCGATCGCGAGCGCGCTCCCCTGCGAACCCGCCATGGGCGCTTGAATGATCGGAAGCTCGATGCCGAGCAGTTCCTGCAACGTGGTCATGCGATCCGACCACGCACCGCCCACGCGCGCGCCCGAAGTCGAATGCGTCCGTCGCCCGCCGTGTCGAGACGCCGTCGAAGGCGGTCTCGGAGGGACGCGCGGCTCTCGGGATCGAGCGACCCGACGTAGCTCGGCGCCGGTCCGGTTCCGCGGAGAAACGGCGTCCAGTAGTCCTCGAAATCGGAAAACTCCGTCGGTATCTCCAATGGATCCGTGTCCACCTGCTCGAGCCCCGCGGCCCGAAACGTCGAGGCCAACGCCTCCGGTGCGCAGAGCGGGAAGCGCCGACCTTCGTCGAGTCGAGACGCGCGAGGATCCAGCACAACCGCTTCGTCCCAGAAGCAGCGGAGAAACTCCATACCTTCCGCGTAGTCCCAAACATAGGCGGCAGCGAAGCCTCCGGGACGAAGCCGTTCGCGGATCGACACGAGCGCCTGTTCGGGATGGGGCACGAAGTTCAACACCAGCCCGGACACGACCGCGTCGAACCCCCCTTCGCGCCGGGGAAGAGCGTCGGCGCCCGCGACGACGAACGACACGCGCGCATCGGGGAAATTCCGCCGAGCGTGCTCGATGAACGGCTCGGATGGATCGCACGCAACGACCGACGCGGGCTCGGAGAGATCGCAAATGGCCGATGTGAGCGCCCCCGTTCCACATCCAACGTCGAGCCAGTTGGCCGAGCCGCTAGCGCCGAGCCACTCGACGAATTTCCTCGCGAGTGCCCTGCTCCAGCGGCCCATGTATGCTTCGTAGGCATCGCCGGCCAACCACTTGTCGTCGGACGTATTCATCCGAGCGCTTTACGCTACTTCTTCGCGGCCAGCTCGGCGGCGAGCTTCTCCTTGTACTTCTTGATCATCTCTTCCTGCTCTTGCCTGGGCACGACCGCGTACTTCGCGAACTCCATGGTGAACGTGCCTTTGCCCTGCGTCGCAGAGCGCAGATCGGTCGAGTACCCGAACATGGCGTTGAGCGGCACTTCGGCGGTGATGCTGACGCTGTCGCCGCCGACCGTCTCCTGAATCACGCCGCGCCGCTGGTTCACTTGACCGACGACCGACCCCTGGAACTCCGTCGGCGCGTCGATCTCGACCTTCATGATGGGCTCGAGGATGGTCGGCTTGGCGTTCGCATAGGCTTCTCGAAAGCCCATGAGGGCGGCGGTCTTGAAAGCCATTTCGGAGGAGTCGACCGCGTGGGAGGCGCCGTCGTTGATCACGCACCTCGTGCCCACGATCGGAAAGCCGATCAACGTCCCCTTTTTGACGCCTTCCCTGAAGCCCTTGTCGCACGAGGACACGAACTCGCGGGGAATCGACCCGCCCGTGATGTCGTCGACGAACTCGTAGGTTTCGACGGCGTCCGCCGGGAGCGGCTCGATGTACCCCATGATCTTGGCGTATTGGCCGGAGCCACCGGTCTGCTTCTTGTGCGTGTAGTTGATCTCGGAGCGACGGGTGATCGCCTCGCGGTAGGCGACCTGCGGTTTGCCCGCGATCACGTCGCAGTTGTACTCGCGCCGCATGCGCTCCATGTAGATGTCGAGGTGGAGCTCGCCCATCCCGCTGATGATGGTCTGCTGCGATTCCTCGTCCTGGTGCACGCGGAACGTCGGGTCTTCCTTCGTGAAGCGGTTGAGCGCCTTCGAGAAGTTCGCTTCCGCGTTGCGGTCCTTCGGAGCAACCGCCAGCGAGATGACGGGCGCCGCCACGTGCATCGACGTGAGCGTCCAGTTGACTTTTCCGTCGGTGAACGTTTCGCCGGAGCTCGCCTCGACGCCGTAGAACGCGACGATGTCGCCTGCCTCGGCGGACGGAATCTCCTCGCGGTCTTCCGAGTGCATGCGGAACATGCGGGGAACGCGCACCTTGCGCATCTCGTTGCTCGTATTGTAGATGGTGTCGCCCGCCGAGACCTTCCCCTGGTAAACGCGGAAATACGTGAGCTGCCCGTACTTGTCCTGCTGCAGCTTGAACGCGAGGCCGACGAACGGTTTCGTCGAATCGGACTCGACGACGACCTTTTCTTCCCCCTTGGTCTGGTCGTGCGCCTCGTTGACGACTTGCGTCGGATTCGGGAGGTAGTGCACGATCCCGTCGAGCAGGAGCTGAACGCCCTTGTTCTTGATGGCCGACCCGCACATGACCGGGGTCATCTTGAGGGCCAACGTCGCGCGGCGGATCGCGGCGCGAATGTCCTCGACCGAGATCGGTTCCTCGTTGATGAACTTCTCGGCGAGCCCGTCGTCGACATCGGCCACGTCGTGGATGATTTTTTCGCGGGCGGCGGCAGCGGCCTTCGCGTATTCGGCGGGGATTTCTTCCATGCGAACGACCTCGCCGTCGTCGCCGTCGAAGAAGAACGCTTTCCCGATGATGGGGTCGATGATCCCCTGGAAGGCGGACTCCGCGCCGATCGGCACCTGGATCTGGACCGGGTGGTGCCCGAGCTTCTCCTTCAACATCTCGGCGACGCGCTCGTAGTTGGCGCCCGGGTTGTCCATCTTGTTGACGAAGGCGATGCGCGGCACGCGGTAGCGCTTCATCTGCTTGTCGACGGTGATCGACTGGCTTTGCACCCCCTTGCCCGAGTCGAGCACCAGAATCGCGCCGTCGAGCACGCGGAGAGCTCGCTCGACCTCGATGGTGAAGTCCACGTGGCCGGGCGTATCGATGATGTTGATGTTGTGGGGCTCGAGCTGCCGTTGCGACCCGTTCCACACACAGTACGTCGCCGCGGACTGGATCGTGATCCCCTTTTCGCGCTCGAGATCCATCGAGTCCATCTTGGCGCCGACGCCGTCTTTGCCGCGCACCTCGTGGATCTGGTGAATTCGACCCGTATAGAACAGGACGCGCTCGGTGAGCGTCGTCTTGCCGGAGTCGATGTGCGCGGAAATGCCGATGTTGCGGATGCGTTCGAGGGGGATGCGAGCGTCCAAGGGATTCTCTCTTTTCGCGAAGCGAGCTCGAGGTTGGGATACGACGGGGGGCAGGGGGACTGCCGGGGGCCGAATCTAGCGCGCCAGGGCCGAATGTGCCGCTAGAAATGATCGGCCTGATTTCGAGGGATTAGCCGGCCCCAATGGCGCCCGCCTCCCCACCGCCGCGTCGTGGGCCCGGTGCCAGAGGACCCCGTCGGGCGGCTCCAGCCGGGGAAAATCGTCGTTCGCGGTGTTCCAGCCGCTAGTCCTCCACGGAGGCGTCAATCTTTGGAACGGCCGGCAGCGAGCGAAGAGCGCGGACAAGCTCCGCTGCATTCTCCGGTGAGGGCATCGGGATCGAAGCGGTCTCGCCGTCAAAAACGCAGCGGTCCACGATCTCGGTCGCGTCGGCGATCGAAAGGCAGGCGTGTTGGCTGACGAGGCGAATCACCCGCACCGTTCCGACGCTCACGGGGCCGCAGAGCTCGGGCTGGATCGAAAGGCGAACGGTCGGCATCTCTCGGGCGACCTATCCGCGCCCGTCGTAGAAGTTGGGGCAACGGCGAATGGCCAAGACGGCGTGCGCCACGAGCTCGACGCCGATGAACAGGACACTCCCCAGCCACCAGGGCTTCGTCGGCAGGGCGCCGATGTATAGCGCGCGTGCCGTCGCCGCCATGCACGCATAGAGAAGAGCACCCCCGCAGGACCAGACCAGCAACCTCACGAGCGCTTGCGTCAGGCGACCTCGTGGGAGCTTTGACCGAACGCCGTTCAAGAACGCGAGCTCGACGTAGTGCCCGCCGAGGGAGAACCACATGGCGAGGACCGCCACGGGAAGGAGCCGCGTGACGTCGCGTTGTTTGAGCGCAAACACGGTGCCGACTGCGACGGCGATCGTCACGTTTCGGGTCAACGTGCGACGAAACGGCTCTTCGAACGGGGGCGAACGTGTCAGGAGCTGCTCCGTTTCACTCGGGCCGAGGACGCAGCGGTCCGGGCGCTTCGCACAACGGACATCCGTCGGTTCGTTCCGACACCGTGCCGCAGGTTCGACAATCGACGCGGTATCCGTGAAAGCCGTCGTCCAGGAGCTCGGTCGCGCTCCGCGCCTTGTCGGCTCGTTTGCCTTCGTACGTGACGACCGCGGGCAGGAACGCGATGTACCGAACTTCTTCCCCTTCGCAACTGGGACAACGCGACGGAACGGGCCATCCGTTCGGCGCTTCGAGCGCGCGCGTCAATCCTCGAGGAGCGTGGCAGCGCGGGCAGACGCCCTCCGCGAAGATCTCGTGATCGCATCCCGCGCACACGATGCGATAGACGCCGTCGACGAACTTCTCGCCGTCGTAGACCCATTTGACGCGACCGATCGGTTCGCCTCCCATGAGCGGCACCAGACCGTCGACGTACGTGCGGAACAGGAGCTTGATCGAACCGCACTTCGGACACCCCGCGTCCACCAAACGCTGCAAAGCTGGCTCGTCGAAGAGGCCCATGACGCGCGAGTGTACTCTGGAGTCGGCTCGCTGCCGATGGGATCGGCGAGTCGCGATGCTCGGCCCCTCGACGCAGAGTCATTCATGTGAGGCGCCCTTACGGTATGAGTACGCCTTTCGAAGCGGGCCGTTCAGCTCGTTCGAATCGCGCTCCTGACTGTACGCCGACGGAGGCCATCATGCGTTTCATGGACATGCTCGCAGGCGCGCTCGACCGGACGATAGCCTTTCTCCCCAACATCCTCGCCGCCCTGCTCATCCTGGTCGTCGGCTTTCTCGTCGCCAAGGTCCTCGGGAGCGTGACGCGTCGGCTGCTGGAAGCGATGCACCTGGAGAATCGCCACACGGCGCGGAAGCTGGTCGAGCACGAGGAATTGCTCGCTCGTTTTCCGAAAACGAGCGGACGGGTCGTCTATTGGGTGGTTGCGCTCATCACGATCGGCGTCGCGATCGACGCGCTCCATTTGGCCTGGCTGAGCGCAGGCGTTGCCCGCGTGCTCGGCTATGTACCGAACGTGGTGGCGGCCGGCGCGGTGGTCGTCGTGGGCTACCTAGTCGGCAACTTCGTCTACCGGCAAGCGGCAGAACGGAGGGATGGCGCATCGCCTCTTTGGGGCCGCCTGCTTCGCGGAGGAATCTTCGTCGTCGCGGGCTTCATGGCGGTGCAGCAGCTCGGTATCGCGACTGCGATTGTCACGACGGCGTTCACCCTCGTTCTCGGCGCGATGGCCGTGGCAGGTGCGATCGCCTTCGGACTCGGCAACCGCGAGCTCGCGGGGCGCGTGACACGTGAATGGTACGACCGGCGAGTAGCGGGCTACTTGCCCGGCGAGCCCCACGTGACGACGCGAGAACGAGAAGCGCCGCACATCGATCCGCGACACTGACTACCGGAGCAGCGCCCGAAGGCTCGACGAACGACGGCGCGCAATCCTGAGGGCCTCGGCATATTCCGGTTCAGTCGCCGTCATCATGATGAAATCGTCGAAGAGCTTCACCGCGCGTCGAGCTGCCGCGACGCCGCGATCGCCTCCTAGCCGCGCTTCGTATTCGTCGATGAGAACGGCTTCATTGAACACCGTCTCTGGCCGCTCCGGTTCGAGCATTTTGCAGCGAGACAGGTGCGCTTTCACGAGAGCGAGCTGCTCGTCCCGGTTGAACAAGCCGATGCGGCCGCGCTCGGCGAGCGCGAGCCCGAGGTTCGCGTCGTACCGATCGGGCTCGAGCGCGAGCCCCATCCTGTACGCCTCGCGGGCGTGCTCGAAATCGTGGATGGAGAGGAGCACCGCGGCGAGGTTGAAGAGGGGTTCGGGATACGAAGGAGAAAGTGCGCTCGCCTTTTCGAATTCGCGAATGGCTGCACCCGTCCCGCCCAGCTCCAGTTCGATGAGGCCGGCCGTATTGTGAGCCGGCGCGTAGCGCGGTTGGAGCTCCGTCGCGCGATGCGTCGCTCGACGTGCCATTTCGAGCCGCTCCGTCGCCGGACGACGTGGACCGTCGATGCTCGCCCCAAACGACGGCACTTGCAGGCCTCCGCTCGACGACAGGCGGTCTTGCCCCAGGCGTGCGCGATGCAGATAGTAGATGGCCAGCGCGTTGAGAGCGGGGACATAGCCAGCGTCCGCCAGCAAAGCGCGCTTCAGCGCCGTATGGGCACGGTCGAAATCGTCCCAACCCTCGGCATTGGGACGAAGCGATCCCCGATCCATTTCGAGCTCCGCCAGACGAACCAAGATCTCTGCGTCATCCCAAGGCATCTCGTGAGCCGACTCCTCGGCACGCGCGAGGGCCCCTACGGGGGACTCGGGCCTTTGCGCAATCTTGGAAGGGATCGCGCCGTCGGCCTGCGGGGCCGCGGCGGCTTTCGTCGTGCCAGGGTCCGACGACGCCGTCGCGCTAGTACGAGGCACCTGCGCGACGCTGACGCACGCAGGGGCGCACGCGAGCGACACCAGGGCAATCAGTTTGATTCCAGCGCCCGTCGCCATCGACTCACCTCCGGGACAGTGGGCCACCGAGAACTTTAGCAAGCGCCGTCCTCGGCGCGCAACTCGTTCCTAGGGACAAGTAGCAGAACGGTCAGGTCGTCCGTGCTACTTCGCGCACGGGCGAGCCGCGGCGCGGGGTGGCCGCGAGCGCTGCTGCTGCCGCAAGCTTATGCTTGGCCTGCCAAGGCGGACCGACCGATCGGCCCATCGCGTTCAAAAGAGCGTCGACGTCCTTGCGGCCGAGCGCCGCGGCCGCCTCGCGAAACACGCTTTCGCGATCGTACCAATGCACGGACCAGCCGCGCGCCTCGGCTGCGGTCGCGAGGGCCTCGCGGTACATGACGGAGTCTGCAAAGGTCTGCGCGCGATTGTCGGCAATTCGCTCCTCGGTCGTCGGGGGAAGCTCGGGGCACACGCGGATTGCGATGCTCGCAATCGGAACCGGCATCGCCGCGGCCAGCGCCTCGAGGCTCTCGCGCGCGCCGCGCGCGGCGGACGCGCGAACCCGCTCGACGAGCGCCACCGCCTCAGCGAGCGAAAGAGCCCGCGCTCCCGGGGTGTTCAAGTAGCGGCCCACCGCCCACGACCCTTCGTGGTGATGCGGGTGCGTCGGCAGATCGCGATCGGTGAGCTCGATACGCCGGCGATCGAGGAGCTGGCCGTCCGTCGCGACCGTGACGAGCACGGCGGAGTTACCGTGCTCGGCCACGCCGACGATCGCGGCTCGCTGCGTTCGCCCTCTCGCCGCACCTTCCTCTTTCGGGACACGCCTTGGTGCTGACGCCATCGTTCACGTCTCGAGCGGCTGCCAGAGCTCCACCCTGTTCCCGTCGCAGTCCTTGATCCAGGCGAAGCGACCATAGCTCTCGTTCTGGCGGTTCGGGTCGATCCAGACGCCCGCGGCGGCGAGATCCACCAGGAGCGCGTCGAGGTCGTCGACGCGGTAGTTGATCATCACCGCCTGATTCCCCTCACCGAAGTAGGTCGTGTCCTTCGGAAATGGATTCCAAGCCGTCATGCCCGTCCCCTTCGGCACTTCGTCCTTCCACAAGAAGGTCGCCCCGTAGTCGCCGACGTCGACGCCCAGGTGCTTCGCGTACCAGGCTCCGAGCGCCCTCGGGTCCGCGCTCCTCAGAAACACGCCACCGACCCCTGTCACCCTCGCCATGTCGTTGCCTCCTCGCCTTTTCCTCTACCTTGCTCGCTCGCGTGGCGGCAAGGCCGAACGCGGGCGATGGATTTCAGCGGAAATCTGAGGTTACATCGACGATCAGGCCTGGTCGTCCGGCGAGCGAGCGCCACGTCGGCTGCAAACCGTTGTTGGGCAGCGCGACAGTCCGAGGTTCATCGCGTAAGCCGCAATCCGTTTGGCGTCGCATCGGGCTTTGGCGCACCCGGAGCTCGAGCTGGAGGGGCGGGGCTGCAGAGTAGCGTGCTCCGATACACGTCGAGTTCCACGGACGTCGAAGGGAGTCGTGCAAGCCAGGGGCGCTCGAGCGCCGGCATGTGGACGCAGCAGATCCGGACCTGGCGAGTGCGTGCGATTGCCTCCAAGTCGTCGAGGATGCGATGAATGCGTTCCCCCCCGAAAGGACAATAGAGAAAGAAGACGGTTCCAATGGTGATGAACCGGAGCAAGTCAACGGCGTCACCCTCCACGAACCGCGTCCGATGAAGATTGAGCCAGTCGGCGCGCCCTCGTGCGGCCTTGACCAGGGCAGGTTGAATCTCGAGGCCTATGCACCCTGCTCCGGTCAGCAGGTTTGCCAGCAAGGCGGTCCTCCCGGTCCCGGATCCGACATCGACGAAGACATCGTCGTGCGTCACGCCCGCCCGTTCTACCGCCTCCAGCACCGTTGCAACTGGGCAAGGCAGGTAGGGAGCGCACCCGCGCGGGAGCTTGGGATCGTCATCCGGGATCTCGTGAAGGTCCCACAACAAGTCCAACCACGCATCGCGATCCCGCGGAGGGATGTTCTCCAGTTCGGCCCGGAAACTCGCGGGAGTAGCCTGGTTGCTCAGCAGAAGGGTCCGTACCTGATTCGCAGCATTTCGGAACGCTGATTGCACGGCGTCCACGTTTAGCACGGCACGGGCCCCGCCCCTCGTACCGGCGTCAGCAGCGGGCGCCAGCGGGCGGCCATACCGATCTCGCGAGCAGGCTCTCTCGGGCATCCTCGATCCCCCGCCAGTATCGCGCGCCGGAGCGCGTCGGGGCGACCGATGGCTGGGGTCGGATCGTGGTGACCGAGGGACAGGTGGAGTTCCATTCGAGGGGGCGCGTGCATGTGCTCCGCGCGGGCGACGTCGGCATCGTGGAGCCGGAAGTTTCGCACCATGTGACGCCGCTCGGTGCCGTCCGCTTTTGCACCTCGAGTTCTGGAGGACCGGTTGAGGAGAAAGCAGCGGCGGGCGCAAGCCCGTGCTTATCGCCTAGTTGGCCCGCGCCGCTGAGCGATCAGCCGCGCATCTGCCGCACGGCGGCGGAAACGTCTTTACCGTTCACCTCCGCGCCGAGGGACTTGAGGTGCTTCATCGCGACCCCAGTAGCCTGCCCATCGTTGGTCGCAGCCTTCACCGCCTCCGACACCGGTCCGAGCGCCGCCACGATTTCGGGCACGCCCAGCGTTTTCGGTAAGAACGAGAGCAGCACCTGAATCTCGGCGCGCAGCGCTTGTCTTTGCGATTCGTCCTCGGACATTGCGAGTGTTTCTTCGTTCGATTTCACGAGCTTTTTCAGAACCGCTTGCGCCTCCGCATCGTCCCCTTTCCTGTCGAGGCGCGCGGCTTCCGTCGTGATCTCGCCGATGGCGACCTTCAAAATCTCCTTTTCGACGTCGTTTCGCGCCTTCATCGCCTGAAACATCCGAGCCTTGAGTTGATCGAGAAGTGCCATGGTGCACGAGTCTAGCTCGTTTGGTTCCAGGGAGCTCGGTGACGGACGAGCTTCAGCTACTGCGAATCGATCTCATTGGCTGAGCGGGTGGTTCAACGAAGCGACGCAGGGCGAGACCGCGTCGATGTCTGCGCCGTCGGCAAGCAAGCAGCCGAGTGCCTCTAGGTCCCCATCGAAGGTAGCTCGGACCAGTTCGTCACCGATTTTTCCGAGTCCCTCAAACGTTCGTGGCGATGAGCAGCGGGCAAGCTCGTCCGCTTCATCGGCAAGCAAACCAGCGTCGTTGCTAGAACGAAAGCCAGCAGTGCTGGACCCGACCCGCGTCAACGTCCTGCTCCCTGGAGCGTGCCCGGCTTGTTGTGCGGCGTCGAGCTGCGGCCGTTGGGCCGCACCCATCGTGACGAAAATCCGCACGAGCCCATGGTAGCATCCGTGAATGAGCATGGGTTTCCGGTGCTGGGCTCCGGCGATCGTCGTTTGGCTCGCCTGCAGGGGCACCGAATTTAGCGGAATGACCGATGACGGCGGCGCGGCGGATAGCGCCATGTCGGGAACCACCGACGGTGGTTCGGCAGCGGACGCCAGCGTCGGAACGAGCAGCTCGTCCAACGGCGGCTCGAGCTCGGCGGGTACCGGCGGAGCCGGTATGGGCGGGGGCGGTGGTGCCACCGGAGCAACGGGTGGAAGCGATCCAGACAGTGGGAGCGACGGCGCTTCCGGGGGCTCGGGCGGCGGCGACGCGGCAGCAGAAGGCAAGGCCGGCGCAGGGGGCATGGCGGGGGGAGTCGACGCGGAGGCACGCGACGCGGACGGCGGATCAATGGCGTGCGGCTTCGCCGACACGCTCGATCGTCGCTGCACGATCCAGACGGACTGCTGGCTCGGGATTCACCAAACCGACTGCTGCGGAAACACCAGCGCGATCGGGATCAACAACGCCGACCGCGGGCGGTTCGACATGCTCGAGCCGCGTTGCAGGGCGAGCTATCCGGCGTGCGGATGCGCCTCGGGCCCCACGCGAACCGATAGCGGCGAAACGACGGCCAACCCCACGGCCGTTCGTCTCGCGTGCGTCGCCGCCGGCCCCCAACGAACCTGCCGAACGTACGTGACGATGCGGCCACCGGATACGCCGTAGTAACCCGACTCTTGTGATTGGCGGCGCAGCCCTTGTACTGCTTTTCGGGGCAAGGGAGGCGACCAAGGACGTCGATGCCTATTAAGGCCGACCGACAAGCTCGTCAGCTGCAACGCTTGTTGGGCGGCGTCGTCGCAATCGGGATGAACGAGTCAGGCCGCCGTTCGCAGGTTCTCGCGGAGGATCCGAGGATGTCGTGCCGCAATTCTCAGGAGCGCCAGCGCAGGCCCCTCCGGACTCCGTCGGTCTTGCTCCCAGTTGCGCAGAGTATGGACGCTTATTCCCATCGCGCGCGCGAATCGCGCCTGGGTCAACCCGACAAAGCGCCTCAACGCGGCCACATCCTTACCGGATTCGAATCGGCCTTGCATCAGGCGCTTGCGGACACGGGCCGGCATGGCGCGGGCCAGTTGCGTCGCGGTCAGCTCGGGAATTTCGGTCATGTGATGCTCCTCATGTGCGAGCGAAACAGTGTTTGCTCAGATCGCGTTGCCCAGCGCGCGGAGATGATGCGAACCACGTCTTTGTCCCGTTCGGTCCACACCACCAGCACGAGTCCCCGTTGGATTGGCCCGATGGCGATGAAGCGGTCCTCCTCGTCAGAGTGGGCATCGTCGAAAAGTTCTAGGTAGTCGACACCTGAGGTGAAGAGTTCGCTCGCCTCGCGAAACGAGAGGCCGTGGTTCTTCTGGTTGGCCAGATTCTTAGCACGGTCCCAGGTGACCTTCACTGCGACAGTGTAAGCCGATGGCGTACTAGGTCAATGGCGTACAGGCCCGACCTACAGGTCCGACCGATCGCTAGTCCGTCGAAACGCGCGCGACCCCAAGCGCTACGTTCTCGTCCGGTCACGTACCGGGATTCGCGCGCCGCAAGCCGATGTTGGCCTGCCTCCGCACGAGCGCATTGGTGGCTCAGCACATCACCACTCGTACCAAGCTGGTGTACGGCCCAGCGTGGCGTCGACTTCCGGAACGAACACTTGCTCGAGATGGTCGACGAGGACTGCAACGTTCTCTACCAACTGCCTCCAGATGGCGCCGCTCCCGACATCGTAGGATTCGTAGGGCTGCTTGGGGTGTGCGGGAAGTGGCGCATAGCAACGCCCACGAAGACCCGCGACGGTCATGCCGCCGGAGTAGTGACGCCATTTTGAACCGACGTCGCAACTCACTTCGATGCGATTTCCGTTCGCCGTGAGCTTGTAGAGCACAAAGACGCCAGACCCGCTATCGGTCGATGAATAGCGATAGCCGCGCGGCTTGAACACGTCGACAAGGGCGGCCTTGTGCGGAAGCGTCATCGGGCTGAACTGCGTCCCGCTGCTCTCTGTTGGAAGTGCGTGGGGAAGGGCGAGCGTGCCCATTTCGCGTCTCGAGCGGTCGCGCCAAGCCTCGTGCAGCGCGCGGAGGTGTGCGGTCGTCTCCGAGAGCTCCGCCTCCTCTTGGGCTGTACGCTGGAGCATGAGATGAGTGCGGGGCTTGCCGAACGATGCTAGGCATTCGGCTGCGACCGTCGGCAACGGCGGGAGTACCGCACCGAACGTCGCGGCATTTCCCAAGGCAACGGCAGCATGAACAAAGGCGCGGTAACCTGACGGCGTATAATGAGCCCTGAAGCAAACGTGAGGAAACGGTTCGCCAAACAGATTGTAGTGTTCAGGTGCAGGGAGGCTCGGCTCGACAGCGGCGTCGGATTGCCAGGGCAGCCCGCTCAGAAAGAAGAACTCCGCCTTGAAAAAAGGAAACGTACGCGGAAAGCCAAGCGTGAGCGCGAGCAGTGTGTCGGTCGCAACGTACTCACATGGCTCGCCCCCTAGGTGGTGCGCGACGACGTTCGACAACAGTCGTCGGCTGTAGCCGTCACAAATGACCTTCGGTAAAGCGTAGCGCTCGAGCTTCGGGTACTTCTTGATCGCTCGAGCAATTGCGGACGCGCCATGAGGCATGTCTTCGAGCAGCATCCTCGCACGCATCGCTGCCCGAGGGCCCACGCTGGCGAACACGCGCTCGAGGAGTTCGCCGCTCCGCGCGGCTTTGACCTCCCGAAACATGTACCCACGCAGAACTTCCATATTGCTGGACCGGATTGCTTATCGCGTCGTCGGGCGTCCGGTCGGGTCAACGTACCAGGCATAAGAACGGGGTGGCATCTTCATCTTTCAGGTCGAGCCGCGCCTGCGCTGACAGGACGCGAGGTGTCGAGCGGCCGCGGCACCCATCGTAAGAGTCAGGGTGCCAACGTGCTCGCTTCGGGCAAGGTCATGTCCTCGTCAGCCTCGCCGTGCTCGGGTCGCGCGAGCGCGCCCCTGTGCGCGGCTGCGGGTGACTGCGGGCGCTCTCTTGCCCTGCGCTGCGCGCGTCGGCTCCGCGCGTGCGCGGGCGATGGGCAGACGGATGCCTCCGGCGGGGGCTCCGAGCTCCAGATGTGCGGCCATGATGCAGAGAGGTGTCCGGCACTGATACTTGTGGAGTTTGGCCAACTCACAATCACCAGCGAGGACACCATGGAACGGTATATCGGATTGGACGTTCACACACAAAGCTGCACGATGGCGGTGATCGGCTCGAGCGGTCGTCGGCTGCGATCGATGGTGCTCGAGACGAACGCGAAGGTGCTGGTCGAATCCCTGCGCAGCATTGGGGGACGTTGTCGACTATGCATGGAGGAGGGAATGCAGTGCGAGTGGCTGTACGAAGTGCTGGAGCCGCATGTCGAGGAGCTGGTGGTGATCCAGCCGCAGCCGAGACAGGGCACCAAGAACGATGCCATCGACGCCTGGCATCTGGCCGAGCAACTCCGGACGCGCTCATGGACCAAGAGGGTGATCAAATCGCCGAGCCGTTTCTCGATGCTGCGCGAAGCCGTGCGCGCCTACGACGTGGCCACCCGCGAAGTGACTCGCGCGAAGAACCGTCTCCGAGTTCTGCTCCGGTCCCGCGGCATCGACGTGGACGACAGCATCTACGAGCCGAAGACTCGGCAAGTCTCACTGAAACAACTCAAGCGCCCCCAGCTCCTTCGCGCCGGGTGCCTCGCGGCGCAGATCGATGCGCTGGTTCCGGCAAAGGAGCGTGCCGAAGCATGGCTCAAAGAGGAGGCCGCGAAGGTACCCAAAGTTCAACGAGTCATGACGACGCCGGGGATCGGCCCGGTCCGCGCGGCGACGATCGTCGCCGTCGTCGTGACGCCCGAACGCTTCCGGACCAAGCAGCAGTTCTGGAGCTACTGCGGCCTGGGAATCGTGACCCGGTCGTCGGCCGACTGGGAGCAAGACGACAAGACGCGGAGCTGGCGTCGCCGAAAGCACGCACAGACCCGAGGCCTCAACCGCAACCGTCACCCGCTACTCAAGAATGCGTTCAAGGGCGCGGCGATCAAGGTGCTGAGCATGGCCAAGCATCCTCTTTGTCTCGCCTACGAGAAAATGCTCGAGAACGGCACCAAACCGAACCTCGCACGTCTCACGATCGCGCGCCGCATCGCTTCCGCCGTCCTCGCAATCTGGAAGCACAAGGAGGAGTACGACCCGGCAAGACACGGCCAAAGAGCTGCGTAGACGAACTCGGTATTGCGGTCACGCAGTTCTCAATGACGCTACGTTCATCGCCGGCGTCGTGTGCAGAGTTTCGAGTGGAAGTCTCTACTGAACGCCTGGCCGCCATTCGAGCATGCGCAGGCCCCTGTACCAGGTTAGACCCTCTCGGAGCATCAACTGAAGCCATGGCCCATGAGGCCCAGCTAAGAGATTGGTGCCCTCGTTTTTTGAGAGGCCCGCGAACCGGCTTCAAGAACGCCAAAGGCGACACGAGTCAGAGCTGCGCGCCCGCTTGGCGCTTCCGGTCTATCCAACGTGCTCGCGAGACCGGTGCGCGCCAGGGCGTCTCGACAAGACCGAACCCAACCGCACCCTCAAGGCGTACGGCGAGGGACAGATCTGCTCTTGACAGTTCCCCGTCTAGGGGCGTTCAGCTGCGAGCGCCAGAGGGGGGCCGAAGGCCGACCGACAAGCTCGTCAGCTGCAACGCCTTGTTGGGCGGCTGCGAGGATGACGGTCAAGTAGCCTCACCGTTGCTGGAATCGTGTTGCCACCGTCCCTATCGGTCACTCGGTGTTTCAACGGCGCGAGCCGCCATCGCAATGCCAGGTTGAGCGGCGTTCAGTCGAAGAAGCTTGGACCGTATTTTCCCAGAACGTAGCCCTCGGGGGGCCGTTCAATTGCAATCACGTGCTCTGGACCGAAATTCACTTCCGTGCCGGGATGTAGAGTCACGTTCTCAGCCCTTCCGGGATCGCTATCGAGCACACCTTCGTAGATTCCGCCGGCAGCAGACCGTCTCTTCAAGATCACCCACATGCGATCTACTCCGCGGTCGATAACACGACCACCTTCGCGCGTCTCGATATCAAACATGAGTTGAACCGCATCGCCCGGCGACAAGGACTCTCGCGCATGTCTCGGTGGTATGAAGAACGTGTCCGGGTACCGAGCGTTGTGGTCCTCTGCGGAAAGCAACGTCCAACCGTCCCGTTCGATCGTAGGAGGCGTCGACGACATCCGTCTATCTCGTCCGCCCAACGTACCGGCGTTCAGCTGCGAGCGCCAGAGGGCGGCCGAAGGCCGACCGACAAGCCGTCAGCTGCAACGCCTTGTTGGGCGGCCGTCGGGTTGCAGTCAGCCAGGGGCCGGGATCGCGAGCTGACGAAGAAGGTCGGCCAATCCAAGCTTGTCGAGCTTGCGCGCGGAGATTGAGATCATAGCCTCGTAAAGACGTTCGTCGGGATCGACGACGATCCAGCCGTTGACATCCAGAAACACGAGGGCAGCGTTGAGCGCAGTGCGCTTGTTCCCGTCCAGGAAAGGCTGATTCTCGGCAAGATGGAACGCATACGCCGCAGCAATGTGAAAGAGATCGTTGTGTAGGAGCGCACCATCGAACGTCGAGGCCGGCGTAGCCACGGCTGACTCGAGCGCGTTGCGATCGCGAAGACCCGCTGCCCCTCCGAAGAGACGGAGCTGGTCATTGTGAAGCTCCATCACGTCTTCTACGGATAGGAAGAGAACCTCGTCGAAGTCGCTCACTTCGCCAGCTTGCGGAACGTCCGCTCGTGATTCTTCAGCGTCCGCTCCTGCGCTCGAGCGAGCTTTTGCTTGCGAGATGCGTCCGATCGAATCGGTGTAACGATGAGCCGCTCGCCGTCCGTCGAAATGTCGAGTTCGGTTTCGGGGGTGATCCGGAGAAGCTCGAGGATGGGCTTGTCGATGATGATGCCGGAGCTATTTCCGACGGCTTGGAGGCGCTTCGTCATTCATCGTTCATAACACGGTTGTGAACGACGGGCAACGCGCGGACCGAGCGGACAACTCGGCCAGATGGCCGGTCCGCCCAACGTACCGCGCTTCAGCAGCGAGGGCCACAGCGAGCCCGCAGGGCGAGCGACGGCCCTCGTCTGCTGCAAGCGCTTGTTGGGCGGCGTTCCTCACGGCCCGCGATGACGATCCGGTGCGGTCCGCCTCAGGGCGTGAGTTGGGCGGCGGCCTTTCCGACGCCCCACGCTACCGCAGACAGCGGGTTCCTTCGACGTCCGTTCGAATGGCCTTGCACCGGGATGCAAGCTCGCGTTCCCCTTCGGGCGCCTTTTCGAGACAATTCGTGGCCGCTTGGGCGGCAAGATCCAGGCGGTCGCGGACGCTTTCGATGAGTCCCATCGCATATGAACTATGAAGCTGGGCATCGGTACGGATGTCTGTCGGCATCGCGCTGAGGCCGCCCGAAAGATATTCCCGGCAGAACTCCAGTTGCAACTCCGCAACGTCTCTTGAAAGGGTGGCTACGCGCGCGGGACTCTCCGCATTGCTTTGAGCCTGTTCGTACCTCTTGATGATCGCGTTTGTGGCGGTCGACCGTCGCTTTACCCATTGTACGAGGTCCCCCTTCACAAATCGCAGGGCGTCTTCTCTCTCTCCCGAGCCTGAGTAGCGAGGGGCGCGTAGTCCGAGGACGCGGCGTTTCTCGGCAACGAGGGATTCCTGGTCCGCCGGAAGGCTCGAGGTCTCAGACGGCGAGGGCTGTGGTGAATCATGCGGACGACTCGACTGCGGTGCTGTCGCCGAGAGACTCTGCTGGAGGAGGCCCGATGGCGAGGTGCAGGGCAGCGCGGATTCGATCCTCCCAAACTCGGCAACACCTACGCCGACTCGGTGGTCCACGACAATGGCAGGGGCCCCGGCGCGCTCGGCGTAACGAGTCATGCGGTACGCTTTAACTAGACAAGCATGAAGCGTGGGGCTGTTGATGGTGTCCTCAATGACTCGCACATCCGAAACATGACCGTCGGGATCGATGGTGAATCGCGACGATAGCAATCCACTTCGACCTTCTAGAGAACGATCCCCAAGGCAGCTTGTAATCGCAGCGTTGGCGACTAGGTACTTTCCAGCACAGTGGGATCCGAAGCTTGGAATTCACGTGACTTGAAGTCGCGGC
>JADMIO011545327.1_pt1 | contig 69062 bp, 71 predicted proteins | sample 8958161 | NCBI WGS metagenome assembly JADMIO01 (sample SAMN16585339, study PRJNA669376) | soil metagenome | isolation source: Crop rotation soil | place: USA: Cullars Rotation, Alabama | collected 2011 | reverse complement strand
CGACAACTTGTCCACGTGGAATTCTAAGCTTAGGATCCCAATGTGCTGGAAAGCGGCGTGCTCTTGCATGAACGTGCGGAAGCGCTCGATCGGATCTTTCTTCGCCCACGTCTCGAAATCTTGCTTGGGAACGTAGAACGCATCGTCGTGCACCGCGTGACCTTCCATGCGCAGCGTCACGAGCTCGACCAGCGTCGGCCCTTCGCCGGCAACCGCGCGCTCGCGCGCTGCCTTGACCGCTTCGTACACCGCGAGGATGTCAGTGCCGTCGACAGTGACACCCGGAATGCCGTAGCCCTTCGCACGGTCGGCGACGGTGTCCGTCGCAAACCCGAGGTGCCGCGGCGTCGAGTACGCCCACTGGTTGTTGTCGACGATGAACACGACCGGCAGCTTGCGCACCGCCGCCATGTTCACTCCCTCGTGAAAGTCACCGCGCGCCGTTGCGCCGTCGCCCGACCATGCGAACGCACAGCGATCCTTCTGCCCCTTGATGCGGAAGGCGAGTGCGCAACCCACCGCAACCGGCAGCATGGCCGGCAGGTGGCTGACCATCGCGATCAGCCCGAGCCGCGTGTCGGCAAGGTGCACGTTGCCGTCGCGACCTTTGGTCGGCCCGTCGGCGCGCCCCATGTACTGCGCGAAGATGCGCCACGGCTCGACGCCGCGCGTGATGTGCACGCCCATGTCGCGGTGCAGCGGCGTGCCCCAGTCGTCGGGCTTCATCGCCCAGGCAGAACCCACCGATGCGGCCTCGTTGCCGCGCCCCGTGTAGAAGCTGCCGGGAATCTTGCCCTGGCGAAACAGGATGTGCCCGCGCTCTTCGAGCCCGCGCGTGATGAGCATGTTGCGATACATCTGCAGCGCGTCTTCGCGGTCGAGACCGAGGTCTCGCAGACGGTTTGCAGTCTCGTGCTGGGCGGTGGCCATGGCCGTCGTCCTCCTGGGGGGTGCACAGCGCTCGAACGGCCGGGGTGGCTGCGGCCCGCAATCGGCGCACCGATGCGGGTCGAGCTGCTTGCTGTGAACCTATCACCCTCGCGCGCGCGAGGGGATGGAGGATTTCTGCAGGGAAGGCGCGGCTACCGGATCAGGCGGAAGGCGCAGGCGAAGGCGCGGTCGCTCGGACTGACCGACGACGCGGCATTCCCTCCATAAGCGATGCCGTGGTACGAAAAGTTCTCATATCACCAGAACTTTTCGTACCAGCGTGCTCCGATCAGCAGTTCGCGACCTTGGGCTTCGCCTTGTGGGCGGGCTTGTGCTCGGCCTTGCCCGCGGCCTCTTTGCTGACCTCGTGCGCCGCCGCGTGGTGCGCCACCACATGGTGCGCGACGTGATGGCGCGAGCGCATGGGCAGGCTGTCCGACTCGGAGTTGCCTGAGGCACCAGGCACGACGATCGAGTCGCCGGCGTAGATCATGTTCACGTTGGTGATCTTGTCGGCGTTGGCAGCCTGGATCGCCGACACCGACGTGTGGTAGCGCCGCGCGATCGCGCCGAGCGTGTCGCCGCTGTGAATGTGGTAGTTGCCGCCGCCCGACGACGAGCCCTCGCTTGACTGCACGGGGCGCTTTTTCGGCGCCGGCGTCGAGCCCGCGTAGTCGGGCCCCATGACCGGGTTTTTCTTGACCTTCGCCTTTTTCTTGGGCTTGGGCGCAGCCGCAGCTGGCGGCGTCGCCGGCACGTTCGAGGTCGGGTCGACCGCCTGTGGTTGCCCGTTGGGCCCGACGACGAGTGGGTCGCCGGTCGCCGGCGCACCGGGCGCGCCCTGCAGCGTCTGCGCTGCCGCGGCCTGCTGGGCAGCCTGCGCCTTGGCCTGCTGCTCGGCGTAGTCGGTGACCGCCTTCTTTGCCTTGCGCGTGCCGGTGACAAAGCCGAACACCGCGCCGATCACGGCGCCGGCGCCAAGCGCGACGAGCGTCGGCATGATGAAGGTCTTCGCGGCCGTTGCGACGACAGCACCCGCACCCTCGGCCGCAACCGCAGCGCCCGCTTCGACCGCGGCGGCGGTCTGCGGCTTGAACAGAAACGGCAGGAACCCGAGTGCCTTGTGCAGCGTGCCCGGCGGCAGGAATTTGTTGAGGGAAAAGAGCATGGTGCCGCCGGTCATGGCGCCGCGCAGCACGCTGCCCATGATGATCTTCTTGGCGTCGGGCGGCTGCACGGCTTCGGCGCCGGCCGCGGCCTGACCGCCCGCCGACGACCCGTCAGGCAGCGTCTGGCTCTGGGCTGCACCGGTTGCGCTCGCGGCATCGCTCGGTGCCGCGGCCGCGGGAGCGCCAGACGACGAGAGGCCGAGCGTACCGCTCGTTCCCGCGGTCGCGGCGTTCTGCGCGTTGTTGACGCCGACGAGGTTCGGCGTACCCGAAATCATGTTCATGAGCGACATGTTGCTGACCCTCCAGGTCATGGACACAGACCGCGTGAGGCGAGGCCTGTGGATGCTGCTTCCATCCCTGATATCCGGTGCGCATGCCGCCGCGACGGCGCTTTGGGAGAAGTGCAGGCCGCGGGCGGCCGCTCGTGGGCCAGAAACGGCCGGAGCGCCGACGCAGCCCTGTCAATTCACGGCGCCGGCGACAGCCCGCGCGTCACGCAGAGGGCGGCACGACCGGCAGTCGTTTCGCGCGGCGGATCTGCATGCCGGCCACCTGGCCGCTGCGCAGCGATTCGCCGCACACGTCGCACTCGACGCTCATGACGCTGAGCACGGGCTCGTGACAGGCGGGGCAGTCGTGACGCACCTCGCTGCCACAGTCGGGGCACTCGGTCGGGGCCTCGACGACACCCGGGTAGAAGCGCCGCGCCCACCCGCACGCCACGCAGAACGACGCCTGGTCGCCGAGTTCGGTATTGCGATTCGCGCGCTGCATGCCTGCATCCTAGACGCCCGCGCACGACCCGCCGCGCGAGGTGGTCTACGAAACGTCCTCCATTCAGACAAAACGTAGCCCACCCGCCCACCACAGCCCGCCGGCGGGCTACGAAACAACATCCCCGGTAGACAAATGTCGCCCACCCACGCGCGCGAGAACTTCCCGCCACGCCAGAAAGCCGGCCCCGCTGGGAGGGGGACCGGCCGAGTGGGACGAACTGCGCGGGCGGTGGTGGAGCCCGCCACGCACAGGATCGCTGTCGAAGGTTAGGCGGCGACCTGCGTGGTCGTGCTCGCCGGAGCTGCCGCCGCAGCAGCGGCTGCGGGCGCCGACTGCAGCACGCGCGCGACCCATTCGTCGTGCGACTTCTTGAGCTGCAGCTCGAAGATCTTGCGCCGCAGTTTCATGCGCTCGTTGCGCAGCGCCTGCAGCTGCATGACGGTCTCGTCGGAGGCGCCGTTCGCCGCCGCCTTGCCCGGATCGATCTCGTCGGGGTTCGGCAGCGCCGAGGGGCCGCCGCCGCCCGCGGTCGGCGAGCCCTGCGTCGGCAACGGATCGGTCGGCGCCGCCTGCTGCGTGGTCTGCTGCGTTGCCGACGGCGCAGGCGTCTGCTGCGTCGCGGCCTGCGTGGTCTGCTGGGTCGCGGCCTGCTCGGTCTGGCCGATGTCCTGCGTCCACGCATCGGGGTTGTTCATGTACTGCAGCAGGATCGGGTTCTTCGTGCTCGTGTCGAGCGACGGCAGGTCGCCCGGAGCGCCCTGGGTCGGAGCACCCTGCGTGGGCGCGCCCTGCGTCGGCGCGACCTGCTGCGTGGCCTGCCCGACCTGCCCGGCCTGGCCGACCTGCCCTGGCACACCTGCCTGGCCGACCTGTGTCGTCTGCCCTGGAATCTGTCCCGACAGCAGCGCGTTGGCCTGCTCCTGCGTCTGGGGCTGAATGCCCATCGCCGCCATGTAGGCAGCGTTGGCCTGGCGGATCTCCTGGATCTTCTTGAAGTTGTGCCACAGCCCGTAGCCGGCACCGGCAAGCGAGCCGAGCACGCCGCCGATGATCGGGCCGCCGAACGGCAGGATGAATCCCGCGGCCGCACCAACCGCGCCGCCGATCGCCGCCTTCAGAAAGACACCGTCGAGCAGACCGACGCTGCCGTCGCCGGCAGAGCCTGCGGTCTGGGCGGGGGCGCCCGTCGTCGGGTCGACGCCGCCGGCCGTCGGGTCGGACGCGCCGGCTTGCGAGCCTCCGGTGAGCGACGAAAGCAGACCGCCGCCAACTGCGGATCCTGCATTTGCGCCGTACGCCGAAGCTGAGACTGGGGGAAGAGGCGAAATGGTCATCGCCGGTCTATCGGGCAATTGCGGCCACGCCGATTCAAAACGGGCCACACGATGGCCGCCAAGCGGCCAGATCGCGGCCGTTTCCCCCTGCTATTGCTGCAATTCGCAGCAGTGCGCAAACGGCCACGGCGTGGCCATTGCGGGCGACAACCTACGCGCCGATGACCTCGGAGAACGTGATGACCGTGACCGGATCGTCGAGCGAAACCTCGCGGTTGTAGAGCTGCGAGAGGAACTGCTGAGTGTCTTCGACGCGGCGGAATTCAGGGTTGTCGTGCTCGATGTCGCGCGGCGACAGCTCGCCGAGGCTGCACACGTGCACACGATCGATGACGGCGTGGAAGAGCATTTCGCGCGGGCCGAAGCGGTGGCCGATGAGCACCATCACGATCTCGCCCTTGGCGTACTTTCCGCTCTTGTCGCCCAGGCGGATCGTCGCGGTCTTGCGGCGATGCTTGAGCTGGTCGGCAAAGACCGGTGAGTAGAAATTCAGTGCGAGCACGGCGTTGTTCCCCGGATGGTCGTCGTTCGTGGCGGGAGCATAGCAGCCGTGCGCAGGCGCCCCCACGCGCGGGCGCGCGCGAACCACGCTCAGGGTTGCGATCGTGCCGCCAGAGCCTCGGCGGCCTTGAGCGCGATGTCGCGCTCGCCGGCGTACGTGAGCAGGTCGCCGGCCTGCTCGAGCGGGTGCCAGTCGACCTCGTCGACCTCGGCGCGCTGGGGCATCGGCGAGCCGCTCGCCCACTGCAACAGAAAGAACGTGACCTTCTTGTGGATGCGCTCGCCGTCGGCCCGGAACCAGTAGCTGATCTCGCCGAGCGGCTGGTCGAGCACCACCCGCACGCCCGTTTCCTCGCGCACCTCGCGCACGGCGGCTTCCTGCTCGCTCTCGCGACCGTCGATGTGCCCTTTGGGAAGCGCCCAGACGCTCGTCTTGCCAAGCGGTCTGATGGCAAGGAACTGCCACACGCCCATAAAGCGTCTGACCACGACTCCCCCTGCCGAATGTTCGTTGCGCACGCACCGATACTACCCCTGCTCGCAAACGAGATTCCCCTGCGTGTCGCCCAGGCTCGCCCCGCACGTTCTGGCACTCAGGCGACAGAAGTGCCAGCACGGCGTTGCACGCCCCGATACGACGGGCTAGACTGCGTCCAGTTGGCACTCTCCTGGTGAGTGTGCCAAAAGACCGGGTACACCCCTCAGGAGGAATACCGAAGTGAATCTGAAGCCCCTTGGCGATCGCGTGATCGTCGAAGTTCTCGAGGAGGAAGAGACCACCTCGAGCGGCATCGTCCTGCCCGACACCGCGAAAGAGAAGCCGCAGCGCGGCCGCGTCCTCGCAGTCGGCGCCGGTCGCTATGAGAACGGCACCCTCGTCCCCATGACCGTGCACGAGGGCGACGAAGTCGTCTATTCGAAGTACGGCGGCACCGAGGTCAAGGTCGACGGCAACGAGTACCTGATTCTGCGCGAGAGCGATCTGCTCGCCGTGTGGACGAAGGTCCCCGCACACGCCTGAGACATCTGCGCCTTCCCCCACAGCAAGACCAACTTTCAAGGAGAGAGCAAGCAATGGCTCACAAAGACATTCAGTTCAACGAAGAGGCGCGCCGCTCACTCGAGCGTGGCGTCAACGTGCTCGCCGACGCCGTCAAGGTGACGCTCGGGCCGAAGGGTCGCTACGTCGTGCTCGACAAGAAGTTCGGCGCGCCGACGATCACCAACGACGGTGTCACGATCGCTCGCGAAATCGAGGTCGAAGACGCGTTCGAGAACCAGGGTGCACAGCTCGTGCGCGAGGTTGCGACTGCCACCAACGACGTTGCCGGTGACGGCACGACGACGGCCACCGTGCTCGCCCAGGCAATGGTGCGCGAGGGTCTCAAGAACGTGGCGGCGGGTGCCAACCCGATCGCGCTGCGCCGCGGCATCGAGAAGGCCGTCGAGGCGGTCGTCACCGACGTTCGCGCACAGGCCAAAGAGATCAGCGGCAAGGAAGACATCGCGCGCGTCGCGACGATTTCTGCTCGCGACCGCGAGATCGGCGACGTCATCTCCGACGCCATCGAGAAGGTCGGCAAGGACGGCGTAGTGAACGTCGAAGAGGGTCAGGGCTTCGGGCTCGACCTCGAGTTCACCGAGGGCATGCAGTTCGACAAGGGCTACCTGTCGCCGTACATGGTCACCGACTCCGAGCGCATGGAAGCCGTGCTCGAAGATCCGTTCATCCTCATCGCCAACCAGAAGATCGGTGCGATCAAGGACGTGCTGCCGGTGCTTGAGCAGGTCATCCAGCAGGGTCGCCCGCTGCTCATCGTTGCCGAGGACGTCGAGGGCGAGAGCCTCGCGACGATCGTCGTCAACAAGCTGCGCGGCACCTTCCAGGCCGTCGCCGTCAAGGCGCCGGGCTTCGGCGATCGCCGCAAGCGCATGCTCGAAGACATCGCGATCCTCACGGGTGGCGAGGTCATCACCGACGAGATGGGCCTCAAGCTCGAGTCGACCAAGCTCGAGCAGCTTGGCCGCGCACGCAAGGTCGTCGTCAGCAAGGACAACACGACGATCATCGACGGTGCGGGCGACAAGGGTGCCATCCAGTCGCGCATCAAGCAGATCAAGGCAGAGATCGACAACACCGACTCTGATTTCGATCGCGAGAAGCTGCAGGAGCGCCTCGCCAAGCTCGCCGGTGGCGTTGCAGTGGTCAAGGTCGGCGCAGCCACCGAGACCGAGATGAAGGAAAAGAAGCACCGCGTCGAGGACGCGCTGCAGGCCACCCGCGCGGCGCTCGAAGAGGGCATCGTTCCGGGCGGCGGTGTTGCGCTGCTCAACGCTGCGGGCGCGTTCGATCCGAGCACGCTGACCGGTGACGAGGCAACGGGTGCACGCATGGTCGTGCGCGCGCTCGCCGAGCCGGTTCGCCAGCTCGCCGAGAACGCCGGGCTTGAGGGCTCGGTCGTCGTCAACAAGGTGCGCGAAGGCAAGCGTGGCTTCGGCATCGACTTCTCGACCGACAGCGAAGACCTGGTCGATCTCGTCGCGACCGGCATCATCGACCCCGCCATGGTGACGCGCTCTGCACTGCAGAACGCCGCCTCGATCGCGAAGAACATCCTCGTGACCGAGTGCATCGTCGCCGAGGCCCCCGAGAAGGGCGGCGCCGCCGGTGGCGGCATGCCCGACATGGGCGGCATGGGCGGCATGATGTAGCCACGATGGCTACATCATGTTCGCGAAGCGAACCTATGGCGAAGGGTCGGCGAAAGCCGGCCCTTTGTCATAGGCCGACCATCGTGGGGAGCGCAGGACGCGCGACCCACGGAGGAATGATGTAAGTCGGTTTTCCGACTGACATCGCTTCGCTCAGGCGAAACGAACTCGAAGGGGCTCGCGCAAGCGGGCCCCTTCTTTTGTGCTCGGCCCCGAGGTGTGCAAGCTGATGCAGCGTTTTGTGTATCAGCTTGCACACCTCGCCGTTGCGCGCCCGAAACGCCCGGCGGGACCAATCTTTTGTTTGTTCAGCAGACAAAACCTTGGTCCGACCGTCTGGCCTCGCGGGGCCGCCTGCTCGACAGGTCGCCCGCACTGCTGCTGGCCGCTTGGCCGCGGCCGCCGCGCGCCTGTACGTTGTGGGTGGATCCGTCCCTTCCCCCCGAGGTACTCCACCGCCATGCCATCTACATCGCCATACGCGGCCGCCCCGCGGCTGCTGCCCCCCGCAGCGTTCGATGCGATCGAGCCGCACAGCTACCCCGCCCAGACACCCGCGGCGCCGATCGACGTCACAACGTTTCCGCTGCCGATCGGGTTCAAGCGCATCGTGCTCTCAGAGCCCGGCACCTGGGGCGAGATGGCCGCAGCGTTCGCGGCGGCCGTGAAGCTGACGTCGCCCGCACAGAGCGGGCGCGAGTATCCCGCGGGCTACTTTCTCGGCTGACGGCCCGCGCGGTCGGCGTCAGGCGTTGCGCCAGACGCCCATCATGTCCTGCCAGACCTGCATGATCTTCTGCTCGGTCTGATACAGCGACTCTGCCTGCGCGCTCGACACGCGCGGACTCGACATCGCCGTCGACAGGTTGCGCACCGTGTCGAGCATCACGTTGCCGGTCGGCTCGCTGGTGCGCGCCGACAGCTGCGGGTTCGCGCGTGCAATCTGCACGATCGGGTCGAGCGACTGCTGCTCGGCCACGGCGGCCGAGCTCTGCGCTGCCTGCGAAGCGGCTGCTGCTGACCCAGCTGCGCTGGCGGCGGCGTTGTTCGCAGCCGGCACTGCAGCGGTGGGAGAAAGACTTGTCACGGGTACGGTCGGCGTCGGCGTTGCCGCCGTCGGGGCCGCCGTCACTGCCGAGGTCGCGCTCGCGGCGTCCGGCGTCGCTGCAGCGGCACCCGCCGACGGCGAAGTCGGCTGCTGCGCTGCTACGAGCATTGCTGGTGAGATACCAGGCACTGCCGGTGACTCCCTTCCCGAGTCTCGACGGACACGCAGAGTTCTGCGCTGCCTGACTATCGAGCCCGGGCCACACGCGTGTTGCACGCTGAGCGGGAGATTTCTGTGGGAACGGCCAGCCAGCGGCCGCAGGCGACAGCGCGTCAGGCGCCCGGCGGCATGCGGTACGCGGGGAAAAACCCGCCGCTGTCCGGCGGCGACAGCTCGGCATATCTGGCCTCGTCGAACACGAGCTTGCCAATGGCGCTCGGCACGAGCCCCTGCGGATCGAAGCGCCGCTTGAAGGCGAGCAGGCTGTCGTCTTTGCCGCCGACGCCGCCGCCAAGGTGCAGGTGCGTATACCCGTGCTGCTGTGCCCAGCGGGCGGCTTCGTACAGCACGAGGTTGCTCGCGCCGAGATCGCGCGCGCGCTCGGCAGTCGCGCCGAGGTGGTAGTGCAACCAGGGAGCCGTGGCAAAACACAGCGCGCTGGCGATGACCTCGTCGTCGAGCATCGCGTCAAAGCACACGATCTGCTGCGCGAGCGTCTGCTCGAGCGCCTGCCAGTACGGGCGCTCGAAGATGTACATGTCGGCCGCGCCGAGCCGCTGCATCGTCTGCGCGTAGAGCGCGGCGAAGCCGGCGAGCGACGTCGGCGCCTCGCGCGCGGCGACCTGCACGCCGGCAGCGATCGCTTTGCGCACGACGTTGCGGTGCTTGCCGTGCATCTGCGCGAGCAGGTCGCGCTCGTCGCCGAGGCGCCAGGCAACCGTGCCGGCAAGCTCGACGACCTCGGTGGAAGGCGGCGCATGGCGATGGTTGCCAAACAGCGGGTGGAAGCGCATGAACGCCGTCACCGCACCGCTCGCGCGCGCCCAATCTGCGAGCGCATCCGCGAAGGCCTCATAGGGCGGCGAGTCGCCGGCACCAACCGGCCCGCCGTATCCGTACGGCGTGATCAGATCGCACCCGTCGGCGCCGCCCGGCAGCTCGCGCACGATGCAGGCGAACACCACGTCGCCGTAGCCGCTGCCGTAGTGCAGCAACGTGGGGCGTCCCGGCTCGATGAGCGCAGCAGTGTGCAGGTAGTCGCGGCGAAGATAGATGTCGGCAACGCCGAGGCTCGTCAGCAGGTCGTCCCACTCGCCAGCGGGAACTTCGCGCAAGGTGGCGGGAGCCTCGACCGTCATGTCAGCCCTTAGTGCCGGCCTCTTCGGCCTCGCGCTGCTTCGCCCGCTCGATATTGAGCGTGTCTTCCACCGGGTCGGGCTCGTCGCGCACGAACTGCGCGAACGTGCCGACCGCGATCTTCAGGTCGAGCAGCAGCGACCAGTGCTCGATGTACCACACGTCTTGTGCGATGCGCTCGGGCCATTCGATCTCGTCGCGCCCGTTGATCTGCGACCAGCCGGTGATGCCCGGCAGCACCGACAGTCGACGCTTGTCGGCGTCGCTGTAGTGCGCGGCCTGTTCGACAAGGTCGGGACGCGGCCCCACGAGACTCATCTGCGCTGCGAGCACGTTGAACAGCTGCGGCAGCTCGTCGAGCCCGGTGCGCCGCATGAAGCGGCCGCTGCGCGTGATGCGCGGATCGTTGTGCACGATGCCGAACGGGTCTTCGGAGATCTTCATGCGCCGACCGATCTCGACGGCGTCGTCGACCATCGTGCGGAACTTGAGCATGCGAAACGCGCCGCCGCCCTTGCCGGCCCGGCGCTGCACGAACAGCACCGGCCGCCCGTCGTCGACGAGCACCCACACCGCAAGCGCGAGCATCAGCGGAGACAGCAGCACGATCAGCGCGAGCGACGCGACGCGGTCGACGACCCATTTGATGCAGCGCGCGAGCGGTCTCACATGCGCAGCTTTCGGCGCATGACATACCGCAGTTCGCGACCGCGCTCTTGTACGAGGCGCAGCCGCACGAAGTTGCGCGCCCGCGCACCCGAGTCGTGCAGGCGATACAACACCGCCCGCGACCCGAGCGCCACCGGCACGTGCGCGTGCTCGCCGAGGTCGTAGCCGTTGGCCGCGAGCTCGGCGCCCGCAATGCCGGCAAACAGTGCCTGCTCGCGCGCGCTCATGTGCGTGCGCCACTTGCCGACCGACTTCTGGTTGATGCCGGCCCACAGATTCGTGAACCACTCGGCCTGGTCGGCGACGACCTTGGCGCCCGACGAGCGCTCGATCTCGAGCATCTGCTCGCCGAACATCAGCCCGAGAAAGTCGCAGATGCGCCGCACCTCGTCGCCCGGGTTTGCGACGAGGTCTTCGTAGCGCACGGTGAGCACGTTGGCGGGGTAGCGCTCGGCCGCGCGCATGCCCAGGCGTATTCCCTCAGCCCAATCGCCCGCTGCGGCCCAGGCGTTGTTTGCGCCGAAGGGAAGCGACCTGATCGACAGCGCAACGTCGCGGCCGTCGCGCACGAGCACGAGCAGCCGCACGCCCGGCCACACCTGCACGAGTTCGTCGATGTGGTGCAGATACGCGGGCGTCTTGTCGCCCCATCGCTGCTTGCCGTCGCGCTCGGCGTAGGCGCGGTAGGGAGCCTCGACACACCAGCGGTAGGCCGCCTCGTGGTCGAGCCCGGCCGGCGGCACCGGGGCCGGCCCGTCGAGCGCCCACAGCCGCACCTTGGGGTGGGCCCACACGGTCTCGGCAAACGCCACGGCGGTCGCATGGTCTGACAGGTCGAGCCGGCCGCGGCGCACGGGCGCAAAGTCGCCGAGGAACATCGATTCGGTGGGAATTGCCGCCTCGTCGCCGCGATCGAGGATCAGCCGCAGCATGGTCGTGCCCGAGCGGTCGTTGCCGACGATGAAAAACGGCGCGGCGCCGTCGGGGGAGGACGGGGAATTCACGCGTGTGATTATAGGCGCGGGCCGGCCGCGGCCCGCCGGTTGCGCTGCGGCGGCGAGCTATCCTTTTTCGAACTCGTAGCCCGCGGCCGTGTAGGCGTCCTGGGCCTGCTCGACCTCGAGCCCCGCAGCGCGCAGCTGCTTGAGCGCCTTCGTGTTGCCCGGCGTGGCGGCGAGCGCCCGGTCGGCAGCCGCCAGATCGCGCAGCGCCTTGACCATCGACGCCTGGGCTTTTTCGGCCTTCGTCGGCGCGTCGAGCGCCTCGATCTGGTCGGCCGACGTCTGCTGCGCATTGGCAACGCTCGTGAACTCGGCGACCGACGGCGTCTTGCCGGCTGCGAGCTTGGCGATCATGGTCTGCGTCGGCACGCGGGCGACCTCGAGCGAATCGCGGAATTGTTGGCGATATTCGTGGTCAGACCCGTGCGACATACGCAGGAATCCGAGGACGATGGCGATCGGAAGCGTGACGAGCAGCCGCAGCAGTCGAGATCGGGTCATACAGACCTGTATCGGCTCGAACGGTCGAAAACTGAACCGCCGGTGGCCGAATTGTCGCTCAGGCCACGGCGGCCTGCGGCTGCAGCAGCTCGAGGAAGTGCTGCTCGTCGTCGAACGGCCCGAGCACGGCGAGATTGAGTGTGTCGCGCACGAGAATGTCGCGCGACACGCGCACGACGTCGTCGAGCGTGACGGCCTCGATGCCGTCGAGCGTCTGCTGGGGCTCGGTGAGTTCGTTTTCGACGGCTTCCTTGCGCACGCCGTACATGATCAGCCCGCGCGGATCTTCGACGCCGAGCACGAAGCGCCCCTTGAGGAAGTTCTTGGCCTTGCGCAGTTCGTGCTCGGGCGGCGCTTCGGCGAGCATCTTCCACAACTCGTCGAGAATCGTCGTCACCGCGAGATCGATGCGGTTCGTGTCGACGCCCGCCTGCACGAGCAGCGAGCCGGTGTCGGTGTAGGCGTCGTGGTGCGAGCGCACGTAGTAGCACAGCCCGAGCCGCTCGCGCACCTCGGTGAACAGGCGCGACGACATACCGCCGCCGAGAATCGCGTTCATCACCGAAATCGCGTAGCGGTCTTCGTCGAGCATGCCGGGCGCGCGCAGCCCGATCGCAATGTGTGCCTGGTCAGACTTCTTGTTGTGCACCTTCACCCGCGGCTCTGCCTGCGACCAGTCGCCGCCGTCGGCTTTACCCTGGTTGGAAGGCGCAATGTCGCCGAACGTCGCGGCAACCTTTGCTTTCGCGGCGTCGCTGACGTTGCCGCCGAGCCCCACGACGCACCGGTTTGCCGTGTACCACTGGTTGAGAAAGCCCATGAACAGGTCGCGGTCGGCACCCTTGATGACCTGATCGGTGCCGATGATGTCGCGGCCAAGCGGCGTGTCGCCAAACAGCAGATCGTCGTAGACCGTGCCGATGTAGCGCATCGGCGTGTCGCGATACATGTTCATCTCTTCGAGGATGACGCCCTTCTCGCGCTCGATCTCTTCGCCGTCGAACTTCGAGTGCAGCAACTGGTCCTGCAGCACGTCGACGGCAAGCTCGAGGTGCTCGGCCGCACACTTGACGTAGTAGCCCGTGTACTCCTTGCCGGTGAACGCGTTGAACTCACCACCGATGCCGTCGATCTCGACCGAGATGTCGCGCGCCGTCGGGCGGCGCTCGGTGCCCTTGAAGAACATGTGCTCGGCAAAGTGCGCGATGCCGTTCTGCTCGGCGGTCTCATAGCGCGAGCCCACGCCGAACATCACGAGCGCGGTCGCCGAGGGCGCCTCGGGCTGATCGGCGACGATCAGCCGGACGTCATTGTCGAGGGTCTGCTTTTCGAACACGGGTGGTCTCCTGGCGCGCGGGCGGGAATTGGCTTCCTACCGCACGGCGCCCGGTTCAAACCACCGCGCTCAGCGGCGCTTGCGGTGCTTTGCCGGCTTGGGGCCCTTGCTGATGACGAGCGCGACCTTCGACCCTGCCGGAGCCGTGCTGCTCGCCTTGGGCTTCGAGCTGACGACCTTGCCCTTTTTGACCTTGGCCGAGAAGGCGTACGACACCTTGCCGAGCTTGCAGTGCGCAGCGGCGAGCGCCTTTTTGGCCTTGGCCAACGTCAGACCTGCAAGCTTTGGCACCTTGCACATGACGGCCGGGGCCGTGGTCCCCGTATCGCCGCCACCGGCTGCGGGTGTCGTCGTCTGTGACGGCGGTGCCTGCACGTCCCACGCTGCCGTGGCATAGGGCGCCTGCTCTACATGACCGAGGGTGTCGGTAGCGCGCACCGCAACGGTGTGGCTGCCAAGCGCGAGCCCACTTAGCGCAAGCGGCGACGTGCACGATGCGAACGCGGCACTGTCGACCGAACATTCGAACGTCGCCGTTTCGTTGGCGGTGAACTCGATGCTTGCCGACGTCGACGTCGATGACGTCGGTGTCACGGTCAGGCTCGTGACAGGCGCTGTCGTGTCGAGCGTGAACGACACCTGCGCCTGCCCTGCGTTGCCGTTGAGATCGACGCCTGAGACAACCAGCACGTGGCTTCCGTCGCCGGCGGTCGGCGTATAGAACGACGAGCAGTCGACCGGCGTCGCGCCGTCGAGCCCGCATTTGAACGAGCCCGCAAGCCATTCGTTGGTCACCAGGTCGAACTCGGCCGTGGTCAGCGGCGAGGTCGTCAGCGGGCCGAGCACGGAAATCGTGGGCGCCGTCACGTCGCCCGGGATGTCGATGTGCAGCACGCCCGAACCGGTTGCAACGCTAGGGCCGGAGGCGAAGCCGCCGAGCTGGATCCGGTAGGTGACGCCCCCCGTCGCACTGAGCGACAACGAACTCTGGTAGTGACCCAGTCCGCACATCGCAGAGTTGTCGTCGTTGTAGACGACCTGTGTCAGACCCGCGGGCGTCGAACCCGTGTACACGGCCAGCACCGTGTCGAACGACGAGCCGCAGGTGTCGATCGTGATCGGCCCGGTCCGGGGAGCGACGTAGTTGAACCACACCGATGCGCCGAGGGTTGCACCGCCGGCATAGATCGGTTCGCCGGCCTCGATGGTCGCGCCCACGTTCGAGAACTGTGTGACACCGCCGACAACCGTCGTGGCGGCCGCGAAATTGTCGGCAGAGTCGAAGGCCGTCGGCACCGTGACGTTGAGCACCACGTTGCCGACCGCCCCGGCGTTGAATCCCTCGACCCGCACGAGATAGCCCTCGCCCGCGTAGGCGGTGAACGTCAGCGAGCTCTGCGGCGAAAAGGAGGGATACCCGGTGTCGTCGTTGTGCGCGATCTCGGCGAGGTTCGCATAGCGCGTGCCGACGTACACCCCGAGCACGGTGTCGAACGACGAGCCGATCGTGGTGACTGACACCTTGCCCGTGGACGTCGCCACGAAGCGGTACCAGACCGAGCCACTGGGCGAGGTGTTGGCGATCGTGATCGGTTCGCCGGTCTCGCGGCTCGCATTGGCGTTGGTGCCGGCCGTGGTCGAGGGAACCGAGACGGGCTGGGCGTTCGCGAGGTTGTCGTTCAGCGGCGCGACCGCGGCGGCAGGCGAGGCAGTTGCCACGAGACAGCCGACCAGCACCGCGACGCAGAGAATCGTTCGACGTACGAAATACATTGATTTCCTCGAAAAAATGCGTTTGCGGAGTGAGAGAAACCATTGAAACACGGCGCAAATGATATGCCTATGGTTCTCGTTTCCAGTTGCTCTGATTCGGCCTGCCCCGGCCGCACCGCATGACAAGCGCAGGTTTCGGCGTGATGCGGGTTTTGTAAGGGCATGGGAACGGGAACGATTGAACGACCAGTGCCACTAGCCGACCGAGGCCGACTGCAGATGAGCGACGGCAAGAGCAATCACGTACTGATCGTCGAAGACGAAGAATCGATCTCGTCGTTCGTCAAGCTGTACCTTGAGCGCGAGGGCTTTCAGGTACACGTCGCCGCCACCGGTGAGGCCGCGCTGAAGACGCTGCGCGACGAAACGGTCGACCTCGTGACGCTCGATCTGATGCTGCCCGACATGGACGGGCTCGACATCTGCCGGCAGGTTCGCAGCACGAGCAACGTGCCGATCATCATGCTGACCGCGCGCGACGAGGACATCGACAAGATCGTGGGCCTCGAGGTCGGCGCCGACGACTACGTCACCAAGCCCTTCAACGCACGCGAGCTCGTGGCCCGCATCAAGTCGATCCTGCGCCGCTCCACCGTGCAGCCGAACTCCAGCAAGCGCCTGCGCTGCGGCCCGCTGCTGATCGACTCGGCGCGCCGCGAATGCACCGTCGACGGCGATGCTGTCACGCTGGCGCCGAAGGAATTCGACCTGCTGTGGGAACTGCTCGAGCAGAACGGCGTCGTGCTCAATCGCGAGCAGTTGCTCGAGAGCGTCTGGGGTTACACGTACGCGGGCGACACCCGCACGGTCGACGTGCACGTGCGCCAGCTGCGCCGCAAACTGGGCGACGCCTGCCCCGTGGTGACGGTCTGGGGCTCGGGCTACAAGGTCGGCTCCGAGGTTTCTGCCGCGTAAGGCAACATTCGAGCTTCGCCTGAGGCTTCTTCGGGCAGAATCCCCCCGTGTTGCTCCGCAGACAACAACTGCACTCACTCGTGCCCGAAAGCAAGCTTTCGTTCACGGATTCGCTTCGTTGATGTTTCGCTCGCTCCGTAGCCGCCTGCTTGCGCTGCTGACCGGCATCGTCGTGCTGACGGTCGGCACCCTCGGCATCGTGTCGGGCGAACTGCTGCGCCACAACGCAGAAACGACGCTCACAAAAGAGCTGCGCCACGAGGCGCTCAACCTGCGCCACCACACCGGCAACGACCTGACCGATCTGACCAACTCGCAGGTGTTTGCCGTCGACGGCGCATCGGCCGCCGACGGCGTCGCGAAGTTCGACAGTGACGACGGCGCCCCCTCGCGCGACATCGCGCACCTGAAGGCGGGCCAGACGCGCGAAGTGCAATGGCACCAGCGCGGGGGCAGCGACATGATCGGCGTCGCCACGGCGGCCGACAACGACATCGTCGTCGTTGCACGCAAGCGCTCGGAGGTCACCAACCTGTGGCGGCCACTCGCATTGCAGGTCGCCGCGATCCTGGCGGCCGCGCTCGTGGTCGCCTGGCTCGTCGCGCTGGCGCTGAGCTGGCGCATTACGAGTCCGCTCCACAAGCTCGTCACTGCAACCGGCGACATCGCACGCGGGCGCTACCAGGCAAGCGTGCTCAACGAGATCGACCAGAGCGACGAGATCGGCCAGCTCGCGGCAGCGTTTCGCGAAATGGCGGTGCGCCTGCGCGAAGTCGACTCGCGCGACCGCCGCTTTCTCATGAGCATCTCGCACGAGCTGCGCACGCCGCTCACCGCAATCACCGGCCACGCGCAGGCGCTCGAAGACGGACTCGCCGAAGATCCCGAAAGCCGCGACCGCTCGCTCGCGGTGATTCGCCGCGAGGCCGGCCGCCTCGACCGCCTGGTCGAAGACATCATAGACCTCGCGCGCCTGCGCTCGAACCGCTTCAACACCGTTACCGAAACGGTCTCGCTCGACGAGCTCGGCGGTCACCTCATGGCGATCTTCGAAGACGAGGCAAGCCATCCGGGCATTGCCGTGCGCGGCGACTTCGAGCACGTCGATTTCCACTCCGATGGACATCGCATCCTGCAGATCCTGCGCAACCTCGTCAACAACGCGCTGCGCTATGCGACAACCGAGGTGGCCGTCACCGGCGAGCGCGTCAAAAGCCGTATTCGCATCACCGTCGCGAACGACGGCGAGCCGGTGCCCGAAGAGATGCACGAGCGCATCTTCGAGCCGTTCGTCGGCTCAAAGCGCGAGGGCGGCATGGGCCTCGGCCTTGCGATCGGCCGCGAACTCGCCTGGGCACTCGGCGGCAACCTGCGCTACGTGCCAAGCAACGCGGGCGCCATCTTCGAGGTGACACTGCCACTCGAGCCGCCGGGAAGCGGTCGATGAACGAACTGCTCTTCGCGCTGGTCGCAGGCCTCGGGTTCGCGGCGTCGGGCCTGCTCGGCGTGCTTGGCATCTGCGTCTGGAACACGCTGCGGGTGCTCGCGGTTGCTGTCGCCGCCGGCCTGCTGCTCGGCATCGTGATCGCCGACCTCGTTCCCGACGCGCTCGAACGCGCCGGGCGCGGCGACGCCGCGTTCGGATTCGTGGCGGGCTTTCTCGTGCTGTTTTTGATCGAGGTCGTCACGCGCGCACACCTGCACCACCACGATCCGCACGACGGCCACGACCACTCGCACGACCATCTGGCTGCCCACCACACGTTGCTGCCGTTCGTGTGCGGGCTCGCGCTGCACAACCTCGCCGACGGCCTTGCGATCGGTGCGAGCGGCGAGTTTTCGGCGAACGTTGCCGGCGGGGTGACGGCAGGCATTCTCGTGCACCAGCTGCCGGTGGGAATTTCGTTCGCGGCGGTGCTCGGAGCGATGACGCTCACTCGCGCCCAGATCGTGCGGTGGTCGGTGCTGCTGGGCCTTGCGATTCCGCTTGGGGCAGCGGTCATCGCGCTTTCCCCCAACCAGTCGAGCCACTCGCTGGGCTGGCTGCTCGCTGCCGCCGCAGGGGCGCTGACCTATGTTGCGACGGGCCACCTGCTGCCAGAGGCGCAGGCCGAAGAGCGCAAGTACCTCGTGGCGGTTGCGTTTGCCGCGACGCTCGGCGCGACGGTGTGGTGGTTCACCCAGGTGTCGGCCGGCTGAGCGCCCTAGAAGTTCGCGTCGACGTCGCGCGCGGCGATCGGGCCGCACGCTGTGCAGCTGTAGCTGGGCATGACGTCGTGGCCACACTCGCGGTGCGTGAGCGCGGCACCGCTGCCGGCGAGGTTGCGCGACGCCCAGTCGGCGAGCACGCCGCACACGCGCGCAAGTTCGGCGCCCGCGACCGTGAGCCGATAGTTGTAGCGCGCGGGCGTGTCGCTGTACTTGCGGCGCGCGACCACGCCCGACTCTTCGAGCTTGCGCAGACGGTCAGACAGCACGGTGCGCGCGATGGGCTTGCACACGGTTGCCAGGTCGTTGAAGCGCAGGGGCCCGGCGACGAGTCGGGCGACGATGGCAAGCGACCAGCGGTCGCCGACGGCCTGCAACGCCTGGTCGAGCGCCGGCGTGGGCTGCGGCTCGGGCGCCAGGGGGGCGACGGGCCGGAGCACTGCGGCTTCGAGCGACTCGACTGCGGGTGAAGATGCGGTAACCATATGCGCCTGCGATCGTAGCTTTCGGGCCGGACGGGGCTACCCTGCGAACGGTGGCTGGACGCCGGGCGGAGTGAACGAACGGGCGCTTTCTGCGCGCCCGCGACGGATGAGGGTGACAAGGAAGATCACGAGTGCGAGCACGAATCCGCCGATGAGCGGCAGCACGACCGAGAGGATCGTGCCGACGAGCCGGCTGACGTCGAGGTAGCCGAAGGCGAGCACGAAGCGGGTGTCGGGCGATTCGCCCGGCTCGAGCACCGACTGCACCTTGTAGTCGCCGGCCTCCGGTGCGTCGAACTTGAACACGCGCGAGCCGGCGTTGCCGTTGAAGGTGTAGGTCATCTCGCCCGTCGGGTTGTCGAGATGGACGTCGTTGCCGTCGGGGTCGGTGACGCGAAGGCGAAAGTGCACGCCCTTGGGTGCGTCGAAGTGTTCGCCGTCGAGCGTGCTCTTGTACTCATAGAAGACCGACTGCGAGCCGGCATGGTCGATGTGCACGGTGCCCTCGCCGGGGGCGGCGACGCGGGCGAAGCCGGTGGAGACCTTGTGGCTGATGCCCTGGAAGCCCTGCACGCCGTCGTAGATCGCAAACACGATGCCGCCGATGGCGACGATGGCGGCCACGAGGTACCACCACCAGCGAGGGCGAAGCGGTTCGTCGATGACGAAGGAGGAAGGCGCAGCGGTCATGTTCACAGCGCGTGCCTACCCATTGCGCGCGCGATTGGCACCCGCATGTGGCCAACACGGCCACCGATGAACCCGCAGGCGGCCCTCGCACGCGGCGGCGATTGCTTTTGGCTGGCCTCACGTCGAGGTCACGCCGACGTTTTCCTCCCAAGGAGCATTGAGCATGTCGCCTGCAGTATCAGCCACCGCCGCGCCGAAGACGCCTGCGCCAGAGGCTACGCCCAAGCCTTCTGAAGGAGGGCCGGCCCCTGATGTGAAGGACGCGCCACAGCCGATGCCGGGAACCAGCGACAAGGATCCGTTTGCGCTGCGCTACGCCAACACGCTTCCGAGTGGCCGGCTGATCACCGGCGCGGGCCCCAAGGGCGCGATCGACGGCGTGCGCGTGAGCTGGGCCGAGCCGTCGCGGTTCGGTGCGACCTATCACGACGTGAAGGTCGACATGAAGCGCGAGGACAACGTCGGCGAGTATGCGACGTGGCGTCAGATCGGCCCGTGGAAGATGGGCCAGTCGACGACGCCGATCACGCAGGACGCGCGCGGCGCGGCAGAACTGCTGATGACGAGCGTCGAGGAGTCGGGCATTCGCAACATCCACGACACGCCGATGTGGAACTGGAACGCGATTTCCGGCAAGGGCAAGGCCGACGTGACGGTGCTGTATCAGGGCACCGCGGAAGTGCCGAGTTCGCTGCATCGGTATGGGTCGGCGCTCGACCCCACGTCGCCGAACGAGATTCCGACGGTCGTGCTTGCGACGCGACGCTTCGTCGATGACGCGATGCAGGCGATGTCGGCGCCGAAGCCGGCCGCTGCGGAAAAGACCGATGTCGCGCCCGCGACGCCCGCGCCCGACGGCGAGGCTCCGCCCGCGGCGGGGCCGGATGCGCCACCGCCAGCGGGCTGAGCCGCGCGACTGGTTCAGCCGTTGGGGGGAATCGCGGCGTCTCGCGCCGCCTGGAGCGCATCGATGAGCGCGCTCGTAGCGGGGCTCGCGCCGCCGGTATACACCTCGAACGTCTTCTGCTCGCCGCCGAGAACGATGTTGATGCGATCCTCGATGCCGTCGACCCGGAGCACCTTCGGATCGCCCTGCACCGCAGGCGGGTTCGACGCAAGGAACGCCTGAACCGTCTCCTGCAACTGCGCGCCTCGCGCGGCATCGAGGACGCCGCTCGACGGCGGATTGTCCTGGAAGTTCGCGGTGACGACGTACTTCGGCGATGTCGAAGGCGTACCCGGATCGAACGTGACGGCGGTCGACCCGCCGATGCCCATCATTCCGGGGCTGGTCTGCAAGCTGACCTTGCTGAAGCCGACGGCAGGGGCGGCAACTGCGGTGGTGGTGGTGATTGCGGGCGTGGCGACCCGCGACTGGACACTCATAAGGGACTCCTGGACAGTGGTGGGGACGTGGTGTTCGCACCACTGTAGGAGCCGCTCGCGCGAGCGATGGCCTGTCAGCGCGACAGTGGCCGGCCCGGGCGGGATGCAGGGCGCGCCCGGCCGCCGCGCCTCAGAGCCACCACCGCTGCGCGACCCACGCTGTCACCACCGAGACGGCGCACGTGAGCACTGTTCCCCACGCCATGTCCACGGGTGCAAGCGCGCGCGGAAAGCCGCGCAGCACGGCGGCGCTCGTCAGGTCGAAGGTCGCGTACGCCACGCACCCGAAGATCGCGCCGTTCAGCGCCGCGGCGGCAAGGTCGCCGCCATCGGCGACGCCGGGCCGGACGGCGAACCACAGCACACCAGCGATGTAGATCGCGTAGAACGACAGCGCCGCGATCCAGTCGGGACTGTCGCGCTTGAGCGCGCCGAGCTGCGCACTGTAGTACCCGTTGGCAATCACGCCGAGCCACAGAAGATCCAGCAGGAGGAACGTGGCAGCCGCGATGGCGAAGGCGGCAATCCAGTGGGCGGTGCTCATGTCGTCTCCTCCGACGTGTCGGGAGCGGACCGATGGCGGCGCCTCACCCATGCCCCTGGCAGGAATCGAACCTGCGCACACGGTTTAGGAAACCGATGCTCTATCCACTGAGCTACAGGGGCGGACGTCCGCGATTCTAGGAGACGCTCGCCGGGCACGGGGTGGCGCGGGTCTGCTTTGGCGGCGCCTTCCCTCTAGACTGGGCCGGTGAGCTTTCGCGACCTCAAGACCACCGACGACCTGCGCGAGGTCTGCGACCAGGCACGCGCCGAGGGTCGTGTGGGGCTCGACACCGAGTTTCTGTGGGAGCGCACCTACGCGCCCCAGATCTGCCTCGTGCAGATCGGCACGCAGGCGGGCGCGGCCATCGCCGACCCGCTCGAGGGCATCGACCTGCAGCCGGTTGCCGACCTGCTCGTCGATCCGGCCGTGCAGGTCGTCATGCACGCCCCGCACGCCGATCTGTTTGCCTTCGCACACCACTACGGCGCGCCGGCGACCAACGTCTTCGACACACAGATCTCGGCGGGCTTTGCCGGCCTCAGCGCCGGCCTCGCCTACGACCGACTCGCCGCCGAACTCGTCGGCGCGAAACTGCACAAGTCAGAGTCGTTCACCGACTGGTCGAAGCGCCCGCTCACCGACAAACAGCTGCGCTACGCAGCCGAAGACGTCGAGCACCTGTTCGGCATGGCCGAAGAAATCACCGCGCGCCTCGAGAAGTTCGGCCGCGTCGACTGGGCGCGCGAAGAGATGGTGCGCCGCTTCGAAGATCCGGCCCGCCTGACCACGCCGCTCGACGAGGCCTACCGCAAGGTCGCGCGTCGCAGCCGCCTCAACCCACGCGAGATGGCAGTGCTGCAGGCCGTCGCACGCTGGCGCGAGCTGACCGCTCGCAAACGCGACGTGCCCGTGTCGTGGGTCATCAAAGACGCAACCCTCATCGAACTCGCGCGCCGCACCCCGGCCAACGAGCGCGAACTCACCCGCATTCGCGGCGTCGAGTCGTCGCTGCGCCGCGGCGACCCCGCGCGCCTCGTCGAAGCCGTGCGCGAAGGCACGAACGCGCCGCCGATTCCCGAGCCCCCCGCGCCCCCTCGCACCGTGCGCAAGCGCGTGAACATCGGCAAGGGCCTCGCCATGGCGCTCATGCGCGCGCAGTGCGAGGCCGTCGACCTCGCGCCCGAGCTCGTCGGCACCTCGGGCGACGTCGAAGACCTGATCGGCTACATCGCCCAGCGCGCCCTCGACGGCCACGCGGGCGACGACGTGGCGGGCGACCCCGACGACGAGTCGACCCCGTCGCTGCTGCGCGGCTGGCGCCGCAACCTCGCGGGCATGCAGCTGATCGCCCTGCTCGACGGACGCCTCACCCTGCAGCTGTCAGACCGCGACCCGTTCCTGGTCGTGCACGAGCACGAGCTGCACTGACGCACCCGCCTCAGGCGGGCCCAAGCTGCAGCGCCGAGCGGTAAGCCTCGACCACGCGCCCGTCGATCGAGACGGCGTGCACTTCTCCCACCAAAGCCGCCCCGAGATCGGCGCTGAGCGACGCCGTCATCGACTGCGTACACAGCCACTCGAACGAGGGCAGCACCGCAACGCGCGCGCTCGCATGCCACAGCTGCGTGCCCTCGACCTGCCGTAGCCCGGCGAGGTCGGGCCCGCGCACGACGCGCTCGTCGGCGCGGTCGCCCACCGACTCGGCCAGCCGCTCGACCGCACGCCGCGCCGCCTGCTCGTCGTCGGCCACGAACTCGAGCGCATACTCGCGCAGCCCCGCGACCGCGCGCGTGAACGCGGTGATGTTGCCGTTGAGCACGGTGACGCGATCGCCCGAGAACGTGCGCAGCGTCGTCGTGCGCAGACTGAACTGCTCGACGACGCCCGACACGTTGAGCTGGTGCAGCGTCAGATGGTCGCCCACGGCAAAGTGCCCCTCGAACAGCAGCAACATGCCCGCAAGCATGTCGGTGAGCAGCTTTTGCACGCCAAATCCGACGATGACGACGAGCAGCGACGCGCCGAAGATCGCGCTTGCTCCTCCCCCCGTCGCAATGCCCACGGCAATGACGACGGCCGCGCCATAGATGCCATAGCGCACGATCGACTGCAGCAGCGTGAGCGCCGTGCGCTGGCGCTGCGCGCGCCGCACGTCGTCGCCATCGCGCCCGCCGGTCATGCGCACAAGCCTGCGCCACACCGCACGCGACAGCGCGCCGCGCAAGATGCGCGACACCACCATCGCCACAGCGAACACGATCAGCACGCCGGCCAGGCGCACCGCGGCCTCGGAGTGCTGAACCCAGTGCCCGATGTCGTGCGTCACGCGGTGAATCATGGGGGAAAGCGCGTCGACCCTGACGCCGCCGCGGCCCTAGGCGCTGAGCGGCTGCGCCGTGACCTCGGCCTCGGCCTGGTCGTCGTCGGCGCGCTGCTGCGTCGGCACCGGATACCCGAGCTCTTTGCACAGGCGACCGCGCTCGGGCTCAGACAGCGCATCCCAATAGCCGGTGACGTACGACAGGCGCAGCAGCCACCCGAGAAACTCGGTGTCGAGTCCCGTCTCGCCGCGCTCGAACAGAATCGACCACACGTCGGTGAGACGCATGTCGACCTCGAGGCCGATGCGGTCGAGGGCTTCTGCGTCGAGAACAGCGGTTCGTTCGGTCATGCTTCGCATGGTAGAAACGCTGTCGGACGTTCGGCCCGAAAGTGTTCGCAGCGCGCGTCAGCCGGCAGGTGCAGGCGACACGAATTGCCAGCCAGTCGGCAATTTCGACGTGCCGACGCTCGGCGAAACCGGCGCCACGTACTGCGGCGTCGCGGCCTGCTGGGCCTTGAGCGCCTCGACGATCTGCGCAAGCTCTTTGTTGGTGGTCGCCGCGTCGGGGCTCTCCTCGGGCGCCTCGTCTGCGTTCTGCTTGTCGCGGATCGCGCCGAAGAACGGCGGATCGATGACGTGCTGGCCCGTCGCACCCCACAGCGAGTCGGCGGCGATCATGCCGGCGAACATGCCGCCACCTGTCCACAACAGGCTGACCGGGTGTTCGAACTCGCCGGTGAGCTTGGCGAGGATTGCAGCGCCGACGCCGGTACCTGCGACGCCAAAGTCGATGATCGAGTCTTTCGTCGAGTTGGGGCTCGGTGTGTTCTCGATGTCACTCGGCAGGAAGGTGTCTGCAGCAAAGCCGAGCGCACCAGCGCCGGCAAAACCAAGTCCGCCCCAGCGCATGTGCATGAACTGACGCTGCATGAAGGTCTTCGGAGCGGCCTCTGCGGTCGCCTCGGCGGCCTCGCCAACAGCCTTGACCGCTTCCTCGGCCTCGCCAACGACCTTGCCACCCTCGGCGATCGTCTGAGCTACCTGCGGAATCCCTGCTTCACCGCCGCCGCCAACAATGCTCATGATGTGTTCCGTCCCCGATATCCAGAATTCACCCACGACCGCGTCCAACGGTCGTCAGTCCCATACCGGCATATCGAAGATCGCCGGGCGACACGTTTCATGTTCGTGTCACGTTGGCGCCAGCCGACCCCCCAGATCAGCTCGCTGCGTCGTCGTGCAGGCCTGGCAACAGGTGCTTGGAATGCCCCGTGACCCCCCACAACGCGTCAGCCAGGAAGATCCCGACGCACAGGCCCGACCCGGCAGACAGCAGTCGTGTGGGGTGCTGCTGACCGGTGATCTTGGCGAACATGAAGCCGCCGACGCCGGCGACGCCGACACCGTATTGCAGCAGGTCGTTCTGGACATCCCTCGGACTTGGCACGTCGTTGCTGTTGCTCGGCAGCGCCATGTCGGCGCCATACACGCCGACCAGCCCCGAGCCGAAGCCGGCCAGGCCCCACTTGATCTGTGGCACGACGCGCGCAATACCGGTCTTGGCCTCAGCGACCTGGGCAGCCGCTTCGGCTGCGCGCCCGCCTTGCGTCAAACTCCGTGCCCAGGGGCCGATCCCAGCCATTGTCCCCACTCGTCCGAAAGTCGCGGCCGGCCCGTCGTCGGGCAAAACCGTCCCACCCTGGTTTTCGGAAATTCGCCTGCAGGCGGTTCAGCCGGTGGCCATGCCCTGCGTCTTGCCCGCTGCGAGCGCGGCCGCGTCGACCTTGCCGTTGCCACTGCCATCGAGTTCGGTGAACCACGAGTACATGTAGCTCGGGTCGTCGAACTGCTCTGCCTGCTTCGTCAGCTTGAGCGGCCGGAACGTGTCGATCATCACGGCCCACTCGTCGGTGCGCGTCGCGCCAAGGCTCGCCTCGACGGCGCCCGGCTGCGGCCCGTGCGGCAGCCCCGACGGGTGCAGCGTCACCGATGCGTATTCGATGCCCTTGCGGCTCATGAAGTCGCCGTTGACGTAGTAGATGACTTCTTCTGAGTCGAGGTTGGAGTGGTGATAGGGAATGGGAATGGCAAGCTCGTCCCAGTCCATGAGCCGCGGTACGAACGAACAGATCACGAAGCCGCGCCCGCGGAACGTGAGGTGCGACGGCGGGGGCTGGTGAATGCGCCCGGCCTTGGGCTCGTAGTCTTCGATGTTGAACGCCCACGGATAGCAGTAGCCGTCCCAGCCGATGACGTCGAACGGGTGGTAGTCGAGCGTGTAGGGCGACCACGAGTCGTTGACCTTGACGACGAGCTGGTATTCGGCGCCGTCGTCGATGATCGTCTCGATCTCGCCCGGGCGACGAATGTCGCGGTGATAGTAGGGCGCGTGTTCGAGCAGCATGCCGTAGGCATTGCGAAACTCTTTGGGAATCTCGAAATGGCTCGGCGTCTCGAAGATCAGGTGGCGCTGGGCAGAGCCCTCGTCGGCGACGAGCTGGTAGGTCGTGCCGCGCGGAATGACGAGGTAGTCGCCGGGGAAGTAGCGGATCGGCCCGAAGACCGTGCGCAGCACTCCCTCCCCCTCATGCACGAACACGATCTCGTCGGCCTGGCCGTTGCGGTAGAAGTACTGCATCGGCTCGGTCGGGCGCACGTACGCCATCTGCACGTCGCCGTTGAACATGAGCGTCTGGCGCGCGCGCACCGGGTCGCCACCTTCGGGGAATTCGTTCAGGCGCAGGTGCCGGTGCGCCCACTGCTTCGGGCGCCACTCTTCGAGTTCGATCGGCTGCATGTCGCCGACGTGCTTGACGCGGCACGGCGACCAGCGGTGGTACAGGATCGACTCGTTGCCCGAGAAGCCCTCGAGACCGAGCACCTCTTCGACGTAGAGGTTGCCGTCGGGCTGGCGAAACTGTGTGTGGCGCTTGGCAGGCAGCTCGCCAAGCTGGTGGTACATGGGCATGGTGCACCTCGCGGGGGCGTGGAATCCTCGCCCCAGAGTCTACTCGCGCGCGCGAGCGCGCACGCACGGGAGAACCGGTGAGACGGAGCCGCACCGCTTTTCCGATACACCGGACAGCGGTCATGCACCGCGGCGGGATCGGGTGGGACCGATACCCGGGGGCTGGGTTTGAGTTCGTTGGGACAACGGGACTGGTTGGAACATGGACCTCAAGGCCAACTCGGCAACGAGTACGTCCGGCGGCGCGGCCGCGGGTGGCATTGCGATGTACGCGCTGGCAAACGGCGTCGCGCGCAGGCCACTTGCACAGGATGTCGCCTCCTCTGCTGGCGCGGTGTGGGGCAACGGGCTGGAGAAGCTTCCGGTGTTGCCCAAGATCGTCGGTGCATACGGCGGGCGCCGTGCCGCGCAGTGGATCATCGAGACCCACGCACCCGAGATGCCCCAGCTGTTGCAGCGGGGGCTCGTCGACGGCGTCGGCCCCGACATCGGTATGAGGTCGCGCGACCTCAACAAGGTCGTCGAAGCGCTCAGGACGCAGACGAACACGCTGGCGCTCGCCGGCGCCGAGGGCGTCAAGAAGATCGCGCCACAACTCGCCGGAGAGGCAGACGCGGCGGCCGCGCACCTCGTACGACTCAACGAAGTACTGACCGAACATGGCGCCCGCATCGCGTCGACCGCGCTGGGCGCCGCCGGCGGCCGCGGCGTGCTGCGCGGCGTCGTGCTGCTCGCCGGCGCCGCCGGCGCAGGCATCGGAGCATGGCAAGGACACAAGCACGCCGACGACAAAGCCGGCGCGATCGGCTACACCGTCGCGGGCGGCACCGCACTGGCGTTGCTCGCCGGCGTGGCGCTCACGCGCCATCTTCACACCGGCGCCGCGCTGCCCGAGGTCGCGGCCGAAGCCCAGGTGGCCAAAGCTGACGCCGACGACCTGCATCTCGACCCGCTCACCTACGAATTGCACGACGACGTCCAGACGGCAGCCACACCCGCAAAGCCGCTCGACCTCGAGGTCGTCAAGCGAGTCCAGGCCCACCTGTTCGCGAACGATGTGCGACCAGGCGTCGCGACGCACATGGCAACCGAGATCGCACGCTCAGACCTCGATCCCGATGTGTTCATGCGACTGCAGCGCCACATGTACCGCACGCACGGTAGTGCCGGCGGCGAAAACTCCGCGCAGTGGGCGCGCCACGCAATGGAGAAGGGCCACGACATATCGACCTATACCGACCTTCACACACGGCTGAGCCGAGGCATGGAAGGCATCTATGCAGCCGAATGGGCTGACCGACTCATGAGCGAAGGCGGGCACGACCTCGACGCATTCGTCGACCTGCAAAACCACCACGCGAAGCACGGGTACGGAGGTTGGGACGCAGCGGAACTTGCGCTGCGCCAGCTGGCCGAATCGGCCAAGGCGCCGGCTGCCAAGTCCACCGCGACGCCCATCGCAGAAGCGGCCCCGGCACCCGATGTCGACCTGATCCGCAAGCTCCATGCGCACCTGTACGCGCACGGCCACACGGGCGCAGAGGCACAGGAAACGACCGGCGTCCTGATTCGTGACAACTACACCTCAGACGCATTCATGCAGACGCAGGCGACGCTGTTCGACAACGGCGGACTCGACGGAAAAGACTCGGTGCGATGGGCGCGCAACGTGCTCTCGAGCGGCGTCGATGTCGAGCGGTTCCACGAGCTGCAACAACACCTGCATCACACCGTCGGGCTCGATGGGTACAAGGCGGCATCCTGGGCGAACAGGCTGCTCGACCGCGGCTTCGACGTCGACAGATTTCTCGATCTCGTGAAGTTCTACCGAGACAACGGCCTCGACGGCAACAGCGCCGCGACCGCAGCGTACGACTTGCTGAAAACCCCGGCCGTCTGACCCAGGCGACATCGGACTGGCGAGCCGGCCTGAGACAGGCGGGCACGAATTGCCGATAGCGCGGTACGGCTGTTGGGGCCGTGCGTGCCGGGCCGGGACTCCTGGGACGCGTTGGGACGATTGGGACTGGTTGGGTCATGGGAATTTCTTCGAGCTCGGCTCCGAGCACGCTCGGCGGAGCAGCTGCGGGCGGCGCTGCGGCCTATGCAGTGGCAAACGGGGTCGCGCGCACGCCGATCGCGGAAAACGTCGCGTCTTCTGCGGGCGCCGTCTGGGGCAATGGACTGGAAAAGTTTCCGGTGCTCCCGAAGATCGTCGGCGCATACGGCGGCAGGAGAGCGGCGCAGTGGATCATCGAAACGCATGCGCCAGACATGCCAGCGCTGCTGCAGCGGGCACTGATCGACGGCCTCGGCCCCGATGTCGGCATGCGCTCGCGCGACCTCAACAAGGTGGTGGAGGCGCTCAAGACCCACACCAACACGCTGGCCCGTGCCGGCGCTGAGGGCGTCAAGAAAATCGCGCCCCAACTTGCCGGGCAGGCAGACGCCGCTGCCGCCCACCTCACGCGGCTCAACGAGGTGCTCGCCGAACACGGCACGCGCATCGCCTCGACCGCGCTTGGCGCGGCGGGAGGGCGTGGCGTGCTCCGCGGCGTGGTGCTGCTCGCTGGTGCCGCTGGCGCCGGCATCGGTGCCTGGCAGGGACACAAGCACGCCGACGACAAGACGGGCGGGATCGGCTACACGATCGCGGGGGGCACCGCGCTCGCCGTGCTTGCGGGTGTCGCACTGACGCGTCACGTGCGCGCGGGCGGCGCTCCCGCCGAGGCCGAGGCAGCAGTCGCCAGCGCGGTCAACGCAGAGGCACGCGTCGTCACCGAAGCCGACGACATAGAAGCCGCAGCGAAGACGCCTGAGCCACAAAAGCCGCTCGACCTTGAACGGGTCAAGGACATCCATGCGTTTCTGTACAGCCACAAGATGGAAGCAGGCTGGGCAACGCAGTGGGCGACCAGACTTGCCCAATCGGACATCGACCTCGACGCCTTCAAACAGCTCGTCGCCCACCACCGCTACAACCTCATGAGCGGGCGGACTGCCGCCGGCTGGGCGGAAGACGTCCTCGAGAACGGTCATGACCTTCCGACCTACATGCGGCTGGAGCGACGACTCTCCGATCACGGCCTGAGCGGAGGAATGTCAGCGGAGTACGCGCAACGAATCATGGCGCACGGCGTCGACACCGAGGCCTTCCTGGATCTCTTTGGCCATTACGCCAAGCACGGGCACGACGGGCAAACTGCCATGGATGTCTCGCTGCGCCAACTCGGCGTGAACGACCTGCCTACACGACGAGCGTCTTCTTGATCGTGCGTGTGACCTTGTTGCCGCTGAGGATGAACGTCGCCTTCAGGCGCGCGTGCTTGGGCAGCGAGGCATTGCCGCGGAACTTCATGTACCAGGGCAGCTGCGTTGCGACGCCGTTGAACTTGCGGTTGTGCTGGAACGTCGTGCCCGAGTTGAAGATGCGCTTGCCGAGGTAGTAGATGACGAGCTGCAGGTGCGGCGACGCGATGTTGGTGCGATACAGCAGCAGGCCCGTCACCTTGTGACGACCCTTCGCGGCCTTGGCCGTGATGCCGAGCGGCTTTGCGTCAACCGGTACCGTGAACGGCCAGATCTCGCTCGCGGTCGGGGTGCCAGCATTGGACGCGGTCACCTGCCAGTACCACGTGCCTGCAAAGAGCGGATACGTGGTCGTGTAGGTCAGCGTTGCGTCGTTGTCGATCTTCGCCGAGTCAGAGACCGTCGTCATCGACTGGTCGCTCGCAACCTTGATCGTCGCGCCAGTGTCGCCGTTGAGCTGCCAGGTGAAGGTGGTGGCGTCCGGGATGGCCACACCCGCCCCCGAGGTCGGCGAAACGAGTGTCGGCGTCGCGCTGGCAACGGCAGGCAGTGCGAGCAGGCCGGCGGTAGCGACGACGGCGGCAACGGTGCGAAGCATCGAGTTTCTCCCCAAATTGTTGACGCGACGCCACCGGGCGCCGCGCATCCCTCAGTGCGGCATCTTAGGGACACCGCGACACTCCGGCAACTTGCGGTAGGAGATAGCGCCCTACGCGATGACGCGATTGCGCAACGTGCCGATTGCTTCGATGTGCAACTCGACCTCGTCGCCCGGCTCGAGCCACGCGTGCACATCGGTTCCGAGTTCGAGTAGACAGCCACCACCGACGGTGCCCGAGCCGATCACGTCGCCGATCTGCAATTCGCAGCCGCGCGAGGCGTGTTCGATCAGTTCGCAAAAGCCCCACTGCATCTCGCGCGTCGATCCCCTCGAGATCTCGCTCCCGTTGATGCGCACGGCGGTCTTCAGGTCGTAGACGCCCGGGCGCACGAGGTGCGCAGCGAGCTCGTCGCGGGTCGCAAGGCGCGGGCCGAGCGAATAGGCAAACTCCTTGCCCTTGGCGGGCCCGAGGCCCACCGCCATCTCCTGGCGCTGCACGTCGCGCGCCGACCAGTCGTTGAGGATCGTGAAGCCCGCGATGTGCGCCTCGGCGTCTTCGGCCGCGATGTCGCGGCCAGCGGTACCGATGACGCACGCAAGCTCGAGTTCGAAGTCGAGCCGCTGCGTGTACGCGGGCTTTGGCACCTCGTCGCCGTCGCCGAAGCGATTGAACGGGTTGGAGTAGTAGAAGGTCGGCCCCTCGTACCACTCGCGCGGCACGTCGAGCCCGCGCCGCTGACGCGCCGTGCGCACGTGCTGCTCGAACACCATGTAGTCGCGCAGCGAGGGAATGACGTCGGGCAGGGCGTTCACGCGGGCACCCTATCCCGGCCACGGGGTCGGCGCAGCGGGCCGCGGCCGCCGCGCTTTCCTTCCCATCCGTCGTCCCGTGTGGCACAAAGCGGGTGTCCCAACCCCGAGAAGGACCCGCCACCCATGCCCGCCACCCTTGCAATTGGCCCGCGCGCGCCGATGAAGCTCGCAACCGACCTGCCCGCCCCCGCCCCGCTGACCGACGCGCCGAACGAGCCGTTCGTCAACCAGGCGATCCTCGCCCAGACGACCCAGAACGTGAAGGTCGGCCCGCCCGGCGGCGCGCAGCAGGTCAAGCCGATGACGTTCTCGAGCGTGCTGTCGATTGGCAACTTCGCGACCGCTCCCGCCGGCGCCGATCTGAGCAGTGTGCTGTCGGCAGCGCTTGCTCGCGCGAAGGCCGACCCCGATGGCGCCGCGTCTGGCGTCGTGCAGGGCGCCCAGGGCGCGCTGCTTGTCGGCCGCGTCGTGTCGCAGCCCGTCAGCGATCCGCAGGAGAAGCCACAGCCGTATTCGCTGCCTGCCGCCCCGGCAACCGAGCAGCTGTCGAGCTACGAGCCACGCATCGTCGCGCTCGTCGACAAGTCGGGGCAGTGGGTCAACCTGCGCCCCGACGAGGGCTGACGCCTGCAGGTCTACAGGTTGCCGCGCAGCGCCTGCTCACGCTCGATCGCCTCGAACAGCGCCTTGAAGTTGCCGTCACCGAAGCCCTTCGCGCCCTTGCGCTGGATGATCTCGTAGAAGACCGTCGGGCGATCCTGCGCAGGCTTCGTGAAGATCTGCAGCATGTAGCCCTCGTCGTCCTTGTCGACGAGCACGCCAGTGCGCTTGAGGTCGGCCCAGCTTTCGTCGATCTCGCCGATGCGCTCTTCAGCTGACTCGTAGTACGTCGCCGGCGTCTGCAAAAAGCGCACGCCGCGCGCGTTGAGCTCGTCGACCGTGCCGATGATGTCGTCGGTGATCAGCGCGATGTGCTGCACACCCGCGCCCTGGTAGAAGCGAAGGTACTCTTCGATCTGACTGACACGCTTGCCCTCGGCGGGCTCGTTGATCGGAAACTTCACGCGCCCGTCGCCGTTCATGACGACCTTCGACATGAGTGCCGAGTACTCGGTGGTGATGTCCTCGTCAGAGAAATGGATGAGTTCGGTCATGCCCATGACGTCTTCGTAGAACTTGACCCAGCGCTCCATGTCGCCGAGCGCCACGTTGCCGACCACGTGGTCGATGCCCTTGATGCCGACGACGTGCCGTTCGCTCTCGTGCGGCTGGTCGACGGGCTCGAAGCCAGGCCCCCACACACCCGTGTAGCGCGAGCGGTCGATGAACGTGTGAATCGTGTCGCCATACGTGTGGATCGCCGCGCGGCGGATGACGCCGTGCTCGTCTTCGGTGTCGAACGGCTCGATCACCGGGCGCGCCATCTTCGCGAGCGCATGCTCGAATGCCTTGTCGACGTCTGGCACGCGCAGCGCGATGTCGCGCACGCCGTCGCCATGCAGCGTCTGATGACGCGTGATGTGGTGGTCGGGCGTCAGCGACGAGGTCAGCACGAAGCGCACGTCTCCCGACTCGAGCACGTACGACGCCCGGTCGCGCACACCCGTCTCGGGGCCCGCGTATGCCAGCGGCACAAAGCCGAACGCGTGCTCGTAGAAGTACGCCGCCTGGCGCGCGTTGCCGACCCAGAACTCGAGGTGGTCCCAGTTTTCGATGGGGAAGTCGTCGTGTGCCATAGCTCGCGTTTCTCCTGCCGTTACCCGTTGCCGTCGCTGCCGCCGTTGAGGTCGGCGTACGACGGACGCTTCATGTCAAACCGTTCGTGTGTCGTGCTGTAGGTCGCACCGCCCATGCGCGCGATCGCGTCGAGCCGTGCCGGGTCGACGCGATCTTTCTCGTCGTACAGGCGCTGCTCGACGTGCAGCGCGACGACGCGCCCGAGCACGATGTGCGACGGATCGCTGCCAAGGTCGATGACGCGGTCGAGCTCGCACTCGATCGACACCGGCGCCTCGCCGCAGCGCGGTGCGGCCACCTTGAGACTCGGCACGGGCGTGAGCCCGGCAAGTTCGAATTCGCTGACACCGGGCGGCGCATCGGCCGCGGTCGTGTTCATCTGCGCCGCGTGCTGGCCGTCGACGACGTTGATCACGAACGTGCCCGTGTCGCGCACGTTGCGCACCGTGTCTTTGTCGCCCATCGACACGAACAACAGCATCGGCGGTGCCACCGAGGCAACCGTGGTGTACGAGTGCGGCGCGATGTTCGGCACGCCATCTGCCCCGAGGGTCGACACCCACGCGATCGGCCGCGGTACGACGATGCTGTTGAGCAGGTAGTAGATGTCACCGCGCGACACATCGCCGGGTTCGACGACCCGCATGTCACGTGGCGTGTTGGTTGCGTGCTCCACCGCCTCAGATCATATGCCCCCGCGCACGCGCGCGGAGCCGCACCACCGGCAATTTGGCGGGAAAGCGCAGCGACCCGGCGCGAACGCGCGTGCCCGCGCTACGCGCTGCGCTGGGCTGCCGCGACGGGCGTGCGCTCGCTGGTCAGCTGTTTGAGCAGCTCGTCGACGACGCGCGGGTCGAAGTGCACGCCGGCAAGTTCGCGCATGCGTGCAGTCGCCTCGTCGTAGGGCATGGCGTTCTGATAGCTGCGCTGCGTGGTCATCGCATCGAACGCGTCGCACGCGAAGATGACGCGCGACTCGATGGGAATGTCTTCGCCCGCGAGCCCGTCGGGGTAGCCCGACCCGTCCCACCGCTCGTGCGAGTGGCGCACGATGCGCGCGACGTTCTTGAGAAATCCGATCGGCTCGATAATGCGCTCGCCGACGACCGTGTGCTGTTTGATGACCGCCCACTCGGTGTCGGTGAGTTCGTCGGTGTTGTGCAGGATCGAGTCGGGCACGCCGATCTTGCCGATGTCGTGGAAGATCGCGCCGTATTCGAGATCCTCGAGCTGCGCCGCGTTGAGCCCGAGCCTGCGGCCGACCGCCGTGACGCGCGACGCGACGCGATCGCCATGCTCTTCGGTCTTGCAGTCGCGTGAGCGCAGCGCGTTCATCAGTGCGAGCACCGTCTCGCGATAGCTGCGCTTGAGTTCGACCGCAAGCGCTTCTGCCTCTTCGCGCCGGTTCTGTTCGTCGCGCGCGAGCTGCACGATGCTCTGGAACAGTCCGGGCACGGCGAGCGGGTCGATGACGTTGGTGCGCGACGCTGCCTCGTAGACACGCTCGCCAAGCTTGGTGGGATCGGAACCCTTCACCGCATACCCAAGCGCTCCGGCAACGACCATGCGCGTGACCGCGTCGGAGTCGGTGTGGCCGGTGAGCGCGATCACGCGCGTGTCGGGATACTCGTCGAGGATGCGGCGCGTGGCCTGCCAGCCGTTGGTGCCGGGCATCTCGACGTCCATCACGACGACGTCGGGGCGCAGTTCGCCAACGAGGTCGAACGCGGCATCGCCGTTGTGCGCTTCGCCAACCAGCTCGAGTCGCTTGTCGGTTGCAAGCGCAAGCTTCGTCACCGTTCGCACGTCGTGGTCGTCGTCGACCACGATCACCCTGATTGGCTGCGCCTCACTCATCGCGTACGCCTCGCTGCCCGCCAGGCCGCCCCACCAGTGCGTGGCAGACCTCGCCTCTCCAGGGACGTTGTGCCCCGGCCCCATGTTTTCTAAAAGGCATATGCATGGCCGACTCGCCATATTGCACGCTTTCCGTGCCACATGCAGGAAACGGGCCACTGGACGCTAACGTCATATTGTCGTACCCTCAAGATAGCCTATGCAACCTGAACGACCCGCAAATACCCAGGCCGGCACTACCGGCGGCCATTCGCGAGCACCCGGCCACAGCGCCGCGGCGGCGAACGCCGGCAGCTCGCTCGTGCCCGGACTCGACTCGGCAGCGGCCCCCGGCCCCAACGACACGGTGTTCGTGACGGGCGCCTACGCCGCCACCGGCGATGCGCGCATCGACCGGCAGCTCGCCCTCGAAAAGGCGCTCAAACAGTTCGGCTCGCCCTTCTAGGCAATCGCGCCACGTGCACAAACTGCCCAATTCTCGCGGGCACGCGTTAGCCGCGCACACACGCAGGGAATCTTCACCAGGCAACCTTTCAGCCCCGGTGCCCTGACGACTTGGCCGAATCTTCCCCCAGACACTCCGACCCCAGCGACGAGCTTCGCGACATCGCCGCGCGTCTGCGCACCGACACGTGGGAGCTCTCCGAACGCTGGAGCCGGGTCGCGGCCGAGACCTCGCCGCTGCCCGAGCGCCTGCGCGGCGGCGATTCGCTGTCGCGCTTTGGCGAGATCCCCTCGTTCCTCGCCGCACTCGCGCACTTTCTCGAGCGCACGGCCGACACCGACACGACGGGTGACATCACGCTCGACGACGCCTCGCTGCGCGCCGCGGCAACCGAGCACGCGCGCCTGCGCGCCGCGGCCGGCTACAACCAGCGCGACATGCTCGCCGAGTTCGTCGCGCTGCGGCGCGTGCTGTGGGAGCACTTTGCCGACTCAGGGGCGGCCGATCGTCCGACCTTCGAGGGAGAACGCGTGGTCAACCTGCTGCTCGACGGCGTCATCGTCGAAGCCGCCGACCAGTTCTTCGACGAGCTGACCCAGGCACTCGTGCGGCGCGCCGAGCGCGATCCGCTCACCGAGCTGTTCAACCGCCAGACCTTCCACGACAAGCTCGGCCGCGAAATCGCGCGTGCCCGACGCTACGATCGCCAGCTCACCGTGGTTGCGATCGACCTCGACGCGTTCAAGCAGGTCAACGACACGCTCGGCCACCTCGCCGGCGACGCGGTGCTCAAGCGGCTCGCGACGCTGCTGACGACGCACACCCGCGACGAAGACATCGTGGGGCGCCTCGGCGGCGACGAGTTCGCGGTGGCGCTCGTCGAGGCGGGCATGCCGGCGGCGCGCGATCTGATGCGCCGCCTGCGCATCCACCTCACGCCCGCCAAGCGCCAGTTCGGACTGCCGAAGGAGTTCGGTGTGTCGTTTGGCGCCGCGACCTTCCCCGAGCAGGGTGACACGGTCGAAAAGCTGCTGTTCGCGGCCGACTCGGGGCTCTACAAGATGAAGGGAGGAGGGCGCGGCGAAGGCATGCAGGCCGTCGGCCACGCTCCCACCCTGCGGCGCCTGCGCATCCTGGTGGCCGACGACGATCCGGGTGTACGTGCGCTGTGCGCGAGCATCCTCGAGGCCGAGGGCTTCGAGGTGCGCCAGGCGGCGAACGGCGAGCAGGCGCTCGAGATGGCGCTCGCCGACCCGCCCGAACTGCTGCTGCTCGACGTGATGATGCCGAAGCTGGACGGCTGGGACGTGGTACGCGAACTGGCCGGCAACGAGCTGACGGCAGACCTGCCGCTCGTGATGATGACCGGGCGCAACGTGCAGGAGGACATCGACCGCGCCGACGCGGCCGGGGCGATCGACTTCATCGGCAAGCCGTTCGAGCCGGCCGAGCTCGTCAGCACGGTGCACGAGGTGCTCGAGCTCGTGGCCGAGCGCGAAGAGATCTCACAAGGCTAGACTGCAGACATGCAAGAGACGATCCGACTGGCGACCATTCCGTGCGAGTGCAAGATCGGCAAGCTGGCCGCCGCGCTCGCGCCGATCAAGGGCATCAACGACATTCGCGTGCAGGTCGGCACCCAGTCGCTGATCTGCGATTACGACGACGCCGCGCGCGATGCGCTGTATGCGGCAATCGCCGCTTCGGGCTTCGTGGTCGACACCGAAGCGCCGGCGCTCGTCTAGCGCCGCTGCGCCTTCCCCCAGCCTGACTACCAGCCGTGCGCCGCTTCGGTCGCCTTGTGGTAGGTGGCCCACGCCTGCTCGTGCCCGTGGGTGATGGCCCAGGCGGTGGTGAGCGCCTGGGCGCGCCAGTCCATCCACTGGCCGTGGCCTTGGATGCCGGCAGCCTTGAACGCCTGCGGATTGGCTTTTTGCGCGTCGGGTGCGTACCCGTTGAAAGTCGGTTCGATGAACTGGAACATGCCGTCCGACGGTGTTCCGCGCTGCGCGTTGATGTCGGTCGTATTCGGATCGTGACCGGTGGCGAAGTTGCTCTCGTACTTCGCGATGTTCTCGAGCACCTTGGGGTCGGCGTGATACTGCGCCGCCGCCCAGTCGATGAACTTGATGACTTCGGCATGGCTCGCCTTGGCGCCCGAGGCGCTGGGCGCGCCACCGCTGGCACCGGCGACTGCGTCGCGCGTGCCGGAATGTTTGTGGGAGGGCTTGAAGTCGGGAACACCGGGGCCCGCGCCACCGCCCGCGCCGCCGTCACCCGGACCGCCGAACGCAACCTGCGTCGGCCCTCCTGGCGGCGTACTTCCGGCACTACTACAGCAGCAGCCCAAACGATCCCCCTCTGAATCGTCAGGGCCCGGCGCTCACTCCGTCATGCAGATGCATGCGCACGGACACTTACTCGTGGTGGTGGAGTGCAGCAGCGAAAACGGCGGGCGGAGGTGGTGTTCGGCGATCTCCGGCGCAGTCAGACAACGACGCTGCATTTCCCTTCCCGATCAGGAAACGACGGATCGCGCGATCCGGCAAGGGGGAAGGGGCCCGCGAGCCGGGTCAGGCGGCCTTGCCGTAGGGATCCTGGCGCAGATCCTGCAGGGCCAGGCGCAGGCGCTCCATGGGCTTCTTGCCCATGTCGCGGGCGTAGAGCACGGTGTCGTCGCCCACCATCACGGCCGCTGCGTGCTCGGCTGCCACGGCGATGCCGCGCTCGGCCGCCCAGATCACGAGCTGCTCTTCGTAGGCGTCGGGGGGCGAGACCAGGGTTGAGCCGTCCTCGGCGTGGGCCGAGACGAGGCGCAGCACGTTGCCGGTGCGCGAGTAGAGGGCAAAGCGGCGACAGCCCACGCGGGCGGCGAACGAGCGCAGGTTGACGGCGCCCGTGGCGTCGGCGCGCGGCACCTCGGTGGTCGAGCGCAGCGACATGATGCGCGGGCCAAGTTCGGCGGCGAGCTCGATCATGGTGCCGGCGACGTCGGGCGGCAGGTCGCCGCGGCGGGCGACGCCGACCGCGCCGACCGCGAGGCCGTAGCCGTTCTCGATGCCGGCGATGGCGGCGCTCGTGAGGCCGAGCGACGAGAGCGTCTCGCAGCCGGCGTGGTGCTGCAGATCGCCGAGCGCCATGGCCGAGCCGCATTTGGCGGCGTCGCCCCAGACGGTGTCGGTGGGCATGCGCCAGGCGCGCAGCACGGCACCTGAGCGCACGTGCAGGTTCATGAGCATGCCGGCCTGCGCAAACAGGGAAAGCGCGACGATGTCGGCGTCGAAGCGAGCGGCCAGTTCGCGGGCGACGCTGCCACAGGGCCCGCCGACGGGGCCGTCGGGGTCGCTGGGCGCGAGCACGGTCGCGGTGGTCTGCGCCTCGCGCAGGCTGAGCGCGCGGTCGCCCACCACGACGACGGCAGTGCCGTGCTTGGTCGAGCCGACGGGGATGGCGGCGTAGCGCCAACCCGGCATCACGGCGCCGGGGTCGTCGTCGGTGAGCAACTTGAGGGCGCGGCCGCTTGCGGCGACGCTGCGGGCGACGACCTGGGCGCGGTCGGCGATGCGCCCTGCGGCGCCTGCGCCGGCCCAGAGCACCGACTGCGCGCCGCCGTCGACGACCTCGAGGGCACAGACGGCTTCGAAGCCACATCCAGCCAGCGCCTCGGTCGCCCAGGTGGCACGCTCGAGCGCGGTGTCGGGCACTTCGGCGTCGGGCCGGGCGAGGAGGTCTGTTCTGCGGCGGGCTTCCATTGCCCGAACCTATTCGGCGCTTATCGCTTTTTGCTTAAGCGCTTTTTGCAAATTTGTTGTTTGTTATGAGAAGGAGCACGCTGCAATGCCGAAAATCCGCCCGTTTGGTGCGTTCTGACACCCGCTCCCCGGCTCGTCGGGCTGCGCCGCTTCGCCGGTCGGACCAAGGTTTTGTCCGCTCAGCACACAAAACCTTGGTCCGACCGGCCCGTGCCCGAGCACCGTGCGCGAATCGCAGCGGGCTCGGTCTCGCCCGCCGCCAGGTGCGGGTCCGGAGGGAGCAGCGCGGCGCGTGGTTCTAGACTGCGGGCATGCCATTTGCTGCTGACGACGAACGCTGCCCGGTCATCCTCAGTGCCTGCCGCACGCCCGTTGGGCGCTATGGCGGAGCGCTCGCGAGCGTGCGTCCCGACGACCTCGCGGCGCTCGTGGTCGGCGAGGCGGTGCGCCGCGCCGGCGTGCAACCCGAAGACGTTGACGATGTCGTGCTCGGCGCTGCCAATCAGTCGGGAGAAGACAACCGCGACGTCGCACGCATGGCGGTGCTGCTGGCCGGCCTTCCCCAGTCAGTCGCCGGCCAGACGGTCAACCGCCTGTGCGGCTCGGGGCTGCAGGCGATCGTGACGTCCGGACACGCGATCGCTGCGGGCGATGGCGAGCTGTTCGTGGCGGGCGGCGTCGAGAGCATGTCGCGCGCGCCGATGGTGCTCGCAAAAGCCGAGCGCGGCTTCGACCGCGCCCAGCAGCTGTACGACACGACGCTCGGGTGGCGCTTCGAAAACCCGGCGCTCGCGCAGCTGTTTCCGCTCGAGTCGATGGGCGAGACCGGCGAGAACGTCGCCGAGCAGTACCCCGAGGTTGCGTCGCGCGAGGCGCAAGACGCGTTCGCGCTCGAAAGCCAGCGTCGCTGGAAGGCCGCGCACGATGCGGGCGCGTTTTCCGAAGAGACTGTTCCCGTGCGCGTACGCGCGCGCGCGGGAGAAACGCTCGTCGAGACCGACGAGCACCCGCGGCCCGAGACGACGGCCGAGGCGCTCGCCAAGCTGCGGCCCGCCTTCCGCGAGGGCGGCACCGTCACCGCGGGCAACGCGTCGGGCGTCAACGACGGCGCGGCAGCGGTGGTCGTGGCGAGTGCCGACTACGCCAAACGCCACGGCCTGCATCCGCGCGCGCGACTCGTATCGAGTGCGGTGGCGGGCGTTGACCCGCGCACGATGGGGCTCGGGCCGATCCCCGCGAGCCGCCTCGCGCTCGAGCGCGCGGGCCTTTCCCCCGCAGACATCGACCTCGTCGAGCTGAACGAGGCCTTCGCGTCGCAGGCACTTGCCTGCATGCACGAACTCGGGCTCGACCCTTCGAAGGTCAACGTCAACGGCGGATCGATCGCGATGGGGCATCCGCTCGGCTCGACCGGCGCGCGGCTGACGACGACCCTGCTGCACTCGCTCGAACGCCGCGACCTGCGCTACGGTCTCGTCACGATGTGCATCGGCGTGGGCCAGGGAATCGCGGCAGTCATCGAGCGCCTCTAACCCCCCACTTCTACGTTAGGGCGGGACCTTTCCACACCACCACATCGCTCTGTCTGCTTCTACGTTTGGTCGGGACCTTTGGCGCTCAAAGCTCCCAGCGCGCGGTCCCGACCAAACGTAGAAGTCGGAAACAAAAGTGGTAGGGGTGGAGGGTCCCGCCCTAACGTAGAAGCAGACAGGGGCGGCGGGCGCCTGTAGATTGCGGGGGTAACCGACACCCCCGGAGGCGCAGCAATGAGCGTGGCGACGCAGGTTCGAACGTACGGTATGTGGATCAACGGCGAAGCGGTCGACAGCGCCTCGGGCGAGACGTTCGACGTCACGAACCCTGCCACCGGCGAGACGATCGCGACCGTTGCCAAGGGTGGCACCGCCGACGTCGACGCGGCCGTTGCCGCAGCGCGCGCGGCGCTGAAGGGCGACTGGGCGAAGTTCAGCCCGAGCGCGCGCTCGCGCGTCATGCACAAGTTTGCCGACCTCGTGGCCGACGCTGCCGGCGAGCTCGCCGAGCTCGAGACGCGCAACGTCGGCAAGGCGATTTCCTCCGTCAAAGCCGAAGTGCACGGCGCCGTCGAGGTGCTGCGCTTCTTCGCCGCGGGCCTCGCCGCGCACCAGGGTCACGCGCTGCCGATCGGCGGCTCGCTGCTCAGCTACACGCTCAAAGAGCCGATCGGCGTGTGCGCGCAGATCGTGCCGTGGAACTACCCGCTGATGATGGCCAGCTGGAAGCTTGCGCCCGCGCTTGCCGCAGGGTGCACGATCGTGCTCAAGCCGGCAACGGCAACGCCGCTCACCGCGCTGCGCCTCGGCCAGCTCGCCACCGAGGCGGGCATTCCGGCCGGCGTCGTCAACGTGCTGCCCGGCCCGGGCTCGACGATGGGCGCCGCGCTCGTCGAGCATTCCGGCGTCGACAAGGTCGCCTTCACCGGCGACACCGAGACGGGCAAAGACATCATGCGCGCCGCCGCCGGCACGATGAAGCGCGTCACGCTCGAGCTTGGCGGCAAGAGCCCGTCGATCGTGTTTGCCGACGCCGACATGGCGAGCGCCGTGCCGAGCTCGGTGTGGTCGATCTTCTACTCGGGCGGTCAGTCGTGCGAGGCGCGCTCGCGCATCCTCGTCGAGCAGTCGGCCTACGACGAGTTCGTCGCGAAGTTCGTCGAGCTCGCCGGCAAGCTGTCGGTGGGCGATCCGCTCGACAAGACGACGCACGTCGGCTCGCTCATCTCCGAAAGCCAGCTCACGTCGGTCGACGAGTACGTGAAGATCGGCGTCGGCGAGGGCGCGACGCTCGCGCTCGGCGGCGAACGCGCAGCGGGCGACGGCGCGTTCTACCAGCCGACCGTGCTCACGAACGTGCGCAACGACATGCGCGTCGCGCAGGAAGAGATCTTCGGCCCCGTCGTCACGATCATGCCGTTCGCCGACGAGAAAGATGCGATCCGCCTCGCAAACGACGTGCAGTACGGGCTGATGGCGACGGTCTGGACGGGCGACATGGCGCGCGCGCACCGCGTCGCCGCGCGCGTGCAGAGCGGCATGGTCGGCATCAACATGCCGTACACCGCCTTCCCGGGCATCCCGTTCGGTGGCTACAAGCAGTCGGGCTTCGGTCGCGAGCTCTCGCTCGAAAGCCTCGACGAGTACACCGAAACGAAGGGCGTGCTCGTCAACACCGGAGCACGCCCCATCGATCCGTTCCGCCTCGGCTGAGCCGGGCCGCCCGCCCTTACAGGTCGTCTGCCGGTCGGTGCAGGATGCGTCGCGAGGTCTGACCGTCGACCGGTGAATCGTCGTCGACGATCAGGTCGTCGTCGTCGATGACGCTCGGGTTGTCGACCACCACCGTCGTCGCGAGGTCTTCGCGCTTGGTGGCGACCGGCGTGACTGCCACGGCAGCGCCGTCATGCGCAAGCATCGTCGTGTCGACGTCCTGGTTGTAGCGTTCGCCGACCAGCCCGCCGAGCGCGGCCGACAGCGCCATCACCGCGAGCGCGATGAGTCCGCCCACGATTGCGGCAGTCGTCAGGGTGTCGCCGTCGACGTACCGGTAGACGTCGATGTTCGGCACGAGGTCGTACTCGGAGCCGTAGTAGCCGGTGACTGCCGCGACCGCCATGCCGAACAGCACGGTCAGCACGGCCATGAACACGCCGTTTGCGATGCCGTCGAAGCGCGCGATGCGCCCGGCCGCCCAGCCGCCCGTGAAGAACGACGCAAACAGGATGACGAGCGCCACGATTGCCGTGCCGACAGTGGTGTTATCGGCGTTACTGAGCGCGTCCTGCACGTCCCAGGTCGCACTGCCGACCGCCGCGGCGATACCCGACAGAATCGCCAGCAGCGCGATCGACGCGAGCATGCCGACGAACGCCGCCGGCAGGTCGAGCCCGCCAAACCACGTGTGTGCCACGTTGCGCCCGACCGGGTCACTGACCAGCTCGTCGCGATGTGAGCTGAGTGTACGCGCCATCATTCCTCCTCAATCAAACGATCCAGACCGCACGACAATTCGTGCAGGCCGCAGAGTCAGATGCCTCGCCCGCAGATGCATAAACGGGCCAGCAGGAGGAAGGCGCAGCTTCGCGGCGTCAGGCGATGGCGCGCTTGCCGACCTTCGCCGGATCCTGTCCGACGACGACGCGCTCGGGTGCGGCCGCCGGGTTCGAGGCGACGAGCTTGGCCCAGTCGACCGTCTGACCGTTCTTGTGGTCGACGAGTGCGGCCTGGATCTCCATCAGGTGCGTGCGGGTGCCGTTCTTTTCGGCGACGAAGCCGGGCAGCGTGCTCGCAATGTCCTTGGCGACGGTGTCGGGCACGCCCGGGCCGCCGAGGTTGTCGACGATCGCCTTGGCCATCGTGATCTCGCGCTGGTCGGCCGGCACACCGTCGGCGACCTTCGACGACAACGCGCCGACTGCGGCGAACGAACCATCGGTGCCCTGCTGCATCATGCGCTGCAGGCGCTCGGTGAAGCGCGTGTAGGCCGATGTCGACTGTTGGATGCGATCGGTGGTCGCCGGCTCGTCGATGCCGTACTCGTCCTTCATGAAGTCCTTGATCGAGTGCATCGTCGTGACCTCGGTGAGGCCCTCTTCGAAGTCGCGGTTCGCGCTGTACCAGGCCGAGATGTTCTTGCTGTCGTAGCCGGGCAGCGTGACGTGGCCGGCCTCGTGCAGGATCGCCTCGTTGGCCTGCACGAACGAGTCGCGCTGTGCCTCTTTCCACTGGTCGAACGGCGTCGTCTTGAGCAGCTTCATGCCCTCGAAGATGCCTTTGGTCGAGCGCACCGACAGGCCGAACCAGCCCTCGTTGCCGTGGAAGGTCGCCATGCCGAGCGCGCCGGCGTTGTCGACGCTCTGGTCGTTGATGTCGACGGTTTTGAGGCCGACGGGCGAGCCCGCCTTCTTCGCGATGAATGCCGCGCCGTCCTGCACGAGGCGGGCGACCGCGAGGTCGTCGGCGCCAGCACCGTTGACCTTCACGAACATGCCGGCCTTCAGCTGCTCGGGGGTACGGTTCTGGATCGGCACGGTCGGCTCGTCTGCTGTGACTGCAGGCTTTGCCACGGAAACGGGTTGAGTGGCGGCCGTCCCTGCCGCCAGGCGCGTCGTCGTCATGGACGAATCCTGCGTGGTGGGCGCGCGTGCGCACCAGCGAGGGGCGCGCGAAGTGGCCGGCCGTGGCCACGCATGCGGGCAGCGACGGGAGGGTAGTGTGTCCGCTATGACCGAGACAACCGACACCTTCGTGGCCGATCGCGCGGCCGCCTGGCAGCTGCTGACCGAGTACACCAAGAGCCCGTCGCTGCTGGGGCATGCCCGCGGCGTCGAGGCTGCAGTTCGCTGGTATGCGCGACATTTCGGGGAAGACGAAGAGCTGTGGGGCGTCACGGCGCTGCTGCACGACTTCGACTACGAAGTGCATCCGACGCTCGACAAGCATCCGATGGACGGCGCGCCGATTCTGCGCGAGGCCGGGTACCCCGAGCACGTCATTCGGGCCATCCAGTCGCACGCAAAGCACACGGGCGTGGTGCCCGAGACACTGATGGAGCGCACGCTGTTCGCGTGCGACGAGCTGAGCGGATTCGTCGTCGCGGTCGCGCGCGTGCGCCCCGAGGGCTTTGCCGGCATGGCGCCCAAGTCGGTGACGAAGAAACTCAAGACCGCGAGCTTTGCCGCCGGCGTCAATCGCGACGAGGTGCGCGAGGGTGCCGAGCTGCTCGACATCGAACTGTCGCAGCACATCGCGAACGTGATCGAGGCGCTGACGCCGATCGCTGGCGAGCTGCTCGCCAGCTGAGTCGGCCGACTGACATGTAACGCCGCCGACACAAAGTCGGCACAGGGTTGTCACTGCGCGGTGCTGTGATGGCACACGGTTGCCGGTTGAGTACCGGCAATGCGATTGCTCGCCGCCAGACGCCGCCGGCCACACGGCCCGACCACCCATCCCACCGTGCTGGCCGGCGGCGATCTGCTGCAGCCCGACCCCCACACCCACCACCAGTGTCTCGACGGCGTGCAGGGAGCCACCGCTGTCGAAGCAGTCGGGCTCGTGGTCGCAATCGCTGTGCTGCTGGCCGCTGCGCTTCCGACGCTTCGTGCGTCGGGGCGCAGCCCGGCTGCGGCCGTCTCGACGCGGCTCGAGGCGGTGCGGGGCGTGCCGCTCGGCCACAGCACGGGCAGCGGGCGGGTCGTGCAGCCACTCGGGCATTTCGCGTGGGGCAGTCGCGTTGCGGCGCCCGCCGTGCGCGTCGAGATTCCCGCACAGCATGGCTGGCTCGTTGCGTGGCACAGGTTCACGGGCGCGTGGCATCGCGACCTCGGCCCCACGCATACGACGACGACCGTGTCGGCGTGCTTCGTGTGCGCAGGTGCCAGCGGGCAGGGCGGCGTCGCGCCCGGCGCAAGCATCGGCGCCGGCAGCCGCGGGTCGAGCAACGTCACACCGAACACCGCGGGCGTCATGGCCACGCTCACTGGCCGCGCCTTCGTGGCGGTCGCGCAGGCGACGGCAACCTCGACCACCGCACTCGACTACCACTCGCTGCACGCGCTGTCGCGCACCAGTCTCGACGCGGTCGTCGGCGCCGATGCCACGGGCACGGCGCGCCTGTCGCTGTCGCATCAGTCGCAACGACTCGACCTCGGGGGCTCGGCCGTCGCCGGCGGCAAAGTGCGCGCCGAGCAGCGTGCGGCAGTGTCGATCGCCGGCCTGGGGCTCGACGTCACCGCGGGCGCAGAGGGCTGGGCGGGGGCGGGCGCAAGCGGCGGCGTGCACCTCGGCCACCACGACGGCCACTTCGACTTCGGCATGCGCACGGGCGCAGCGCTCGGCCTGGGCGGCGCCTACGACCTGCAGACGTCGATCGACCTCAGCGGTCTTGGCCTGTGGGGCGACCAGTGAACGCCGGTGTGCGCCGCCGCATGCTCGTTGCCGTGCTGCTTGTTGCGGCAACTGCGACCGTCGTGGTGCGCGGGCACGGCGCCTCGCATGCCACGCCGCCGCCGACGACCCGGCTCGTCGCTGTCGACGGGTTCGCGGTCGCAGTGCCACGCACGTGGCACCAGGTCTCGCGTGCGGGCGCCACCCAGGTGTGGGCGCGCACCGACCGCACCGCAACGGCCACGCTCGGGGTCGTCGCCGCCAGCGACGCGCCACTCACCGGGCTCGCACGCTCGACGATGCGGTCGCTGCTCGCCGGTGCCCCGGGCTCGCAGGTCGCGCCCGCGCAGCGCCTGCAATCCGACCTCGTGCGCATCGAAGGCAGCTTTGCCTCGCGCGCGGGCGCGCGCGTACGCGTCATCCAGATATGGCGCCGCGACGAACACCGCACGCTCGATGCCGTCGCGACCTGGACGATCGTGGGTACACAGGCTCCGCCAATCGACGCGCCAGCGCCAATCGCTGCCTCGCGATGACATGCGTGGCCGCCGCCGGTAGGCTCGGGCCGTGACTTCCAACCCGCTTGCCCAGATCTCTGCACATCGCGACGCCACTCGGGCCGAAGGGCGCTTCGAGCGCATCTTCTACGAGGTCGCCGACCGTGTCGCCACGGTCACGATCAACCGGCCCGAAACGCTCAACTGCTTCGACTACCTGACGCTGCTCGAGCTGGCCGACGCGTTCCACAACGCCGCGCGCGACTACGAGATCGACATCGTCGTGCTCACCGGTGCAGGCGAGCGGGCGTTCTGCACGGGTGCCGACCTGCGCGAGCAGCGCGACGTGCTCGCGCCCAACCCGCAGCTCTACCACACCTGGATGGGCGCGTTCATCGACGTGCACGAACGACTGCGCAACATCGGCAAGCCCACCGTCGCGCGCATCAACGGCGTGTGCGTCGGCGGCGGCAACGAGTTCAACATGGCGTGCGACCTTGCGATCATGGCCGACCACGGGTACATCCGGCAGGTGGGGCCGCGCCACGGCAGTGTTCCGGCCGGCGGCGCCACCCAGTGGCTGCCGCTGTTCGTCGGCGACCGCCGTGCGCGCGAGATCCTGTGGCTCGGGCGCGAGGTCGAGGCGGCAACCGCGCTCGACTGGGGCCTCGTCAACGAGGTCGTTCCGCTCGCACAGCTCGACGACGCGCTCGCGTCGATGATCGCCCGGCTGCGCGAGACGCTGCCCGAAACCATTCGCTACACGCGCACGCAGACCAACTTCTTCAAGGACCTCGCGTGGTATCAGACGATCCACCACGCGCGCGACTGGCTGACGCTGCATGCGGGTGCGCCCGAGGTGCGAGCCGCCATCGAAGGGTTCACCAACAAGACGCCCACCGACTATCACGGCATTCGCGAGCGCTACGGCACGCCCGAAGGCGCCGGCGTGCACGCATGACGGGCGCGCCTTCCACCCACTCCACCACGAGCACGCACAAGGAGCACAGCATGGCCTACGAGACCGTGACCGTCGAACGCGACGGGGCCGTCGGCATCGTCACCCTGTCACGACCGAAGGTGCTCAACGCGCTCAACACGCAGCTGATGACCGAGCTCGTCGACGCGCTGCAAGAGCTCGACCGCGATGCCGACGTGCGCTGCATCGCGCTCGTCGGGTCAGACCGCGCGTTTGCTGCCGGCGCCGACATCACCGAAATGGCAACGGCGCAGCCGATCGACCTGCTGTTTCAGAACCGGTTCGCGCGATGGGACGCGATCCGCTCCATTGCCAAGCCGATCGTCGCGGGCGTCAGCGGCTTTTGCCTGGGCGGCGGCTGCGAACTCGCGATGCTGTGCGACATCATCGTTGCCAGCGAGACGGCGCAGTTCGGCCAGCCCGAGATCAACCTCGGCATCATGCCCGGTGCCGGTGGCACCCAGCGCCTGACGCGCGCGGTCGGCAAGGCAAAGGCGATGGACATGATCCTGTCGGGCCGCTCGCTCAGCGCGGCCGAGGCCGAAAGCGCCGGGCTCGTCGCGCGCGTTGTCGCACCCGAGGCCTGGCTCGAAGAGACCCTGCAGCTTGCGCGCACGATCGCGTCGAAGTCGCCAGTGGCGCTGCGCACCGCCAAGGCAAGCGTGCTGCAGGCGTTCGACATGACGCTCGCTGCCGGCATCGACTTCGAACGCCACGCGTTCTACCTGCTGTTTGCCTCTGACGACCAGAAAGAGGGCATGCAGGCATTCATGGAAAAGCGCACCCCCGAGTTCGTCGGCCACTGATGAGCCCCGCCCCGAAGGAGACGACCATGTCGACGATCGAGCTGACGCGCGAGGGCGCGGTGGCGGTGCTCAAGCTGAACCGCCCCGACAAGTACAACGCCGTCGATCGCGCCATGCACAAGGAGTTCGCCGGGGCCCTGCGCGAGCTGCAGCGCGACGGCGACGTGCGCGCGGTTGTGCTCGCGGCCGAGGGCAAGGCGTTCTGCTCGGGTCAGGACCTGCGCGAGTTCGAACAGGCTCCCGACGACTTTCGCATCGACACGCACGTGCGCACGACCTTCAACCGCGTCGCACTCGGGCTGCGCGAGCTGCCGAAGCCGGTCATCGCTGCGGTCAACGGCGTGGCAGCGGGCGCCGGCGCGAGCCTCGCGCTGTGCGCCGACCTGCGCATCTGCGGCGAGAGCGCGCTGTTCATGCAGGCATTCATGAAGATCGGCCTCGTGCCCGACACGGGCAGCACGTGGCTGCTGCCGCACCTCGTGGGCATTTCGCGGGCGCTCGAGCTTGCGTGGTCGGCGCGGCCCGTCGACGCGCGCGAGGCGCTTGCCATCGGGCTGTGCAACGAGGTCGTCGCAGACGACGTACTGCTACAGACCGCCGTCGAGCGCGCGCAGCAGCTTGCGCAAATGCCCACCGCCGCGATCGGCATGACCAAGCGCGCCATGTATCGCGCACTGACCACCGACTTCGCAGACGCACTCGAGTACGAGGCGCAGCTGCAGCAGGTCGCGGGCGCAACCGCCGATCACTCCGAGGGCCTGCTGGCATTTCGCGAAAAGCGCGAGCCCGTCTTCACCGGACACTAAGCGCGCCCGCGGTATCCCGACGGCTTCGCGCTACTGCATCGAGGCAGGGTCGGGGTCCGCACACCATGCCGCCTGGCGAACCGCAACGCGCACGTCGACGATGCCGGGCGAACGCGGCACACGAACGGCGACGAAGGGCGAGGTCAGCTGCATCGTCGTCGCACACCCGTCACCCGGGTCGTGCTCGGTGGCACGTACGATCAGCACGTTGCCTCGACGCACGACGCGGTCGACGCGCAGCCAGTAGCCGCCCGTCGGGCGCGAACCGGCAAATACGGTGACGACCATCGAGCGGCCAAAGTCGACGGCGGGAGCCTGCTTGCGCACGCCGGCGCGGGTGAAGACGCCGTCGGCAATGCGGTCGTTCCACAGCCGGTGCCAGGCGCGCACCGTGCGCGACACGACGAAGCCGGGCTCGTCGCCGCCATTGCTCATGGGGGCGCGGGCGATCGTGTGGAAACTGACGGGGGCGGCCGCAGCCGGGGCCACCACGACGGCAAGCCACGCCGCAGCCAGCACGAGCATCGCCGGCAGGCGGCGCACTGTGACGATGGGGTGGGGCAAAGACACGTGGGGACTGCTTTCCGGGCTTGCATCCAGCGTATTCCCACAGTTCAAAATTAACAAGCTGAATTTCTGCAATTTGGTGGGAAGCGGAGCTGGGGAGCGGCTTTTGCCGGTTCTGTCCCCCGATTCGCGGGTAGTATGCGCGCTGTGACGCCCCCGGCTGCCGACACCGATCAGGCCCCTGGCTCGCGCGCAGGCGCGCGCGAGCGCCTGCGCGGCACACTCATCGTCAATCCGCGCTCGTCGGGCCTGACCGCCCGCCGCGAGCGCGAAGTCGTGCGCGTGCTCAGCGAATACCTGCAGCTCGAGGTCGTACGCACCGAGCGCGGCGGCCACGCGATCGAACTCGCACGCGAGGCAGAAGCCCACAGCGACATCATCCTCGCCTGCGGTGGCGACGGCACGGCAAACGAAGTCATCAACGGCATGTCGCTCGGCACGGGCACCGCCGACGACGCGCCGCTGCTTGCAGTCGTGCCGGCCGGCGGCACGAACGTGCTCGCCCGCTCGCTCGACATTCCGAACGATCCGATCAAGGCATCGGGTCAGCTTGCCACCGCCATCGCGGGCCGGCGCTCGCGCTCGATCAACCTCGGCGTCATGGACGAGCGCCGCTTTCTGTTTTCGGCCGGCGTCGGGCTCGACGCCGGCGTCGTCAAGCGCATCACCGAAAAGCGCACGGGCCGCCGGCCGGGCGACATCGCGCACATCGCAGCGCTCGCGGGAATCTTTGCCTACGAACGCATGACGCTCGACGAGAAGATGACCGTCACCTTTGGCGAAAGCGACGACTCCGAGACCATTCGTGCGTCGCTGCTGACGGTCTGCAACCAGGCACCGCTGTCGTATGTCGGCCGCCTGCGCATGGACGTGCTTCCTGCCGCATCGCTCGACGCCGGCCTGTCGGTCATGGCGCCCGGGCGCACCAGCGCGGCGTTTGCCACGCGCTACCTGCTGGGCTCGATCGGGCTGTTTGGCAAGCGGCGCATCTCGCCCGAGCGCGTCAACGTGCGCGACGACGTGCATCACATGACTGCGGTGTGCGACGAGCCCGAGCCCTGTCAGGTCGACGGCGAGTACCTCGGCGAGCGCACGCACTTTGCGTTTTCGGTGCTCACCGACACCGTGCGCCTCGTCTACTGATCTTCGGCGGGCGCCGCCAGCGCCTCGTCGTGCGACGCCGCACCGGCCTCGACTTCGGCAGCCGCATTGCCGGCATCGAGTTCGTCTGCGCCTGCGTCGCCGCCAATGACGTGCACGTCGCTCGCGACGACGCTCGTGGCAAGGTCGGTGATCGCACGCTCGCGGCAGATCTGCTTCGCAAGCTCGATGCACTCGTGGTGTGAGGCACCGCGAGATGCAGCCATTGCCAGTGCGAGCAGCTGTCCGGAACACTCCCACAGCGCAAGCTGGCCCGAGCGACAGACCTGCCGGTAGGCCCACGGCACGACGTAGCTTGCGAGCGACCACGAGGTGTCGCCCGCGGTGCGGTCGATGGCAAGCGCCGGCCGCACGATGCGCCCCCAGAACGCGAGCGCCCCGGTTCGGGTTGCCGCGCGAACGACACCCGCGCCCTGCACGAGCGCGCCAGAGTCTGCGACCACGACCGTCAACTCGCGGCTGCCTGTGGCGATCGTCTCGCGCACGGCCGACACGTATGCGTGCGCAGCGTCGAACTCGAGCGCGTGCGCCTGCGACTCGAGCCGGCGACGGCGCGCGTTGCGCCAGCGCCGCAGCTGCAACGCGCCACGCACGCTCGTCGCGTCGATCGAGACGACGCGGTGCTGGTCGAGCAGCGGGGAAGCACCTGCCGGCCCCGAGCCCGACAGCGCCTTGGCAATCGCGGCCGGACGCGCCTGCGCGCGCTCGGCGCGCGTGACGACGACGTGGTCGATCACCGAGTAGCTGTCGTTGCGATTGATGCCGTGCCGCTTGCGCAGCTCGGGAAGGCGCTTGCGGCGCGATTTGACGTGCGCGACGTGCGCGAGGTCCGGGTAGGCCAGCATCGTCGCGAGCGAGCGCGCAACGCGTGGCACGATCGAACGCGCCGGATCGACGCGCAGCTCGCCGGGAGCGAAGACGGCGTCTTCCTCTCGCGCAACTGCAACGCACCACTCGACGAGCTGCTCGGCGTAGGCAGCCGACTGGAAATCGGTCAATCGGTACACGGCCTCGCGCAGCACGGCTCGGTGCTCGGGGTCGAACTGCTGGTCGATGCGCTCGATCAGCTGCTCGAAGCCTGCGCGCTCGCGGCGCGGCAGCGCGCCACGGCGCTTGCGCACGAACTGCGATGCGGTGAGCCGCCGTCGCACGCGACCACCAGAGCGGCGACCCATGCGCAGGCCAAGGTCGAAGGCGCGTACGTTGCGTCGGGCGTCGACGTCGAGGCGGACGATCGCGTCGCGGCAGGCGTCGACATCGAGACCGGTGACGCCTGCTCCGCAGATCGCGCCGAACAACAGTGCGGGCTGCACCGCGGGCGGAAGGCGATACCAGCTGGCAACCTCAGGGCCGTGGAAGGCGACATAGCGCGCAGCGCTTGCCGTCGCGAGCGCGTCGATGTCGCGCTCGCCGAGCACACGCTCGCCGGCGACCGCGTGCTCGGCCGGCGTGAAGGCGCGCGCACACGAAGCGATGATCGTCGTGCGCTCGGCATCGCAATAGCCGTGTGCGATTGCGCGCACGAGCTCGAGGTGCTCGCCGGCGACGAGCAGATCGACCGCACCACGCGGCAGGTCGCCCAGCTGCAGTTCGGTCTCGTCGCCCAGCGCGACCTCGATGTACATGCCGTGGGGCCGGTCGGGCGAACCGCCCACCGGCGTGGCCTGGGCGACAAGGCCGGCGTCGCGACAGCCGAGCATCAACCAGTCGACGACGACGAGCGTTCCGTCGCCGGGCAGTCCGCAGACGAGTGCGCTCCAGGGGCGCGTGTGTGCCGCGGGCGCCGTCTCGGGCTGCTCGACGGGCACCGTCGCGTCGACCGTCGGCGTCTCGTCGACATCGGTGACCCGGGCTGTGAGCGACTCGGGCGTCACGTCACATCTCCATCCTGGCCAGCGCACGCAGCGCGCGCCGGCGCCAGTCGTGCAGCATCAGCGACGTGGCCGAGTGCGCCTTGTGGCGATGCACCTCATACCAGGCGGGCGACAGTTCGGCAGCTGCGCGGAGCCTGCCGGCGACGGCGTGCGCATCGCGAATCGCCACGCGCGGCGCGCCGGCGAGTTCGTCGTCGCCCGCTTCGACGATCGTCAGCGCCTGCTCGTCGAGCGCGGCGGGCGAAATGCGATCGCCAGCCTGCAGCTCTTCGTCGAGGCCTGCCTCGGCAGCGGAAACCGTGAGCGACGGCAGCATGCTTGCGATCAGCACGAGCGGCCCGCCAAGCGGCATCGAGCAGGCCCGGGCAATCGTCGTCGCGAGCATGCGTGGGCTCGCCGCGTCGACCACCTGCACCGTCGCGCCGGCCGCGGTTGCTGCGCTGGCAGCGGCGGCCGCCGTGCTTGCATCGGCAACGACGAGCACGAGACCCGCGTGCGCTTCCGGCGCAACCGCGGCAAAACCGTGTGCCACAAAATGCTCTGCCGTCACGACCGACAGCATCGTTCCAAGCTCGGTGCGGTAGCTCGACACGCCGTCGCGCACCCGGGTGGGCACGCCGATCACGCCCTGGGCGAGCACGAGTGCTGCCGCAATCGGCGGCGAGACCGCACGACCGAGCGAGGCGCCGCGTCGGGGCACACGATCGAGGTCGATGCCGCCGCGAACGAGCGCCGCGCCGCGAACCTGCGTGACGTCGGCCACCAACTGCTCGTCTTCGGCCGACAACGTCACGATGCCGCGCTCAAGCACCCAGCGCGCCACGACCTGCTCGACGTCGCGCTCGGTCGCCGTGTCGGCCGCAACGGCGACACGTTCGACGCGCGCCGTCGAACCGAGCGCCTCGAGACCGCGCACCACTGCGGCACCCGACCGGTTAGTGTCTTCGAGTACGAGCACCTCACGCGCCCCACCGAGCGCCGAGCCGAGCTCGGCAAGAACGGCAACTGTGGGAACGGCAACCGCGTAGACGGAAATCGTCGGCTCGTCGCAGCCGGCCTGTGCCTCGAGCCGCTCTGCAGCCCGCACCGCGCTCGCGAATGCCGCTAGCGGCGTCACGATCGCGGCCGCCCCGTCGCCGGTGCGAACGTCGCCCGGCTCGATCGCAGCGAGCGCCTCGGCAGCATCGCCGATGCGGGCGAACGGCTCGTCGAACGCCGGGGCGTCGCCCGGCAGCACGTTGTCGCGGCAGCGCATCGTTCCACGCAGTCCGAGGGCCCGGGCGCGCAGCAGCACGATCGCGGGCCGCCCCATCGCATGCGATGTGGCAAATGCCTGGTCGATGGCCGCGACGATGCCCCGCACGTTCGGCGGGGCGTCGAACACCACGGCGTCGGTGCTGCGCACGATCTCGGGGTCAAAGCACAGGCCCACGACCGGGCCGACACACTCGGTGCGGGCAAAGCGCTCGAGCACCGGGCGCATTCCCGACCGACCACTCCAGATCACCGCACCGCGAACGGGCGTCGCATCGGCGCGGCCGGTCAGTGTTGCGACCGGCGCAGCCAGCAGGCGCTCGACGTGGGCGACCTCGCGCATGCGGCGCAGCAGCACGCCGCGACGGGTGAGCACCGCCTCGTGACAGGCGGCGATCGTCGCGTCGATGGGATTCGAGCCGTCGAGCCAGCCGGTGACGAGGTAACCGACGCCGTTTTCGAGCAGCGCCTTGAGGACGACCAGGCCGAGATCGCCGGCCAGCACGTCACCCTCGCCATAGGCAAGTTGCGCCACAAGAGACTCCGGTCGAGCCGTCACCCTGCTCCTTGGTGCGAAATGTCGAAACCTCACGATTCGAGCGATGTCGCCGTGGTTCTGGCGCCCGCGCACGTCGCAAACGCGCACGCGCGGACCGCGCGCACGAATCGTCGTACCAGGATATCGAGGCCTGCCATGGCCCTGTTGCACGCTTTCGCGCCACCGATGGCGCTCGAACGCACCCAGAGCCGACGCAAAACGGCCACCGAAGGGCCTCCCCCGAGCGCCGAGAAATCGTCTTTCCAGATCTGCGACCTCGTTGTACGTTGGGTGGGAGGGACACGTGGCCACGTCAGGAGACAGGCTGCGTTCAGCACGGTTAATCAGGGACGAACCAAGGATGAATGTCATGCGGACACGAATTACGGGCCTCGCGGTCTTCGCGGCCCTCGTTATCGCCATGGTGCTGCCGACGGTGGCAAACGCGGCATCAGAGTGGGGTTCGACCTCCCGATGGCCCTGGTCGGGCTATTGGTGGCCGATGCTGAGCAGCGACCTGAACCTGTACGACAACGGTCAGGCCATGCAGCAGTACGACACGTACCTTCTCAACACGACCGGTCGTGCCGGCGGCGCCCAGGCATGGGAGCGCGCCAACCACTCGACCGATGTCGCCGCCAATGACTGGTGGGGTCACTGCCACGCATGGGCGTCGGCATCGATCCTGACGCCCGAGCCGCAGGCCAGCCGCACCGTCGGTGGCGTGACGTTCGGCACCAACCAGCTGCGCGGTCTCGTGACCGAGCTGTACTACCAGCCGACCTTCAACTGGCTGGCCGGCACCCGCTCGAACACCGACAACACGAGCGATGCCGCCTACAAGGACATCGCTCCGGCGTGGATGGACTGGCTGCTGCGCTACTACGTGCGCTACTACCGGTACCCGTTCATCATGGACATCTCGGCCGACAGCCAGGTGTGGAACTTCCCGGTGTTCGCCTACACCCGCAACAGCACGGTGTATGCAGGCGGCAGCGAGAGTGTCTCGACCACGGTCTGGTACTCGAACCCGCTGGCGAACGTCACCGGTACCAAGTACTTCTCACGCACCTACACCTACAACCTCGTGCCGGGTCAGCTGGGCACGTGGACTGGGTCGAGCGTGAACGATCACCCCGACTTCGCATGGGTGCCGACTGGTCGCAAGGCCATGCCGCACATCGATGCAGGCACGGTGCAGACGATCGAAGGCCAGGCAGTCTAGGACGGCCTGACCCACAAGGAACTGCGGCGGGCGGCCAGCGAAAGCGGCCGCCCGCCGATGCAATTCGCAGACCAAAACCCCCACATAGAGGTACTCCCCCGACATGACCTCCCCCCTCCTTCGCAATCGCTTCTTTCTCAGCGGACTCGCGCTGCTTGCCGCAGCGAGCATCAGCGGCGCGACCGTGCTGCTCGGCTCAGGCAGCACGTCGCACGGCGCGCGCGCGGCAAAGCTGCACGCGCAGACGAGCCCCATCTGGCACGTCGGCACGAAATGGTCCGTCACCACGACACAGAACAGCGCCTCGATCATGGCCGACCAGGCTGACGGGCTCGTGCAGCGCACGGTGTGGGATTTCCGCGTCGAACAGGCACCGACCAGCGCGAAGGGCGCGTGGGTCGTGCGCGCGACGACCGAGGGTGCCGAGGGCCCGATGGCCGATGGATTCCGCCTCATGTATGTGAGGAACGCCGCAGGCGGCTTCGACCTGCACCAGCTCGCGTTCGTGGGCCAGCAGCCGGTCGACACGCGCTATGCGCGCATGCTCGTCGGCCAGGACTTCCCGCTGCAGCTGCACGTGAGCGCGACGCCGACGTCGCGCACGATCAAGAACTAGCGGCCAACGGCGTACGCCGCGGTTGGCGCAACCGGCGCAGGCTCGGGCGCGTATGGCGGGCGCGCCTCGACAAACAGCGAGTGGCCCCAGTTGCCGATCGTGTCGAAGGTCGGCAGCGAGGGGATGTCGGTGTACATCTCGCCGACGCGCTTGCCGAGTTCCTCGCCGGCTTTGACGTCGCTCGGAAAGTGCACGCCCGAGTAGACGCGCGCCCACTCGACGTCCTTCATCATCGACTCGTATTTGGCGGCGTTCTCGGGCCACAGGTGCTCGAGCACGGTGGCCGCTGCGGCTGCCGCGGCGGCGTGGCCGGATGGGTACGACGGATTCCATGGCACCCCGCCGAGCGGCGTGATCGTGGGATCCATCTCGAAGGGGCGCTGCAGTCCGTACTTGACCTTGGCAACTTCGGTTTCGGCGGCCGCCTGGGCGATCGCGGCGTTCATCTCTGCCGTGCCCGCAGCGCCCTGGATGGGGCCCACGTGCGCCGTGTAGAGCGCTGCTTCGCGCTGCCAGAGCGCCCAGTCTCCACCGAGATCCAGTGCAAGCGCCTTGGTGTCCTCGGCAGCGGTGCGGTGGTCGGTGAGGGCGTGCACGTCGGCGAGTTCGGCACGCCGCTGCGCATCGGTGGGCGGGGGCGGCACGCCCAGCAGACCGTTAATTGACATTGCCCCACACCTCCACACATCGTCCTCCCGACTATCGAAAACGCGCCGCCGCGCATTTCGCGAAGATGACACGAGGGGCCGCCGAAGATGACACGGCGCGGCCGCAAACACCGGGCAAATGCGCGGGTGTGCTGCAAATGGGCACTTTTTTGGGATAGACTGGGGCTCCTCGCGCCCGGCCCCCGAACGGGCGCACGAGCCGCTCGAAAGGCCCGCAGCATGTCTGACACGCCCGATCGCAACCTGGCGCTCGAACTCGTCCGCGTCACCGAGGCAGCCGCGCTGGCATCGGCGCGCTGGGTGGGCCGCGGCGACAAGATCTCGGCCGACCAGGCCGCCGTCGACGCGATGCGCTTCATGCTCGGCTCGATCGACATGGACGGGCTCGTCGTGATCGGCGAGGGCGAGAAAGACGAAGCGCCGATGCTCTACAACGGCGAGCACATCGGCAACGGCGAGCCGCCGCTCGTCGACATCGCGGTCGACCCGCTCGACGGCACGACGCTCACCAGCAAGGGCCAGCCGAACGCACTCGCCGTGATCGCGCTGGCCGAGCGCGGGGCGATGTTCGATCCGGGCCCGTGCGTGTACATGGAAAAGCTCGTCACCGACAACGAGGCCGCGCACGTCATCGACATCACGCGCCCGATCGAAGACAACATTCGCGAGGTTGCGATGGCCAAGGGCAAGCCGGTGCACGAAGTCACCGTGATCATGCTCGACCGCCCGCGCCACGAAGAGTACAAGGCGCGCATCCGCGAAACCGGCGCGCGCATCCGCCTGATCAGCGACGGCGACGTCGCGGCCGCGATCATCGCGGCGCGCGCCGGCAGTTCGATCGACCTGCTGTTCGGCATCGGCGGCACGCCCGAGGGGGTGCTCGCGGCGGCAGCCATCCGCTGCCTGGGCGGACAGATCCAGGGCCGGCTCGTCGCACGCGACGACGACGAGCGCACGGCGGCCAAAGACGGCGGCCACGACCTTGAGCGCGTGCTCACGCGCAACGACCTCGTGCGCGGCAGCGACGTGTTCTTCGCCGCCACCGGCGTCACCGACGGCGACCTGCTCGAGGGCGTGCGCTACAGCCGCGCCGGCGCGACGACCGAGTCGATGATCATGCGCTCGCGCTCGGGCACCGTGCGCGTCGTCAAGTCAGAGCACAACCGCGAGAAGCTTGCCGCCTTCACGGGCGAGCGATACTTCGGCGCCGGCGCCGCACAGTCGGGCACCATCTCGCCGCCGCTGGTCGGCGGCACGGGCAGCGCCGACCACGCGGGCCTTGCAGGCGTCGCCTCGCGCTGGCCGCTGTAGCTGTGCCGACGCCCGACCGCGGCGCGTACGGCATCCTTCGCCGCGGCGGCGATGTCCTCATCGTGTGTCAAAAGACGCCATGGTGGCCGCAGCCGTTCTGGTCGTTTCCAGGTGGCACCGCAGACCCGGGCGAAACTCCGCTCGTCGCGATGGCGCGCGAGGTGCACGAAGAGACCGGGCTGATCGTCACCGAACCCGGCGCACTCGCCTGGCAGCTCCACATCGAGCGCGAACCCGAACATCGCGACCTTGAGATCTCGTTCTTCGAGGTCGCCGCGTTCACCGGCGAGGTCGTGGTCGACGACCCGGCCGGCGTCGTCACCGAGGCGCGCTGGGTCACGCCGCCGCAGGCAATCTCGCTGCTGTCGCTCGAGACGACGCCGCAGATCGTGCGGCCGACCCTCGACTATCTCACCCACGGTACGGTGCGTCGGCCCCAGTGGCGGTTTCGCAACTGGGTTCCGGGCGTATCTGCCGAGCTCGTCGAAACCACGCCGCAGACGGTGTAGCCTGCGGGCATGCCCGCACTGCGCACGACCGATCTGACCAAAGTCTATGGCGGCGGCGTGCGCGCGCTCGATGCGCTTTCCCTCGAAATTCCCGACGGGCACTTCTTCGGGCTGCTGGGGCCCAATGGTGCCGGCAAGTCGACGCTCATTCGCATGATCGCGGGGCTCGTGCGCATCAGTTCGGGCAGCGTCGAGGTGTTCGGACACGATGTCGCGCGTGACGCCGTGCGGGCGCGACGCTGCATCGGGCTCGCACCGCAGGAAGCGAACCTCGACCGCTTTCTGACCGTGCGCGAAACGCTGCGCTACCACGGCGGCTACTTCGGCATGACCCGGGCCGAGGCGCTGGCGAAGGCCGACGAGCTGATCGAGGCGTTCGACCTCGGCACGAAGGCAAACGTGCGCACGCCGCGATTGTCGGGGGGAATGAAACGCCGCCTGCTGCTGGCGCGCGCGTTCATGCACGACCCGCCGCTGCTCATCCTCGACGAGCCCACGGCGGGCGTCGACGTCGAGCTGCGCCACGAGCTGTGGACGTACATTCGCAAGCTGCACGCGTCGGGACGCACGATCCTGCTGACGACGCACTACCTCGAAGAGGCAGAGCAGCTGTGCGACGACATCGCACTCATTTCGCACGGGCAGCTCGTCGCGCGCGGCACGCCGAGCGAGCTCAAGTCGAAGTACGACGTGTCGTCGATCGAAGACGTGTACATGCAGGCGGTGGGAAGATGACCGCCGCCGCGGTGGCGCGCACACCGCGCACACGCATCGGCTTTCTTGCGCTGTGCGAGCGCGAGACGCTGCGCGTACTGAAGATCTGGTCGCAGACGATCGCCGCACCGATTCTCACGGCGATGCTCTACATCGGCGTGTTCGGCGTGTCGCTCGGGCATCGCATCGGCAACGTGCACGGCGTGCCGTACACGACCTACATCCTTCCGGGCGTCGTGCTGATGCAGGTGGCGATGCAGGCGTACTCCAACAATTCCTCCTCGGTGTTCCAGGCGCGCAGCGACGCGTTCATCGAAGACATCCTCAGCGCGCCCATGCACGCATGGCAGGTCTCGATGGCGATCATTCTCGGTGGTGCAATTCGCGCCATGGCGGTCGCAGTGGGCGTCGTTGCGGGCGCCGCGCTGTTCAGCGACGTTCGCATCGACCACCCGTGGCAGTCGGCGCTGCTGTTGCTGATGGTCAGCGTGCTGTGGGGCTCGGTTGGCGTGATCGCCGGCGTGTGGGCCAAGACCTTCGACCAGCACACGCTCATCGGCAACCTCGTGGTGACGCCGCTCGTGTTCGTCGGCGGCGTGTTCTACTCGGTGCAGATGCTGCCCGACCGCATCGCGTGGCTGACGCGGCTCGACCCGCTGTTCTACCAGGTCAACGGCCTGCGCCACACGTTTCTCGGGGCCAGTGACGCGCACTTCGGCGCGGCCATCGCACTGACCGGCGCCCTGTCGATCGCAGCGTTTGCGGCGCAGGTAGCGCTGTTCGTCACGGGCTACCGGCTCAAAGACTGATACCCCCGATTGGCGTCGAATTGGCAAGCGGCGATCGAGGCCACCCGCGTGGCGGCCTCCGGCCGGGCCCGGCGGTGGTCCGACAGGGCCGAGCTTGCCCCGGGTACTTCCGATTCGACGTCGGCGCCGTGGTACGGTTCCGAGCCCCCCAGACAGCGCCCGGGTTGTGCTGTCTTTTGAGAGCTTCGATTTGGAGGAAAGGACAGGCATGCAGGCAGCTTCCGGCATGGATGTGCGACGCCGTTCGCACCACCTGACGCGAAGTCTTCCCCTTGCTGCCAATTTGCCGCTGCAGGCTGAAGCAACCAGCTTCATGGGACACCTGCAGCAGCTTGCACTCGCCCCGTACTTCCGTTCCGACACCCGCTCAGTGGCGACGGGTGGCGGATCAGGTGGCGAGGTGCATGGGGTGGCCGTGGGACCGGCCATCGTCATGCCGTCGGGCGTTCGCGTGGTGCGCGAACAACTCGGCACTGCTCGAGTCAGCGACCTGCAGCTGCGACAGATACTTCTGGGTATCGCGCAGCTGCCGGTTGCTGACCAGCAGCTTTTGGCCAGTCGCGGCATCGAGATCCACCTGCTGCCGACGGGCGGACTCGAGCAGGGCCTGCTCGGTGCGACGACGATCGTGCGCGAGAACGCGAGCACGCCATGGCGACCGACGCTCGTGCGCGTCGCGGTCGCGGCGGGTGGCGTGGGGCGCGAGGCAAACAGCGAGATCGTGCAGCACGAGATCGGTCACTGTGTGTCGGTGATCGAGCGCGGCGACAACTCCGAACTCGCCGCCGACACCTACGCCGCCGAGCACTGACGCGTCAGCGGCGCGCCGCGCGCTCTTCCAGCTGCTGCACGATTCGCAGCGGAACCGTGCGACATCCGAGCCGCGAGCCTTCGACGCCGTTGCCATGATCGTCGCTGCCGCTGGTCGGCACGAGGTCGAGTTCGGCTGCGAGTTCGACGCATCGGCGCACGACGTCGTCGATGTGGTCGGGGTGGTCGACTTCGACGCCGTCGAGCCCTGCAGCGGCAGCTTCGCGCAGCGACGCCTCTTTGATCGCCTTGCCGCGGCTCGACCCCGGATGCGCGAACACGGCGGCGCCGCCGGCCTGATGGATGGTCGCGATGGCGCGCGCAACCGGCACGCTTGCGAGCGGTGCGAATGCGCGCCCGCCCGAGCCGATCCACTCGGGGGAAAACGCAGCGAGCTCGCTCGCAATGACGCCCTTGGCCACCATCGCGCGCGCGACGTGCGGACGCCCGGGGGCATGACCGTCGGCCTGCGCGAGCACGTCGTCGAGGGTCAGTTCGATGCCCGACACCGCGCTGACGCGCTCGGCCATGGCCCGCGCGCGATCGACACGCGCAAGCTGCAGTTCCGAGACGATCTGCAGCAGGGCGGGGTCCTGCGGGTTCACGAAGTAACCGAGGATGTGCACCGATGGGTCGGCGGTCGACGTGCACGACAGTTCGACCCCGCCGATGCAGCGAACGCCAATGAGGCTGCCCATTGCCTGCGCCTGCTCGATGCCGTCGACCGTGTCGTGGTCGGTGATGGCAAGGCCTGACAGGCCGCGCTCGGCCGCAAGCGCGACGAGCTCGCGCGGCGACAGCGCGCCGTCTGACGCGGTGGAATGGGTGTGCAGGTCGAAGCGGGCAGTGGCCATGAACGTCGTTTATACCCGACGGCCCGACTTTGCCCACGGGCCGTTCAGCTGAACGTCACGCCCGAGAGCGATCCGAACGCGCCACCTGCGAGGGCGGCGGTCGCCTTTTCGGCAGCACGCTGCAGGCTTTCGGAAACCGAGGGGTTCACGGCGCCCGTTTCGGCAAGCTCGGCCACGTTCAGCCCGGCGCGCACGGCGAGCGCAATCGTGGTGACGATCTCCGACGCGCGCAGGCCGACGATCGAGCCACCGAGCACGGTGCCCGTCGCCCGGTCGACGACGAGCTTGACGAGCCCCTCGGTCGAGCCGCTGATCACCGCGCGCGGATTGTTGCGCAGCGCCTGCGACACCACGAGCACGTCGCGCCCCTCGGCCTTGGCGCGCTGTTCGGTCAGGCCGACGTCGGAAATCTCAGGGCGCGTGAACACCGTGCTGGCAACGGCTTCGTAGCGGATCGGGTCGACAGTGACGCCGAGGGCATGCAGCACGGCGTGCCTTCCCTGCATTGCCGCGACGTTCGCGAGCATGACGCCACCGGTGACATCGCCCACGGCGTACACCTGCTCACACGCGGTCTGCAGGCAGTCGTCGACCTCGACGCCGCCTTTGTCGCTGACGCGCACGCCGACCTTTTCGAGGCCGAGCCCGTCGCTGTTGGGCTGCATGCCGACGGCAAACAGCACGTGTGTTCCTTCGAGACGATCGCCGTCGACGAGCGTCACGGCGACGCCGTCGTCGCGCAGCTCGATGTCGGCCGCGCGGGCGCGGTGGCGAATGCGCATGCCGCGCGTGATGAACGCGTCTTCGACGACCCAGGCGACGTCGACGTCTTCGGTGGGCAGGATGCGATCGCGGCTCGACACGAGCACGACGTCGGTGCCGCAGCGTTGGAAGAAGTCGGCCATCTCGCAGCCGGTCGCGCCCGAGCCGACGACGAGCAACCGTTCGGGAAGTTCGGTGAGCTGCCAGATCGTGCGGGTGGTCAGAAGGCGCGGATGCGGCGTCGACGCAAACGGCGGCAGCCACGGGCGCGCGCCGGTCGCGACGATGAGCGCGTCGAACGCGATCGAGGTCTCGCCCTGACCGCGCGTGACATGCAGCTCGCCGGGTGAGTCGATGCGCCCCTCGCCGGTGACGACGCGCACGCCGGCCTGGCCGAGGCGCGTTGCGACACCCGTGCACTGGTGGTCGGTGACTTCGGTGACGCGCTCGAGCGTACGCAGAAAGTCGATGCCCGGGCGCGCGTCGCCGTGGCGCACGCCGACCTTCGACGCGTGTTCGATGTCGTGCAACGCATCGGCCGCGTCGAGCAGGGTTTTGGAGGGAATGGCGTCCCAGATCGTGCAGGCCCCGCCGACGCGCTCGCGCTCGACCAGCGTCGCGTTGGCGCCGAGCGCGGCCGCGGTGCTCGCGGCGGCATAGCCGGCGGGCCCGCCTCCGAGAATCGTGATGCTTCGCTGCGTTTCCCCCACGCGGCGGTCTGTACCCGATTTCGCCGGGGTCAGACTTCCTTGACCGCGGTGACGAGCGCCTGGATCGACGCTTTGGCGTCGCCAAACAGCATCTGCGTGTTGGGCTTGAAAAACAGCGGGTTTTCGACGCCCGCAAAGCCCGTGCTCATGCCGCGCTTGAGCACGACGACCGCCTTGGCTTCGTCGACGTTGAGAATCGGCATGCCGTAGAGCGGGCTGTCGGGCGCGTCTTTGGCGGCCGGGTTGACGACGTCGTTTGCACCGATGACGAGCACCACGTCGGTCTGGGGAAACTCGGGGTTGATTTCGTCCATCTCTTTGAGCTGCTCGTAGGGCACGTTGGCCTCGGCGAGCAGCACGTTCATGTGTCCGGGCATGCGCCCGGCGACGGGATGGATGCCGTATTTGACCTCGACGCCCTTCGCGGTGAGCATGTCGGCCAGTTCGCGAATCGTGTGCTGTGCCTGCGCAACGGCGAGCCCGTAACCCGGCACGACGACGACCTGGCGCGAGTAGGCGAGCATGATCGCGACGTCGTCGGCGGTCGCAGGCCGCACGGTGCCCTGGTCGCCACCGTCGACCGCGGCCGCGACTGTTCCGCCGCCACTGCCGAACGCGCCGAACAGCACGTTGGTGATCGGCCGGTTCATCGCTTCGCCCATCATCTTGGTGAGCAGAAAGCCCGAGGCTCCGACGATGATGCCGGCCACGATGAGCAGCGTGTTGGACAGCGCAAAACCAGACATCGCCGCGGCGATGCCCGTGAACGAGTTGAGCAGCGAAATGATCACCGGCATGTCGGCACCGCCGATCGGCAACACGAACAGCATGCCGAGCAGCAGCGCGAGTGCGATCATCACGACAAGCCAGCCGAAGTCGCCGGTCGTGAGCGTGAACAGGTAGCCGGCGATGCCGACGATTGCCACGAGCAGCGCGCCGTTGAACGGCGTCTGCAGCGGGAAGGTGATCGGGCGCCCCGACACGAGCTCTTGCAGCTTGCCGAACGCGATCAGGCTGCCCGAGAAGCTGATCGAGCCGATGATCGCGCCGGCGACCGTGCCGAGCAGCACGTACCAGCGCAGCGACGGACTGCCCGCAGCGTCGCCCGTGCCGACCGTGTCGAGGTAGCGGTGGTACTCGCCGAGCGCGATGAGCGCCACGCAGCCACCGCCGAGACCGTTGAACAGCGCGACCATCTGCGGCATCGCGGTCATCTTGACCATGCGCGCGGCGGGAATGCCGATGACTGTTCCCACCACCATGCCGGCGAAGATCAGCAGGAGATTGTTGGCGGGATACAGCACGAGCGCCAGGCCCACGAGCATGCCGACGCCGGCGACGATGTTGCCCGACCGCGCCGTGGCCGGTGAGCCAAGGCGCTTGAGTCCGATGATGAACAGCGACGCGGCCACCAGATACCCGAGCGTGAGAAACCGCCCGTCGATGGTGCGCGGCGACCACGTGACGATCGATGCGAGCAGCGGAGTCATGCGCCACCTTCCTTGCCGCGATCGGCGCCGCGCGACTTGAACATCTCGAGCATGCGGTCGGTGACCGCCCACCCGCCGACGACGTTGAGCGTGCCGAACACGACGGCGAAAAAGCCGATCCACTTCACCGTGTCGTTGGGCGCCTCGGACGTGACGACGATGCCGCCGACGAGCACGACGCCGTGGATGAAGTTCGTGCCGCTCATGAGCGGCGTGTGCAGCATGGCCGGCACCTTCGAGATGACTTCGAAGCCGACGAACGCGGCAAGCACGAACACGACGACCTGGTACGTGAACAGCGTGTCTTGCAGATAGGTCGCGATGTTCATTGCGCTGCTCCTGCCACCGGGGCGAGCGCCGGAAGGCCCAGGCGCTCGCGCAACATCGGATGCACGACCTCACCGCCGCGCGCAACGCACGTGCCGGCAACGATCTCGTCTGACCAGTCGGGCGTGAGGTCGCCATCGGGCGCCAGCAGGTCGAGCAGGTTCGTGACGTTCTTCGAATACAGCTGGCTCGCGTGCACCGGCATCGACGCCGGCAGGTTCGCCGGGCCGACCACGACGACGCCCGCGTGGACGACTTCGCTGCCGTGCTGGGTGACCTCGCAGTTGCCGCCCGCTTCGCTCGCAAGATCGACGATCACCGAGCCCGGCCGCATCGCCTCGACCGACGAGGTCGGAATGAGCAGCGGCGCCGGGCGCCCCGGCACGAGCGCGGTCGTGATGACGACGTCGCTCTGCGCGACGTGCTCGGCGACGAGCTCGCGCTGGCGGCGCTGCTCGTCTTCGCTCAGCTCGCGGGCGTAGCCACCGGCAGCTTCGGCGTCGCCGTCCATCTCGATCTCGAGGAATTTCGCGCCAAGGCTCTGCACCTGCTCGCGCACCACGGCGCGCGTGTCGAACGCCGAGACGACGGCGCCGAGGCGGCGCGCGGTGGCGATCGCCTGCAACCCCGCGACGCCGGCGCCGAGCACGAGCACCTTCGCCGGAGCAACGGTGCCTGCCGCGGTCATCAGCAGCGGGAAGAACTTGCCGAGCCGCTCGGCAGCGATGATCACGGCCTTGTAACCGGCAACCGTGCTCATCGACGACAGTGCATCCATGGCCTGCGCGCGGCTGATGCGCGGAATCATCTCCATCGCATATGCGGTGACGCCCGCCGACCCGAGCGCAGCAATGCCGTCGGTGTCGCTGAGCGGCGCGAGCAGCGCGATGAGGGAAACGCCATCGCCGAGCAGCTCGCGCTCTGCGGCGGTCGGGCGATTGACCTTCACGACGAGCTCGACATCGCACGCCTCGGCAGCGCTGCCGACGAGCTGGGCGCCCGCCGCGCCATATGCGTCATCGGTCGCCGCCGCCGCGGCGCCGGCCCCCCGCTGCACCCGCACCTCGTGCCCTGCGGCCACGAGCTTTGCGACGGCGTCGGGCACGAGCGCCACGCGCTGCTCGCCCTCGAGCGTCTCTGCTGGCACCCCGATACGCATGCCTTCCCCTCTCCCCGTGCGCCCGCGCGCGTGCATGCGCGCGAGGCAGGCACGAACCTAGCAGCTGGAAGGACCCCGGGAAATGGGCTCAGGTGGCGATGTGGGCGACGTCCATGATCCACACGAGCCCGGCCGCGAGCCCGAGGTAGACACCGAGCACGCCAAGGCGCGAGGCAAGGGAGATGTCGTAGTAGCCGGGTTGAGCGCTGCGACTTCGAAACCGCCGCCACACGTCGAGCACACCGAACAATGCGAACACGAGGATGATCGGGTTGAACGAGACGAACACCGCGAACGCCACCAGCGCCGCGATGCCGACGAACCACATCCACGGCGTCACCGCTGCCATCGCTCTGCCGCCGTCGAACGGCGTGAGCGGAATGAGGTTGAACAGGTTCAGAAACGCCGCCGTATAGGCGAGCGCCAGCAGAAAATCGCTGTGGCGCGACACGCCCAGCTCGTAGGTCGCCAGCGCGCCGAGCGACCCGAGCAGCGGGCCGGCGAGTCCGACCTTCGCCTCGGCGAGCGCGTTGGCGGGCATCTCCTTCATGGCCACCATTGCGCCGAGGAACGGAATGAACATCGGCGCGCTCGCGCGAACTCCCTGCCGGCGCAGTTCGAGCACGTGTCCCATTTCGTGCACGAAGATCAGCACGACGAAGCCCGCCGCGAACGACCATCCCCACAGCAGCGAGTACGCCCAGATCGACACGGCCATCGACGCGAACAGCCCGAAGAACTTGATGCCCTTGAGCGCGAACAGCAGGAATTTGAACTTCGCCAGCAGGTAGAAGACCGCCGCAAAGGGAGCGAGCAGCTTGCGGCCGAGATCGCGCCAGGGCGTGGGTTTGCGCGGCGGCACCCACGTGCCTATGCCGGGCTGGGTCACCGTTTCGATCGGCGGCGCAGGCGGCTGTGACGACCATGCGTGGGGGTCAGGCTCCATCTGCACACAGCGTAGCAGTGCATTCCCAAATGTTGCTTGTAAAGCATATGCCTGGGCGCGTGCAGGGGAAACGGGCCAGGGCCTGCCCGCATGCCATTCAGACGGCCACTGCGTGGCCGAGAACAATCGGCGGCGCAGGCCATCTGAAAGCCACTTTTTCTGGCCGAAGGCGGCCCAAGCCATATTTTTTCGGAAAAACTTCGAGAAACACGCTTGTTAATGGAGCGCAAGTGCGTCACAGTTGAAATCTGTTTACACCTCACACAATCTGTGTGACCCTGAAATCTCTCTTCCCCGTGTTCAGGAGCCCCCGTGCCTCGTACTGCCCCGGCTTGCCGCCGCCTGCCCATTCGTCTTGCGCTCGTGTGCCTTACCGTAGTCGCCGCGATGCTCACCTGGACATCCGCCGCTTCGGCGACCGGATCGCCTGATATCTCGGTCAGCGTCGTTCGTACGAGCAGTGCGTCGACGGTCAAGGTCGGCTCGACGATCACCTACCGGCTGAACGTCGTGACCAGTGGCAACGAGACCGACCTCTCAAGCGTCGACGTGTCGGCCACGGGGTGCGACAGCACGCCGGCTTTCAGCAGCGGCGACAGTGACCACGATTCGGTACTCGACACGAACGAGACCTGGGCCTACACCTGTTCGCACGTTGTGACCACCGGCGATGCAGCGCCAGTGCACATCTCGGCCTCGGCGTCAGGCTACTACTGGTTCTTCTTTTGGTTCCAGGTGTCGGGCACGGCGGGGCTCGACACCGACCTCGCTCGCGTGAGCCTCGACAAGAAGCAGAAGGTCGCGGGCTCGTACACGGCGAGCGACATCACGGCGAACGACAGCGACACGATCAGCTATCAGCTGGTGCTCACGAACACGGGCAACATCACGCTCAACACGCAGTCAGTCACCGACGCCGGCTGCGACGCAGGCACGCTGTCGCCGACGAGCAACGCCACGGTGGCCGCCGGCAGCACGCGTACCTACACGTGCACCCGGGCCGCCCACGGGCTCAGCTCACCCGTCGTCAACAGCGCGTCGGCGAGCGGCACCAACACGGCCAGCGGCGTCACTGCGGCCAGCGTGACCAGCAATTCGGTCAACGCATATGTCACGCATCCGGCCATCTCGCTGTCGAGCACCGTCAGCCGCACGACGTCGGGGTATGCCGCGACGACGACGGCACACACGACCGATACGGCGCACTTCCAGGTGATCGTCACCAACACCGGCGACACGACGCTGACGGGCATCTCGGTCAACGACCCCTTCTGCTCGGCGACCGCACTCGTGAGCGGCCTGACGCTCACCGCCGGCGACAGCCGCACGTACACGTGTTCGAAGTCGCTCAGCGCAGTGGCTACGGCAACGGTCTCTGACAACGCGTCGGCGTCGGGCACCGGTGGCGGCACGACCGTCAGCGCGACATCGTCGTCGAGCATCACGATCCTCAAGCCGGCGCTGGCGCTCGCGATGAGCGCAGCGACACATGGCAGCTCCGACTACAGCGGCACGCCTACCGTGCATGTCGGCGACACCGTCGACTCTTTCCAGCACAGTGGGATCCGAAGCTTGGAATTCACGTGACTTGAAGTCGCGGC
>JADMIO011294161.1_pt1 | contig 69082 bp, 61 predicted proteins | sample 8958161 | NCBI WGS metagenome assembly JADMIO01 (sample SAMN16585339, study PRJNA669376) | soil metagenome | isolation source: Crop rotation soil | place: USA: Cullars Rotation, Alabama | collected 2011 | reverse complement strand
CCCGCCGGCAACCAGGATGATATCTATTATGTCGTAAACACGAATATTATGGCGGATGCTACGATCGATGAAGACATAACACCCAGCCAGGTGAATATCAACAGCAGCAGTAATTTTTTTCCGAATCTTGCCATGTCGCCCACCAATGAAGATGTGATCTATGCCGGTTATCCTGTATTGTATGTGAGTTATAGCCGGGGTGATAACTGGGCAGATATCGGTTCGCCAAAAGTGCCCGGCAATTGGTGTGTCAGTACCTGCCCTACCAACAGGAAAAGAGTGTATGCCGCCGGAACAAGATCGGGGTCAGGTTTTGCAACTGGATTGTTCCGTGTAGATAACCTTGATGATGTGATACCCGACGCAGTGACAGATCTTACGGCGGCGCTGGAAAGCGCAGGTTACCCGTCTGATAATCCCAAGATCACCGATATACAGGTTTCCTCCAATACAAGTGCCCGGGTTTATGTAACGATCAGTGGCTATCGCACCGGAAAAAAAGTATTTGTCACCAACAATTCAGGGGCTAACTGGGATAATATAAGTGGTAGTCTTCCCAATCTTCCGGTCAATTGTATTGTAACGGATGATAATGATAATATGTATATAGGTACGGATATCGGTGTATATTATCGTGGAGCGAGTGATGCTGACTGGACACCTTTTTATAATGGTTTGCCAAGAGTAGCTGTTTCGGAACTTGAATTCCTTCCACTGGTCGGCGGCGGAGCTTTCCTCTATGCATCTACCTATGGGAGGGGGATCTGGGCCAGTGAGACATTCACCAGTTGCGCAACTGATCTTACTATCTCCAGCAACCAGGTGGGACAAAAATTCTACCAGGCCAGCAGTACCATTAGCTCTACTTCTTCGGTCAATGGAGGGATCGGGACGAATGTTTATTTTAAAGCGGGTAGTTCTATTACATTAGAAGAAGGGTTTATTGTAAATCATGGAACAGAGTTTACCGGCTATATCGGTCCTTGTAATAACGATGTTCCCTTGCGTACGGTAAATGGTGATAGCATAATACATATTGTAAAGAATACCAGGGCTGCCAGGCAATATGGAATGGTGCATGATGCCACTGTGCGGCAAAACAATTTACTGGCGAGTCTGAATATTTTTAATCCCGGCAATTATACGATCAGGATATTCGATGTGATGCAAAATAAATATGTTGCCAGTTTATTGCAGTTGTATATGGCAGGAACGAAGAACACAACAATTCCAATCGATCCTGCATGGGGGAAATACCTGCGTATCGACCTGTTCAGCGGCGATATCCTGGTGCATTCGCACGATATAGAGACCAGTCAATAAGTATTCATAGTTTTGATTAAGGGAAATAAAAAGAGCTGCCCGGAAGAGCAGCTCTTTATGTATCGGTCAATAAGTATTATAAGGTCTTCAGTACATCATTCATGCTCCTCACCGCATCGGCACTCTTGTTGAATGCGGCCTGCTCGGTTTCATTTAATTTGAAGTCGAGGATCTTTTCCCAGCCATTCTTGCCAATGATAACAGGAACACCGAGACAGATATCTTTCTGGCCGTATTCACCATCCAGGCTTACACAGCAGGTAAATAATTTTTTCTCATCTCTTACGATCGCTTCCACCAACGCGGCGCCGGCAGCACCGGGTGCATACCAGGCAGAAGTACCGATCAATGCTGTCAGTGTAGCACCACCTACCATCGTATCTTTTACGATCTTCTCTTGTTGTTCTGCTGATAAGAAATTCGAAACAGGAGCGCTGTTCCAGGTAGCCAAACGGATCAGGGGGATCATGGTAGTATCGCCATGCCCACCAACAACTACCGCATTCAGGTCAGCAGGGCTGCAGCCCAGGTGCTGGCTCAACTGGTATTTGAAACGGCTGCTATCCAGTGTACCACCCATACCGATGATCCTGTTCTTGGGAAGACCGGTCGCTGTCAATGCCAGGTAGGTCATGGTATCCATCGGGTTGCTGATCACGATGATGATCGCATTGGGAGAATGCTTTAAAATATTTTCAGCAACTGTTTTTACGATGCCGGCATTGGTACCGATCAGCTCTTCTCTTGTCATTCCCGGCTTACGGGGAATACCGGAAGTGATCACGACCACATCGCTTCCTGCCGTTTTTGCATAATCGTTGGTTGAACCGGTGATCTTGGTATCAAAGCCAAGCAGGGTAGCGGTCTGCATCATGTCCTGGGCCTTTCCTTCGGCAAGACCTTCTTTGATATCAAGTAAAACCAGCTCGGTAGCCAGTTCTTTGCGGGCAATATTATCAGCACAGGTTGCTCCTACAGCACCGGCGCCAACTACAGTTATTTTCATGTTTCAATTATTTGCCGCAAAGGTAGGGGAGCCCAGGAAAATAAGGAATAATAAATAAGCCCTTCGGCTTCGCTCAGGATAAATAAGGAATGAGAAAGTTGTGTGACAAAGAGTCAATGTTGCAATAATTCATTGAATTCACCTCCCCGTCATTGCGAGCGGAGCGAAGCAAGAGTGGGAGGCTAGACAAGGGACTAATCTTTGAAAATCTCAAGAATGTTCTTCATCGGCATCGACCCCTGGAAAACGGAGATCAGCTGCTTTTTTTTGTCATAAAAAGCAAGAAAGGGCAGGGTATTCAATGTATAAAAACTGGGCAAAAACCAATTGACGTCCTGGGCGACCACGATATTCTTGTGCTCCGCCAGTTTGTATCGTTCCCGGAAGCTGAGCATCGAATCGAACAGCATCGAGGTGGACATAACGATCTGGATATCCTTGAATTCATCGATATGTTTGATCAGTTCTTCGGTCTCATGCTGGCAATGTTCGCATTGAGGATTGAAGACCATCAGCATCACCGCTTTCTTCTTATCGAGATCCTGCTTGGTAAAATAATGTACGCTATCGGGCAGCAATAATTTTACAGGGGGAAAAGAAGGAAAGCGCTTATACGGCGGTTGTATCGAATCGTTCTGGCCAAAAACGGCTACTGCGATCAAAACGAATAAGAACGGTGCAACTATTTTCTTCATGGAGTTTATCGTATGATGGTTACGACGCCTTTGCGGGTGACAAGGTTGCCTTTGTAGTCAATGCCTTCAGCCATCCATATAAATGTTCCGGTTGATTGGGCGACGCCTTTAAGTTTTCCATCCCATCCGCGTTGGGGATCCTGGGTAGCATAGACCAGTTCGCCCCAGCGATTGAAGACCCGGAAGAAATGGAATTCACTGATACCAACCGGTACAGGTCGCAGTATATCATTCAATCCATCATTATTCGGTGTAAAGCCGGATGGGACATAGATCTCCGGTCCTTTGTAAACTTTTACCAGGATATCATCCATCCCCTGGCAGCCATCAGGAGTGGTACCCACTACGAGGAAACGCTGATCGCTGTTAAGCGTAGCAACAGGTGAGTCAGTATTAAAGCCAACAAGATTGGTCGCAGGTGTCCATACATAACTGTTTACACCGGCAACACTCATTTCTCTTACTTTCAATTGTAACGGCTGACCCATTGCTGCAATGGTATCGTTGCCTGCGAAAATGCGGACAGCCGGTGTTACGTCCACATGTACGATGTCAGCCACCAGCGAACGACAGTTGAAGGCATCCGTCACCATCAATGCGTAGTCAATATCCTTTGTTGCTTTCACATCCGGGTCCTGGGCTGTTGTGGACGAAATAAAATTCGTAGAAGGAGACCATTCAAAACTTACACCACCCGATCCATGTAACTGGAAAACTTTTCCGTAACAGATAGCGATATCGGTACCTGCATCGGCAACCGGAGCGGGTCTTACAAATATCATCATCGAATCGATCCTTGAACAGATACCGGTAGTAGCCGTTATATAATATTTGGTTGTTACTGTTGGAGAAGCCGTAGGAGTCAGCAGTGTATTATTATCCAGGCTTGCTGCCGGTGTCCAGGCAAAACTGGTAGCATTGGAAACAGCGGGTATCCGGAAACTGGTGCCTTCACAGATCGTTGCATCCAGGCCGCCATCCACCGTTACCGTATTATTGAGCGGCACATTTACATTTTGCGTTGCCAGGCATCCATTGCCATCTTTGATGGTGACAGTATAAGATCCGCCGGCAACATTGAACACATTGCTTGATTGAAAATTAGTTCCATCAATGGAATAGGAATAAACTCCGTTACCACCTGTAGCAGTAATGGTGATCGTTCCATCGGGAGCGCCGGAACAACTTGCATCTGTACTTGCCATATTGGTGATCAACAGGTCGGGGAAAGCCTGCGCCAGTATTACCTGTACGCTGTCAATGCAAGTGCCATCCCGCATCTTGACCCAATAGGTTCCCATGGGGAGATTATTGAATGTGCTGTCGGCTTGCCAGTTCACTCCATCCAGGGAGAATTCACGGGGTGCTGCCCATTCAGGACCACCACTTACTTTGATCTGCCCATTGGTAGCGCCCTGGCAATTCACATCTGTTTTGGAAATAAATTCCAGGTCTTTCCATAAAAGGAAAACAGAATCGCGGGCATTACAGGTGCCCACCGTGGCTGTACATATATAGGTAGTACCACTATTGGTAGGTGTAGCTATCGGATCCCGTATCGTAGGATCACTGAGCGTTGGATCGGGCATCCATTGATAAGTGGTATATCCTGTACTTGCGATCAATTGAATTGAACTGTTACGGCAGATCACTGCTGTATCAACCGGGGTGAGTGATAAGATATCATAATCCCTGATCTGGATGATCGTACTATCGGTAGGTACCGTAGCGGCGCAACCTGCCAGTGCATATATTTTTATCTCTTCGATCCCTTCGGGAAGAAAATCCATAATTGGAACTACGTTCACTGTTACAAAACTATCATTGGCGGGAATGACCACCGAAGTAGGCATGGGTAGATAATCGACACCGTTGATAGCCGTACCACCAAATGAAAAATTAACGACCAGCGGGTAAGGATCTTTTCTCGGTCTTCTTACATTGAATGCGCCCGTAGCACATCCTTCGACTAGATAACTCAATCCTGTTGCGGGATCGGTCTGTGTAAGATTGGTCATGCCAATAGCCGCAGAGGTAAGACTTCTCGCCTCGAGAAACACTCCGCTATCAAACAGGTCATCACCTACATCTGAGATTACCAGTTTCAGGTGATAAGTTTGACAGGGTTGAACCTGCTCTTTGGCAGTGAGTACTTTGGTATGACCATCATGTGTAAAATTTGTATTCGTTATGTTATTGACAAAATAAGCCTGATTCAATGGACATGCGCTGCCTATAACATCATTTACATTTTTGATAGAAACGGGAATCGTAGTGCTTGGGACCAATGCGATATTCTTCAATCCTATGATACCAGGACCAGAGATAAAGAAAGCGAAGGCATCATTGAAGGAACATACATAAGCAGCTGTATATTCTTCCGAACTGAAAACATACCTGAATTTGATACTATCACCGAGGGGGACAAAATCAAATTCCAATACACATGCATCTTCAAGGTCGTTCAATGGAGAGCCGATCGCGGCAGCAAGATTCGCATCCCCGGGGAGACCCCAGCCGTTATCGGCAAGTACACTGCTTGCCTGGGTAGATCCATTTCCATCAACCCCTCTTAACGAGCCCTGTGTTTTAGCTCTTCCGCTTGTCAACACGATCCCGCTATCGATATTAATGTTGGTCCCGCTATTATTATTAAAGAAAGAAGCCATTTCCCGCCGACCCGTAAAACTTACATTACTGATGGTAACGCCATCGCCAACCAGTTTTTGCGCAAGTTCCTGTGCAGTGGTATGCTGCGTAATGACCAGTTGCGCCGAGGCAGCATGGCTTCCGCAAAAGGTCAACAAAATTATAAACAGCTTAGTCAGGGATGGCTTCATCAATCAGGCCTTGGGGCTCGCGAATATAAAATATTATCCGGAGGATTCAAGGCAGGAAGGAAAGGATTTCCAAAGTCAGTAATACAGATGATAAAAACTTATAAATTATCGTGTAGCATTGGTTAACGGATGATTGTCACAACACCTTTCCGGCTTATAGTATTTCCCTTGTAATCAATGCCCTCTGCTATCCATGCAAATGTGCTGGTCCCGGCTTCAGTCCCTTTGATCTTACCATCCCATCCCTTTCCCGGGGCGGTAGTGGCAAAGACCAGTTGTCCCCATCGGTTAAAGACGCGGAAAAATTTGAAATCCCTGATACCAACTGCTATGGGTTTCAGGATGTCGTTCAATCCGTCATTATTGGGCGTAAAACCGGAAGGAACATAGATATCCGGTCCTTTATAGACCTTTATCCGTATATCGTCTTTCTCTTTGCAGCCATCGGGAGTAGTGCCGGTGACAACATACCAGTAGTCCTCTGTCAATGTTGCAATGGGTGTTGCTACCAAAGGATCATCGAGGAATTGGCCCGGCGACCAGCTGTATTGCATGCCTGCCGGTCCGTTGATAGCAGTAGCTTGCAATTGTAAAGGCTGACCGATCGATGCGATCGTATCATTACCGGCAAATATCCTGACAGGGGGTATAATGGTCACAACACTTGAATCTCTTCGTGCACAGGCGCCTTCCATTGCTGTACAAATGTATACGGTCGGGGATTGCACAGGATGGGCAAATGGATTGCGGATCGTAATATCACTCAATGTATGTGCATTCCATTGGTAAGAGTCATATCCCGGGCCCGCGAATAATTGAACAGAGTCTCTTTTGCAAACTGCTGCTTCCCGCGGCAAAACGGAAAGCATATCAAAATCTTTTATAAAGATGACCGCACTGTCTGAAACCGTATTCTCGGTGCAGCCTGCCAGTGTATATACTTTCAATAACTCGTTTCCTTCTGCAATGGCATCCGTCAAGGGTATCAACGGTAATACAATGATGCTGTCGTTAGCGGGTATCGTAACAGAGGAAGGTAAGAGTTGAATATCCGTACCGTTAACAGCAGTTCCTCCATAGAGAAGCTTAACGACAAGTGGGGTTGCTTCTTTTTTAGGTCTTCTTACTGTGATTGTACCTGTTGCACATCCTTCTGCCAGGTAACGGTTGCCATCGTTGTCTACCGGTGTTGCACTGGCGAGCCCGGGAATATTCGAATTCAAACTTTTTGCCTCCAGGAAAACACCGGAATCCCATAGATGATCGGTACGATCGGCGATCACCAGTTTTAAATGATAGGTCTGGCAGGGCTCCACCCTGGATATGGCTGTAAACACGGTGGTGTGTCCTTCATGTAAAAAAAAAGTATTGTTCGTGTTGTCTACATAGTATTGAGGATAGTTCACACAACCTGCAGTAGTAATATTATTGACGTTGGTGATCGTTACCGGTATGGAAGTACCTGGTATCAACGCAATATTTTTTGTACCACTAATACCGGGCCCCGAAATAAAGAAGCCAAACGCATCATTATAAACACAGACTGTCCCGAATGTATATTCTTCCGAACTTAACACATAGTTGAAACGGATCGTGTCACCCAACGGTACAAAATCGAATTCAAGCGCAATGGCATCATTTAATTCTGTAAGGGGCAGGCCCAGCTCTGCTGCCAGGTCAGGATCGCCGGGTAAACCAAGATCCTCGTCTGCCCGCACGGATGCCGCCGTATAATTGCCATTCCCGTTTAGCCCATACGGAGGTCCTCCACGTGAAGTTTTTGCACGGCCACAGGTCAAGACAATACCACTGTCTATGCCTAAGTTGGTGCCACTGATATTTTCAAAAAAACCGGTAGGTATGATCGCTGGTGAAAATGCTGTCAACCGGGGATTGCTGATAACGACACCGGTACCTAATAATCGCTGGGCCAGTTGTTGTGCCGAATTGACCTCCGTTATCACCAATTGGGCTGCGGCAAAAAAATTAGTGGCCAGGAAGGCCAGGATGAAGATCAACCTGGTGGCGGGTTTGCGGCTCATAAATAGTGGTCTGTAATCACTAAAGGTACGCAAAACAGGGTGGACAGGGTAAATGCAGTTGTTTCGGCCGTTCACGATGATTATCCTTTTGCAGGCAACTGTTCCTGCCTTATCTTTGCCTCCCGAATTTTCGGGATGAAAAAACAATAAAATGGCAAATACATCAGATATCAGCAGGGGTATGATCCTGAACCACGAAGGCAGCCTTTATACCGTAGTGGAATTCGGGGAAAACAAAACAGCCCGTGCCGCTGCGAAAGTGTGGGCAAAACTGAAAGGGGTGGACAATAACCGTTCGATCGAAAAGACCTGGAATTCAGGAGATACGATCTATCCTGTAAGAGTTGAAAGACGTTATTACCAGTTCCTCTATAAAGATGATACAGGATATAATTTCATGGATACTGAAACCTTTGAGCAGGTTGCTTTACAGGAAGCCACTATCGATGCCCCTCAATACCTGAAAGAAGGCCAGGAAGTGGGGATCCTGATCAATACCGATAATGACCAGATATTGGGAGCTGAACTTCCCGATAAGATCGTTCTCCAGGTGACTTATACCGAGCCCGGTCTGCGTGGCGACACCGCTACCCGTACCTTGAAACCTGCTACACTCGAAACAGGGGCAACACTGGGTGTTCCTTTGTTTGTGAACGAAGGCGAATTGATCCGCATTAATACCAAGACAGGTGAGTATGTTGAACGTGTAAAAGAGTAACAGAGAAATTTTTAAAAAATGGCCGAAATCACCCGATTTCTGGCCATTTTTCTTTGATTTTGCCCTTTTTTTGCCCAAAAACACGAAAAAATCATTGACTTTCTCCTGCTGATTTCATTACCTTAGCCTCCCCTGCCTGCCGGCAGGCAGGTCTCTAAATAACCAAAACTGTCTATTAAATTGAAAAACATGGACTTTAAGCAAATTCAGGAGTTGATCAAAATGATCAACAAATCGAATATTGGTGAATTGACTATCGAACAGAAAGATTTCCGCGTAACTATAAAACAAAAAGAAGAAAATGTAACACAGGTTGTGTCTGCAGGCCCGGTTCAGCATGCCCCGGTTTATGCCGCACCCCAACCGGCTGTTAACGCACCCCAGGCTACTTCGCCTGCCGCGGAAAAATCCAAAGCAGCTGAAGCTCCCGCTGCCAATACGATCACCATTAAGAGCCCGATGATCGGTACATTCTACCGCAAGTCTTCGCCTGATAAACCAAACCTCGTGGATATCGGTAGCGATATTGCCCCGGGTAAAGTGGTTTGCATCATCGAAGCCATGAAATTGTTTAACGAGATTGAAAGTGAAGTCAAAGGAAAGATCGTGAAAGTGCTGGTGGAAGATGCTTCACCGGTTGAATACGATCAGCCATTGTTCCTTGTTGAACCAGCTTAATAAATGTGGAAATGTGTAAGTGTGGGGATGTGTAAATGAATCGTTCATTGTTCACAGATCCGCAGATTACATAATTTTCACATTCTTACATTTTTCACATTCTCACATTTTATCTTATGTTCAAAAAAATATTAATTGCGAATCGTGGAGAAATTGCGTTACGTGTCATCCGTACTGCAAGGGAAATGGGTATCAAGACCGTTGCAGTTTATTCAACCGCTGACCGCGATAGCCTTCATGTGAAATTTGCAGATGAAGCTGTTTGTATTGGTAAACCCCAGAGCTCTGACTCTTACCTGAATGTGGCGCATATCATGGCCGCCGCGGAGATCACCAATGCGGATGCGGTACATCCTGGTTATGGTTTTTTGGCAGAAAATGCCAAGTTTGCACAGATATGTAACGATCATGGAATAAAATTTATTGGCCCCACTCCCGATATGATCAACTCGATGGGAGATAAGATCACCGCGAAAGAAACGATGATCAAAGCAGGTGTGCCTGTTGTTCCCGGTGGCGAAGGATTATTGCAAAGCGTGGATGAAGCAAAAGGTCTTGCAAAGGATATGGGTTATCCCGTTATCCTGAAAGCAACAGCCGGAGGTGGTGGAAAAGGAATGCGTATCGTTTGGGAAGAAAGCGAACTCGAGAAAGCATATGATACGGCCAAAGCAGAAGCAGCGGCATCTTTCAAGAACGATGGTATCTATATGGAGAAATTCGTGGAAGAACCAAGACATATCGAAATACAGGTAGCCGGTGATCAATATGGCACTGTTTGTCATTTAAGTGAAAGAGATTGTTCGATACAACGTCGTCACCAGAAACTGGTAGAAGAATCTCCCTCACCGTTCATGACCGATGAACTCCGCGAGAAAATGGGTGAAGCAGCCAAGAAAGCAGCGGGTGCTATCAATTATGAAAGTGTGGGAACGATCGAGTTCCTGGTAGACAAGCACCGCAATTTCTATTTCATGGAAATGAATACGCGTATCCAGGTAGAGCATTGCGTAACAGAAGAGGTCATCAATTTCGACCTGATCAAAGAACAGATCAAGATCGCCATGGGAGAGAAGATCTCCGGCGCAGATTATATTCCAAGAAATCATGCGATCGAATGCCGGATCAATGCAGAAGATCCTTACAATGATTTTCGTCCTTCGCCGGGACGTATTACTTCACTCAATCAACCCGGTGGTCATGGTGTACGGGTAGATAGCCATGTCTATGCAGGTTATGTTATTCCTCCTTATTACGATTCGATGATCGGCAAACTGATCACTGTCGCGCAAACAAGACAGGAAGCTATCGATACCATGTATCGTGCACTGAGCGAGTACGTGATCGAAGGCGTGAAGACCACAATACCCTTCCACCTGCAACTCATGCAGGACGAGCGTTTCCGCAGTGGAGACTTCAATACGAAATTCATCGAAGGATTTCACCTGAAGTAAATATCTTCTTTTACATAACAGGAAAAAATCAGTAACTTAAAGTCCTTATGAGAAGGGCTTTTTTGCTTATAACTCTTTTTGTTTGCCTTCAAGCTAAAGCGCAGAACGGTACTGAGCCCAATGCAATTCCACCGGTTCTCCAATGGCAGAAATGTATCGGCGGCACAGGTGCTGATGCATTAGGATCAATATTACCGACTCCCGATGGTGGATATATTACGTGTGGAAGCTCCATGTCGACCGATGGAGATATTAGCAATAATTATGGGTACGTCGATGCATTGGTTGTAAAGACAGATGCTTCAGGCAATATTCAATGGGAAAAGAACTATGGAGGCACATCGAGCGAAAGTGCCAGTGCGATTATCCCGGCTACCGATGGCGGGTATATTTTTGTTGGCTATACTGGATCCACCGATATCGATGTGACAGGTTATCATCCTGGCGCTAGTATCGGGATACCTGATGTATGGGTAGTGAAGATCGATATTAACGGGAACATTCTATGGCAACATTGCTACGGTGGTCCTGGCAGGGAGATGGGATGGCGTATAATTGCGTTGCCTGGTGGGGGGTATATGATTGCTGCAACTACATCCATGAATGGTGGAGATGTGAGTGGTTATCATGGCGGCTCTCATGACCTTTGGTTGATACGTATAGATGTCACGGGAAACTTGCAATGGCAGCGGCCTTTCGGTGGAACGGATAACGAGTTTGTACCCATCCTTACCAATACCAGCGATGGCGGATTTATCTTTGGAGGTACGACAGGCTCAGGTGACGGCGACATGGGTTGCACCGTATTGGGAAGTGTGCTATGGCTGGCCAAATTCGATAATGCAGGAAACATACAATGGCAAACCTGCGTGCCACAGGTAAATAATTTCATAGTATTTCCCGCTGAAATGATCCTTCAATCCGCAGACGCCGGGTATATTGTTGTAGGCACAGGCCTTAGTAGCCCATCATATCCTAACATGGGAAACGTTGATGCTTTTGCAATAAAATTGGATGCCACAGGGAATATACAATGGCAACGTGTTATGGGTGGTACGAATGGGCAGGATGGTTTCAGGTATGTTCGACAGGAAGCTGATGGTTCTTTTGTTTTGGCAGGTTCGGCACAGTCCACAGACGGGGATATTTGTTCTAATCGTGGCGGCCGTGATATTTTTATGGTGAAGTTGAACCCTGACGGAAGTATCTTTTGGAGAAAAAACTATGGGGGTTCATTGGACGAATTTAGCGGGACGCTGTTGATGACACCGGATGGTGGATACCTGGTTTGCGGTACTACCTATTCCAACGATATAGATGTGAGCGGGAACCATGATATAATTAGTGGCTTGGGTGATGGCTGGCTGTTGAAATTGAGTTTTCCGGGTATTCCTGTTGAACCCACCATACAGATCGAAGCCGACCATACCGATATCTGCCCCGGGCAATCCGTTATGTTCACAGCAGAAATTACCGAGGGAGGAAATGCTCCCCTTTTCCAATGGCAATTGAATGGAATCAATACAGGCATTAATAACGATACGATCATTATTAATACCCTGAACGATGGGGACATGGTGACATGTATAATAACAAGCAATTCGCCTTGTGTAACCGAAAGCGTTGCTACTTCCAATGCGATCATTATTTCTGTCGATCCTTCCCTGAATCCCCGTAACTTCTTATTTGGAGACACTGCTGTTTGCCGCTATGGTAAGATCGACCTGGTTGCAACAGGTATTTACGGTTCTTATTTATGGAATACGAATGAAACCACGCCAACCCTTACTATCAGGAACCCGGGAGAGTATTGGCTGCAGGTTACAACCAATACTGGTTGCCCAGGGAGAGACACTGTTATTGTAACACAGAAAGATTGCCTGAGGGGTCTCTATATGCCAACAGGGTTTACTCCAAATAATGATGGGAAGAACGATCTGCTGAAGCCGACCATCGGGGGCGAAGTGGAACAATACAAATTCACGATCATGAACCGCTGGGGAGAGATCGTTTTTCAAACAACCGATCTTACGAAAGGCTGGGATGGAAGATTCAAAGGCCTCGTACAGGATGGTAATGTTTATGTATGGACCTGTTCATATCAATTGGCAGGAGAAACACTAAAACTCGCTAAAGGCACTTTTATTTTGATCCGGTAGTGATCTCATTTCAAGAACGGTCTTCGGACTTCCGACTCCCGTCTTCGGACTTTTCTTTACTTTTAAGCAAATCATTATTATGCGGCTCTTCCTGCTCTCTCTTCTCTTTTTATTTTCCTGTTCAGTTAATGCGCAAGCCAGTAAAAAGCTTCACGAAAAAGCCATCCTGGTAGATACACATAACGATGTGCTTTCCTCCGGCGTATTGGATGGGATCGATATCTCCAACAAAGTAGATAAAGGACATAGCGACCTGGTAAGATGGAAGGAGGGTGGTCTTGATGTTCAATTCTTCTCCATCTGGACCGGCGATAAAGCCAGGACCAAAGAGGGATTCTTTCATGATGCCATACAGGAAATTGATTCATTGAATAGATTGATCGCCAAAAACCCGGACAGAATGATACTGGCGGTAACGATGGATGATGTAAAGAAAGGATTGAGAAAGGAACAACTGGTTTCTCTTATAGGTGTCGAAGGCGGGCATATGATCGAAGACGATATGGGTAAACTCGCAGAGCTGGCCAAACAGGGCATGCGTTATATGACATTGACCTGGAATAACAGCACTTCCTGGGCTTCCAGTGCAAGGGATGAAACGGAAAGACCCGATAGCCTGAAACAAAAAGGATTGACTGCTTTTGGTAAAGACATAGTTAGGAAGATGAACGAGCTGGGTGTGATCGTTGATCTCTCGCATACAGGCGAACGAACATTCTATGATGCTATTGCCACTACTACCAAACCTGTGATGCTTTCCCATAGTTCGGTCTGGAATCTTTGTCCCGTATTCAGGAATGTAAAAGATGAGCAGATCAAAGCAGTGGCAAAGAATAATGGCGTGATCTGTATTAATTTTTATTCTGGATTCATCAGCAGGAGATGGGATTCGATACAACGTTTATTGGATAGTAAAGATGCAAAAGCAAAATTCCTGGAAGCTGCCGGTTATCTCAGCCTGGCTTCAGCCGATACATTGGTAAAAGCAGAAGCGGACCGGAAATGGAGAAAATACCGCAGCGATCAATTGGATGCTGCCCGGCCAACTATTGCTGAACTGGTAGATCATATCGATTATATCGTCAAACTCGTCGGTGATGATTATGCGGGCATCGGTTCTGATTATGATGGGGTAGGATCATTACCTGTTGGTATGGATGATGTAACGACCTATCCAAAGATCACGGAAGAATTGGTGAGAAGAGGTTATTCAAAATCTTCCATCAAAAAAATACTCGGGGGCAATGTGCTGCGGGTGATGAAAGCAAACTTTAATTAATTTTTTGAACCACATAGGAGCATAAGGCATATAGGCATACACATAGCCTATATGGTTCAAAATTGATCAAGACCTTAATACTTTATTTCTTTTTCTATTACTTCACTTTCATTACCGTTCCGGTCTACTGCTGTCACTGCTACTTTCGTGATCACGATCTGTGTACTGACCTGTCCCTGTGCTGGTGCGGGTGGCCTGACCATTAATTCTTTTTGATTCACCGGAAGAATCGCATGAGTCCAGGTGCCGCCATAAGTATAATATACCACCCAATGAAAAACATCTTTCATATCCGGGTGATCCCATTTTAAGATCACCTGGCTGCCATTGGTGGTAACTGTTACGGTCGGATCTGCCGGCGCTTTATCATCCAGCCAGGGACTGGCAGGCACCAATGCCGGTAACCGATAAGGACCGTCTTTTATCCCCTTTGTCATATTCGGATTCTTTGTCAATGAAGAGATACTCCAATGAACGATACCCTTGCTTTCGGGCAACATACCGCGGCTGATCATGATCTGTGATAAGATCTCGTTCACATTCTTTGCACTGGTATCACCTCCAACACTGATCCCCGGCCAGAGATGTCGCTTCATTGTATTCTCACCGGCCCACCAACCCAGCAATACGGGAAAACTTTGTGCGATGCGATTGATCGGCCAGTATAATTGCGGGGTGAAATAATCGATCCATCCTTTATTCAACCAGAGTTTTGCATCGGCATATAATTGATCGTATTGATCAAATCCCCCGATCGATTCAGGATGACCGGGCCGCCAGATACCAAAAGGACTAAGCCCGAATTTCACCCAAGGTTTTGTTGTCTTGATATCTTTATATAATCGCTCGATCAGGGTATTCACCGCATCCCGCCGCCAATCTCCTCTTGATAATTTACCACCGCTTTGCTGGTAGGCCCTCCAGCTTGCTGAGTCTGGAAAATCGACCCCACCATTATAGGAAGGATAGGGATAAAAATAATCATCGAAATGAACACCGTCGATATCGTATCGCCTGACTATATCCATCACCACGTTAGTAGTTAGATCCTGTGTTGCTTTCTGGGCAGGGTCCATCCACCAGTAACCTTCTTTCAGGTAGAGGACCTGTTCGGGGTGTTTTTTTACAACCGACTGTTCACTGATCTCTTTTCCATCCTTATGATGCGCCCGGTAAGGATTCAGCCATACATGTAATTCGATCCCGCGGTCATGCGCTTCCTTTACCCAGTATTCCAGCGGATCGTAAAATGGTTCCGGTGCCTTGCCCTGCTGGCCGGTAAGATAATAGGACCAGGGTTCGAGATCGCTTTTATATAATGCATCGCATTGGGGACGCACCTGTAAGATGACCGCATTGAAATTATTTGCAGTCAGGAAGTCCAGTAGTTTTATCGCTTCTGCTTTTTGTTCTTCCACCGGTAATCCCGGTTTGCTGGGCCAGTTGATATTGGCTACCGTAGCTACCCATGCTGCACGGAATTCCCGCATCGGTTTATTAGGCCCGGTGGTTGTAGTGTTTGTAACAATTTGTTTTGTTGGATTACAGGCAGTGAAAAATAAACCAAGTCCTATGATAAAAAGGGGAAGCGTTTTTCGGAGCATGCTACTTTATTTAGAGGGACTAAAAATAAGATAAAGTAGAGGATATCATTGCCGGTTTATGCGGGTGGGACGAGGAAAGTCTGAACCATGATCTGTTTGATTCTTGTGATTCCCATGATTTGTATCGTTTAAAGCAAAATTTATTTCTGCTGTCCAATGTATTTATCTGTATTCAAATCACTGTAATCATTTAATCATAAGAATCACAGTTCAGACAGCTTGCATACCCGGAAACAAAAAACGTGTCGCTACCAGCGACACGTTTGATCATTTACTAAAACATTACCTATTAACGCAGGAACAACATTTCCCTGTATTTCGGCAAATACCATTCCCTGTCATCTACTAATATCTCGAGTTTGTCGACATTATAACGGATATCATCAAAGAACGCATCTTTTACCTGGCTCTGGTAAGCGATGGCTTTGGTGCGGGTATTATCCATATTGTTGCAGATCTTCCGTGCCTCGATCATTTTTTCCACCAGGTCGCTGGTATTATTGATATGCTCGGAGATCTTCTCCAGGATCTGTTTTTGATTATTGTAACCCGATTCTTTCACACCGGCTTCTTTCAATCCCTTGATATTATTTGCCAGCAGGTTCTGGTAGCGGATCGCGGCAGGCAGCACATGACTGGTCGCCAGTTCACCCATGATCCGGCTTTCGATCTGTACTTTCTTGATATATTTTTCGAGTTCGATCTCGTGTCTTGCTTCCAGTTCCTCGTGGGTATAGATATTATTGCTTTCGAATAGTTTCTTTGCTTTCTCTGTTACCATCGCATCCAGTGCCAGCGGTGTGGTCTTTACATTCGGCAAACCTCTTTTATGTGCTTCCTTGGCCCATGCTTCGCTGTAACCATCACCTTCAAACAATACTTTTTCGCTGGCCACGATATACTGGCGGATCGTGTGCATGATAGCGATCTCTTTTTTCTCACCTTTCTCGATCAATGCATCCACATCTTTCTTGAATTGTTTGAGTGTATCGGCCATGATCGTATTCAACACCGTCATTGGATTGGCACAGTTGGCAGAAGAGCCCACCGCACGGAACTCGAATTTATTCCCGGTGAACGCAAAAGGAGAAGTACGGTTACGATCGGTATTATCCATCAACAATTCGGGGATGCTTTTATGGATATCGATCTTCAGCATACTCTCATCGGTCTCATCCATTTTATCCGACACTCTTTCTTTCACATCACTCAGCACCTTGGTCAGGTATTGACCGATGAATACGGAAATGATCGCTGGGGGCGCTTCATTGGCGCCGAGGCGATGGTCATTCGGGGCTGACGCAATGGCTGCTCTCAGTATATCCGCGTTATCATGCACCGCCTTGATGGTGTTCACAAAAAAGGTCAGGAACATCAGGTTGGTCTTTGGCGTCTTGCCGGGAGCCAGCAGGTTCACACCCGTATCGGTAGCCATGCTCCAGTTATTGTGCTTACCACTTCCGTTGATGCCGGCAAATGGTTTTTCATGTAATAATACACGCAGGTTGTGACGACGGGCCACTCTCTCCATCACATCCATTAATAAAGAATTATGATCCACGGCCACACTCACTTCTTCAAAGATGGGAGCACACTCATACTGGCCGGGTGCCACTTCATTATGTCTTGTACGGAGAGGGATGCCGAGCTTGTATGATTCGGTCTCAAAATCCCTCATGTATGCATATACTCTTTCGGGGATCGATCCGAAATACTGGTCTTCCAGTTGCTGGTTCTTTGCGGAACTATGACCATACACTGTTCTTCCTGTCATTACCAGGTCGGGTCTTGCATTGAACATCGCTTCATCCACCACGAAATATTCCTGTTCCCATCCGAGGGTAGGCGTTACTCTTGTAACATTCTTGTCGAAATAATTACAAACATCTACAGCAGCTTTGTTTAAAGCATCGAGTGCTTTTAATAATGGCGCTTTATAATCCAGCGATTCGCCGGTATAAGAAACAAAGATGGTAGGGATGCACAATGTCTTGCCCTGCCCGATCTCCATGATAAAAGCAGGAGAGGAGGGATCCCATGCGGTATAACCTCTTGCTTCAAATGTTGCTCTTAAACCACCACTGGGGAATGAAGAAGCATCGGGCTCTTGTTGTACCAGCGCATCGCCTTCGAATTGTTCAATAGGCGTGCCATCACCTTTTAATGTAAAAAAGGAATCATGTTTTTCTGCAGTAGTACCCGTCAACGGCTGGAACCAGTGCGTGAAATGGGTAACACCTTTGCTTTCTGCCCATGCCCGGATACCGTTGGCAATCTGGTTGGCCATCGACCTGTCGATCTTTTGATTGTTCTTTACAGAAGCCTGCAGGCTTTTAAAAGCTTCATCGCTCAGGAATTCACGGGCGGTTTTCAGGGTAAATACATTACTCCCGAATATTCCCGTGATCTTGGTGGATCCTTCCACTTCAACTTCCTTGTTGGTAACAAGACTTTCAATTGCATTAAAACGAAGTGACATGTTTTTAATTTTTAGCAAAACAAGTCTTTCGGGCCAGAATTTCCAATTATTTCTTGAACAAAACTTGATTTTTTGGAGTAAATGGGGACAAAATGGGTATTGTGAGAGAGGGGATCGTCTTTTTTATATAAATCTAGGCCGAATTCGTAACATTATTTTTTTTTCTAATATTATTGAAGATAAGGCCTCCGAGCCTGCTCCAGTCAATCTGTGCCACCATCGGAATGACCAGCAAAGGCATGATAACACTGCGATAGCGTACGATCGCTCCCAGGTTATTTACACTGAAGCCAATGGCCAGCAACAACGTGATTGAAAAGAAGACACAGAAATACATAAGATTCCTCGAGCCATTGCCATTCCCGTTCCTCCGGAAGAACAGAAAAAGAACAAACACTAATAAAAGGATATCGATCTCGACGGCAGCAGCAAGGGAAAGAATATGCCGCACATCACTTGGATAGGGACGGATCGTGGAAAGATTGATGGCCTGTGGTGTATTCTTTATAAAACTCACAACGGTTGGTTCAAGATCTTTCATGGGGATCGTCGAACCACCTGGCGCTATTTGTTTGAATTCCTGCTGCTTGTTGACCACTGCCTGCGGAAAATCCAATCTCGGACTGATATATCGTGCTGTAAAAAACAATACACAGAAAAAAAGATAGAGCGAACTGAATATAGCCAGTCCATATTTAGGCCAGCGGAAAGCGATCAGCCAGGCGATAATGGCTGGCACGAGTATCACGATCAGGAAATTGCGAAGTGCCAGTATCAGCAATAAGCCCGCGACCAGGCATATGATCCGCTTAAAGCCCAGCTTCCGTTCCTTTGTGCCAAAATAAATACAGTAGATGATCAGGCTGATCCCGGTAAAGATGAGCCCCTCTTTATGTATACCACTTGTCCAGTACAGGAAGGAAGGTACCAGGAAAGTTGCCGCCAGTATGGCCAGTTTTCTTCCCGGGAAGACATCGATCATCACCCGGTATATCGCAATAGCCCCGAATAAAGTGATGAACGCATAAAAGATCACATTGACATAATAATGTCCCAGGCTGAATATGTTGAAGACGGAAAGTATTTTGATGAACAGGTTTCCTTTCAGGTCATTCCAATACGAATCGGTTGTGCCCAAAAAATTAGAAACACCACCGACATAGGGATCCCGGAAAAGATTAGTGAAATATTCATGGGGATCGTTGTAAAGAAGATGGTATTCCTGTATGCTGTTCAGGTGGTAGTTCCAGGTATCCTGCATCTGTGCCAGGCCGCCATAGTAAAGACCGATCCAACCGTAAAATATCCCCGCCATCACCTTTAACAGGAAGATAATGATCAGCTGTGGCTGGCTTAAACCGGTCCGGGTGAAGAATTTTACTTTGGTGACCAGCCAGGCAAACAAAACAAGAAAAACAACAAAAAGCAGGTACTCCAAGATCGCCGTGTTTTATCCCGCAAAATAGACATTACTAATGGATTGGGGAATTTTGGTCCAGATAATTATTGGATCCAATTTCAAAATATCCAGCACGCAAGCCGTAAATTTGCGACCTAATTCACTCCTCCATGGAAGTAACCGTAAAAACCGCACAGCAACTTCGTTTGACAGAAGAAGAATTCGAATTAATAAAACAAAAACTGGGACGTACACCCAACTTCAATGAGCTCTGCGCTTTTTCGGGTATGTGGAGTGAGCATTGCAGCTATAAGAACTCGATCAAATGGCTGAAGACATTGCCGCGGGAAGGGGGAAGAATGCTGGTAAAAGCCGGCGAAGAGAATGCAGGGTTGATGGATATCGGCGATGGGCTCGGTGTTGTATTTAAGATCGAATCACATAACCATCCTTCCGCGATCGAACCCTTCCAGGGTGCGGCAACAGGAGTCGGCGGAATTCACCGCGATATATTTACGATGGGGGCAAGACCGATTGCTTCACTGAACTCTTTACGTTTCGGTAATCTCGAAGAAGATAAAACACAACACCTGCTCGCCGGTGTCGTACATGGTATCGGTCATTATGGAAATTGTTTTGGTGTGCCGACGGTTGGGGGCGAGATTTATTTTGATCAATGTTATCATACCAACCCGTTGGTAAATGCGATGAGTGTGGGTATCGTAAAAGCAGGTGAGACGGTTTCTGCAACAGCATTGGGAAAAGGAAATCCCGTAATGTTTGTCGGAAGTGCAACGGGTAAGGACGGCATCGGTGGTGCTTCTTTTGCATCGGCCGATATCACAGCAGAAAGTGCACAGGATCTTCCGGCCGTACAGGTAGGTGATCCCTTCCAGGAGAAAAAATTACTGGAAGCCTGTCTCGAAGTCATTCAAACAGGTGCCGTAGTAGGTATGCAGGATATGGGTGCAGCCGGCATCATTTGTTCAACGGCTGAGATGAGCGCCAAGGGTGAAGTGGGAATGCGTATCGACCTGGATAAGGTACCTACCCGTCAATCGAACATGAAAACATGGGAACTCTTGCTCAGCGAAAGCCAGGAGCGGATGTTGCTCGTTGCTGCTAAAGGAAGAGAAGAAGAAGTAACAAAAGTATTTACCAAGTGGGACCTGCCCTGTTCCGTTATCGGTGAAGTGACAGACGATGGCATATTGAATTTTTATATGCATGGCGAGTTGGAGGCTTCTTTACCTGCTCATGAATTAGTACTGGGTGGGGGAGCTCCGCAATATGAAAGGGAGTACAGGGAGCCAGCTTACATGAAACAGATCAATGCATTCGATCCTGCCAGCGTTCCCGTGCCTGCCGACCTGAAAGCCGTAGCAGAAAAGATCATCCAATTACCATCTGTTGCATCGAAGAAATGGATCTACGATCAATATGACAGCATGGTAGGCACCAACAATACTTCTACAAATGCGCCAACCGATGCGCCGTTGGTAATTGTAAAAGGAACGACAAAAGCCCTGGCCGTTACCACGGATTGCAATAGCCGTTATGTTTATGCGGATCCATATAAGGGAGCAATGATCGCTGTATCGGAAGCAGCAAGAAATATTGTTTGCAGTGGTGCCAAACCATTGGGAGTGACCAACTGCCTCAATTTTGGTAATCCGTACGATCCGGAAGTCTATTACCAGTTCGTACAGGTTATAAAAGGAATGGGAGAAGCCTGCCGGAAATTTGATACGCCTGTTACGGGAGGTAACGTCAGTTTTTATAACCAGAACCCCGATGGTCCTGTTTATCCAACGCCCACGATCGGTATGGTGGGATTACTCGAAGATATCAATGATAAGATGACGCTGGATTTCAAGGAAGAGGGAGCGATCATCTACCAGCTGGGCAGCAGCAGGGATGATATCGGCTCATCACAATACCTTTCAAAGATCAGCGGTGTCGACTATTCTCCCGCTCCTCATTTTGAACTGGAGGAAGAATACAAGTTGCAACAGTCATTGGAGAAGCTGATCGCTCAACAACTGGTCAGTTCAGCACACGATATCAGCGAAGGCGGATTGTTTGTTGCCTTATGTGAAGCCGGCTTTAACCGGGAGCTTGGATTTTCTTTACTGACAAAAGGCGGTATAAGAAAAGATGGATTTCTTTTTGGCGAAGCGCAGAGCAGGGTAGTGGTGACCGTGGCATTGGAAAATATTGAGCAGTTTGAAAAAAGCCTGGAGGGTTTCCCGGCAGAGAAGATCGGTGTGGTCACGAGCGGTGAGATCGTAGTGGATGGTGATTTCTGGGGAACGATCGACTGGTGGAAAGAAAAATATGATGGAGCCATTGAAACATATTTATCAAAAGAAGAGGCAGGCGCTGCATTAAGTTCTATTTAAATGAGCAAGAAAATACTTCTGACCGGGGCTGCCGGTTTTATCGGCAGCTACCTGTTGGGTTATCTCAATAAAAAAGGATACACCGATATCATCATCGTGGATGATTTCAGCGAGGAGGATAAATGGTTCAATTTCGACGACAAACAGTTTTCCAATAAGATAGAAAGAGAAAAGTTGTTCGACTGGTTGGAACAGGAAAATCCGCAAATCGATTTTGTATTTCACCTGGGCGCAAGAACAGATACTACGGAGTTTGATTATTCCATTCACGAAGAACTGAATGTGGAATATTCAAAAAAGATCTGGAATTATTGTACTGCAAAGAGTATTCCGCTGGTCTATGCATCTTCTGCAGCTACTTATGGCGGCGGCGAATTGGGTTATAAAGATGAGCATACCCTCGTAGATAAATTGCAACCGTTGAATCCTTACGGCATTTCTAAAAATGAATTTGATAAATGGGCCTTGCAACAAACGCCTGCGCCTCCTTTTTGGGCAGGATTGAAATTTTTCAACGTGTATGGTCCCAATGAATACCACAAGGCAAGGATGGCCAGCATGATCTTTCATGGGTTCAACCAAATTCAGAAAACGGGAAAAGTAAAATTGTTCCGATCGCATAAGCAGGGATTTGAAGACGGTCATCAACTCCGTGATTTTATTTATGTGGAAGATGTAGCTAAAGTTTGTTACTGGTTACTTGAAACGATGTTGAATGGTCAATGGTCATTACCAGGCAACGGTTTGTATAACCTTGGCACCGGTAAGGCAAGGGCCTTCGCAGATCTTGCCACCGCTACATTTGCAGCAATAGGTAAGGAGCCGGTGATTGAGTATATCGATATGCCCGAAGATATCCGCGATAAATACCAGTACTTCACCGAAGCGGATATGACCAAATTACGGGAAGCCGGTTATGACAAACCGTTCTACACACTGGAGGAAGGCGTCAGCGATTACGTACGTCATTATCTTGCCAAAAAAGCCTATTATTAAAACAAAAAGGAGCAGTATTTAAACCGCCCCCTTACTGATTCGGAACACAAGAAGTTGTTGCCCGGTACTGCTACAGATACGGAGAATGATCCTTCCTGGATTTCTCCTGGCTGATAGCACACCATTCTATCCCTTCTTATCTTTACCAAAACAACCCATATGCGGAAAAAGATAGCCATCATTGGCGGCGGTAATCTTGGAACAGCGATTGCCGAAGGATTAGTGAAAAGTAAATTCAGCAAACCACAGGATATTATTATTACTAAAAGAAATATTGCCACTCTTCGGTCATTAAAGGAAAAAGGAGTGGAAGTGACCGATGATAATAATGCTGCTATAAAAAAAGCGGATACGATCATCCTCGCAGTAAAACCCTTCCAGGCAGCGGAGGTATTGAATGGAATTAAAAAAGAACTGGCAAACAGTAAATTGCTGATCTCGGTAGTAACCGGGGTCACGATGACAGAGATGGATGAAGTGTTGAAGAAAACGCTTGCTGTTTTCCGGGCTATGCCCAATACGGCTATTGCCATACAAGAGAGTATGACCTGTATCTGCAGTCGCCGTGCTGATGCAGCCGATACAAACTATGTGAACAGCCTGTTCACTACACTCGGTAAAGTGGTAACGATCGATGAGAAGCTAATGGAAGCCGCTACGATCCTGGGCGCATGCGGAACAGCTTATGCCATGCGCTATATCCGGGCGAGCATACAGGGTGGAATTGAAATTGGTTTTGATGCGGCGACCGCTTCACTCATTGCTGCACAAACGGCTAAAGGGGCTGCTGAATTATTATTACAGAAAGGAACGCATCCCGAACAGGAGATCGATAAAGTGACCACGCCCAAAGGTTGTACCATCGCCGGGTTGAATGAAATGGAACACCAGGGATTCAGTTCTTCGCTGATCAAAGGGATCGTGGCGAGTTATAAAAAGATCGCAAAGGATTAAGAGAATAAGAAATAAATAATAATAAATAAGGAATAAGGAAGTCATGCGACAATGATTCAATGAGTCATTGAAACAAGACTTCAACATTTTTTATTTTTTGTTCTTCTGTTAATTATTCTTGTACACCACCCCATCCTTCATCACAAATACCACTTTCCCAAAAACCTTTGTATCTTTTAAGGGATCGCCATCTACCGCAACAATATCCGCGAGTTTGCCCACTTCAATACTTCCGAGCTTGTCTTTTTCTCCCAATAGATCTGCTGCATTCATTGTTGCGGACTTGATACATTCCATCACCGGCATTCCGGCTTCATGCATATACACAAATTCCAGCCAGTTCTTTCCATGCTGGTACACACCGGCATCCGTTCCGAAAGCGATCTTTACACCAGCTGCATAAGCTTTGGCAAATGTGGCTTTGATCTTCGGACCGATCTCCAATGCTTTGGGTGTAACCAGATCGGGATAATAGCCAGGTTTCTTTGCTGAATCGGCGACAGCAGCACCCGCAGTCAGTGTTGGCACATACCAGGTGCCATATTGTTTGAACAAGGCAATGGCTTCATCGTCCATATAGGTACCGTGTTCGATCGAATTGACACCTGCCCTTATCGCTCTTTTCATTCCTTCCGCGCCATGTGCATGTACGGCAACTTTAAATCCATAATCTTTTGCAGTGGAAACGATAGCTGCTATCTCTTCTTCGGTGAACTGTGGGTTACTCGCACTTTTCGCCACGCTCAATACACCGCCTGTTGCCGTTATTTTAATAAGATCGCTTCCGTCTTTGTAACGCTGGCGGACAGCCTGCCTGCATTCATCGGGTCCGTTGGCTACTCCCAGTTCGGGACCCGGGTCACCCATCAGGTCCTTGCGGTAACCATTGGTTGGATCAGCATGACCACCTGTTGTAGCGATCGAGATACCAGCGGTAAAAACTCTCGGGCCTTTTACAAGACCTTTATTGATCGCATTGCGCAAAGAAATATTTACACCCGTGCCACCAAGATCCCTTACGGTAGTAAAACCGGTCATCAATGTTGTTTCTGCAAAACGGACTGACATGAATGCATAATCCGCAGGGTTCAGGGTGAACTTCTGCAGGTATTGATTGGCATTGGTCTCATGTTCCAGGTGTACATGCATATCGATCCAGCCCGGTGTCACTGTTTTTGTTTTCAGATCGATGATCCGGGGCGGAAGCGCAGAATCATGATTCCCTGCTTTGGAAAAACCATTTTCCACGGCGATGATCCTGTTCTTTTCGATCACGATCGTCATATTCTTTTTGGGCTCATTGGAGACACCATCGATCAGGCTGCCACACCAGATATAGGTTCTCTGGGCCTGCAGGCCAGACAAAAAGAAAAGGCTGATAACAGTAACCAGTATTTTTTGCATGTTGGGTGTTGAAATACTAAAATACTGTAATCAGGGTTAATTCGTAATTTAAAGTATGAAATCGCTTCTCCCTCTTTTTGTCATCACAGTTTGCATAGCCTTTACCGGTTGCAGTGAACGGGTAAAACCATTCACCGAAAGAAGGATCATCGTTGGCAGCAAGCAAACCGTTAAAATAAGTGAGCTGGGGCTGACCATCACCAATAATGGATGCGGGAGAAAATGGGTAAGTGACGGCGAAAATCCTTTATATGAAAAAGCCTATTGCGATATCGTATTAGAAAGGGAAGGCAAAACCATCACTGCCGGTAAGGACTCCGATCCTGTTTATTTCGGGGACCTGGAGATCGATATTGAAAGAATGAACCCCTGGGGCAGGGAAGAGGACAGCGTCCCCGCAGGCGGCTGCCGGCTCTGGGTAAAACGCGTCGGGGGACGCTAGTAAAACTACCCCTGTAATCCAGCCAATTAGTACAAATTATCTTTTCCACTCATTTCCTGCCCGCTGTGGATATGAAATTTTAATGACCCAAAAATTTCGTTTAGCTTTGCATGACCTCCCGGAGTTTCTTCCATTACATACTGAATTCATCGAAGTATCCGCTGGTCATATTGGTTGGGACTTTTCATCAGATCATTTTATTTACGGCAATTGAAAAACAAATAACCATTTTGTATGGCTAAGTATATTTTTGTTACCGGTGGTGTTACTTCTTCGTTGGGTAAAGGCATTGTTGCAGCCTCGCTTGCTAAATTATTACAGGCAAGAGGGCTGCGGGTGACGATCCAGAAATTGGATCCCTATATCAATATCGATCCCGGTACGATGAACCCGTATGAACATGGTGAATGTTATGTAACCGAAGACGGCGCTGAAACAGATCTTGACCTTGGCCACTATGAACGCTTCCTCAACATTTTTACTTCACAGGCTAACAATGTAACAACAGGTCGCATTTACCAGACTGTTATCAATAAAGAAAGAGAAGGTGCTTACCTCGGGAAGACCGTGCAGGTGGTTCCCCATATTACGGATGAGATCAAAAGAAGGATGCTGCAACTGGGCCAGAGCGGCGATTATGATATTGTAATTACAGAGATCGGCGGTACGGTTGGTGATATTGAGAGCTTACCCTTTGTGGAAGCTGTGCGTCAATTGCAGTGGGAATTGCCGGAAGAAGATACGGTAGTGGTTCACCTGACCCTGATCCCTTACCTGAAAGCAGCCAAGGAATTAAAGACAAAACCCACCCAGCACAGCGTTAAAATGCTGAGCCAGGAAGGGGTGCACCCGGATATCATCGTTTGCCGTACGGAGAAACAACTTACCCCCGAATTACGTCGCAAGATCGCCCTGTTCTGCAATGTAAAAATGGAAGCGGTGATCGAAGCAGCCGATGCGCCTACTATTTATGAAGTGCCACTGCTGATGATGCGGGAGAAGCTCGATGTCATCTGTATGAAAAAATTACAGATCAACAATAATAATGAACCCGAGCTGGGAAAATGGAAAGAATTCCTCGATAAATTAAAATACCCGAAAAGCAAGGTAGCGATCGGACTGATCGGTAAGTACATCGAATTACAGGATGCGTATAAATCTATCCTGGAATCCTTCATACACGCAGGTGCGATGAATGAGTGCCAGGTACAGATCATCAATGTCCATAGCGAATTCATTACCGATGATAATGTAGCAGAGAAACTGGCCGGTCTCGATGGGCTTTTGGTGGCCCCTGGTTTTGGTCATCGTGGCGTGGAAGGAAAGATCGTAGCAGTAAAATATGCAAGAGAGAATGGATTGCCCTTCTTCGGGATCTGTCTTGGTATGCAAATGGCCGTGATCGAGTTTGCGAGGAATGTATTGGGATTAAAAGATGCGCATTCTACCGAAATGAATCCCGAGACAAGCGAACCGGTGATCGACCTGATGGAAGAACAGAAAAAAGTAACAGCCAAAGGCGGTACGATGCGACTCGGTTCCTATCCCTGCGATATCAAAGAGAATTCACTGGCAGCAACGATCTATGGCAAAGCATCGATACAGGAAAGACACCGTCATCGCTGGGAATTCAATAATAAATACCTCGGGCAGTTTGAAACGGCCGGTATGATCGCCAGTGGTAAGAACCCGGGTACCGACCTGGTAGAGATCGTCGAATTACCGAATCATCCCTTTTTTATCGGGGTACAGTATCACCCTGAATTAAAAAGCACGGTCGAGAACCCGCAGCCTGTTTTCGTTCATTTCGTGAAAGCGGCCAAAGCCTATTCGGAAAAGAAAACGGAGGTGAAGAACCCGTTGTTGCAGAGCGAAATGATATAAAGGTTTGGAGTTTGGGGTTTAGGGTTTGGAGTTGGGTCTCTGATACTACACTAACTATATAAGGCTTGGTTCTGCGTGTCTGTTGCGATCTAAAGACCCGCATTGGAAATCTCTCATTTTGTTATTCGTTGTAATAAACCGCTGCAAAACGGTCTAATGGGCATTTTACCGCTGTTTGCCGCGGTTTACAGTAGGAAAATGCCGGATTAGCAGGCTTCCGCAAAACCCCAAACCCCAAACTCCAAACCATAGACTTAATCCGCTATCTTTGCCCACTCCAAAAAAATGAAAGAATGAAGTTTGATCGTAATACCGTCATCGGTTTCGTAGTACTGGCGGGATTGTTTTTCGGCTATTTTTATTTTACCAATAAACAACAGTCTGAATACCGTAAAAAGAAAGCGGCGGAAGCGCTGGTGATAAAGGCTAAGGAAGATTCTTTGCGGGCTATTTCGGCAAAAGCAGATTCAACTAATCTTCAGAAGATAGATTCTGCAGCTAAAAAAGAGGCTCCCGGCATTTTTAAAGACACTATCCCGGGAAACGATACATCTGTAGTGCTTGAAAATGAACTGGTAAAAGTAACCTTTGCATCCAAAGGTGGTCAGCCTAAAAAAGTAGAGTTAAAAAAATACAGGGGCCAGGACAGCAACCTGGTTAAGCTTGCGGCGACAGATTTTGATAAGCTCAGTTATTCCGTCAATACAGGTTCAGGACCGAATGCGGGATCTGCAGAAACCGCCGACCTGGTTTTTTCTGAAATTAAAATTGATTCTTCTAAAGAGGGTAACAAGACCATTTCTTTTACCCGTCGTGCATACGATAGCAGCGGGGCTTATATTACGCACGAGTTTACACTAAAGCCCAATGATTACCTGATCGATTTTAATATTAAAATGGGCCGGGCTGATAAATTACTCGTAGGAGGCAAAATGAGATTGTCATGGCAATATGCAGCAGCGCAGCAGGAGTCGGATATATCTTATGAGAAGCAGAATTCACAAGTGGGTTATGTAAAGGATGGCAGCTTCGATTATCATACGATCGGCCGTAAAAGTAGCAAACACTTTGACGAATCGGTGAGCTGGATCGGTGTAAGACAGCGGTTCTTCTTTTCGGCATTGGTTGCAAAAAATAATTTTACCTCCGGTGATATGACATGGGTCATCCCTGTGGACAGTGCAAAGACCGTTGTACAATCCACGGCAATTATGGAAGTACCTGTTCCGGCAGGTACACCATCTATCGTCTCGTTTAATATTTATTACGGTCCTTCGGATTATCATACCCTGAAGAAATACGATAAGAAATTCGAGAAGCTGATCAACCTGGGCCAGGGCATCTATTCGTTTGTACGCCCCATCAATAAGTACATCATCATGCCGATCTTCGATTTCCTCAAAAGCATTGCAGGAAGTATGGGATTGGCGATCGCCCTGCTGACGATCTTTATCAAACTGATCACGTCACCCTTGCTCTATAAAAGTTATCTCAGCGGTGCGAAAATGAAAGTGCTGAAACCGGAGATCGCCAAACTGAAAGCAAAACATGGTGATGACCGCCAGGCGATGAGCATGGACCAGATGAAAATGTTCCGCGAAGCGGGGGTAAATCCATTGGGTGGTTGTTTACCTGCTTTGTTACAGATACCGGTGTTCTTTGCGTTATTCAGTTTGTTCAACTCGGATATCGGTTTGAGGGGTGCAGATTTCCTTTGGTCAAGTGACCTGGCTGCTTATGATGCACCGATCAGATTTGGCGTACATATACCGTTATTGGGCGACCACCTGAGCCTGTTCAATATCACTGCTGTATTGACCAGCTTCCTGATCTCGATATACAGTATGAGCATGAACCCCGACCAGAGCAACCCGGTAATGAAATACCTGCCCTATATCTTCCCGGTATTCCTCTTGTTCTTCTTTAACAGGCTGCCTTCGGCGCTGACCTGGTATTATACGGTGTCCAATATCGTTACACTGGCGCTCCAGTTCGTGATCCAGAACTATATCATCGATCACGATAAGATACTGGCAAAAATGGAAGAGAACCGTAAGAAGCCAAAGACCAAGTCCAAATGGCAGGAAAGGATGGAACAAATGCAGGAACAGCAGAAAAAGATGAAAGAACTCCAGCAAAAGAATAGACGCTGATCGTCCTGACGATAGTTAAAATACTCTTAAGAAGAACCGGGTTCCGCCTTAAACGACCCGGTTCTTTCATTTACGCAACTTATTGGCTAAATTGGCACGTCTTTTACATAGTAATAGCATAATAAAATGAAACAGATCACCACCATATTGACAGTGTTCCTTTCGGTAGCAGTTTCTGCAGCGATGGCCCAATCGGTCACTCCCAAAAAACTGACGGAGGCAACGATCTCTTATGATATCGTGATCAATACCAATAATACCAAGCCACAGGTGGCCGACCTGCTGGATGGAGCTACCAGCGTGATCTACCTGAAGGGTAATTCCAGCCGTTCGGAGATGATCAGCTCATTGGGTTCCCAGGCAACGATCGTGGATGGAAAATCAGGGAATGTAGCGATACTGAAAGAATACGGCGACCAGCGTTATATGATCAGGCTGACACCGGAAAACTGGAAGCAATCCAACCAGAAATACGAGGGGGTTAGTTTTACCTATGTGGATGACTATAAGACCATCAACGGGTACAACTGCCAGAAAGCGATCGGTAAATTAGTGGATGGTACTACGTTTACGGTCTATTTTACCAGGGACCTGGTACCGGTGAACAAGGATTTTCAATATGCGAATAAGAACCTGCCGGGCCTGGCGATGCAATACGAGGCGGCGATGGGTAATAATATGATAGTCACCTATACGGTTTCCAAGATCAATTTCAACCCGGTGCCACAGGCAAAACTGGACATGCCTAAATCAGGTTACAGGGTAATGACCTATGAAGAGAGTAAGGGAGCCGGGTTGGGGAATTAATTCCGGCGGAGTTGCTGGTTGCCGAGCTCGATCTTTACATTGCTTAATGCCACTTTCTTTTTAAGTGGAACAATATAAGTAGTGTTACCTTTTTGATAGGTAACAGTAGTGTTGAGACTGATATATTTTCTTGTAACCGGGGTGTTGATCACCTGGTTGCCACGATAAGTATAGCCTGATTTCAGTGAAAATGAACCTGGCTTGTTTGTCCTGGAAGAAAGTAAAGAAGCGGTCGAGCGACCTGATTTTTTATTGCCTTCGCCCAATGTTGCAAATGAAGCAACAGCCGACACAGCTATTAGCAGCATGACTGCCAGCTTTCTGCCGAGTATTCTCCAGACTGTTATCAACTTGGGGTGGTTCATCGTGTACAAAAATAAAGACTAAAAGCGATATAAAACAAACCGTTTATCCAGAACTTTAATAGTTCATTAACGACAAAGACGGCAAATTGTTACATAGGGTTGGGTGAAAATTCATCTATTTTGCACATATGGGGAAAAATACAGACCCTATTTGCCGGTCTTTTTAACTTAACTTGTTGGAAATAACCAATTTCAGGGGGCAAAGGGATTTTGCTGTCTGATCCGGCTCTTTAATAGTTTTGCTCACCAAACTCCGATAGATGAAAGAAAACAACCCCTACCGGGAAGATCGGGAACAGCTAAGAGAACTGCTTAAAAAGTACGAGAATTTCAAAAACGGCCGCGGCCACTCCTTTATAGAAGAAGATGCATTTGAAAAAATAATCGAATACTACCAGGAAAAAGAAGACCTCGCCAAAGCGATGGAAGCCGCCGAGATCGGAAGCGAACAGTTCCCGTATTCTTCCGCCCTCCTCATTAAAAAAGCCGATATACTGCTGGCCAACCGACGTTACCAGGCTGCCCTTGATATCCTGGAACAGGCTTCCCTGCTCGATGGCGCAGATATCAACCTGTATATCCTGAAGACAGATGCTTACCTGGCCCTGGATCAGCAGGAAAAAGCCGTAGTGCTCCTCGAAGAAGCCCTGGCTTTGTTTGAAGGAGAAGAGAAGATCGAGTTATTGTTTGAACTGGCGGATGTCTATGATGACTACGAGGATTTCGATAAAGTATTCGATTGCCTGAAAATGGTGCTCGAAGACGAACCCAATAACGAGGAAGCATTGTATAAGATATGTTTCTGGACGGATTTCACCGGCAGGAACGAAGAAAGCATCCGCCTGCACCAGCGCATTATCGATGAGTATCCTTACAATGAACTCGCCTGGTTCAACCTTGCTGCTGCCTACCAGGGATTGAAATTGTATGAAAAGTCCATCGATGCCTACCAGTATGCGATCACGATCGATGAGAAATTCGATTATGCTTACCGGAATATGGGCGATGCCTATATCCGGTTACGGAAATACAAGGAAGCGATCGAAGTACTGGAAAAAGTAAATGAACTGGCCAAGCCCGAGGATGTGATCTTTGAAGCGATCGGTCATTGTTATGACCGGTTGAAGAATTTTGCACAGGCAAGATTCTATTACCGTAAAGCCTCGCACCTGCGGCAGGACGATAGCAAACTCTTCTATAAGATCGCTTGTACGTATTTTAATGAAGGACAGTGGGAGAGTTGCATCAAACAACTGGATACGGCGATGAAGATCCATCGTCTTCAATCCGAATACAACCTGTTGATGGGCGAGTGTAAAGTGCAATTGGGCTTGTTCAAAGAAGCCGTTCAGTATTTCTCAAACGTGGTGCGTATCCGGCCCCGCAATGCCGGTGGCTGGGAATCGCTGATCCGTTGCCTGTATAAAGCGGGCTGGATGGAGGAAGCATTGGAACAAACCGAAGCGGCGCTGAAGGTCACTAATGGAAAAGCATTATTCGTTTTTTATAAAGCAGCTGTCCTGTTTTCGCTTGGCAAGACAAAGGAAGCGATCCTGCAATTGGAACAGGCCCTGAACACTTCACCCAAGCTATTGAAAAAATTCGTAGAACTGAATCCTGCCATTCTCCGCAATCAGTCTGTGGTGGATTTGCTGGCACGGTTCAAACGTAATAAGTCTATTTGATCGATAGACTTATTGTTCGCTGCTCGTCCTCGGTGATTTGTCCTTATTTTTGCCTGCCTGCCGGTAGGCAGGCAGGCCCGTCAACGCCCCGGGTGGGGACGGTGTTATTCAAACCAAATAAAGAACTATGAATTTTAATTTATCGCAGATCCCGGACAGGAAATTGAAACCCCGCCAGTCAGGATTGACCATGGTCATGGACAAAGGCTTAAGCGTGGAAGAGGCAAAGAATTTCATGAGCGCTTCGCACCCGCATGTTGATATCGTGAAACTGGGATTCGGAACTTCTTTTGTTACGCCTAACCTGAGAGAAAAGCTCGATGTATACCGCTCCTATGATATACCGGTCTATTTTGGCGGCACCCTGTTTGAAGCCTTCCTGATCCGTAACCAGTTCGATGATTATATCAGCGTTTGCAAGGATTATGGTATCAGTTATATGGAAGTAAGTGATGGATCTGTTACGATCCCCCACGCGGAGAAATGCGGGTATATCGAGAAACTGACCAAGCACGGAACCGTATTGAGTGAAGTAGGAAGCAAGGATGCTGCACATATTATCCCGCCTTATAAATGGATCGAATTGATGCGGGCAGAACTGGAAGCCGGCTCTACCTATGTTATTGCCGAAGCAAGAGAAGCCGGTAATGTCGGTATCTATCGCGGTAGTGGTGAAGTTAGAGAAGGTCTGGTCCAGGAAATACTCACACAGATCCCTGCCGAGAAGATCATCTGGGAAGCACCACAGAAAGCACAGCAATTATATTTTATCGAACTCGTGGGTTGTAATGCCAATCTCGGCAATATCGCCCCTTCGGAAGTCATACCGCTGGAAGCAATGCGTATCGGTCTTCGCGGTGACACGTTCGACCTGTATTTAGATAAAACACAAAAAGCCTGATGCGCCTCTACGGTCTGATTGGTTATCCACTGACACATTCTTTCTCCAAAAGATATTTTACAGAGAAGTTTGAAAAGGAAGGGTTAACCGATTGCCGCTTTGAGAATTTTTCCATTTCAACCATTGAGGAATTACCGGCTATACTGGAAAGCAACCCGGAACTGGCAGGATTGGCTGTTACCATTCCTTACAAACAGGCCGTATTAAAATTCCTGGACAAGGCTGAGCTACCTAAAGAACTTCAAGCCTGTAATTGTATCCGGGTCGAAGGAAAAAAATTAACGGGCTTCAATACGGATCACAGTGGGTTTGAAAAAAGTATCGCCCCTTTGCTAAAATCTCATCATAAACGGGCACTGATCCTGGGCAATGGAGGCGCTACGGCTGCTGTTGCTTTTGTATTGCGGAAGCTGGGGATCGGGTACGATATCGTTAGCCGGGAGCTTCACAACGGATCGACATTGACCTATGCGGATATCAATGAGCAGGTCATGAAAGAACATACGGTTATCATCAATACCACACCGCTCGGGATGTATCCCAATACCAATGACCGTCCTTCGATCCTTTATTCAAATATCACGAAGGATCATCTTTTGTATGACCTGGTCTATAATCCCGAGAAAACATTATTCCTGCAAAAAGGGGAGATGCGGGGTGCTGTGATCAAGAACGGGGAAGAGATGCTGGTGATACAGGCGGAAGAGAACTGGAAGATCTGGAACGGTGTCTGACTCCTCCAGGGAGCCTGACACGTTTTAAATTGTTATTAATTTTCCCCTCGCCTCCTCCGGCACCCCCACGATCTTCTTCCTTTCATAATCATAACAGATCATTCCTGTCGTCGCCAATGCGACTGTTTTAATAATTCCGCCCGCTTCTTTTTCCAATTTATACACCAATTCAAAACCGATCTTCGAGAAATCTGTAGCAGCCACCGAAGCGATCACGGTATCTCCGTAAAATAATTCGCTTTTGAATTCGATCGCGACATTCGCCATGATCATTCCAACCCCGGCAAAATTCATTTCAGTGTAACCGGCATGATTAAGATACTGCATCCTTGCTTCATGGATAATGGACAACACCGTGTCATTGCCTACATGCCCGCCATAGTTGATATCCGTAATGCGTACAGGTATCTTGCAGGAAAAGGAAAATGTTTCGGGTAGCCCGATCTTAGTTCTTGCCATGATTAAAAATAAGGAAACCGGGGGAACAGAAGAACAGATGAATATGAACCTGCCTGCCGGCAGGCAGGTATTGAACAGATGAACTATTGACCCATTGAAGCATTACTTCAACATTCTGCATTCAACTTCATCTGTTGGATATTTATTAATTCTCCTGCGTTGAATTCAGCATATGCAGCAGGTCGAGGAAATTGGCCGGTGAATGTGCCGCAGCAGGATTAGCGATCTTCTCTCTCCATTTTTTCAACTGGTCAACACAATCCTTATCCATTTCCTCACCGGAAACACAGCAGACAAGGTTGCGGAGTTTTTTGGAGATCCGGATGATATTGCCTTCCGGGGTCATCAGTACGATATAGCGGCTCGTGATATCAGTCTCAGCAGGCGGTGGAGCTGAAGCATTTTCATCTTCGAATTCGGGCAGGCCCCTTATTCCTACAGAGGAAGGAGGATAAACATCATCTTGCAAAAAGACAAAATCGGCGGCATTCTTAATCTTGCTCCGCTTTGCATTCACATCCAGTTTGGCGAATGTGTGCTTACTGGCTTCCAGTGCCGCATCGTTCCTGGCTTCTTCCATAGCGGCATTCATATCAGCGATGGCCAGTTCACCATCAGCAAGCGATACCAGTTCTTTGCCCGGATCGTTGCTATGTTCAGGAGAAATAGTTTTGTCAACAGCTATGCCCTCATCTTTTTTAGTGTTATTAAAAAGACGGGTACCACCCAATACAAGAAGCCCGATGATCGCCGCAGCGGCTGCATATTTTACCCAGGGAACAATTTTGCGTTGGACCGGTTCAGGTTCTATCGCTGTCTTTATCTTATCCCATGCTGTTGCGGGAGGAGCTACTTCAATACCGGCAAGTTTAGCTGCATAATCATTCACCAATGCAGGCTCATCTAATGCCGCAGCAATTTTTTGCCAGGCAAATGCCGGGGGAGCAGACTCCATATTGTAAAGCGCTGAAGGAAACTTTTGGGATAGCTCAGACTCATCCAGCTCCGCTTCGATCTTCGCCCATGTTCCCGGCGGAGGCGCTACTTCGTAGTCATATAATTTATGGTGGGATCCGCTACTCATTACTTCGTCCTTGTTCCTCGTTGTTTATCAATAAAAGTTCTAACCATATCCTGCAAGATCACTTTGGCTCTTGACAACTGTGACTTGCTCGTGCCCTCACTGATACCCAGCATATCGGCGATCTCTTTATGTGTGTAGCCTTCCACTACATACATGTTGAATACGGTACGATAACCGGGCGATAACTCCTGTACCAGTGCCAGGATATCTTTCTCTGCAAGATCATCCAGCACTGAAACATATTTTCCTTCAATGGTATTCTCTTCTTTTTCTGTCACCGGCATCAGGTATCTTTTGCGACGGAAATGTTCGATGGCCGTATTTACAAAAATGCGGCGCACCCATCCTTCAAAAGAACCCTCGCCCCGGAAACTATCCAGCTTCTTGAATACTTTGATAAATCCTTCCTGTAATATGTCTTCGGCTTCTTCTGAATTACCGGCATATCGCAGGCAGACGGCATACATTCTGGGTGACAGCCGGCGATACAGCTCTTCCTGCATCCGGCGGTTACCTTCCTTGCATCCAACTATTAAGTCGCTTTCGGTGATATTTTGGTTGCGTTCAGGGGTCAAAATCAGTGATTTGTTTATAAGTTATTCAAAAATACTACCAGCTTTTCCGTGGCTTTTTTCCGGTGACTGAAACGGTTCTTTTCCTCCATCCCCATTTCAGCAAAGGTTTTGGCCGATCCCTCCGGGATAAACACAGGATCGTAGCCAAAGCCCTGTTCACCACGTTTTTCGTCAATGATCGTCCCGTTACAGATCCCTTCGAACAATTTTTCCTCTCCATCTATTAACAAGGAAATAACGGTTCTGAACCGGGCCGAACGGTCCTCTTTGCCCGCCAAATTAATCAAAAGCTTGTCAATGTTGGCATCAAAGGAGCGGCTATCTCCTGCATAACGGGCACTTTTAACACCCGGCTCACCACCAAGCGATGCTGTTTCGAGACCGGTATCTTCACTAAAACAATTGAGACCGGTCATTTCATAGATCGTCCTGGATTTACCGGAAGCATTTTCTTCCAGTGTATCATAGGGCTCCGGAATATCGATATCGATACCTGCTTCTTTCAATGTTATTATGTCAAGACCGTTTCCAAGGACGGCCCTGATCTCATCAACCTTATGTTGGTTATTAGTAGCGAAAATAAGTTTCAAACAAGCTGATTTTTAAATTAAGTAACTCGTGCCCTTGCTTCCGGTCTCATGAGCTTGTCGAAGGACCGTCTTGCCGACTCTTACAGGTTAAACAATCTTTTCAATGAAACCCACAGCTTACTTTTCTCCACCCTGTCATTTTCAAGTGCCTTTAAGGAAGGTGAGTATAAAAAAGAATTGTTGGCAAATGCCTGTATCTGGTAATGCGGGAAATTCATGGGCAGCCCAAAAGAAGCAGGAGCTGTATCAAATAACAAAACGATCCTGCTTTTAAAAAAACCGGTCAGCTCTTTATAACTGGCTTCCTGTTCATTGATATTTACTATTGCGACATCGGCCAGGCTTAATTTGCAGGCGCCTAAAATGCCCGTCAGGAATTGTAATTCTCCATCGGGTAAATGGACTGCTTCGTTGCTATTGACAATAATGAGAATGTTCTTTTGATTATTACCCAGGGATCGCCAGGCAGGTTCATTCCCCGGTTCTGAAACTGGCGCAACGGGAACTTTGATCTTTTCCGTTACCGCGTCTTTTTCTACTGCGCCTGTAGTATTGCCAACAAGGGTTGTTTGATAGAGATCCGCAACAGCAAATGCCGGTAGTTCAATATTATTTAGTCCCATAAAACGTGAGTAATAAATGACGAATGGGTGTTAGTTTTTTTCGTTTCTTTGACCTTTCAAAAATAAACTATTATGACAGCAGCTATGGATATTTCGATCAGAAAAGCAGAAAGAAGTAAACTACAAGACCTGAGCCTCGAAAACCTGCCTTTTGGTAAATATTTTACTGACCATATGCTGGAAGCTGATTATGAGAACGGGGAATGGAAGAATATCGAGATCAAACCCTACCAGCCGCTGCTGCTGAGCCCATCCCTCGCTGCCCTGCATTATGGACAGGCCATTTTTGAAGGGATCAAAGCCTATAAGGACAGCGAAGACAATGCTTATATCTTCCGCCCGCAGGATAATTATAAGCGTTTCAACGCTTCTGCGGAAAGGATGCAGATGCCAACTGTTCCCGAAGACCTGTTCATGGAAGGAATGCGCCAGTTGATCGAACTGGACAAGAACTGGATCCCGAATAAAAAGGATCACTCGCTGTATATACGTCCTTTTATGTTCTCTTCGGATGAATTGCTGGGTGTTCGTCCTTCGGATACCTACAAGTTCATGATCATATTAAGTCCTACAGGACCTTATTACAGTACACCCATGCGGATCTATGTAGAAGAAAAATATGTACGGGCTGTCCCGGGTGGAGTAGGTTATGCAAAAGCAGCCGGTAATTATGGAGCCGCTATGTTCGCCACGGCGGAAGCAAAGAAAAAAGGATACGACCAGGTATTGTGGATGGATGCGGTGGAACATAAATATGTACAGGAATGCGGAACGATGAATGTGTTCTTTATCATCGGCAATACAGCTATCACACCGGATCTTGAGCAAGGCACCATTCTCGATGGAGTGACCCGCCAGAGTGCCATCACGTTATTGAAAGAAATGGGCTTTACAGTGGAAGAAAGACCCTTAAGTATTCAGGATATTATTGATGCGTACAAAGCTGGTGTATTATATGAAGTGTTTGGAACGGGTACGGCCGCAACCATTTCCCTGATCAAAGAACTTCGTTACAAGGACTTTGACATGAAGTTCGATGTTGACAATTGGAAAACGGCACCCACCATCAAAAAATGGCTCACCGATATCCGTGAGGGTAGAAGAGAAGACAAATACCACTGGATGCAAAAGGTGTAACAAAAAAGATTATTTTAGAGGGTCGTCAACAACGACCCTTTTTCTTTCCCTTTATCCTGCCGGAAATTCAGAACAGACCTTTGCCAGCCTATAACCAAAATTGATTTGCCATGCGGCATTTATTTTCATTCCTGTTATGTTCTGTTCTGCTGTTATGTGTTACCGGATCGAAAGCACAATTCAATCCCATACCCGTCACCGGTTTTAACCAGGATGCGATCGCTGAAGCAGGTCCTTCATCATTAGCTACCACCAGTTCCGCGATGGATGCCGCAGCTTCCAACAAAGTAATGTACTCGCAGGCGTTCAGAACTTTTGCCGGTATCGGTGGGGGAGGATTGCCTGATAACGGATTGATCAGCGCCACCGGCATGGATTTCCAACTGGCCAATTACACAGGTAACAATGCGCTGTTCCTTTTTCGCAATGAAACAGGTTCACTCAACCTTGTCACACCAGCTTCCTTCGCAAGGATAAGAGTACTTTGTTTTGCAACGGAAGCGAATGTGGCACCTGCCAATGCCCTGGTCAACGCAACAGTTTTTTTTACTGATGGCAGCAGCACTCCTTATGTTACAAATTATGGACTGGCCGATTGGTTCAACGGTTCTACGAATACCGTGATCACCGGTTTTGGTCGCTGCAGCCGGGTGGCTTCCGCTCCCTGGGGAGATGAAGCCTATCCAACTAATCCGCGCATGTATTATATCGAGATCACATTGAACTGTACCGATATTCCTAAGCAAATACAACGTGTCAGTTTTTCCAATGTAACAACTGCCGGGCCGAATGCTCCTTTTCCCAACGAAGTATTTATGGCGATATCGGGTGTACAATATGCACAAACGATCACTCCAACCATAACGCCCTGCGATTGTAATGGCCCGAATGGCAGCATCGCGTTGAATGTAACAGGAAGCACTTCGCCCTATACGTATTCATGGAATACTGTACCTGTCCAAACAGGGGCAACGGCTACCGGTCTCGCACCCGGTACCTATACCTGTACGATCACCGATGCAGGCGGTTGCCAAACAACGTATACAGGAACAGTGCCATTGAATAATAACGCGGCCATGACAGCAACCGCAAATCCTGTTGCTATCTGCGCTGGTAGCTCGTCTACACTGACAGCAAATGTCAGTTCGGGTACACTCACTACTCTTACCTGGAATCCTGGTGCTTTGAATGGTTCACCTGTAACTGTTACACCGGCATCCACTGCTTTGTATACTGTAAATGGTTCCAATGCTGTCGGCTGTACGGCTTCTGCACAGGTTACCGTAACAGTCAATACAGTACCTGCTGCACCAACGGTCAATGCTGTTACGGCTTGTCCGGGTGTCGACGCACTATTACAAGTACAAAATCCGCAGGCTGGCCATACTTATAATTGGTACAATGCGGCAACAGGAGGTGCTCTATTGGGAAGCGGAACATCTTATACCGTTCCGGGTTCTGCAACAAGCAGTACAGTGTATGTGGAAGCAACAGGTCCGGGTGGATGCATAAGCGCAACACGTACGGCAGTTACCGTTACTGTATTACAACAATTGGCACAACCGGTGGTAACATTGACCAATACAACATTTACATCACTGACTTTTTCCTGGACCGCGATTCCGGGTGCTACAGGTTACCAGGTCACCACCAATGGTGGTGCGAGTTTTCAAACACCCAGCTCAGGGCCATTGGGCACTACACATACGATCACTGGATTAACAGGCAACACCACAGTCATCATCCAGGTAAGAGCATTAGGCGTGCAGGCATGCGTGAACAGTATCCTGTCGGCACCTGTATCCGGCACCACGCTCAGCAGTAAAGAAATATTTGTTCCGAATGTATTTACACCCAATGGCGATGGGAAGAATGATGTGCTGCTGGTGTATGGTAATTATGTCGCATCCATCCAGTTCAGGATATTCAATCAATGGGGTGAATTAATCTTTATATCCGATAATATCAATAACGGGTGGAACGGGGTTTACAAAGGCCAGCAACAACCGGTAGGTGTGTATGCGTATACGTTGAAAGTAGTGTTGCAGGATGGAACGATCGTCAATAAAAAAGGTTCAATCAATTTAATCAGGTAAGCTGTGAGACTGTTTGTATACTTTATCTTATTCATTGGTTGTGCTGTTAAAGCGACAGCACAGGTAGATCCGCATTTTTCCCAATTCTATGCCTATCCTCTTTGGTTAAATCCCGGTATGACCGGTGGAATGGATGGAAGCTTTCGTATTACCGGTGTATACCGCAACCAATGGAGTGAGGTGATGACACCGTTTACCACAGCCGGTGTTTCATTGGATGTTTCTACGGAGAAAAACCTGAACATCGGTGCAAGTTTTATGAGCCAGGCTGCCGGCGATGCAGGATATAAATATGTGAACGGGTATGTTACGATCGCCTATAGCGGTATCCGTTTCGGGCAGGATAACAATCAACAGATCATTACAGGCATACAGGTGGGTATGCTGAGTCGTCGCTTTGATCCGGCTAAATTCCAGTTCGGTGATCAATGGAACCCGATCACAGGATATAACCCGGGTGCAGCCAGTGCAGACCAGGTAGCAAAGACCTCATCTTCTGTTGCAGATATTGGCGCCGGCCTGGCATACTTCGATGCGTCACAGGGTAAGAAAGCCAATTTTTTTGGCGGGGTAGCGGCCTTTCACCTGACCAAACCGGAAGACCCTTTTGTGAACAGCAACTCCAAAAAATTCCTGCCTATCCGGTATAGTTTTCATGCGGGAGCCCGGGTCAACCTGTCCGACAGGGCGAGCATCACGCCTAATATTCTTTACCTGCGGCAGGGTACTGCCAGCGAAAAGATGATCGGTCTTTTTGCCCAGTTGGGTGTCAACGATTATACCGACCTGCTTTTTGGGACCAATTACCGGTTTGATGACGCTGTGGCCCCTTATGCAGGGGTGGCTTTCCAGAATTTTGTACTGGGGCTTAGTTATGATGTCAATGTTTCTGACCTTGGTAAGGCGGTGACCGGGACGAACAGCATGGAGATCTCATTTACCTATATTGGCAGAAAGACCGGGAAACCATTGCGTTACCTATCTTGCCCCCGGTTTTGAGGCCAACTTATACCCGGGGCGGGCAGGTTATCCACAAGACTGGCCAATTCTGCAAAAAGCACCCTTAATTTTTTGGATATTAAGGGCTGTCCCTTTACCTTTGCCCTCCCAAAAACAAGGGTCAAGAATGCCTACAATTCAACAGTTAGTAAGAAAAGGAAGAGAAATTATCAGGGCCAAGAGCAAATCAAGGGCTCTGGACCAGTGTCCGCAGCGCCGCGGTGTATGTACCAGGGTATATACAACCACCCCTAAAAAACCAAACTCAGCTTTGCGTAAAGTAGCGAAAGTGCGTTTGACGAATAAAGTAGAGATCATCGCTTATATTCCCGGGGAAGGCCATAACCTGCAGGAGCACTCAATCGTTCTGATCCGTGGTGGAAGGGTAAAAGATCTTCCGGGTGTTCGTTACCACATCGTTCGTGGTTCACTGGATACTGCAGGTGTAAAAGACCGTAAGAAGAGCCGTTCTAAATACGGTACGAAGAAAGAAAAAGCTAAAAAATAATTCAATCATAATTTGTACTGAGTAAAGTTTTAATACTTGAAGAAATTCAGCTACAGCAGATACTTTAAAAATTAACATTCATGCGGAAAGCACAAGCAAAGAAACTCCCCTTAGCACCGGATCCCAGATTCAACGATAAACTGGTTACCCGTTTTGTCAACAACCTGATGTGGGAAGGAAAGAAAAGCGGAGCATTTAATATTTTTTACGATGCACTGGACAAAGTTGCAAAACAAACCAGCGAAGATGGATACGAGGTTTGGAAAAGAGCGTTGGTGAATGTTACACCCGCCGTTGAGGTGCGTAGCCGTCGTATCGGTGGTGCTACCTTCCAGATCCCTGCAGAAGTTCGTCCTGACAGGAAAGTTTCCCTCAGCATCAAATGGCTGATCCGCTATAGCCGTGAAAGAAACGGTCGTAGCATGGCTGATAAATTAGCCGGTGAGATCGTAGCTGCTGCAAAAGGTGAAGGCGCTGCATTCAAAAAGAAAGAAGATACCCATCGTATGGCTGAAGCTAACAAGGCTTTTGCTCACTTCAGGGTATAAAAGATACAAGAACACGATCCCGCAGCCTGCGGGCTTCCACAAACCATTCGTTCGAAACGAATGGTTTTTTGTTTTACAGGGTTTTCTTCAATGCACGAACATTATAGAAGACTATTGATCGGCAGCCATTGTAGTACCCTTGAATACAAATTTTACCTGGCTCCCGTTTGAAAAAGCAAATCCCATGCTTTTATCGAAGACCCCGGTTTTATTCGTGTTGGCAAAACAGATACTAAAAGAATATTTTGTTCCTTTTGCAAGGGGTCCTTCGGGATACTTGCAGATATAATGCGGATCGTTTGTCCAGGTACGGGCGATCGATACATTAGCGGGTCCTGTGTAAACAAAATACTTGACAAGGGTAAAATTGGTCATGGGAACATTACCCAGGTCATACTGGAACGATTCTGTACCCGTTCCGTGTAGCGTATCAACCTGCGCTTTCCCTCCTTTCTGCGCAAAGCAAGGATCCGCCCCGGCTATCAGCAGGGAGAATATCAGCGGGAGTATTATTTTTTTTCGTGTAGCCGGCATACAATAAGCTATTTTACAGAAGACCGCAGAACCAGAATCCGGGTTGCAGGGTATTGCCCCGGATCGTTATTTAAAGGAATTTGAAGGACAATTTATACAAATGAAGTCGTTCTTCCTACTGGCGAGTTTGATCATTGCCCATGGAGCACAGGCGCAGCAATATAAAGTAAGCACTACCCAAAGCGATTCTTTTTCTGTTGCCATTGTAAAGCTGCTGAATGCTGCTGTCAGCAGGTTCAGCGATTGCAAAGGAGATTCGATCCGGACGACCTCTTTGATGGGAGAAGACCGGCAATTGGGCTTTCATTTTCCGGGAAGCACGATCGGTATTGTCAGGACCAGGGACGGGGATGTAAATGCTTATATCGAGTTCAGGGGTTTTGCCAATAAGAAAAGCAGGGACGAAGGAATACGGGCATTGGTACAAAAAATAAAAACAGCATTGGGAGAACAATTATATGATCCCAATGAACAAAAAGACAACAGCGAGATCTATTTCTATGGCTTATCGGTAAAAGATACCAACGGCTATTTTTCGATGAATATGGAATTGTTCGGCGGCAGTTCTTCTGCGCCTGTTTATTTATTGGGGCCGGAACGTGAAGAAGAAGGACCGACTAAGGAAGATTTTATACTGTTAAAGATATACCCGGGCATTCCCTATTACCAGTATTATATAAAACCGGTTCCTGCGCCCAACATTGAATTGGATAAAACATTGCGTGAGCTGCTGGTAGCTTCCCACCAAGATTTTGAGACACTGCGAACAAGCACAACAAGTATTCCTGCAAGGCGGAAAAAAGCCGATACCCTTTCGATGAATGGATACGAGGTAGTGGTGAATTACAGGGGAGCGAATTATTCAGCAAATTTGTATTTCCCGGCAGCAACTGATAGCTCTGCATTTCAGCGGCAATGGCTATTTTATCAACAGGCATTACAGGCAGCGCTTGGAACAAAATATGTCTTTGGCTTTTCCTCAATGGATGAGCTGCCCTCCGCCATCTACTATCCGGGATATTATACAGGGGAGAACTTGCCCAGGACGCATTTGAGACTTTATAAGGAAGGTGGTACCCAACTACTGCATGTCCGCATCGAAAGCAATGTTGCACATCCCACAAAACGGGGAATGGACCGGGATGACCTGTAAATAAGCAAGACCCTTTTTACACCCTTTCTGTGGAATTCCTGACCCGTTACTTTTCCTATCTGCATGCTCCCATACAGGCACTGTAATTGTACCCTTTCTGGTATATATCTTATTAAAAAAATTTTAAAAACCAGTTTATGAAAAAGATAATTCTTTCATTGATGTTGCTTGGCACAGTATGTATCGTGCAGGCACAGGTAACTGTTTACAGGGCTACAGATGTTCCTATGTCAACATTTCCCGGCACAACAGTACCTGCCTATATCGTAACCAATTTTGAAAAAGCATATCCCGATGTTACCGTCCTGACCTGGGATCCTGTACGTTCTTACTGGCGGGCCAGTTATAAACTGGATAACCGGGTCATTTATGTTTTCTATGATGAGCGAGGTGTGAATTACCGGGCTTCCTTACCTGTATTGCAGAACAATGTCCCGGAAGATGTGGTGAGTACCGCGTTGCGTGTCCACGGACCGATTGTGTACAATATCACCCGGATGAAGGCTGCCAATGATGCAGATGTCTACCAGGTAAGATTGCTGGATAATGGCACGACTAAATTGGTCTGGATGAACGCAGATGGTACTACGGCGACAGATGTCTTTAAAGTAAAAACAGAAGTGTCAGTAACGAATCAATAAAAAAGAGCAGGACTTAAAATAAAAAAACTCCTTTAACGGGAGTTTTTTATGGGGTAAAGAATTTAGCCCTTGAAAGAGCGGACGATCTTATCAAAGACGGGGCGATATTTTTTCATGCTGCCGCTATTGGTCCCGCAAGTGACCATATAAGCAATCCCATTTAATGGTATGATATAATTGATCATTTCCCTTAGTACACCATTTTGCTCCTTGGTATAGGTGAACCAGCGGGCATCGATCGACGGGATAGCGATAGAACCCTTTTCCTGGAGCACAACACCGGGCATATTCTTTTGCAGGTAAGCCATGTTCGTTTCACTAAACTCGTCAATATTTTTTTTCTCCATCGTAGCGACCAGGATATTGACCAGTGGGTTCCCCCCTGACTGTGCATCCTGTGGACGAAGAAACCGGAGACTCAGTTTATTGACCACCGTATCGAACATGACCCAACCGGCAGGGGGATCGACAGTAAAATCGAATTTTGGGGGCTCCTGTTTTATGACTGGCTTTGGAGGATCGGTGAAAATTTCTTCTGTCTTCCCGGATTTGTTTTTACAGGAAACAGAGAGCAATAGAAATAATATATAAAATAACTCGCGGCCCTTTCTCATGTTGAAGATTTTAAATAAAGCGTTGTAAGCGTCCTGGCCCAGTAACGGGGCACATCATACTCGGTTTGCAGGTAAGCGACCACATCATTTGATTTTTTCTCTTTGGCCTTGAACTTATCCAGGATCTTTATCCATTCAGCTATTTTCTTCCCCGTTTTTTCGACGACCTGTTCGTCGGAAACGTCCCAGTATTCTTTTTTCATATGGGCAATTTTTAGCACATAAAAATAGGGACTTGTTATTCAAAGCTGTTATTTTTTTGATTTCTGTAAAACTTAACTGGTGCCTGGCCACCATTTGAATAGTTGCGGATGGATATTCGTCGCCCCTGCTGACGCAAAACTGAATGTTAGCGGTTGTTTTGTCTAAAAAAAGCTAGCCATTTAAGTCTATTCAGTTTCAAATCGTATTTATTTGCATAAACTTCTCCGGGTCGAACAAAGAAATTAAGATCGTTATAGGTATAAACAGAAAGAATATCTCGCTCAATATATATTGTTTTTGGTCTTTCGGTCTTTTCCCAAATCCAAGTCAAAAGAATGTGAGCAATTACACCTCTTGTCGAGTCCTCCAATATTGAAATCAATTTTTCTGTGGCTGGTTTGCCTATATTGAAAATAGAAATTGATAGTTCCCCTCGCAAATCAATTGTAGCTCCAAAGTAGTCGCCATTTAAGCCTGCTTGAGAATTATCTAATTGATTAATCAATGAGTCAATACGATTTTTTTGCGCAAAACAATATTGCCCTAAGATTAAAAACATCGATATGGTCAGTAGAGTTTTCATTAAATGGCCGTTAACGGTCAGGGCTTTCTGCTGTGCTGATATGCCGTGATTCGTCAGCCCGGAACTGAGCCTGAGTAAAGTTAATGTAGTTGATGTTATTTTCTGTAGCTCGGTTTTATTCGTCCGGCTCGGACTGCAAATAATAAGCGAAAGGGACGATCAGTATATATTCGTCAGCCCGCATAGCAGAAAACCCCATGTTGTAAGCAGTTGTTATCATTTTTCTGTTTTCATTTTGCGTTCAACAAAATATGGATTTTCACGGGCATGTCCATTACCAAATTCTTTTTCTGTTCCATTCGTAAATCCGATACCAATACCAGTTATTGTTCTATCAATGACATCAGACATTTTTAATCTTTTTTCTATGCTAAAAACTCCTTTAAATGAGAATCGGATGTACGAACTGTCACCCAGTTCAGCCGTAAAGTTGTGATATTTACCAGGAGGTTCGTCCCATAAAAGACATTGATCAATATCCAGTTTGTATTTTAATATTGCTTCTTTCACAGTTATTCCCAGATGTGTACTGTCAATTTGTTTAGCGTCATACCAAAAACCTTTGCGACTTCTTAGTACAATTGGCTTTTCCATTGCAATTTCATTTTGGGAAAGGTCTACGAAGAATGATTTTGGCAAGAAATCTTTTCTGTCAATACGAAAGTAATACCAATACTGCTGAGGGTTTGGATAAGCAACGCTAAAACGCCCTTGGTTATCCGTGTAAGCCGTGTCACTAGTCATGTTACCATAATGAACAATAGCGCTTGCAACTGGCTTGCCATTTTCGTCAACAATTGCCCCACTAATATTAGTCGGTTTTTGTCCGAAAGAGAAAGCGAATAACAAGATAAAGTTTATTGTTAGTAGGGGCTTCATACAATTGCTTACAACACATAAATATACGCCGCTCTGCTTCATTTTTCAAATTGGAAAATTCTGAAAATCAAAGGTATAGTATTCGTATTTTCTGATTGTCTACGGCTTCAATGACCGTCCCAATCGATCTTCCTATTGTAAAAAAGAAAAGCCCTGCTTTTAAAGCAGGGCTGTGAAAATCCTCGTTAAAAAATGTTTTTTCCTGACTTTATCCCAGTTTCTTCTTCAGGTTCTGATCGATCGCATCCAGGAATTCTTCCGTATACAGGAAATGCTCACCATGCTTCACTTTATTACCATGTATACAAACCGCGAGGTCCTTGGTCATTTTACCTTGTTCAACAGTTTCGATACAAACAGCTTCCAGCTTATTACAGAAATCGATCAGGGCCTGGTTGCCATCTAATTTACCACGGAAGGCCAGTCCTCTTGTCCAGGCAAAGATCGAGGCGATAGGATTCGTCGATGTTGGCTTACCAGCCTGGTGATCGCGGTAATGTCTTGTTACCGTACCATGCGCTGCTTCCGCTTCCATTGTTTTTCCATCCGGTGTTACCAATACAGAAGTCATCAATCCCAATGAGCCAAAACCCTGTGCGACCGTATCGCTCTGCACATCGCCATCATAGTTTTTACAAGCCCATACAAAATTGCCATTCCATTTCAGCGCACTCGCTACCATATCATCGATCAGGCGGTGTTCGTAAACGATCCCTGCCGCATCGAATGCTGTTTTGAATTCGTTCTGGTACACTTCTTCAAAAATATCTTTGAAACGGCCATCGTATTTTTTCAAAATGGTATTCTTGGTTGAAAGATATAAAGGCCATTTTTTGCTCAGCGCCATATTAAAACAGCTGCGGGCAAAACCATAGATACTTTCATCCGTGTTATACATCGTCATGGCCACACCATCTCCTTTGAAGTTGAACACTTCGAAGGTTTGGGCCTGGCCACCACCTTCGGGTGTGAAGGTCATTGTCAGTTTCCCTTTTCCTTTTATCACTGTATCTGTTGCGCGGTACTGGTCACCGAAAGCATGGCGACCTACAATAATGGGAGCATTCCAGTTGGTCACCAGCCTGGGGATATTGCTGATCACGATGGGTTCGCGGAACACGGTTCCATCGAGGATATTGCGGATCGTCCCGTTCGGGCTCTTCCACATTTGTTTCAAATTGAATTCTTTTACCCTTGCTTCATCGGGTGTGATCGTGGCACATTTGATACCCACGCCGTATTGTTTGATGGCATTGGCAGCATCGACCGTTACCTGGTCGTCGGTCTGGTCGCGGTATTCAACACCCAGGTCATAATACTTGATATCTACATTGAGATAGGGGAGGATCAACTTGTCTTTGATGAATTTCCAGATGATCCGGGTCATTTCGTCTCCGTCGAGCTCGACCACGGGGTTCGCTACATCGATCTTTTTTGCCATGCGTTCTTGTTTTAGAGGTTAATATTCAAGGGACTGCAAAATTAAGGGATTCGAATGAGCCTGTTCCAGCGGGGTTTTGTAGAATTAATTCTATTGTCCGATTGCAAATAAAATACGAAAATTGATTTGCGTCAATATATTTTGTAACTTTTTTCTCCCAATTAGTAGCAATGGACTCGCCCAAACCTTTCCATGAGTACTTAAAGAAATTCATTGATATCACCGATGAGGAATTCCAGGCACACCTGCTCCCTGTTATCAGGGTAAGGCGTTTCGGAAAAAAAGAAATGATGACAAAAGCCGGTGAAGTGGAAGACAATTTCAATTTTATCCTCAAAGGCCTGGCCCGGAAATTCTATAAAAAGGGACACCAGGAGATCAATACCCAGATATCGTTTGAAGGACACCTGTTAACAAGCCAGGAATCTTTTCATAGCCGTCTTCCTTCGGAGTATTCGATCGAAACGATCGAGCCTACCACCGTTGTTTCCATTACGCATGACGACCTGGAAAGAGTGTATGCCACTTCTCACCGGATGGAACATCTTGCCCGTTGCTGATCACGTATGCAATGGTGTTGAAGGATCGTTGGCAAATGCAATTGGTAAAAATGACGCCAAGAGAACGTTTTTTGAATTTTGTTACCCGTAACCCCGAACTCATGCAACGGGTGCCACAGAAATTCCTGGCTTCCTATCTTAATATCAAACCGGAGACATTCAGCCGTTTCAAGCATTTACTGAGGGCGCATAGTAAGAATGGCTAGTGGCTAGTGGGTAGTAGCTAGTGGGGCTTACGATTGTAACTCACTTAAAATATTCATGAGGCATTCCCACTCGCCACTTGCCAAACCCTACTCGCTAAAGATTTACAACAAGCACCGGAATTTTCAATTCATGCCGCACGGCCCCGACGGTTTCTCCGTAGATAAGATCTTTTAACCCGCTGTGTCCGTGTGCCCCGATCACCAGCATGTCAGCGTTATTTTCTTTTACGATCCGCACGATTTCCTTTGCCCTGTCATTAAAACCTAAAAATGCCGTCGCATTGATGCCCTTGTCTTTTAACTGTTGTACATAATTGGCAAGTTGTTCTTTGTCCTTTCTTGTTTCCAGGTCATCTGTTTCGGTTTCCATCAGTCTTGATGCAGCACTTTCCACGATATGGATCAGTATATAATCGGTAGTTGCATGGCCCTGTCCAACCGCATGGTTGATCAGTTTGAGATCGTTCTTGCTGAAATCAAGGGCCACAGCTATTTTTTTATAGACCGGTACGGCCAGCTTGTTCAGCTCGACGGCTTCAGGATGTAATTGAACAGGTGCAAATTGTTTTTTCTTACGCATAAGCGGGTAAAATATTGCCACCACTAATAACCCCACATAAAACAGCCCGGCCAGTATGATCACTATTTTCCAGAAAGTATTACCCGGGGCCTGGAAGACAGGAGAAGCTTGTCCCACTACCATGCTGATATTCAGGTAAACCAATACTGCAGCGATCAACGATGCAAGAAAGATCACAAGGGGTTTGATCACAAATTTTCCCATTGTTTTTTTGTCGCTGGTAAAATGGATCAGGGGGATAATCGCAAAACCTAATTGCAGGCTTAGTATCACCTGGCTTAATATAAGGAGACTGTCAATATTCGATTCGCCATTGATCAGTATCACGATGATGGCGGGAATAATGGCGATCAGTCTTGTCATCAATCTTCGTATCCAGGGGGCAATACGCAATTTGAGATAACCTTCCATTACGATCTGCCCGGCGAGTGTACCCGTGATTGTTGAGCTCTGCCCGGCCGCGATCAATGCGACGGCAAAGAGGATAGGGGCAGCAGTTCCCAGTACAGGCAATAGCTGGTAGGCCTGTTCTATTTTCGCCACATCTGTTCTTCCTGTTTTAAAAAAAACGGTGGCGGCCAGCACAAGGATCGCTGCGTTGACAAAGAAGGCCAGGTTCAACGCAATAGCACTGTCGATAAAATTCAGCTTGAGGGCTTTTTTTATGCCAGCATCATCCCGTTTTATCTTTCTTGTTTGAACCAATGCGGAATGGAGATAGAGATTATGCGGCATTACCGTTGCGCCAATGATACCGATGGCGATATACAATTCTGAACCATTCAGGGCGGAGGGTACAAACCCGGTAGCTACTTCAGCGAGATCGGGTTTCGCTAATAGAATGTTTACCAAAAAAGATAGCCCGATGATGGCGACGAGTGCAATGATAAAAGCTTCCATCTTCCGCATGCCCAATCGTTGCAGCAATAAGAACAAAAAAGTATCCAGCACGGTAATACTCACTCCCCAGATCAATGGCATGCCGGTGAGTAATTGTATCCCGATCGCCATACCTAATATTTCAGCGAGATCTGTTGCCGCAATGGCTATCTCGGCTAACCCGTACAATGCATAGTTGATATATTTTGGATAGGCTTCGCGGTTAGCTTGTGCAAGATCCCTTCCTCTTACGATACCAAGCCTTGCTGACAGGCTTTGCAATAATAAAGCCATCAGGTTACTCATTAACAATACCCAGATGAGTTTATAGCCAAAATGGCTTCCACCTGCAAGATCAGTGGCCCAGTTGCCGGGGTCCATATACCCGACACTTACAAGATAAGCGGGCCCGAAAAAGGCAAGTATCTTCCGGAATCCCTTTCTTTTCAAACTGGTCGTGTCCACACTCTGGTGCACTTCACTCAGCGAGGCATAGTCGTGATCTTTATGATTCATAGCGAACAAATATATTTTCAGCAAGTTGTTTGCTGATGGTAAAAGCAGGCTGTCTTCCTATTTTCAGTTCAAGCGACTGGTCGAATTCAAATCTTTTTTTTATTTCCAGTTTGGTGCCGATCGCAATTTTCTTGTGTTCCAGGAGTTCGAGTATCTCGCTGGACTGATCGCTCACATTACTTACTACGGCGATCACATTCAGGGGCAGATCGGTCAGGCAGATCTTCTTTGTCATTTCTATTTTTCCATTGGCATCGGGGATAGGATCGCCATGCGGGTCCACTCTCGGGAAGCCGAGGAATTCGTCGAGTTTATCGATCAGTTTTTTATTGCTGACATGTTCAAGATCTTCTGCCACTTCGTGCACTTCATCCCAGCTGAACTTTAATTTCTCTGCAAGAAAATACTCCCAGAGCCGGTGACGACGGATGATGCCCAATGCCACTTTACTGCCTTCACTGCTCAGGCGAAATCCCTGGTAGGGTTGGTAGTGCAGGAGCTTTTTGGCCTTCAGTTTCTTCATCATGTCGGTCACCGAAGCCGGTTTTGTTTTTAACTCATTGGCGAGCTCATTGGTCGAAACGATCCCGTCCTGCCGTTGCAGGTGAAAGATCGCTTTGATATAATTCTCCTCGCTCGTTGAATAATTCAACATGGCTAAAAATATTTTTAGACAAAACTAAAAAAAATAATGAATATGGCCAAACGGGGCGTGTGGGGGAATCGCTTACATTCGTGGACAATCGTCTGTATGCGTATATCCGGGAAAATCGTCTTGTTCTTGCTTTCATTGGCCCTGCTCACCGCCTGTAAGCACAAAAAAAAGCCTTCCTTATCCGGGGACGAACCGGTGGAATTATCTGATTTTATCGATTTTTTCAAACCAGTCAAACTGCCTTATCAATATGGCGATACGCTCTTGCCCAAGCAGGAGAAGGATTCGTTCCTGGTCAGCTATGCGAATTTCACCCGTTTTGTTCCCGATACTGTGCTAACTAAAGTGTATGGCAAAGGCGTAAAGCCAAAGATCTATGCCATGGGGAAGGCGGAGAAACCAAAAGGAGAGACCTTTCTTTTTGTCAAAACATCCACCAAGGATAAAAAAGCTTTATTCATATTAGCGTTCGACGGCAAACAACAATTCATTGCTTCGATGCCGGTATTGCGGCCTGATAACAACAGGGCTACGGTGCAATCCATGACGATGGACAAGACCTTTGGTATCACCAAAGCTGTATCACTCCGGAATGCAGACGGAACCATGAGCGACGGAAAAGATGTGTATGTGCTCAATGCCGAAACAAAGAGTTTTCTTCTTATCATGACGGATGCACTGAATGATAAAGTGACCGAACTGATCAACCCGATCGATACGTTACCAAGAAAACATAAACTATCGGCTGATTATACCAATGGAAAAATGAACCTGGTCTCGGTCCGCGATGGCAGGAGAGCCGGTCAACTCAGTTTCTTTATTCATTTCGAGAATAATGGCGGAGCCTGTACCGGTGAATTGAAAGGAGAAGCAACTATTAAATCATCCACTATTGCAGAATACCGTGAAGAAGGTGATCCCTGTGTATTGCAATTGATCTTTAGTTCAAATGCGGTTACCTTAAAAGAAAAAGAAGGATGTGGTTCTCGTCGTGGATTGAACTGTTCTTTTGATGGAAGTTTTGCCCGTAAGAAATATGTAAAACCCGTTACTCCTAAAACGACTTCAAAGAAAAAGAAAGGAATATTCAGTAAACTCTAACCTCGTGCGTATTCTGACAACCAATAGTTTATATATATTCCCGATTAACCACTATCTTGCAGCTTCGTGTAAAAAGAACACATTATGAGTTTTGCCCCTTTTAGTATCCCATACCCTGTTGATGATCGCTATTCCAAAAAGATCGCCTACTTCTCGATGGAGTTTGCAACACACCAACCCCTGAAGATCTACAGTGGTGGTTTAGGATTCCTGGCCGGATCACATTTACGCAGTGCTTATGAATTAAGACAGCATCTTGTCGGTGTAGGTATTTTATGGAAATACGGCTACTATGACCAGGAGCGTAACCAGGACCAGACCCTTGATGTGGCCTGGAATGAAAAGCAATTCAGTTTTCTCGAAGACACGGGGATCAAGTTCCAGATCACGATACATGAACATCCTGTTTGGGTAAAAGCATATTACCTGAATCCCGAGACATTCAAGACAGCACCTTTATTCTTATTATCGACAGACCTGCCGGAAAACGATTATGTATCGCAAACGATCACGCATCGTTTGTATGATGCGAATGTCGCCACCAAGGTCGCACAGTTTATACTACTGGGTGTCGGTGGTGCCAAATTGATGGATATACTGGGTTATAACCCCGAGCTCTATCATCTCAATGAAGCGCATGGATTGTCGGCTGCTTTTTATCTCTATAATAAATTCAACCACGATATCAATGAAGTAAAAAAGAGACTTGTATTCACCACGCATACACCGGAAGAAGCGGGCAACGAAAAACATGATATCTATCTCTGTCATAAGATGAGTTATTTCTGCGGCCTGGCCGTGGATGAAGTGAAGAAACTATACAATAATGACAGTGACCAGTTCAATCATTCACTGGCAGCATTGCGGTTTGCGCATATTGCCAATGGGGTATCACAATTGCATGGTCATGTTTCAAGAGCCATGTGGGGGAAATATGAAGGGATCTGTCCCATCATTTCGATCACCAATGCGCAGAACTGGCGGTACTGGGCCGATAAACAACTCTATCGTTTCGCGGAAGCAGGTGACGATTACGGGATCGATGACAGGAAAAAATATTTAAAGAAACGAGCTTTTGAAATTGTAGCAGACCAAACAGGTAAGATCTTCAATCCCGATGTCTTCACGATGGTTTGGGCCAGGCGTTTTGCAGGTTATAAAAGAGCCGGGCTGATCACCACAGCGGAAGAAAGGTTTAAAAAATTATTGAGCAGTACCACCCATCCTATCCAGATCATCTGGGCGGGGAAACCTTACCCGGTCGATCATCCCGCGATCAGTGAATTCAACCAACTGGTGCATTTGAGCAAGAACTATAAAAATGTGGCTGTGCTGATCGGGTATGAACTGGGTCTTTCCAAACGATTAAAGCAGGCAGCGGATTGCTGGTTGAATAATCCAAGGGTTCCCCGGGAAGCCTCGGGCACCAGCGGTATGACTGCTGCAATGAATGGCGCAGTCAACTTTTCTACCGATGATGGCTGGATACCCGAATTCATCAATCACGGGCATAACGGTTTCGTAGTTCCCAAAGCTGACTATGCAAATATGGTCACACATGAACAGGATGAGTATGACCTGGATAAGATCTATGAGATACTGGAAACAGAAATACTTCCTTTATACTATTCCGGCTATAGTACCTGGCGCCAGGTGATGAAGAACGGGATGCGGGATGTCAGGTTCCAGTTCGATAGCAACCGGATGGCGCATGAGTACTACGAGTTATTGTATAGATAAAAACTAATAGTGAAAAGAGAAAAGTTGGGTCGTTTCTATTCGAATTTCCTAATAAGCTGTTGTGTTGTTGCCGATGCAGGATAAAAGCCAGCAAGTTTATTGATCACTCCTTCCACCAATGCATCCGGGCAGGAAGCGCCGCTGGTGATCAGAATATTGACTGGTTCTTTTGCGGGGAGATAGCCATTTGTCAGCATCTCTTCTTTTGTATGAAAATTATAATGCAGTATCTCTTTTGACGAAAGTATTTTTTCTTCGCTGCTGATAAAATAGGTCGGCAATTTTTCTTCGCATAATTCCACCAAATGTGATGTATTGGATGAATTATAGCCACCGACCACGATCGCAAGATCAGCGGGGGTTTCCAGCATACCTGTCACGGCTGTCTGGTTATCATTCGTCGCATAACAGAGCGTATCTCTTGTATCGGCAAATCGTTCTTCGGCCATTGCTGGTTGAAAAGTATCGATCATTACCTGTTTAAGATAGTCGGCAATTGCCTGTGTATCGCTGGCCAGCATGGTGGTTTGGTTCACGACGCCGATCCGCTGCAGATCTTTTGTTATATCAAATCCATTTGAATACTGGTTGCTGAATTCGGTGTAGAAATCATCTGCCTTTTTTTCACCGGTAATATATTTTGCCAGTTCTTTTGCTTCTTTCATATCCTTCACCACAACGGCGGGTGCGCCGGAGGCCGCATGAGAGAAAGTGGCTCTTGTCTCTTCGTGTTTGGGTTTACCATGAATAACGATCGTATAATTCTTTTTAGCGATCGCTTCGCTGCGGTTCCAGACTTTCTCTACAAAGGGACAGGTTGTATTGTATTTTTCTGTTTGTATTCCTTTTTCCTGTAATTGTTTTTCTATTTCGAGAGTGGTTCCAAATGCAGGGATCAAAACAATATCATCACCGGTGATCGCATCAAAAGGGATCAGTTGTTTGCCGTATGTATCCTGTAAAAACTCAATACCATGTGCCTGGAGATCATTATTCACCTGCGGGTTATGGATCATTTCGCTGAGCAGGAAGATCCGTTTACCGGGATTCTCTTCCACGGTCCGGAAAGCGATCTCGATCGCATTCTCCACACCATAACAAAAGCCAAAATGCCGGGCCAGCCAGATCTTCAGCGGTCCAAGATCGAGCAGGGTAGGGCTGAAATCCTTTTTCATCTTGTCGGCTTCCTTGCGCTTTTTCTTGATAGCGCTGATCAGGGGGCTGCGGTAAATGATGGGGATTTCGAAACTCTTCATAGACGCAAAGATAGTCAGAAGTCCGGGGTCCGAAGTCGGCGGTAGAGCGTAACGAGGAGTTTATCACAAGATTAAATTGGGATTGAGTCAAGTTCAAGAAAATTTTAGTCAGCCTTTACCTGGATAAAAGCCATAACATAAGGAGACCGGCTCCGGACTCCTGACTTCGGACTCCCGACTTTCTTCTTATCTTCCGCAAAACTTCGATATGCGATACCTGTTGCTTGCTTTTTCCTTGTCGGTACTTACGGGTTCCTGTAAGCTGATGAAGAAAAAAGAGAAGGAGGAAACAAAAAAAACAACAAGCATGACAAACCGTTTTCGCCCGGTTGAATGGGCACATAGTACGAATATTTATGAGGTGAACCTGCGGCAATACACCGGGGAAGGAACCTTCGATGCCTTTGCGCAATACCTGCCAAAATTGAAAGGGATGGGTGTTGAAACACTCTGGTTCATGCCCCTGACACCGATCGCACAGAAAAATAAAAAAGGATCGCTGGGGAGTTATTATGCCTGTTCTGATTACACTTCCATCAATCCTGAATTCGGCACTCTCGACGATTTTAAACGCCTGGTAAAACAGGCACATGAAATGGGTTTTAAAGTTATTCTCGATTGGGTGGCCAATCATACGGGATGGGATCATGTATGGACAACGGCGCACCCGGATTATTACCTGAAGGATAGTGTTACAAAGGATTTTCAAATTGCTTCGGGAATGGATGATATCATCGAACTGGATTATAAAAATCCTGCATTGCGTAAGGCGATGAAAGATGCCATGAAATTCTGGGTGACCGAATGCGGGATCGACGGGTTCCGCTGCGATCTTGCTTTTTGGGTGGAACTGGATTTCTGGAAGGAAGCAAGAAAAGAACTGGATGCGGTAAAACCATTATTCTGGCTGGGCGAATTCGACGAACTGGACAATCCCGAATACGGGGAAGCCTTCGATGCGAGCTATACCTGGACATGGATGCATAAGACAAAGGATTTTTATAAGGACAAGCTGCCCATCGACAGTCTTATCTATGTATTGAAAAAATATGATGATCTCGGCGATAGCACGATGCGGGCCTGGTTCACGACCAACCATGACGAGAACAGCTGGAACGGTACCGAATACGAGAAATACGGTGATATGGCAAAAGCATTGGCGGTGTTCAGCATTACCTGGAATGGTATTCCCTTATTATATTCCGGGCAGGAACTGCCAAATACCAAACGGATAAGATTCTTTGATAAGGATACGATCGGGTGGACCGGTAATAATGAGCTGCATGATTTTTACCGTTTGTTGCTGAAATGCAAGAGCCATAACCCGGCTTTGCGCAGCGGTGATCCTTCCGTGCAAACTTTCCGGTTGAAGACCAGCGATCCGAAAAACATATTCGCGTTTTTGAGAAAGAAGGATAACAAGGAAGTGCTGGTGGTAATCAACCTGTCCGCGAATAAGGATCTGCATTTTGATATCACCGACCCGTTAGTTACCGGTGTATTCACTAATATTTTTTCTGAAGCGACCAATGATTTTACCAGTGAGAAGAGTTTTGAGATGCAGGCATGGGAAGCATTGGTATATGAGAAATAGATAAAAGATAATAACTAATAGATAATAGTTTGAGAGACAAAGAAGCCATGTTATAAATGACTCACAGGATCAACAGGAAAATATCGAACTAAAAGCACTATTATCTTTTATCTACTGAGTTTATCGAAGTATAGTTTTTATCTCTATTTGCTGTTTGTACATGAAAATAGCCGCTCTTTCGAAACGGCTATTCATTTATTTATTGACTGAGTTCTTTATGGCAGTTCATCCATATTCAATGGGTAGCGGTAAACCCCTTCATAACCGGGATACATACCTTCCAGTTGAATGCTTTCACCTTTCAGCGATTTGATCGCCTGGGATAATTCTTCAAGACTTGTTATATCCATGCCATTCACACTTGTAATGATAAAACCATCCTGCATTCTTGTCTTGCTGAACAAACCACCGGCTTTTATTTTTTTCACCACTACACCACCTTCGATCTCGTAGCCGGTTGCTTTTTTCTTATCCAATGTTTCCAATTCTGCGCCGAGTTTATCACCGATATTGGTTGCGACTACCGGGTCATAGGTACCGGTCTTGGCGGTCAATACAGCGGGCACAGTATAATCTTTTCCATTTCTCTTGTAGGTAACATTGATCTTTTCTCCGGCATTATAGGAAGAGATCGTTGCCTGCAGTTCTGTCCATGAATTGATCGATGCATCATTGATCTTGGTGATCACATCACCTTTTTGCAGACCGATCGTGGCAGCAGCGCCATCTTTTGCTACAGAACCGATATGAGCGCCATCACCTTCATAGAATTTTTCTTCATCCACCTGTATACCCAAATAAGGTCTCTTCACATCACCGAATTTGATCAGGTCATTCACCACTTTCTTCGCCAGGTTCACCGGTATCGCAAAAGAATAACCGGCATAGGTTCCGTTGGGAGCATAGATGGCTGAATTGATACCGATCAGTTGTCCGTCGGTGCTGATCAAAGCGCCACCACTGTTGCCCTGGTTCACCGCAGCATCCGTTTGGATGAACGATTCGATCGGGGTCTGGCTCTGGCGGCTGTTAATATTGATATTACGGCCTTTGGCACTTACGATACCCGCTGTAACAGTTGTTTCCAGTGTAAGCGGGTAGCCGATCGCCAATACCCACTGACCCAGTTTTACATTATCAGAATTGCCATAGAGCAGGAAGGGAAATCCCGTTCCCTCGATCTTCAATACAGCGATATCTGTACTCGGATCTTTACCGATCAGTTTTGCTTTGTAAACTTTTTTATTGCTGAGCGTTACCGTGATCTCATCCGCTACGCCCTGGCCACCATCCGTTACCACGTGGTTATTGGTGATGATATAACCGTCATCGCTGATGATCACACCACTACCGGAAGCTCTTTGTTCGGGCTGCATGCGCTGACCGAGGTTGTTATTGAAAAATTCATCAAAGAGATCCTGCATACTGTTGCCCTGGTTACTGTTGGGTAACCTGTTGTTCACTTTCTTCGCAGCGATCTTTGTTTTGATATGCACGACAGCAGGTACAGCCGCATTGGCCGCCTTAGTGAAATCGATTGGCTCACCGGCACCGGCTACATTGTCAAAAAATCCCGCATAGTTCACAGGGACATTGCTATCCGTTGCCTGTGAAAAACTGGTTTGTTTATGTGTAACCTTACCATAGATAAATACACTGCCTACTGCTGAAACAGCACTGATCGCTATCACCAGTAAAATTTGTTTCCATTTCATAGTATTCTCTGATTTTATTAATTGATTGTTTTCAAGGTTTTTTAAACTTGCCTACCGGCAGGCAGGGCTCTACAAAGTAACGACACGTTTTTTTTACTTGATTACCACCTGATTAGTTTAACAATTCATTTACCAAGCTCTTCGTACTTCAACCTGGTAATAAAAGTACTACGATTTGCGGGTAAATGAAATACCGCTGCTCAATGATTTTGTCATTTTTAGCTATAACCCGCAAAGGAATTCAAGGGTATCTACCCCATCCGCATAGTCAGCCAGGGAAGGGGTTTGCGTCGCCCCGAAAGGAATAAAGCCCTTTCCGACAATGCATTGCAAGTCCTGTGCCGCGGGTAAACTGTCTGTCAGCTCGTCACCGGAACTGTAAAACTGGTAGTTGAGCTGGCTAATAGGTGAAAAAATTGCAGGATCCTCGATCAGCAGGATCGAGTCATTGGTCATATAATATTTTTTATTCAGCAGGTGAAGAGCCAGGTTATAATCATAATTGTTCTTGTACTTATGATGATCCGCCATCCAGTTGTACTTGCGGAATGCATTCAATAAGGGTACAAAATCATAATCATCGGGGACATATAGTTTGGTGACATTGCGGCAACCTAAACCAAAGTAAAGATGCACATCGTTGGCCAGTCCTTCAAGTTCGGTTGTTGATTCGCTTCCATCCAGTATGGCCACCGAAGTCCTGTTACGACGGATGATATGCGGGTATTTGCCAAAGTAATGATCGAAATAGCGGGAGGAATTATTACTGCCTGTTGCGATATATGCATCGCAGTCATTGAGCCGCTCCGCAAAAACGATCTCTTCTTTTACCTGCTCATCCCATTCGCCCATTTTCTCTGCCAGGTGCTTGATCAGCGTTGCATCTTTTGAAGAAGGTTTGATCAAAGCTTTATGCCCGCTGATAAAAACACAGAGCATATCGTGAAAGCCTACCAGTGGTATATTGCCGGCCATGACGATACCGACGGTTTTTGGCGTACTGACCGGAAGTGCATATTGGCTGGTCCATTTTTCCAGTGCATCTTTCGACAGGAAGGAGCGGGCTATATTTTCGCTGGCCAGCTCGACAAATTCAGGAATGAACCAACCATTTTCCCGGCTCGCTCTTTCTTTTACGGCCAGCCATGCGGGATCGGCCGATAAAATATATTGACCGAGACGGTTTAATAAATCGATACGATGTTGTAAATTCATTCCAATAAATTATTTTCGCAAAAATAACCCTGAACCCCTTATGGCTATCAAGATAACTGACGAATGTATCAACTGCGGTGCCTGCGAACCCGAATGTCCCAATAATGCCATCTACGAAGGTGGAGTGGAATGGGCGATCTCGGATGGCACATCCGTTAAAGGCAGCTTTACCCTGCTCGACGGATCTGTCGTGGATGCCGACCAGAAAAATGCCCCTGTTGCGGTAGATACCTACTATATCACACCCAATAAATGCACCGAATGCCAGGGTTTCCACGAAGAACCCCAATGTGCTGCCGTATGTCCTGTTGACTGCTGTGTACCCGATGAAATGTACCAGGAGACTGTGGATCAACTGATGGCGAAAAAGGAAAAATTGCATATATAAATTGGTGTGCTGACTGTGCATAAATTCAAGTACCCAATTTCACTACAGGGAATAAATTTTGCTACCTTACAGCTATATCTCATATATAGCAGCGAAAGCTGCCTAAGGAGTGGCGGGTGATATTTCCCGTCGTAGGAGGTGAAGGGAAACAAACCTTCACCTCTATTATTTTGAGCATAGAGAATTGAGCATTGAATACCTGCCTGCCGGTAGGCAGGTGGAGCATTGAATGCCGATCAAAGAAGAATGCTCAATACGCAATGTTCCATGCTCAATTTTCAAAGCCATGCTCAATGAGCAATTTTCAATGTTCAATGCTCAAAGAAAGCCCCAAGAAAACCATTTACCATTGGCAAAAATCCACCGTTCCGGGCTGGAAATTCCCCTATTTGTTAATCCTTTCTCAACAGAACCGCTTATCCGTTGGACATCTTGATTTTTTCCGCAATATTTGCATAACTGGTCCCGCCTGACGGGAGCAAAACCTACTATTTTTCAACAATGAAGAAGAACATAGCACTGGTTACCGGTGGTTTTTCCGGTGAAGCAGTAATATCCTATAAAAGTGCCGTAACGATCGACAATAACCTCGACCGCGATCATTTCAACGTATACAAGATCGATATCAATCCACAGGGCTGGTTCTATGTACTGACAGATGGCCGTAAGATCGAAGTGGATAAAAACGATTTTTCTCTCCAGATCGATAACCAGAAGATCATATTCGATGCCGTCTTTATCGGGATGCATGGCACCCCGGGTGAGGACGGAAAACTACAGGGCTATTTCGATACCCTGAAGATACCATATACCGGTTGCGATGCGACCTGCTCGGCTATCACCTTTAACAAACGTTATGCAGTGGCAGTGGCAGGCATGGCAGGTATTCCTGTTGCCCGATCCGTGATGCTGATCAAAAATAAATTCGGCAGTCCCGATGAAATAACGAGTTCACTGAAATTCCCGGTATTTGTCAAACCCAATAATGGTGGATCGAGTATCGGTATGTCAAAAGTGGAAAAAGCATCGGAGGAACTGGGACAGGCGATCGAGAAAGCATTCAAGGAAGATAACCAGGTATTGGTGGAAGAAATGATCAAGGGAAGAGAATTTACCGTGGGTGTGTTCCGCTCCGGTGGTACGATCAATGTATTGCCCCTGACAGAAGTTAGAGCCAACAGCGATAAGGCCTTTTTTGATTTCGAAGCAAAATACCAGGGAAAGTCGACGGAGACTACACCGGCTGAAGTGGAAGAATCCGTGGCGGATACGATCAGAGAGACTGCCAGGAAAGTATATACTGTTTTTAATTGCAGGGGCGTTGTGCGAATCGATTTTATTTATAATGCGGAAGAGGGAAGACCCTATATGCTGGAGGTGAATACGATCCCGGGGCAGAGTGAGGCCAGTATCGTACCCCAACAGGTAAAAGCCATGGGCTGGAGCCTGAAAGAATTTTATACTAAATTGGTCCAGGAATGTTTTACTGAACCATTATAAGTGCGAAAGGATAATTTATAATTACCCCAATGAAATTTATCACACATCGTCCTTTATGGGTCAATATTATTGCCGGTATCCTGCTGGCGATCCTGCTTTTTGCATTGATCCTTCTTTCCCTCGGATGGCTGACCGGTCATGGTAAAGCGAGCACCGTTCCATCGGTGACGGGCAAGAGTTATGAAGAAGCGAAAAAGATATTGAAGAAAGCCGGGTTCTCCGTGGATATCCAGGATTCGATATACGTGGATACGGCGAAGCCCATGACAGTGATCCGTCAATTACCGGATGCGGACGAAGTAGTGAAATCGAATCGTACCGTGTTCCTCATTATCAGTCGTTCTATACCACCGGAAATGGAAATGCCGAACCTGGTGGGTTACAGTTTCCGGAATGCGGAGATGGTATTGACGAATATGGACCTGAAGATCGGTGATACCACTTTTAAACCTGATTTTGCAAAAAATGCCGTGCTCGAACAATTATATAAAGGAGCGCCGATCCAACCGGGTACCAAGATCAGGAAGGGGAGTACGATCTCGCTTGTATTGGGTGATGGTGTGGGTAACCAGGAATTCGCTGTTCCGGTTATCACGGGCATGCAGTTTTGTAAGGCTAAAGAAATACTCGAAGCACACGGTATCGTGATCGGTGCCATTGTGACCGATGCCAATGTTTCCGATACCTGCAGTGCATGGATATCCAAACAACATCCTGAACGGCTCGATGACGATAAAAAAATACAACATATCCGTTCGGGACAAACGATGGATGTGTGGTTGCAGGTTGACAGGCCGGCCAAAAAAGACAGTCTTGACAAGGACGAAACACCTTTTTATCCATAATTACACGATGCAGAATATTACTACCGAAGAATTGAAAAGCCGGATGGATGCCGGTGAAAAATTGAATATTGTCGATGTAAGAGAACCGCACGAATACGCGGAATTCAATATCGGCGCTATCTTATTGCCGCTGGGCAAGGTACAGACCATGCAAATCGACGAGATCGAGGAATTCAAAGACGAAGAACTGATCCTTCATTGCCGCAGTGGTGTTCGCAGCGCACAGGCCGGTTTGTTTCTCGAAGCGATGGGATTCAAGAATGTAAAGAACCTGGTGGGAGGGATGTTGGACTGGCAGGAGAAGTTTGGGAGTCGTCAGTCGTGAGTCCTAAGCCATACAATCACAAACGGGGGGTGATTCAAGGAGTTGAGTAAAATGCTATTACTTCTTTTAGCTGTAATAGTGAACATTAGTCTACATGTCACAAGCATTTAAGAAAAAGGCAGATTTGCTTCCGTTGGTGATGCTATTTGTGTCAGCGTTATATCTTATTTGGGTCTATTTCAACGGACCGGCATTCTTTATGTGGAGGCATATCATTGGCTTTACAATGCTTATAATTACTTCAATCGTTTTCTTTATTAATCATAAGCTTGGAGTTTTATGTTTGGGGCTGACTATTTTGCTTGGCCTGTTTGGATTTCTTTCTTTTAGTCCAGCCATTACAACAACAACAATTGGTAAAACTTTCGGAGATCAACAAATTACATTGCTTCGTTTTCAGCCAATATTCATTGTATGGGCCACAATTCATTTTCTGCTGTCTGGAAGATATTATACAGGTGTAGTAACCCAGCAGTATTGGCGTAATATCAGATCAGACGAGCCTCTTAGAATTGATTAATACTAATGCAGCCAACAGAGGATTCGGGGCAAGCCTCAACAATACAAAAAGTACAGAAGTTTGGGTTTACAGGCTACCTGCCGACTTCCGACCCTTGACTTCCGACTTCTCTAAAATCTCACATTCAACCCGACCATGAAATTCGTCCCCGCCATCGGAAAATAATAGTTGTTGACTGATAATTCACCATTGTAGATATAATTATAGGTATAACCATTGGGTTCGTACTTTCTCCCGAAAATATTATTCACCTGTACGATGAGATTTATTTCTTTCGTCCCGATAGCTATCGGGATCTTTTTCAATGTATAAATAGCCCTTATATCCTGCACAAAGAATGAATGAAGCGATCGGGCATTGTTCCCTGTATTGTCCAGGTATTGTTTGCTGACATATTTGGCCGGTAAACTGATCTCCAATGCCTGCACCGGTAGAAAATTGAGACTGGCCGCGGCGATCACAGCAGGGGAGTAGGCGATATCTGCTTCGGGAAAATTATTGACGATCTGCCCGCCGTTATCATAATCATCGATGTATTCGGTAAAGTTTTTGACCTTGTTGCGGCTCAGCGTAAGATTGGCCGTTGCATTTACCCATTTATTGAATTTCATTCCACCCTGCAGTTCGACACCTGCACGATAACTCTTCGGAATATTTGTTCTTGTATATGCACCTACATCATTGATCTTTCCTGTCAAGACCAGTTGATCTTTATAGTTCATATAGAAAAGGGTCGCTGACCAATTGCACCGTGTACTTGCTTTTTCAATTCCGAATTCAAGATCGTATAATCTCTCCTGTCTTGGCCGTTGCTGAACACCCGATTCAAAATCATCCCGGTTGGGTTCTTTATTGGCAACTCCGAATGATAAATAACTCTTCCATCCATTCCTGTTATAACTGATGCCGGCTTTTGGATTGAGGAAGTTGTATGTGGCATTGACTGCAAGGGTAGGATTATAGCGAAAACCTTCTACTTCATAATTGATATGGCGATACTGAAGATCAAGGAACCAGTTCCAGTAATTGGCGAACTGTGTCTGTTCTTTCAGGTAAATATTAAAATCTGTTTTCAATGCATCTAGATCGTAGTAATTGTTTGTTGATGTCAAACCTTTTGCTGCCCATACGATCTTTCCAAAATGATTGCCGTCATAACGGGTATAAGCGCCTCCCAGTGTTGCTTGTGTCTTGTTGTTCTTGTATTGGAACGAGAAAATACTTCCATAGAAATCATTGTCGAGCCAGAGTTGTCTCACCATATCCGATGTGGTAATGGGAGTGCCGGAATAAGGTGGATTGGGCATTCCATAGGCTGCGTATTCCTGGTCGGCTTTATATTGTTCATAATAACCTTCTCCTTTTGTCAGGAAGAAAGCCGTATTGAAACTTATCTTTTTAAACTGGTGACTAAAGAAAAGCTGGTAATGGGTCTGCGTATAATTATCTGTCTCGTTGTCATAAGGTTCACCTGGCCTTTCTGTTCCCGCGGAATTAAAGGTCCTGTTATTGGATTTGAGATCTGTTTCTGAGATACCATTCCATGCCTGGTAGGTTTTCTCTTTACCGGAAAACACATTGATACGAACCCCGGTTTTTTTCCCTGTATAAGCACTGGTAAAATAAAATGACTTCAAATCGCTGGTAGCTCTGTCGATAAAACCATCGCTTGCGATGCGGGAGAGACGGATATCGGAAGAGAACCCATTCTTCAAACCTGTGCCTGCTTTGATCGTGTTCTTCCATGTATTAAAAGAGCCAAAGCTGTTATTCAATTCCGCATAAGCGTCTTTATTCACTTCATTGGTGCTGAAATTAATGCTCGCCCCGAATGCACCGGCCCCATTGGACGAAGTGCCCACACCTCTTTGTATTTGTATACTCCCTGTCGACGAACTGAAATCGGGAAGATCCACAAAAAATGTTCCCTGGCTTTCCGCGTCATTATAAGGAATACCATTTAATGTGACATTGATCCTTGTGGCATCGGTGCCACGGATACGGATGCCCGTATAACCAACACCATTACCTGCATCCGAATTAATAACTACCGAAGGCGTTTGGTTGAGCAGGAAGGGAATATCCTGCCCAAGGTTGTTTTTAGCGATCTCTTTTTTACCAATATTGGTCTTGGTAAAAGGAGCGTTGTCACCGGCCCTTATGGCCCTGACCTCTACGGGTGTTAAACTGTAAAAACTGTCTTTTGGCTGTTCCGTTGGCGGAACGTTCTGTGAAAAGATTGCGGTGGTTGCTATAATGGAGCAGCCAAGCATGATGATCCTCTTCATTTTTTTAATGGTTGTGCCGTTTTACCGGCGATTAAAAAATAAGAGGGAATGCTGTTGAGAAAGGTAAAATACTAACCTCCTTCCCTACGCAGGCATTACCCTGACCAGGTTTACGGGTATGATCTCAGATCCCGACAATTGTCGGGAACACCCCGGGAAACTCTGTAACCAGCTGATGCTAGTCAGCCGGTTGCAAAAATAAGGAAGAAAAAACTGGGAATAGCTGTAACTTTTCTACCGTGGTCTTCGTATCACCCTAAACCATTCGTTTATGAAGAAATTATTATTGAGTTTTTCCCTGCTTTTTGTCGGCGCCACGGCCCTTCTCGCCCAGACAGTGATCAATGACCTGAACGTGGAGAAAAGATCTGTGACCGGTTTTCATGGTATCGATGTGGGCACCGGCATCCGGCTGACCCTTACCAATGGCAATGTGGAGCAAGTGGCCGTGAGTGCGGAAACGACAGCGTTCCGCGATAAGATCGTCACCAAAGTGGAGAATGGTATATTAAAGATCTATTATGACAATAAGACCGATGCGATCAATAAGAAGAATGTGCGAAAGAACCTGAAAGCATATGTGTCGTATAAAATGCTGGATCAACTGGAAGCGAATACAGGGGCAAGTGTGGAAGTAGATGGTGTGCTGTCATCTGTTTCTCTGAAAATAAAAGCAAACACGGGAGCAAGAATAAGTGGAAAGATCAGCAGTGATGACCTGAAAGTGGACCAGAATACCGGTTCGCAGATCACCGTATCCGGACAAACAAACAAACTCGAAGTGGAAGGTGATACCGGTAGCAAATTTGAAGGAGCCGACCTGGTCACCAATGTCTGCAATGCGAAAGTGAGCACAGGCGCCCGTATCTCGGTTACGGCCAATAAGGAATTATCGGCCAAAGCAAATACCGGTGGTAATGTAAGATACAAGGGAGAGCCCTCCGTAAAAGAGATAAAGAAAAATACAGGAGGTTCTGTAAGTAAAATTTAATAAATCAATTGAGAGCCATGAAAAGAATAATTGTATTGTTAACTGCGCTGGTTATTTCTGCCAATCTCATTGCCCAGCAGATCAATGATCCGAATGTCGAAACAAGAGATGCAAAAGGATACCATGGTATCAATGTATCAGATGCTTTCGATGTATATCTCACGCAAAGCGATAAAGAAGGAGTGGCGGTCAGCGCTTCGGAAACAAAATTCCGGGACAGGATAAAGGTTGAAGTAAAGGATGGGATCCTTTTTGTAAGTTATGACAGGGACAGGAAGCTGAGTTGGGGAAGCGACAAGAAAAAATTAAAAGCCTATATCTCATTTAAACAGATCGATAAACTGCATATCAGCGGGGCCTGCGATGTGTATGTTTCGGGAACGATAAAAGCTGATGCACTGAGCATTCATCAATCCGGTGCCAGCGATCTGAAAGGCAAGCTGGATGTAAACAAATTGTCGGTGGATCTCAGCGGTGCTTCCGATATACAGGTGAGCGGCACGGCTACACAGCTTTCGATCGAGGCCAGCGGTGCCAGTGGCTTCAAAGGATTTGAGCTTATGACGGAGATCTGTAATGCGCAAGCCAGTGGCGCCAGCGATATCAAAGTGACGGTGAACAAGGAAATATCGGCCCATGCCAGCGGTGCGAGCGATGTCCGGTATAAGGGAAATGGGTCTATAAAGGATATTAAAAGCAGCGGCTCCAGCAGCGTTTCGAAGGGATAATAACCGCCACAGATACTATTGAAAAGAAAGCTTCCCCCGGGAAGCTTTTTGTTTGGAAGGTAAACTGAATAAGCCTACCTTTGCGCTCCAACATCGCGAAGTAGAGCAGCGGTAGCTCGTTGGGCTCATAACCCAAAGGTCGGGAGTTCGATCCTCCCCTTCGCAACAACTGAGAATCCGCCCTAAGGCGGATTTTTATATGTTCACGGTGTATGTTTTATATAGTGAAGCTTTTGGCAAGATTTATATAGGATATACATCTGATCTTCCAGCGAGATTAAAATCTCATAATGAACTGGCTACGAAAGGCTGGACAATAAGGTACAGACCATGGAAGATCCTGCATACAGAGATCTTTCCAGCACATTGGGATCCTAAGCTTAGAATTCCACGTGGACAAGTTGTCGCG
>JADMIO010930428.1_pt1 | contig 69087 bp, 61 predicted proteins | sample 8958161 | NCBI WGS metagenome assembly JADMIO01 (sample SAMN16585339, study PRJNA669376) | soil metagenome | isolation source: Crop rotation soil | place: USA: Cullars Rotation, Alabama | collected 2011 | reverse complement strand
AGGTGAGCCAGTGTGATTACATTTGCGGCCTAACTGTGGCCAGTCCAGTTACGCTGGAGTCACTAGTATTTAGGTGACACTATAGAAGCGGCCGCGACAACTTGTCCACGTGGAATTCTAAGCTTAGGATCCCAATGTGCTGGAAAGCACCTTCTGCTGTTCCGACTGGAGCTTCTCGAGCTCTCTCAGCGTGCGGTCAACCACACCGAAACCAAGCTTCGATTCGAGTGCTGCGACATCGACGAAGCGCGAGAGCGCCTTGGGGTGGCCGCTATACATGACGCCGAAGCGAGGCTGATCCTCGAGGCCGGTGAGCTTGACCTCGAGCGCCGCATCGATCCTGCCGTCGGCGAGGTCGATCTTGGGTGTGAGACTGTTCTCCGCCGAGGTCGAGCTCTGCAGGAAAGGCGGCATGGTCACCGATCCATCCTCGATTTTGAGAATGCCCGCCGCCGGTCCGATCCTGATCTCGCCGTCGGCGCCAAGCTCGGCAAAGGCGGCTTTCAATTCCTCGCCCGTCGTCGCCGTCTTGACCAATTCCACGAAGCGGTCGGGATTGATATTGGCAAGGGCCAGGTTGTCGACATCATAGCTGCCGGAGCCTTTGAGACTTGCAAGCACCGCCCCCGGCGTGCGCCCGCTGCCCGAAGCCTTGACCGAAAGCTTGACCACGCCGGAGACGACGTTGTTGCCGCTTGCATCCTTGAGGCTGCGTTCAAGGTCGATCGGCAGAACCAGGCGGCCGTCGACCGCCTTTCCGCCGCCTTGCGGCTTGGCGCCGACTTCGATTGCAACATCGCCGCCAAGATCGCTCTTGCCGAAAGCAGCGAGCCGGATTTCGTCCGCGCTCGCGCTGATGCCGATTTGCGTCTCCTTGACCCGGAGCCCGTCGAAGACTTCGAGATACTCGGGCTTGATCCACAATTCACCGGTGAGGCCGTCTGGCGTCGTCGAGGCGAAAGGCAGTTCGAGATCGACCTGCCGGCCATCCCAGGGCATGAAAACGAGCCCGAACAACCGTGCGAGAGTGAGGCCCCCGGTCGAGAACTCGCCTTTCACCCGATTGCCGCCCTCCAGGGACAGCGTGCCCTTGAATGGCGCGCCCGCGGCAAAACCTTGCACATCAGGGAGTTGGATCTTCGGTCCGGCAATCTCGATATCGGATTCGATCGACAGCGCGCCGCCCGGATAGCCGGCGATTCCGGCGGCCTGGAGCAAGTCAGCCGGCCGCTCGGTGAATATCCCGGCCCGGCCGCTGGCGGTGAGCACGCCATCGTCGCGCAGGAACTTGCCTTGAAACTGGCCCTTGGCCCCGAACACCTCGGTCTGGAGATCGGCAACCAGTCCGTTGGCAAGCGATCCCGTGAGCGTCAGAGCGAGCCTTGCAGGCCCGCTTCCGTCACCGGTTGGCCGCATGCCGATGAGCTTGAGGAGGCTGGAACCGGTGGCGCTGTGCAAGGTCACGCCGCCGCTGATTTCCCCGGTCAGCAGGTCGTTTTCCCCTGCCGAGGCCAGATTGGCTTCGATATCGATGTCGCCCGTCTTGCCCAGCACACGGAAGTCCGCTGCCTGTCCCTCGGCGTCGGGCTTGAGTTCAGTGGTGAGCGTGAGATCGGTCTTGCCCAGGGCCGGCGACCAGAACGGGTCGCTGTCCTTGGGGTAGAGGCCCAAAAGCTGCAGCAGGCTGCGCGGATCATCCGCCTTGATGCTGGTCGAGACGGTGCCGCGACTGCCCGTTTCGGTCGGCGACAACAGGCCCGAGATCTCGAGCCGGGCATTGCCGACATTGCCGATCTCGATCGTCTTAAGATCGATGCTGCTGCCGAGTGCGGCAACATCGATCGCGACATCTCGGGCATCGACGCCGTTGAGCAATGTCCTGCCCGATTGCAGCGTCAAGCGCAAATCGTTGCTCTTCGCCCACTGGGCGAAGAGCGCCGCGGTGCCGAACCAGCCGCCGCTCCCCACGCCATTGGGAATGAAACGATCCACATCGAGTTCCGAGGCATTGAGCCTCACCTCGAGAGAAGGTCTTTGGCCAAAGCCGATCGTGAGCCCGCCGCTGCCCAGCGACTCGTCGATCTGGTAGTTCATGTCCTGCAGGCGCAGCTGGTCGTTCGTCGCATCGAGTCGGGTCTGCAGTTTGAAGCGGCCACGGCTGCCGGTCCAGACGCGCGCGATGTCGTCGCGGCCCTCGGGCCACGCCCAGGAGATGAAATCCCTGAGGCTGCCCGCCTCGCCCGCAAGATCGCCTGCCAATTGAGGACCGGAATCGGTCATCAGGAAGACACCCGAGAAGAGCCCGCGCGCCTGGCCGGGCATGCCCGCGGAAAGTTCCTTGATGCGGATAGCCTCGCCGCTCATTTCAACGGCAAGCTTGGCATTGTCGAGTGGCTCACCCCCGACGACGAGCGATGTGACGCTGAGAGACGCATTGATGTCGACATCCTCCGGCATGAGATCGACCGCATTCGCCAGCAGGGCCAGCCCGCCGCCGTGGCGCAGGAGACTTTTGGCCTTGGCGCCGGCGACCGTGTCGAGATCGAATCGCGTCGCCTTGAGGTCGGCTTTCAGTGCGACGCTCGCACCCAGCTTCACTTCGGCGGTACCGGTGAGCAGATTGGCGGCCTCGCCCGTCCCGTCGCGCGGCGCGATCTCGATCTTATCGAGCGCCAGCGTATCAAAATCAGACGTCACCTGCGCCGTCATCACCAGGGGTCTGAGCTGGCCTTCGGCATCGCTTCGGCCATCGACGGTGGCGGCCGGCTGGATTTTGAGACCGCCGGTCACATGGGTGCCGTCATTCGCGCCATCGAACTGGTAGATGAGACCCGAGCCGTCGGCCGACGCCACGCGGAATCCGAACTTGAACGGCGCCTCTTGCGTCCAGCCGCCGGTATTTATCGAGATCTCCACCGGGCGATCATGGTAGGAGGCGCTTCCGCGCATCCGCCACGGCCCCGCGATGTTCTGCGCCGCCAGCGTGGCATTGACGTTGGTGATGGTCGCGCGTCCGGCCCGGCGGTTGTCTATGAGATGGACGACGCCGTCGCTCACCGTGATCTGATCCAGCCTGACCCGGTCGAGCAGCCGCATCTCATCGGGACTTGCTGCAGAATTGAGATGCCAGCTTCCCTGACCGCTATCGAGACGTTCGAACGCGACCACGGGACGGACGATATCGATCGACTCCACTCTGATCTCGCCGCCGAGAATGCCGGCAAGCGTCATGCTGGCGTCGACTTCGTCCGCAGTGATGAAATCGGGCAGAGAAGAGCCCGGCGGATTGGCCACTTTCACGTCGTGGATGGAAAGCTTTGGCCACGGAAAGAGCCGCCCCGAGATTTGGCCGCTAACCGTCACCTGACGGCCGGCGATCTTGCTGCCATAGCTCTCGATTGCGCTACGGTAGCTGCCCCAGTCGATGACGTAGGGCGCAATGAAAGCCGCCACGACCGCCAAGACGAGCGCGATCCCGAAATACAGTACGGGCGATTTCCAAAGCTTCATTCGGTACCTGTCGCTGCCCCATCGATATTAGACGGTCGCGGCGATCATAAGGCGACTATTTTGCCCGGGTTAAGGATATTCTTGGGGTCCAGGGCCTGTTTGATCCGCCGCATCATGGCCAGACCCTCTGACCCGTGTTCCAGTTCGAGAAACGCCATCTTGCCGACGCCGACACCATGTTCGCCTGTCGATGTGCCTTCCATGGCGATGGCCCGTTTGATGAGGCGCTCATAAAAACCCTTCACCCGCTTGAACTCACCCGCATCGGAGCGGTCGCAATAGAGCACCACGTGGAAATTTCCATCCCCGACATGACCGACGATCGGGCCATAGAGATTGTTGGCGGCAAGGTCGGCCTGGGTCTCCTTCACGCATTCCGCCAGTCGCGATATAGGCACGCAGACATCGGTCGAAAAGGCTTCCTTGCCGGGCATGAGCGATTTTGTGGCCCAGAAGGCGTCGTGCCGGGCCTGCCAGAGACGCTGTCGGTCCTCTTCCTTCGTGGCCCAGGCGAACGGGCCGCCGCCCAGGTCCTGGGCGATAGCGCCGAAGAGCTCGGATTGCTCGGCCGTGCCGGCTTCGGTGCCGTGGAATTCGACGAACAGGGTCGGCGCCACCTTGAGGTCTATCTTGGAATAGGCGTTAAAGGCCTTCACATGCTCGTCATCGACGAGCTCGATGCGCGCCACCGGTATGCCGAGCTGGATCGTCTGGATCGCCGCCTGGCAGGCGGCATCGACCGATGGAAACGGGCATACGCCCGCGGCAATCGATTCGGGAATGCCATAGAGCCTCACGCCCACTTCGGTGATGATGCCGAGCGTTCCTTCCGAACCGACCAGCAAACGGGTGAGATCATAGCCGGCCGAGGATTTCTTGGCCCGCTTGGCGGTTTTGACCACTTCGCCATTGGCCAGCACGGCCGTCAGATTGAGAACGTTCTCCCGCATGGTGCCGTAGCGCACGGCATTGGTGCCTGAAGCACGCGTCGCGGCCATGCCTCCTAGGCTGGCATCGGCTCCGGGATCGATGGGAAAAAACAGGCCTTGGTCGCGCAGATGCGTATTGAGAGTCTTGCGGGTCACGCCCGCCTCCACCCTCGCATCAAGATCCTCTGCATTGACCTCGAGCACCTGGTTCATTGCCGAGAGATCGACCGAGATGCCGCCAAAGGGTGCTGTAAAATGGCCCTCGAGCGAAGTGCCGGTGCCATATGCGATCACCGGCGTCTCATAATGGGCGCAGATGGCCACGATCCGCCGCACCTCTTCGGTCGATTTGACGAAGGCGACCGCGTCAGGTGGAGCGCCTGGTGCCCAGGTCTGGTCCTTGCCGTGCTGCTCGCGCACAGCCTGAGCGACCGATAGCCGGTCGCCCAGGATCTCTTTGATCTCGGCCACCGCCTGGGTCACGCTGTTCTTCTTGAGAGCCCGCATTTGTCTTCCGCTGCAAGTATCTGCTATCGCTTCTAGACCAACCCTCTCAAACTGCAAAATCTTCCACCTGCCCGATGGTCTATCCAGCTCCCTTTGTCAGCTCCGTTCACGCCATCGAGGATCAATGGATCGACTACAACGGCCATTTCAACATGGCCTATTATAATGTGCTTTTCGACCGCGCGGGCGACGAGGCTTTCGCGGCAATCGGTCTCGGGGCCGATTATGTGAAAAAGACCAACTGCTCCTTCTTTACGCTCGAAGTGCATGTGACCTATTTGCGCGAGCTGCATGCGGGCGATTCTGTAAGGGTCGAAACGCAGTTCCTCGACTACGACCAGAAGCGCATCCATTATTTCGAGCAGATGCGCCACGCCGGCGATGGCTGGGTCGCCGGCACGAGCGAACTGATTGTCATTCACGTCGACATGAACTTGCGCAAATCGGCGCCATTTCCACCTGACGTGTTCGCCAACATCAAGGCGATGCGCGCGGCACATGCGGTTCTGTCCGTCCCATCGCAGGTCGGACACAGGATTGGAATACCTAAAAAATAACTCTCTGCCACATTGTCCGCGCATTTGCCCTTGATGATTCCTACCTCCAGCGACCGATCTTTCAATGGAGATGAAATCATGCAAGCTCTCGAAATCCTGGACTATGCACGGCAACTTCATGAAGTGCGCGGCGAACGGGCCGTACTGGAAGCTGCCCAGCGGGCGACGGCATGTGAAGCCAAGGGCGACCGCGAAGCTGCTGCGAATTGGCGCCGCATCCAGTCGGCCCTGACCACGATGCAATCGCCGGGCCTCAGCTGATCGCGAAAGCCTGGTGCGGGCCCGGATTGTTCAGGCGCTCCGCATAATGTTGTCCCTCCCCTTTTCGGGGAGGGATGAATTGACAGGCCGCCGCTTTCGGCGGCTTTTTTCATAGTCGGAAATTAAATTCATTTTCACGATGCGGTGATATCGCGCCGCGACAAGCATGTTAGTATGCGTTAGTCACGCCGCGAGTTTCACCAAAAGTTGTTGCATAAAAATGCCGTCGCCTTTCGACTGCAATATTATCGACTCATTCCCCCTGCATAACCTCCGCTATCAACTGAAAGCAGGGAGGCCGGCATGCAGAACGCTACCATCATCGAATTCGCGCGCCAGCTGATCGTTATTCATGGCGCCAAGGCAGCTGAAGAAGCCGCCGTGCACGAGCGCATTTGTGTGAAATATGGCGCCGAACGGACAGCCGAGACATGGCGGAACGTGCAGACCGTGCTCGAGGACCTGAAGGTCAGCTGTCTGCACTAAGGCAAGTCTGGGCGAAATTCGTGATCTGCCTTCGAGTTGCTATATAAGGGTGCGGAACCCTCAGGATTCGCACCCAAACAATGTCTTCGCGTCCCATAGATATTGGTGATTTTGACGAGGCCCCGGCACCGCAGAAGCCGGGAGGCCTGTCGTCGCGTGCTTTGGCCGGATCCGAGGCCCCCTATCTCAAGGGCTTGAATCCCGAGCAGCGCGCGGCCGTCGAGGCGACCGACGGCCCCCTCCTCGTGCTGGCGGGAGCCGGGACCGGCAAGACCCGGGTGCTCACCACCAGGCTTGCCCATATTCTGGCGACCGGCCGCGCCTGGCCCGGCCAAATCCTTTGCGTCACCTTTACCAACAAGGCGGCGCGCGAGATGAAGGAGCGCATCGGGCACCTGATCGGCGGTGTGGTCGAGGGCATGACCTGGCTCGGCACCTTCCATGCCATCGGGGTCAAGATCCTGCGCTCGCACGCCGAGCTAGCCGGTCTCAAATCCGGCTTCTCCATTCTCGACACCGACGACCAGATTCGGCTGCTCAAGCAGATCATCGAGGCCTCCGACGTCGATGAGAAACGCTGGCCGGCCCGCCAGCTCGCCGGCCTTATCGACAATTGGAAGAATCGCGGCCTTTTGCCCGCCCGCGTGCCCGCCGGCGAGGCGCATGCTTTCGGCAACGGCCGAGGCGCCGAGCTATATGCCGAGTACCAGGCGCGGCTCAGGGTAGTGAATGCCGTCGATTTCGGCGATCTCCTGCTCGAAGTCCTGCACATCTTTCAGGACCATCCCGATGTGCTGAAGGACTATCAGCGCCGCTTCAAATACATGCTGGTCGACGAGTATCAGGACACCAACGTCGCCCAATATTTGTGGCTGAGGCTCCTGGCCCAGAGCCACAGGAATATCTGCTGTGTCGGCGATGATGATCAGTCGATCTATGGCTGGCGCGGCGCCGAGGTCGACAACATCTTGCGCTTCGAAAAAGATTTCCCCGGTGCCAAGGTCATCAGGCTCGAGCGCAACTACCGCTCGACACCGCAGATCCTGGGTGCCGCGTCCGGACTCATCGCCAAGAACGAGAGCCGCCTCGGCAAGACCTTGAGGACCGAGCGCGAGGATGGCGAGCAATTGACTCTGCGCTCGCATTGGGACGGCGATGAGGAAGCCCGCGCCATCGGCGATGACATCGAGAGCCTGCAGCGCAAGGGCGAAAAGCTCAACGACATGGCGATTCTGGTGCGCGCCTCCTTCCAGATGCGCGCCTTCGAGGACCGCTTCATCACTCTTGGCATTCCCTACCGGGTGGTCGGCGGCCCGCGCTTCTATGAGCGCCAGGAGGTGCGCGACGCGCTTGCCTATTTCAAGGTCACCGCCTCGCCCGACAACGATCTCGCTTTCGAGCGCATCATCAACGTGCCGAAGCGCGGCATCGGCGACACATCGCTCAAGCGGCTGCATGAGCTTGCCCGACGGGAGGGCATGTCGCTCTATCGCGCCGCCGAGACGCTGAGCCGGACGGACGAATTGCCGGCCAAGACACGCTCGGCATTGCGCGATCTCCTCGAGTCCTTTGGCCGTTGGCGTCAGCTTTTGTCGGCCGCACCTCCATCTGGCTTGCCGCATACGGAACTTGCGGAGATCATTCTTGATGAATCGGGCTACACGACCATGTGGCAGAACGACAAGAGCCCGGAGGCGCAGGGTCGGCTCGAGAACCTGAAGGAGCTCATCCGCTCCATGGGCGAGTTCGAGACCATGGCGGGGTTCCTCGAGCACATAGCTCTCGTCATGGATACGGATTCGAGCACGGCCGACGACAAGATCAACGTCATGACCTTGCATTCCGCCAAAGGCCTCGAATTCGGCACCGTCTTCCTGCCGGGGTGGGAGGAAGGCCTCTTCCCAAATCAGCGCTCTCTCGAAGAGAAGGGAACGCCTGGGCTCGAGGAGGAGCGCCGCCTTGCCTATGTGGGCATAACCCGCGCCAAGCGCCGCGCCACCATCTCCTTCGCCCAGAACCGTCGCGTCCACAATCTATGGCAATCGAGCCTGCCCTCGCGTTTCATCGACGAGTTACCCGAGGCCCATGTCGAGGTTGCGCCGATGTCGAATTCCTATGGCGGCTATGGGCTCGGCTCCTATGGCGCCAGCCGCTTCGAGGAACGCATCACGCCTTTCTCCAACACTTATGACACGCCGGGTTGGCAGCGCGCGCAGCGGGCCTATGCCAAGGGCGAGGCCATGCGCTCGGCTCCTCATATCATCGAAGGCCAGCTGGTGGCGCGCGAGACGGAAGGCAAGAATATCGAGCGCGGCACACGCGTGTTCCACCAGAAATTCGGCTATGGCCGTGTCATCCATGTCGACGGCAACAAGCTTACCATCGATTTCGACAAGGCCGGCGAGAAGCGGGTGCTCGACAGCTTCGTCGAGCTGGCCTGATCTGTGTTTCGTCCTCGCCGGGTTGCAGGCGATGCCGCTATTTCTGAACCGGGACCGCCCTGCCCGACACTTCCGCCCCCGCATCGGCCGCCAGTTTCAGGTGCGACACCACGGAAAAGGCGCTGACCACCGCCACCGCGAAGAACGCATAGGCAAAGTCGTTGACGGCCAGCACGGAATCGCCCCGCAGATATTGCGCGAGCTCGAGTACGGAAGCAGCGCAGACGATGCCGGCCGCAAGCGATAATTGCTGTGCCACGCTATAGAGGCTCGTCGCCGTCCCCATCTCACGCTGCGGCACGTCCGAATAGGACAGCGCATTGAGTGACGTGAATTGCAGGGAGCGGAAGAAGCCGCCGGCAAGAAGCACGGCGAGAATCAGGAGATGCGACGTCTCGGGCGTGAACAGTCCCTGCACGGCGAGCGTAGCGGCGCTCACCAGCCCATTGATGACGAGCACGCTGCGGAAGCCGAAGCGCCTCAATATCCGCGCTGCTGTGAATTTCATCGTCAGCGCGCCCAGCGCAGCGGCGCAGGTCAGGGTTCCGGACTGGAACGGCGTCAGCTTGAAGCCGAGCTGCAGCATCAGGGGCAGAAGAAAGGGCACCGCCCCCACCCCGACGCGGAACAGGCTGCCCCCCATGGTTCCCGAGCGGAAAGTGGCGATGTCGAGTAGCTTCAGGTTGAGGATCGGATTTCTTGTGCGCCGCGCATGCCACACATAAAGCGTGGTCAGCGTGAGGCCGATCGCGATCAGGACTGGTGCGCCATAGACCGGGAGCACATCGCGTCCAAACACGGTCGCACCGAAGACCAATGCCGACAATCCGATCGCCGAAAGGAAGAAGCCCGGCACATCGAGTGGCGGCACGCCCTCCTCGCGGATATCGGGCATGTACATCGTCGCCAGAACGAGGCCCAGGAGGCCGGCCGGCACATTTATCCAGAAGATCCAGCGCCAATGAAAATAAGTGGTGATGAAGCCGCCGAGGGGCGGGCCCAGCAAGGGACCCAGGAGCGCAGGTATGGTGAGCACGGCGAGCGCGCTCACCATCTCGCTTTTCGCCACCGTGCGCAGAATGATGAGGCGGCCAACGGGCACCATCATGGCGCCGCCCATGCCTTGCAGCGCGCGCGCCGCGATCAGACCCTCAAGCGATGTCGACAGCCCGCAGGCGATGGAGCCCAGTGTGAACACGGCAATGGCGGCGCGAAATACATTGCGGGCGCCGAACCGGTCGGCGCACCAGCCGCTGACCGGAATGAACACCGTGAGCGCGAGAAGATAGGTCGTGAAGGCAAGCTTGAGGATGACGGGATCTTCGCCGAGATCGGCAGCAATGGCCGGCAGCGAGGTCGCGATCACTGTGCTGTCGGTGTTCTCCATGAACAGCGCCGAGGCGACGACCAGAGGAATCACGCGCGAAAACTGGGCCATGCGCGCTCCTACCATTGCGCGGCGATGGCGAGGCACGCTTTTATCGGAGCCCGGCCATGCCATGATGGCCGGTTGGACCGCTCTCACTCCAGCTTGGTACGACGCTGATATGATTTAGTTTTTTCTTTTCGTAATGAAGGAACTTCAGCCTCGGCCGGACGTTGTTAGGCATCGTCCATCTATTGGGAGACGAGAATGGATACCAACCCTCAATATCGCCCGAAGACAGACCCCAAAGTCGATCCGGTCGATCCGAACGTTCAATATAATACCAGTGTCAGCTCTGGCACGAGCAGTACTGGATGGATTATTGGTGGTCTCATCGTTCTGGCGTTGATTGCGGCCTTCTTCATGTGGGGCGGGAGCGGAAATCCGCCTTCCAGCACGAGCACCAGCACCACGACGACCACGACGGAGCAGCCGGCAACGCCAACACCGGCGCCGACTCAGCCGCAGGGGTCCAGCGAGCAGCCCGCGACGCCGCCCGCCACGCAGCCTCAGGGCTCGAGCGAGCAGCCGGCGACACCGGCACCGGCACCGGCGCCCGCACCTCAACCGCAGGGTTCGACCAACCCGTAAAGTTAACGAGGCGATTTCTCTAAAAACTCCGTCGCATATGCGGCGGAGTTTTTTTGTGCCCGCACCACAATCGCCGGCCCCGGCCTGCTTCCCTCCTCGATCTACCTCCGCTATAAGACCGCCGATTTCCGGAGAGTGACAGACTCCGGCCTCGCGCTTCGGGCGCCCTTCCAAAGGCGAAGCGCTGCGTTTTGGAGCAAACCGTGTTCGAGCGTGTATTCAGCTGGCTGGAAAGCCGGACCGATACGTTTCCGCCTGTGAAGCCGACAAAGCCCGGCAGCACTCTGTGGACGTTCGTCTGGCATTACACCAAGCCCTTCTGGCCGATGATCCTGGTCTGCTCGGCGCTCGCCTCGGCAGTGGCGCTGATCGAAGTGTCCCTGTTTTCCTTCATGGGCAATCTGGTCGACTGGCTCAACAACGCCAATCGCGACACGTTCTGGGAAGACCACAAGGCGAGGCTGCTCACGGTGGCGGTCTTGGTCCTCGTCGTTCTGCCGCTGCTCAAATTCTGGTACGAGGCCGTCGTGCACCAGGGGCTCATCGGCAATTTCGCCATGCGCATCCGCTGGCTTGCACATCGCTATGTGCTGCGCCAGAGCATCGACTTCTTCCACAACGACTTTGCCGGCCGCATCGCCACCAAAGTCATGCAGGCAGCCCTCGGCACGCGCGACACGGTCATGAAGATCACCGAGGTCCTGGTCTATGTCGGCGTCTACTTCACCGGCGCCGTCGTCATGTTCGCTGCCAGCGACTGGCGACTTGCGATGCCCCTCATCCTGTGGTTCGTGGGCTATCTCTTGGTCATGCGCCACTTCGTGCCGATGCTCGGCCGGATGTCGAAGGCGCAGGCCGACGCCCGCTCGATGGTGACCGGCCGCATCGTTGACAGCTATACCAACATCGCCACCGTCAAGCTCTTCGCCCATGCCGATCGCGAGGACCTTTATGCTCGGGACGGCATGCGCCACATGCTCGGCGCCGTCTACAATTCCCTGCGCACCACGACGCGCATGACGGTGGCCCTCAATCTGCTCAATGCGCTGCTGCTGTTTTCGACCGGCGCGCTCACCATCTGGCTGTGGTCGCTCAACGCGGTGACGACCGGCGCTCTCGCTTTCACTGTCGGCCTCGTCCTGCGCATGCAGGGCATGGCGCATTGGATCCTGTGGGAGGTTGCGGGCCTGTTCGAAGATATCGGCACCGTTCAGGATGGCATCGAGACCATCGCGCGCGAGCGCAGCCTCGTCGATGTGCCGGATGCGGCGACCCTCAGCGTCGACAAGGGCGAGATCAGCTTCGATCGGATCGTCTTCAACTATGGCAGGAAGGCCGACCGGGAGCTGATTGTCATCGACGACCTCAGCCTCGTTATCGCGCCGGGCGAAAAGGTGGGGCTTGTCGGCCGCTCGGGCGCTGGCAAGTCGACGCTTGTCAACCTGCTGCTGCGCTTCCACGATCTGCAGAACGGCCGCATCCTGATCGATGGCCAGGACATCGCCCATGTCACCCAGGACAGCCTGCGCGAAATGATCGGCATGGTCACCCAGGACACATCGCTCCTGCACCGTTCCATCAAGGACAACATCGCCTATGGCATGCCCGAGGCGACGATGGAGCAGATCGTCGCGGCGGCCGAACGCGCCCATGCTCACGACTTCATCCCGCACCTTATCGATCTGAAGGGCCGGCGCGCCTATGACGCCCATGTTGGCGAGCGCGGCGTCAAGCTGTCCGGCGGCCAGCGCCAGCGCATCGCCATTGCCCGCGTGCTGCTGAAGAATGCGCCCATTCTCATCCTCGACGAGGCGACAAGCGCGCTCGATTCCGAGATCGAGGCGGCGATCCAGGAGAGCCTGTATAGTCTCATGGAGGGCAAGACGGTGATCGCCGTGGCGCATCGCCTGTCGACCATCGCTGCCATGGACCGCCTGGTCATCATGGACAGCGGCCGCATCGTCGAAGAGGGCTCGCATGATGCGCTTCTGCGCAAGGGCGGTCTCTATTCCGATCTGTGGCGCCGCCAGTCCGGCGGCTTCCTTGCCCGCGAGGCGGCGGAATAGCAATGGAGTTCACCCTCATGGTCGAGGGGCTGACGGAGGCACGCGCCGACGAACTCGCCGCGTTCATGGAAGACCAGCCCGATCCGCCGCTCGCCGTCACGCTCAATGAAACCGACGAGGCGGCGAAGGTCTGGAATCTCGTGGCCTATTTCGCCGGCGAAGCCGAGGCCCGCCAGGCGGGCGAGCGGTTGCGTCCGCTGCTCGGCAAATCGGTCTTCTCACTTGCCACACTGCCTGAAGTGGATTGGGTAAGGCGCTCGCTCGAGGGTTTGGGTCCTGTCGCGGCTGGACGATTCTACCTCTATGGCTCGCATGACAGCGCCCGCCGGCGTGGCGGGGGCATTTCGCTCGAGATCGATGCTGGAACCGCCTTCGGCACCGGCCACCACGGCACGACCGCCGGCTGCCTCATGGCCTTTGATGCCCTGTTAAAACGGGCGTCACCGCGGCGGATTCTCGATCTCGGCTGCGGCAGCGGCGTCCTGGGTCTGGCGGCCGCCAGCGCCCTGCGCCGACCGGTCCTGGCCAGCGACATTGACCCCGTAGCGGTCGCTGTGACTCGCGACAATGCCCGCAATAATCGCATTGGCCCCTGGCTTGCCGCCGTCCCGGCGCCCGGACTGAAACACCGGCGAATCGCAGCGGCTATCCCCTATGACCTCATTTTCGCGAACATATTGGCGCGCCCCCTCATCGCCCTTGCCGGCGATCTGGCCCATAGCCTGGCGCCCCGCGGCAGCGTGATTCTCTCAGGTCTGACCCGCGATCAGGAGCAGGCGGTGCGCGCGGCCTACCGCAACCGAGGCCTCGTCCCGGGAAGTCCGTTGCGCATGGGCAACTGGTCGACCCTGGTGTTTCGCAAAGCCGGCGCCCACGAAGGTGCAGAACTTTCAGGAAGGGGCTGGCGTCGGAAAAGAGCTGGTCCTCAAAAAGCAAAACGTCCGCAGCGTTGCCGCCACGGACGTTGATAGCTACAGCCGCCGCAAGGCGGTTGGAACTTGGCTTAGTTACCCCACACCATCCGATGGATCTCCGAACGGCGCATGCCGATATCGGAGAGCAGACGGTCATCAAGGGCCTGCAGCTGGCGCTCGGCGCGGGTGCGGGACACGTAGTTGACGACGCGGCTCGAAACCCGGGTCAGGAAATCGGGCATGAGACGGGTGGTCTCGCGGTTGAAAGTGGTCGTGGTCATGGTTTGCTCCTTTTTCTTCACACCGGACCAACGGCCCCTCGGCAATCGCACCCGGTGAGGTGTTAACTGATCTTGTGCACTGCACAAGCACCCGCCTTATATGTGAGGTTCCACTGGCGGCACCAGACGTATCTTCCTCATAAGTCCATGCGGAAAACACATAACTCTGTTCATACTCCGTTAATCGCTTCCTTTGAATGATGATCAAACTCCTAACTCATTGAAAAAACTAAGTTTACCTCAATTCTGCCGCAGTCCGGCCACAAGTGGAGAGGTATGCCACACCTCCCCTGGCCGAACCTGCTCGCAACATTTAGCGCGAGCCAGCGGATGTCGGCATGATGCCAACGCATAAAGTCATCCGGATTGATCTTTTGCAACGCACCATTTTCCCGGGGTAAGCCAATAATGCGCCATTGCCCAAATCCAGATCATGCGATTCAATGGTCGCACTAACCCCGGAATGCTCATGCGGTCCTTCTTCAAGCTTGTGTTCTGTGCGGCTTTGACCGCGCTTCTTTCGACCACCGCCTTCGCCGAAGAGGTCACCGTCTCCTTCATTCAGACCAATGATATCGACAAGCTCGAGGGATCGGGCGTGCGCGGTGGTTTTGCCCGTCTCAATGCGGTGGTGAGGGCGGAACGCGCCAAGGGCGGCTATGTCGTCTATGGCCATGCCGGTGACATGATCTCGCCCTCGCTTCTCTCCGGCCTCGACAAGGGCGAGCATACGATCATGCTCACCAATCTGGTGCCGCCCGATGCTTTCGCGCCCGGGAATCATGAGTATGATTTCGGTCCGGAAGTGTTTCTGCAGCGCATGGCGGAGGCGAAGTATCCGCGGCTTGCCGCCAATCTGCGCGGGCCCGACGGTAAGCTTCTTCCCGGCTTCACCGACACATTGATGATCGAGCGCGGGCCGATCAGGATCGGCATAGTTGGCCTGACCCTGGACACGAGCTATCAGGTATCGAGCCCCGGCAATCTCAAGATCGCCGATGCGGTCGAAACGGGCCTTGCCAAGGCCAAGGAGCTTCGCGCAGCCGGCGCCGATTTCGTCGTTGCCCTCACCCATTCCGGCCATGCCGAAGACCGCGCGATGTATGACAGCCATGTCTTCGATCTCATCATGACCGGCCATGACCAGGATCTGCTCGTCAACTATGACGGGCGCACCGCCATGATGGAATCCTATGAGCAAGCCGATTTCGTCACCATTGCCGACATCGCCTTCGACATCTCCGAGAAGGACGGCAAGCGCATCGTCGAATGGCATCCGAGTTTCCGCATCATCGATACCAAGGATGTGACGCCTGATCCCGAGACCAAGGCCAAGACAGATGAACTCGCTTCCATGCTCGCCAAGGAGCTCGATGTCGCCATCGGGACGACGACGACGGCGCTCGACAGCCGCCGCGCCACGGTGCGCACCGGCGAGGCGGCGCTGGGCAATCTCGTCGCCGATGCGCTGAAGGAGGCCATAAGGGCCGATATCGCCATTACAAATGGCGGCGGCTTGCGCGGCAACAAGGAATATCCGGCAGGCCACGCCATCACCCGCAAGGACGTGCTGACGGAACTGCCCTTCGGCAACCGCACGATAAAGCTCCAGGTGAAGGGTGCCACCATCCTTGCGGCGCTCGAGAACGGCTTCAGCCAGATCGGGGAGGCCGCCGGCCGCTTTCCGCAGGTCTCCGGACTGAAGGTGGAGTATGATCCGAACAAGCCCAGCGGCTCCCGCGTCGTCTCGGTCGAAGCCGATGGCAAGGCGCTCGATATCAATGCCACCTATACGCTCGCCACCAACGACTTCATGGCCAATGGCGGGGACGGCTATGTCATGTTCCGGGAAGCGCGACCCCTGCTCACGGCCCGTGATGCGAAGCTAATGGCCAACGACGTAATGGCCTATGTCGCGCTGCACAAAACAATCTCGCCCTCGGTCGAGGGAAGGCTCGTGAAGAAATAGAGGCAGGAATCGACCTCACTCCCTCTCGGCCGGGCGGCTCCACAGCCGGATCTTGTCGCGGCGGCCCCGCAATTGATGCTCTCCGGTGTCGGTGAAATCCGAGATTGCGTCCTCCCCCGCCTCGGCACGCGCCGCTTGAATGACGCCATCGCTCGCCAATACTGCGACGTTGAGCGTGCGCGTCATTTCCTGGATGCGGCTCGCCACATTGACGGTGTCGCCAATGACGGCGAACTCCATACGCCTTTCGCTGCCGATGTCGCCGAGCACCACATCGCCGTGATGCAAACCGATTCCGAGATACATCGTGGGCAGTCCATTTTCCCGGCGCTTGCGGTTCCAGCGGGCGATCGAATCCGCCATGGCGCGGGCGCAAGCGACCGCATTGGCGGCATCGCGCCGGCCTGTGGTCGGCGTGCCGAAGGTCGCCATCAGTCCATCGCCGAGGAATTTGTCGAGGGTGCCGCCATTGGCGAAGATGGCATTTTCGAACATCCTGAGAAGCTCGCGCAACAGCGTCATCAATTGCATCGGCGGCATGGCGGCGCTGATCGTCGTGTAGCCCCAGATGTCGGCGAACAGAACCGTCACCCGCTGGGTGCGCGCCTCATCCAGGCGCCCGCCGGTCTGCATCAGTCCATCCACCATGTTGGGTGAGAAGTAGCGCGCCAGATTGGCGCGCTTGCGCTCGGCTTCGCTCAGGCGCTTCTGCACGTCCATTTGCTTCGTGATGTCGCGCAGGCCCCCGACGACGCGCCGCGGCTCGCCTTCGTGATACACGATCAGGCCACGCATCACGATCCATTGCGTCTGGCCGGGAACCGGTTCGTGCCGGCATTCGACGTCGAAGGTCTCGTCGTGGCGCACGAATTTGTGCCGCAAGGTGGCGCGCAGGAAATCCGCATCGGACTTCACGAACAGGCCAATCAGCCCATCCATTTTGTTGCCGAGGCTGCCCGGCGCGCGCCCCAGCACCTCATGGAGGCGCGGCGAGAAAAAGGTCTCGCCTCTCGCGACATCCCAATCGAACAGGCCGTCATTGGCGCCGCGCGCGGCGAGCGCATAGCGCTCTTCCGACAGCCTGATCCGCTCATGCGCTTCTTCACTTTCGACCGCGCCGGCGATGAGTGCCGCCGCGGTCTTCAGCACGTGGATTTCCTCCGAACTCCAGTCGCGTTCTTCCTTGCAGTCGTCGAAGCCGAGGAAGCCCCACCATTGCCGCCCAACCATGATCGGTACCGAAATGAAGGACAGCGTCCCATGCTCGAGGAAGATCTGGCGGGTATAGCCGGTCGTCTCACTGAGCTTGGCCTTGACGATCTCACCACGCGCCCGCCGGATCGCCCAGTCATCGCCTCTGTCGCCTTCATCGGTGATGGGCATATCGTGATAGCGCGAATCTTCGCTGATCGGTTGCAGCCCGTGATCGGCCCAGTCAAAGCGGCAGGATTGCACGCGCTTTCCGTCCTCCGCCATGTGCACCTCGAACAGGCTCACCCGGCTCACTTCCGTGGCCCGGCCCAGGCGCCCGAGAAAATCCGTGACGTGATTGCGCCAGTCGCCCGCCACCATGCGTGTCGCCGCATAGGCGACCGCATCGAGCATGGCCAACCGCCGGTTGGCCTCGATGATCGCATCAGGCCCGATGACGGCCAGGAGGTCCTGGTCGACGGGCGGTCGTGATTTCATGGCTCCTGCCAATGTATGAGATTCGCCTCGCCTAGCCTCCGCTCTACAGGATTGGCGCGTCCAGGGAAACTGGTGAAGCCCCTCCTCGCGTGCCGACCGCGAAAGCCCGCCATTCAGTCCGGCCGGACACTAGCCTAGGGTTTCACGCGATATCGGCTCGCAATGACGATGCGGTTCCAAGACATTCAAAGGAAAGGAGATACCCGGGCACTTTAGCGCAATTTTATCGCCGCTTTGACAGACCCATTGCCTTTCTCTTAGATGCCGCCATGTTTCAGTCATTCGACGATATATCCGAGGGTCATCTCTCGCCCGAGCGCGTGACGCGTTTGCGCGACGAGCTCAAACGCCGCAATCTCGACGGCTTCATCATTCCCCGTCAGGACGAGTATCAGGGCGAATATGTGGCGCCCTATGCCGAGCGCCTGCGCTGGCTCACGGGCTTCGCCGGCTCCTGGGGTCTCGCCATTCTGATGCGCGACCGCGGCGCCATTTTTGTTGATGGCCGGTATACCATCCAGGTCCGCAAGCAAGTCGATACCTCGATCTTCACGCCGCGTCACCTCGTGGAAGAGCCGCCTGCCGAATGGCTGGAGAAGGAGCTGAAGCCCGGCGAGGTCGTGGGCTACGACCCATGGCTGATGACCGCCGATCAGATCGCGCGTTTCGAGAAGGCTGCCCAAAAGGCTGGCGCCCAGCTCATTGCCGTCGACAGCAATCCCATCGACGCCGTGTGGGCGGAGCAGCCGAAGCGGCCGGCGAATCCGGTATCCGTGCAGCCGACGCAATTCTCGGGCAAGGCCTCCAAGGACAAGCTCGCCGATGTTTCGGCAAGTCTCGAAAAGACGGGAGCCGACGCCGTGGTTTTGACCCAGCCCGACTCGGTTGCCTGGGCCTTCAATATCCGTGGCGCCGACGTCGCCTATACGCCGGTGGTGCTGAGCTACGCCATCCTTCACCGCAAAGGCGAAGCCGAGCTTTTCATCGACGCGGCAAAGCTCGCGGAGGATGTCGCTGCTCATCTCAAGGGCGTTGCGCGCATCCGGTCCCCGCACGAGATCGAGAGCTCCCTCACCAGCCTCGGGCAGAACAAGGCGCGCGTCCAGATCGATGCCGATTGGACGCCGGAAAAGATTCGCGCTGTGCTGGCGGCTGCTGGCGCCGAGATCGTCAATGCCAAGGATCCTTGCGTGCTGCCCAAGGCACGCAAGAATGCCGTCGAGCAGGAAGGCGCGCGCGCCGCCCAGAAGCGTGATGGCGTCGCCGTGGCGCGCTTCCTCTGCTGGCTCGATCAGTCGGCTCTGGCCGGCGGCCAGGATGAAATCACGGTGGCGCGCAGGCTCGCCGAGTTCCGTGCTGCGGGCGGCATGCTGAAGGATCTCTCCTTCGATTCGATCTCAGGCGTTGGTCCCCACGCCGCCATACCCCATTACCGTGTCTCGAAGACATCGGCCTTGCCCATGAAGAGAGATGAAATCTATCTCATCGACTCGGGGGCGCAGTATCAGGACGGCACCACCGACATCACCCGCACCATCATACTGGGTCAGCCTACGGTCGAGATGAAGGACCGCTTCACCCGCGTGCTCAAAGGCATGATCTCTCTATCGCGCGTCCGCTTTCCCAAAGGCACCTGCGGCAGCCAGCTCGATGTGCTGGCGCGCCAGCCGCAATGGATGGCGGGCCTCGATTTCGATCATGGGACCGGTCATGGCGTCGGCAGTTATCTCTCTGTGCACGAGGGCCCGGCACGCATCAACAAAACGGACCGGACGCCGCTCGAGCCCGGTATGATCCTCTCCAACGAGCCGGGCTACTACAAGGAAGGCCAGTACGGCATCCGCATCGAGAATCTCATCCTGGTCCGCGAAGCTGAGGCGATCGCGGGAGGCGAACGCCCCATGATGTTCTTCGAGACGCTGACGCTGTGCCCGATCGACCGCAGGCTCATCGAGCCTCGCCTTCTCGATCCGGAGGAACTGGCCTGGTTCAACGCGTATCACGCCCGCGTCTTGCGTGAGGTAGGGGCCTTTCTCGAAGGCGCGGAGCTCGACTGGCTCAAGCAGGCCTGCGCACCGCTCGGTGCGTAGCGCCATGCGCCATAATCCGCGCTCTGCCGCCTGCCCGTCACAATGGCCAGAACAGCAGGATAAGCGGAACCCCTGTCACCAGGACGATCGCCGACAGCGGCAGGCCTAGTCGCCAATAGTCGCCGAAGCGATAGCCGCCCGGCCCCATCACCAGCGTGTTGCACTGATGTCCGATGGGTGTCAGAAAATCGCATCCGGCGCCAATGGCGACGGCCATCAATAGCGGATCGGGATTGAGCTTGACTGATGTGGCCACCGAAGCGGCAATCGGTGCCAGGATCAGCACGGTTGCGGCATTATTGAGAAACGGCGTTACGCACATGGCGATCAAGAGCAGGATCGCGACATATCCCCATTTGGGCAGAATATCGGCAAGCAGCGAGATCATATCGGCGATCGACTGGGTGAGCCCGGTCGATTGCGCGGCATCGCTCACCGGAATGAGCGCGCCCAGCATGACGAGAATGGGCCAGTCGATCGCGTTGTAGGTTTCGCGCAAGGTGACCGACTGGGCGAGGATGACCAGGGCGGCAGCGATGAAAAAGCCGATCGCCACCGGAACGACGCCCAGCGCCACGAGCAGCATGGCCCCCGCCAGTATCGCCGTAGGCAAATAAGTGTTCCGGCTACGACCCAGGCCCAACGGCCTTTCGGCCAGCGGCAGGCACCCGAGCTCGCCCAGCGCTTCGGGCATGAAGCGCATGTTTCCCTGCAGCACGATGGCATCGCCCGCCTTGAGCCGAACGGTACTGAGCCGCCGCGTGATGCGGCTGCCGCGCCGGCTGACCGCCAGCAGATTGAGGTCATAGCGGTCGAAAAGCTGGTTCTGCGTAACGGTCCGACCGATGAACGGCGACACGCTCCCGACCACGGCCTCCATCACGCCAATCTCGTCGCTGGCATTTTCCTTGGCGGGCTGCTTGTCCTGGCGAACGAGCAGCAGTTTGCCGACGGCGACGGCACGCTCGAGGACCTCGGGCTCGCCATGCAGGATAAGACCGTCATCCGCCTTGATCTTGGTCCGCTTTGCCGGATTTGACTTTTCCAGGCCGCCGCGGATCAGCACGGCCACATCGAGCTCGCCTTCGACTTGCTTCTCGAGCTCGCCGATCGCCTTGCCGACAAAGGGCGAGTCCGCGGCCACCGTCACTTCCGTCGCATAGGCGTCGAGGTTGAACGCGACTTCGATGGAAGCCGTCGCCCGCCGCCCGGTCGGCAGCAGCCTGTAGCCGAAAGCCAGGAAAACAATCCCGGCGATTGTGAGTCCAATGCCGACCGGAGCGAAATCGAACATCAGGAACGGCTTGCCAAGCAACTTCTCGCGCGCTTGCGAGACGATGATGTTGGGCGAAGTCCCGACCAGTGTGATCAGCCCGCCGAGCAGCGAGGCAAAAGACATCGGCATCAGAAGCAGTGACGGCGAAGTTTTGTTGCGGCGCGCAAATTTGAAGGCGATTGGCAGGAACATGGCAAGGGTGCCGATATTCTTCACCACGGCCGAAAGCAGCGCGACGCAGGTGGTCAGCATCACGATCTGGCTACGCGGCTTCGACAGGTCGAAGCTTGCATAGCTCATGGCGAGTTCCACGATGCCGGAGCGCGAAACGGCGGCGCTCAGGATCAAGGCGCTGGCGACGATGATGACGATGTCGCTCGAAAAGCCGGAAAACGCCTTTTCCGCCGGGACGATTCCCACCAGATAGGCGGCGATCAGCGCAACGATCGCGACGATGTCGTAACGCAGACGCCCCCAGGCGAACAGCCCCATCATGGCGACGATTGTGGCAAGCGCCAGGATCTGTTGCCGGTCCATTGTCTCTCTTCTGCTTTGATCGCCCGAAGCACCGCGCCAGGGCCCGACAGATAAGAGTTTCTACCGCAGTTTGTTCAGATGAGCACTCTGAGAAGCACGACGCTGCCCATGCCGATGAGGATGGTCACGATCATCGGCAGCCTAAGGATTGCCGAGGCAGCGGTGATCGCCGCAGCGATTGTTTCAGCGACACCCGTAGCAAGAATGGTGGGTGCTATGACCGCCATGAGGATGGCGGGCGGCAGCGCGTCGAAAGCCGCCTTGGTGCGGCCCTTGACATTGACATGGCGCATAAGGAAGAGCCCGGCGACCCGGGTCGCATAGGTGGCAAGCGCCATGCCGATGATCGCGGCAAGAGTCGCAAAATGCAGGTTCATGGCATTGCCTCGGCTTCCCGTTCCTCTGTTTCGGCATGCAGGAGCACCGCGACCAGGACGCCGGCAAGCCCGCCCAGCACGATATACCAGGCGCCGGCAATAGTAAGCTTCGCCGCCGCTGCGACGACAGCGCTCGCAGCCAGCACCGCGCCCGTCCTCGGTCCCTTCCAGAAGCCGGCCAGAATGCCGATGAAAAGACCCGAGAAGGCAAAGTCGAATCCATAGGCTGCAGGATCCTTGAGCCAGGCGCCCGCCAGCGCGCCGGTGACACTCGACACGGTCCAGGTCGTCACCATGGGTAGCCCGAGCCCCAGATAGTAAGCCATGGTCAGCGGCTGAGTGAGCGCCCGCCTCTCGGAGAAAGCCCAGTTCTCATCTGCCATCATGAAGAGCAGTGGCGCTCGCCAGGCCGAGGGTATGTCTGCCATATGCCGCGACAGTGACGCGCCCATCAGAACGTGGCGGACATTCACGATGAAGACGGTGATCGCGAGAAAAAACCAGGGTGCCGGATCGCGCCACAGCTCGATGGCGAGGAATTGGGCCGAACCCGCGAAGACAGTAGCGCTCATCAGGCCGGCTTCAAGCGGCGAAAGGCCCTTGCTCGCGGCAAGCGTTCCAAAAAGCAGGCCGATCACGGCGCCGGCTGCGATTACCGGCAGAATGTCCATCACGCCTTGCCTGAATTCAACAGCAGTTTTCGTCATTGCGCACTCCAGATGGCGGATATCTAGTAGCGCCGATGCAGCCAGTATTGAACAATTTTGCGCTTTGCATCCCGGCACCTCGCAAAGGACACGATCCGCTGCCTCTTGCAGGACCCCTGTCCGGGTCTTAATCTTGTGGATCCGGGGCGGGAGAGCTTCAATGGACACGGTCGGCCGGTTCGCGGCCCTTCAGGAAAAGCTGGCCCATGTCTTGCCAATGAATGCTGCAGGGTCTGCTCGAGAACATGTCATGCTCGCCTTGCCCTCGTTTTCCCTGGGCGAGACTGTGCTTTCTCACTATGGCGAGCGCGTGCCTGCCCTGGAACATCGGTACCTTAACGCTCTGATACTGCTGCAGCGCATCGAGTCCTGTCATGCGATTTATGTGTGCACCCGCGCTCCGGCACCTGAAGTGATCGACGCGTATTTCGCTATGATCGATCCTGTCAGGCGCGACGACTGCCGCCGCCGCTTCACCTTGCTGACGATCCCCGACCAGAGCTATCGGCCGGTCGCCTCGAAGCTGATGGATGCCCCCGACATGCTCGAACGCATCAAGGCGATTATTGCCGGCAGGCCCGTTTTCATAGAGCCTTGGAACGTCACCGCCAACGAAGTCGCGCTGGCGCTGGCGCTTGGCGCGCCGATCAATGGCTGCGCCCCGGAGCTGCGCCGGCATGGCTACAAGAGTGCCGGCCGCAAGCTCATGCGCCAAGCGGGCGTGACCGTGCCCTTCGGCGTTGAGGATGTTCGCACCTTGGAAGATGTCACAAGGGCGATCGCGTTTATCCGTAAGTCGCGGCCCGGTTGCGCCGGCGTGGTCGTAAAGCATGACGATAGCGTGTCCGGCGATGGCAATGCGGTTCTGCGCTTCAACCAGGGCGAGGCATCCTGGCGCGGAAAGCTTGATGCCTTGCCTGACTGGTATGTCGAGGATCTTAAGAAGGGCGGCTGCGTCGAAGAATTGATTTCAGGATCCGCGTTCTCGAGCCCGAGCGTTCAGCTCGACGTCGTTCCCGGCGGGGCAGTCAAGGTGCTTGCAACTCATGAGCAGATTCTGGGGGGCGATGACGGACAAGTCTATATGGGGTGCCGCTTCCCCGCCGAATCCGGCTATGCAGCGCAACTCGCCGAACAGGGCGCCAAGGCAGGCAACGCGCTTGCCGACCTCGGCTTTCTCGGCCGCTTCAGCGTCGATTTCGCCGTTGCCCGCAACGAGGGCGATCCATGGCGGGCCTACGCCCTCGAAATGAACCTGCGAAAGGGCGGCACTACACACCCCTATGCCGCGATGCGCAATCTCGTCGCCGGCCGATATGACGCGAAGGCGGGAGGCTGGATTTCCGAGGACGGGGCGCAGCGTTGCTACGTATCGAGCGATAATCTTGTCGATGCAGGCTGGTTGGGATTGGACCCAGGTGATCTGCTCGATTCGTTCCGCGGCGCCGGACTGCTGTTCGATCATCGAGTCCGGAAGGGTATCGTGCCGCATATGCTTGCGTGCCTGGCGATCGATGGGCGGTTTGGCGTTACTGCCATTGGCGAAACAGCGGCTGAGGCACAGTCATACTATGACCGGACCAGAATTGTTGCCGCCGCGACGGCAGCTCGTCACGCGTGAAATTGGCAAGCACAGCGCGCCAGCTTGCTAGTTCAGAAGAGTCTTGTACTGCCCCGGCGTAACGCCGAGCCTCGCCTTGAACGCACGCGTCAAGTGCGCCTGGTCGGCAAAGCCGCATTGGACGGCGATGAGGCTCGGCGTTTCGCCAGCCCTCAGCAATTCCCTCGCTTGATGCACCCGCCGGTCGATGAGCCATGCATGCGGCGTGAGTCCGGTCGCCTTGCGAAACACGCGGATCAGGTGCCAAGCGCTCAAGCCCACATGCCGCGCCACCCTCTGGAGATCGGCGGCCTCGCTCATATGAGCCAGGAGATAGTCCTTGGTGCGGGCGATCGCATCCGGCTCGCGGCCGGCCGAAATGATGCCCGGCAGGCCGCCCCCATAGCGTTCGATCGCCGTCAGATAGAATGCAAGAAGCCTCTCGTCGGCAAGAGCGTCTCTCTGTTGCTCTCGAGCGCGCGATGGGCGTCGCAGAAGATCCGGGCAAGCTCGGGGTCATGTACGCCGGGGAGAGCGAATTTCGGGGCGCCCGATGGCCGCCGGGCGGCCTCGCTCAGCAAGGCCGCGAGCAAATCGGGGCTGGGATAGGTCATCCGATAGGAATAGCCATGGCTGTCCGGCGCGCCGTCATGCACCTCGTCGGGGTTGATGAAGCAGATATTGCCGGGATCGCAGCGCACCCGTACCCCATTGTGCATGTAGCTGTGGATGCCGTCGAGCGTGACGCCGACCACATAGGTTTCATGCGTATGCGGCGGGAAAATATGCTTTCGGAACGTGGCGGTGAAGCACTCGAGGTCGCCATGCCGCGTCACCCGCCAGAAATGGGTCTGATCCTCCGGGGACAGAGGTTCGCCACCGAGCGAGTCACGTGGGGAGACTTGCAACATGGCTTAGATATAGCATTCCGCCTGCCATGAGCTTGAACAAAATTGCGGTCCGCCTGCCGGCCCGCTCACCGTTGAAGGGCTTGTAGCTAGCCCACGCGGTGGAACCATTCCGCTTCGTCGATGACCTCGACACCATGCTTCTGGGCATCCTTGAGCTTGGAGCCGGCGCCTGGACCCGCAATCAGGAGGTCGGTCTTCTTCGACACCGAGCCGGCGACCTTGGCGCCGAGACGCTCGGCCATCGCCTTGGCCTCCTCGCGTGTCATGCGCTCGAGCGCGCCCGTGAAGACCACGGTCTTGCCGGAGACCGGACTTTGCCGCACCGCTGACAGCGGTATTGTCTCGACCTCTGTGAGGAGCTTGTCGAACACCTCGACATTATGCGGTTCGCTGAAGAAATCCACGATGGCCTCGGCGACGATCGGCCCGATGCCGTCATGCGACATGAGCTCCTGATGGGCCTCCTCTTCCTTGCCCTTGGCGGCGGCGCGCATCGCGTCGCGCAGCGCGCTCGCCGTGCCATAGGCGCGAGCCAGGAGCCTGGCATTGGTTTCGCCGACATGCGGGATGCCGAGCGCAAAAATGAAACGATCGAGCGCGATCGTGCGGCGCTGACTGATCGCATTGAACAGGTTGCGAACGCTCGTTTCGCCCCAGCCCTCGAGCTCGCCGATCTTCGCCTTGCGCTTCTCCAGGGTGAAGATGTCGGGCGGCGACGAAATGAAGCCCAGTTCCAGGAACTCCTCGACCACTTTGTCGCCCATGCCCTCGATGTCGAAGGCGTTGCGCGACACGAAGTGTTTCAGGCGCTCCGCTCTCTGCGCCGCACAAATGAGCCCGCCGGTGCAGCGGCGCACCGCGTCGATCTTGCCGGTCTTCTCATTGACCGCGCGCACCGCATGGCTGCCGCAGACCGGGCACGTTACCGGAAACTTGTAGGGCTTGGCGCCCTTCGGACGCTTCTCGGACACAAAGCCCAGGATTTGCGGAATAACGTCGCCGGCCCGCTGCACGACGACCATGTCGCCGATGCGGATGTCCTTGCGTTGGATCTCATCCTCATTGTGGAGCGTCGCATTGGAGACGACGACCCCGCCCACTGTCACCGGCTTGAGCCGCGCCACCGGAGTCATCGCTCCCGTGCGGCCGACCTGGATGTCGATCCCCTCGAGGACCGTCATCGCTTTCTCGGCGGTGAACTTGTGCGCCAGACCCCAGCGCGGCGCCCGGCTCACAAAGCCCAGCCGCTCCTGCCAGTCGAGGCGGTTGACCTTGTAGACGACACCATCGATGTCATAGCCGAGCAGAGCCCGCTCGCTCTCGATCTTGCGGTAATGGGCCAAAAGCTCATCGGCCGAGGTGCACAGCTTCATGAGCGGATTGACCGGGAAGCCCCAGCGCTTGAACGCCCGGATGACGCCCCATTGCGTATCGTCCGGCAGTTGCGAGACCTCGCCCCAGGCATAGGCGAAAAAGCGCAACGGGCGGCTTGCGGTGATCGCGGGATCGAGCTGGCGCAGCGATCCCGCTGCGGCGTTGCGCGGATTGGCGAAGATCTTTTCGCCCGCCGCGTTCTGCTTCTCGTTCATTTTGGCGAAATCCTTGTGAGTCATGTAGATTTCACCTCTGACCTCGAACACCTCGGGAAAATCTCGGGCGTCGACACGATTGGGAATGTCCTTCACGGTGCGGACATTGGCGGTGACATTCTCGCCCTCTGCGCCATCGCCGCGCGTAGCCCCTTGCACAAGGTTGCCTTTCTCGTAGCGCAAGGACAGGGACAATCCATCGATCTTGGGCTCGGCCGTCAGCGCGAGTTGGGTATCGTCGCCGAGATTCAGAAAGCGCCGAATACGGCCGATGAACTCACGTACGTCGTCTTCGGAGAAGCCGTTTCCAAGCGAGAGCATCGGGACCCTATGGCGGATCTTCCCGAACTTGCCCTGGGGCGTCGAGCCTACGCGCCGTGAGGGCGAGTCCTCGCGGACGAGATCTGGAAAGCGCGCCTCGATGGCTTCGTTACGCAGACGCAGCGCATCATAATCGGCATCCGAAATCTCCGGCGCATCCTGTCCGTGATAGCGCTCGTCATGATGAGCGATTTCGGCAGCAAGCCGCGCAAGCTCGCCGGCAGCTTCCCGGCGGTCGAGCTTGTCGACGGATTTCTGAGGGGCGGCAGTCATGGTGAGCGGCTCTTTCATTCCCGCTTACCATGACAAATACTGCAGGGCGAAGGCCTAAACTGTCAGTATCAATGCTCCGATCCGCCGACGATCTGACGTGCCGTCGCCTCGATGAGCTTACGTACCCTTTCGGCCTCTTCCGGCGTCCAGGGACCACGGCGCATATGAAGCGCCTGCTTCAGGGTTCTGATGGCTTCGCGTACCGTTTCCGGAGTCGAATGCATGGAAAACGCCTGGGCGGCGAGATCCATGCGCGACTGGATGCCTTTGAGAGCGACGATATTCTCGTCAATGAGTGCCCTGCCCGCATCGGTAATTTGATAGAGCTTCTTGGTGCCGCTCGCAGCGGCGGCAGCGATATAGTCCTGCTCTTCGAGCAAGGTCAGGGTCGGGTAGACGGCGCCCGGGCTCGGCGCATAGGCGCCGCCGAATTTCTCCTCGATGGCCCGGATCAGGTCGTAGCCGTGGCGCGGCTTCTCGGCAATGAGCGAGAGCAGCACCAGCCTGAGATCGCCATGGCCGAACATACGGCTGCCTCGCCCGCCAAAAAACCCGCCGCGGCCGAAGCCGCCTTCATCGTCAGCGAAACGGCCGCCGCGTCCCCAGCGCCCGCCGGGCGAGCAGTCGTGACGGCGCGCATGAGCGCCGCAGTGATCGTGGTGGTGACGTCCAAACATTAGTTATATCCTATAGTAATCTCTATGACTGACTCTTAAGATATATCTTAATGCGAAATATGTCAAGACCGTCGCGCCAACGAGTCCGCCCGCTCGGGCGACCGAACGGGCGGGTTATCCATGTTCTTTTTTCAACGCAGCGGTGCCGCACTGCTCGCGGCAGCGGTTCAAGTCGCGCCAGCGGTCGCTATGGTCAGCCGATGAACTCCGGTCTTGGCACGGCTGCTTTTTTCTCTGCGGCCTCGCCGACAGGCGGCAATTGCAGCACAGTTGCAACCTGGCCCCGGCGCAGATAGGTCACGAGCACGATCTTGCCGTTCGGAAACTCGAGCGCATCATGGTAGGCGGCCGGACGATCCATATCGATCTGGGTGAACCGGGCCACCTTGCCGCCAAAGTCTCCGATCTCCATGCCTAGTCCGCCAAAAGTAGCATGGCTGCTTTCGATGCCATTCTCAAAGGCAAGTTCCGTACCCGGACGAAGGCATACCGCTACATTTGGTTCACCGACAGCACAGAAACCGTGTGTGGTCGAGCTGTCGAATGCAGACGTTACCAACTTGTCGCCGACTTTCGCGGGACGAGAGGCGACGTGATGCAGACTATAATCGCACATCAATTGATCTCCTCTTCTGTGAACAGCCAGGATGGTTGTCCCTTGCTCGATGACAGCACAGCAAGGTGGCCATCCTGTGTCCTCACATCGCGACTCATTGGTCGCGAACATTACAAACGCTTCTCGCAAGCTGTGCTGCCGACCTGGGAAGCGCCTAGATAAAGGTGCAATGAATGCTTTGTTCCTATTTGAATGGAGACGGCGCCTCGTTGGCCCACGCGGCCGCTCTCCCGTTGACGGCATCCGCTTTTGAAGCGATGGCCGCGCTCAGCCTTGCTGCCGCAAGCCAATCGACCGCTACCGCAGCCAACACCCATGAGGGCGCCAAGCGCATTCACGCGGGCGCCCAGCCACCCTCCGGTGGGTTTCGGTCGGCCATCGGGTGAATCCTTGACCTCAGCTGATCCTGAGCAGCCTGTCGGCTTGCGCCCGCGCCTCTTCTGTGACCTTGGCGCCCGAAAGCATGCGGGCGATCTCTTCGCGCCGGCTGGCGGCACTCAGTTCCTGGACACGGGTCACCATGCGTTTCTTGCCGACCTCTTCCATCTTGCTGATCAACATATGATTGTCGGCGCGGGCGGCGACCTGGGGAGAGTGCGTCACGGCGAGAACCTGCAAGCCGCGCGCCAGGCGTGACAGCCTGACGCCGATCGCATCGGCGACCGCCCCGCCCACTCCCGTGTCGATTTCGTCAAAGACAAGGGTTGGCGCCGATCCCTTGGCCGCCAGAATGACCTTGAGGGCAAGCATGAAACGGGCCAGCTCGCCGCCCGACGCGACTTTCGTCAGGGGCGACAAGGGCGTTCCCGGATTGGCTGCCACCAGGAACTCGACCCGGTCGAAGCCATGCGGGCCCCCGCGACCATGATCGCTCTCCACCCGCGTCTCGAAACGCGCGCGCTCGAGCTTCAGCGGAGCGAACTCCGCCACGACCGCGTCATCGAGCTTGCGCGCGGCCATCTTGCGCCTCTCGCTCAATTTTCGCGCCGCCTTGTCGAATGCATCGCCCTGCGCCTTGTGCGCCGTCTCCAGGCGGACGAGCTCGGCGCCGCCATCGGCGATTGCCTGCAACTCTTCTTCCATGCGCCGGCGCACCTCGGCCAACGCATCGACCGGACATTTATGTTTGCGCGCGGCGGCGCGCAGCGCGAACAACCTCTCCTCGGATTGCTCCAATTCCCGCGGATCAAAGGCGAAGGTTCTGAGCGCTTCGGCGGAGGCGCGCTGCGCCTCACCGATCTCCTGCAGCACCCGCTCGAGCGCTTCACAGATACGGTCGAGCCGTCCTTGTGCCTGCGCCTTGCGGCGCTCGAGCTTGCGCAGTGCCGCATTGAGGCGCGCCTCGACTGTGCCATCGCCGTCGAGCGCATCCTCGGCCTCGCCAAGCGCCTGAGCGAACTGCTCGGCATTCATCATGATCTGGCGCAGATCGGCGAGCCTCGTTTCCTCGTCCGGCTGCGGGTCGAGCTTGCGCAACTCATCGACCGCGTGGGCTAAATAATCGCGCTCGGCCTCGGATCTCGCGAGCAGCGCTTTATGCTCGGCAAGCCGCTTTTGGGCTTCGCTCAGGGCTTCCCAAAGACGCCGGACCTCCTCGGCGTCTGCCTCGAGTCCGCCGAACGCATCAAGCAGTCTGCGATGATTGGCAGAGTTGACCAGGGCGCGATCATCATGCTGGCCGTGAATCTCGGTCAACGTGCCGGCGATCTGGCGCAGGAGATTGAGACTGACGGGCTGGTCGTTGATATTGGCGCGGCTCGGACCATCGGAATTCTGGATGCGCCTTATGACGAGTTCGCCATCGGCTTCGATATCCTGGGCGGCGAGGATGGCGAAGGCGGCATGCGATCTGGGCAGAGCGAAAGCGGCGGTGACGACGCCCTTCTCGGCGCCGCTGCGCACCAGGCCGCTGTCGCCGCGCGCGCCGAGCGCAAGCCCCAGCGCGTCGAGCAGTATGGACTTGCCGGCGCCGGTTTCACCGGTGAGCACGGTGAGCCCCTTTTCCAGCGCAAGGTCCAGCTTCTCGATGAGAACGATATCGCGGATGGAGAGCGCCGTCAGCATGACGCAGTTATAGCTGAGTCTGCGAAGGTCGCGACCAGGAAAACCTCATGACCAGGCGGCCATCGAGGTGTTTCAGAAAGGATTGACCGAGCTCACCGCCCTGCTGATCCAGGACTCCTTGTTCTCCTCCGGCCGGACACCGTCGTTCTCCAACAGCGCATAGGCGTCCTGGTACCATTGGCTGTTGGGATAGTTATGTCCGAGCACCGCAGCCGCCGTCTGCGCTTCCGACCTGATGCCGAGCGCGAGATAGCCTTCGGTCAGTCTGTACAGGGCTTCGGGCGTATGGGACGTCTGCTGATACTCGGTGATCACCCGCTTGAACCGGTTGATTCCGGCAAGATAGGAGCCCTTCTTCAGGTAGTAGCGGCCCACTTCCATTTCTTTGCCGGCCAAGTGATCGCGCGCCAGCGTCGCCTTCGCTGCGGCATCCTGGGCATAAGCGGTTCCGGGGAAACGCTTGCTCACTTCTTCAAGAGCGGCGAGCGCTTTTTGCGTGTTCGTCTGGTCGCGCCTGACGTCGATGATCTGCTCATAGTTGCAGAGCGCGACGAGATAGTAGGCGTAGGCCGCATCCTTGTGTCCCGGATGCAAGGTGATGAAACGCTGCGCCGCATTGACGGCCTCGTCATAGGCGTTGCGCTGGTATTGCGCATAGGCTTGCATCAGCTGGGCCTTGGTGGCCCAGGCCGAATAGGGATGCTGGCGCTCGACCTCGCCGAAGGTCTTGGCGGCGGTGCGGTAGGCGCCAGATTGCATTTCTTCGAGGCCCTTGTTGTAGAGCGGCCCGACGGCCTCGGTTTTGTCGGCGGCGGCGAGATCGGGGGCTATGGCCTCGCCCGATGCGGACGCGGCTTGCGTCGACGTTGTGGAGCCCTGATCAAGCAGCTTGGACATGCTTGAGCACGCGCCAAGCATCAACGCCGCGATCAGCACAGTCCCGACGCGCAGCCCTGCTGCCAACCGCTCACGAGCCCGAAGCACAGAAGTCAATCGCGGAATTCCCGAACAAGATGCCAAGTCGGCGGCCTTTTACCCCTCCCGGACCCGGGATGCCAGCGCCGCCTCTACCTGTTAAATGCAGAAAACCCGGCGGAAGTGTGACCGCCGGGTATTTTACGTGTTGCTGCAGTAACTTAGTATCTAGTTCGCCTGCCGGCGCAGGAACGCCGGAATTTCGAGCTGGTCGTCGTCATAGGCCGGCTGTGCGGGCGCAGTCACCGGCATCTGGGCAACTTGCGGCCGCTGCTGCGGTTCGGACGTCTGGATGCGCGGCTCTTGCCGGGTCCGCGGATCGAACTCCGGCTCCGCCGGGTCGCCCTTGCGGCTGAGGCCTACGCCGGCCAATCTTTCGAACAGGCCCCGTTTCTTCTTGGCGGCGTGCTCGGCAATATTCTCGATGCGGTTTTGCTGAGCCGCGATCTGCCTTTGCGCAATTGGCGGAAAATCCTCAGGCTGCGGCATACGCGGCGCCGCGGCATGAGCCCGGGCCTGCTGCATCACAGGCTGGGGCACTGCCACCTCTTCGTGATCCTCTTCGATTTCCTGATGCTCCTGCACGGGCTGCGGCGCTGGCTGCACCGGTTGCGGAGTAGCGCGCTTGACTTGCGGAGCAACGTTTACCGGCGTCGGCTTCTTCACCGGAATGGGCTGCTTGCCGGTATAGCCGAAAACCGGGCGGGCGGGGTTTTGCTCCTCGGCCGCCGCTCCGTCATTGAGATGCTCGGACTGCTCGATGGCAAGGCCCGTCGCCACGACAGACACCCGCATGGTGCCTTCGAGCGAGTCGTCGAAGGTAGCGCCGAGAATGATATTGGCTTCGGAATCGACTTCCTCGCGAATGCGGGTCGCCGCTTCGTCGACCTCATACAGGGTCAGGTCGGGGCCGCCGGTGATCGAGATCAGGAGGCCGCGAGCGCCGCGCATCGACACATCGTCGAGCAGCGGGTTGGAGATTGCCGCCTCGGCCGCCTCGATGGCGCGCTTCTCGCCCGAGGCCTCGCCCGTTCCCATCATCGCCTTGCCCATCTCGCTCATGATGGCGCGGACATCGGCGAAGTCGAGATTGATCAGGCCTTCCTTGGTCATCAGTTCGGTGATCGAGGCAACGCCCGAATAGAGCACCTGGTCGGCCATGGCGAAGGCCGCCGCGAAGGTCGTCTTCTCATTGGCGACGCGGAAGAGATTCTGGTTCGGGATGACGATCAGCGTGTCGACATTCTTGGCCAGGAGTTCGATGCCCCGCTCCGCCGTCTGCATGCGGCGCACACCCTCGAAATGGAAAGGCTTGGTCACCACACCGACAGTGAGGATGCCCTGTTCCTTGGCGGCCCGGGCAATGACCGGAGCAGCGCCGGTACCGGTGCCACCGCCCATGCCGGCGGTGATGAAGCACATATGGGCGCCGGCGAGATGGTCGAGGATCTCAGGGAGAGCCTCTTCCGCAGCCGCCGCGCCGATCTGCGGCTGCGATCCGGCCCCCAGCCCCTGCGTGAGGGCGGTGCCCATCTGGATGCGCCTTTCGGAGGCATTCTGAGCCAGAGCCTGAGCGTCGGTATTGGCGACGACGAACTCGACCCCGTCGAGCCGGCTCTCGATCATGTTGTTGACGGCGTTCCCCCCGGCGCCGCCCACGCCGAAGACAGTGATGCGCGGTTTAAGCTCAGCCAAGCTCGGCACGGTGAGGTTGATCGTCATATTAAACACCTGGAAATGAATTTCCCCAGACGGAATCTTTCTTACCCATTCAATAACAAATGGTTAACAAACGCTAACCAGCGCCGGATTTTTTGAATCAAATTCGACTCGGAACGGTACAAGTCGAGGATGATTTCTTGACGGATCCCGAATTCGCCTTCCGGCGCGAATTGAATCATTCTCTTATGAAAGACTCGCAAAGGCTTGAAATACAGAAACAATAACGATTTGGACGACAAGCATAGCCGGAGTCCCCGCAATGCGCACGCGCGGCAATCGAAGCCGGCATTCTCAAAAACTATCGACGATCCATTTTCCGACCCGGCGCAAATAGCCGGCTTCGCGCTCGGCCATCGCCTGGCGGGTCACGGCCGCCGTGTGATGGACGTCGGGCTTGAGCGCGTAGTTCAAAAGCCCCATCGCGGTCGCGAATGCGGGCGAGCGGGCACCCTCGGGCATGCCGGCGATCGGCAAGGGCGCGCCGAGCCTCACTTGCCGGTTGAGCCATTGGGCGGCAATCTCGCGCATTCCCGTGAGTTCGCTGCCTCCCCCGGTCAGCACCATGCGGCTGCTCGCGAGCCTGGCGAAATTTGCCTGCTCGATGCGCTCGCGCACCATTTCGAGAATCTCTTCGAGGCGGGGCCGGATGATGCCGGTCAGCATGGATTTGGGCGCGTGATAGATCGTGTCGATGCCGCGTTCGCCGAGCAACGGAACCGCTACCGTCTCGCGATCGTCGATGACGGTCGCCATGGCGCTGCCCCACAAGGTCTTCATGCGCTCGGCATGGGCGATCGTCGTCGACAATCCACGCGCGATGTCATGGGTTATATGCATGCCGCCAATCGGGATGACATCTGCGAAGACCAGCTGGTCGTCATTGAAGGCGGCGATGCCGGTGGTGGCCCCGCCCATATCGATAAGCGTCGCGCCGAGCTTGGTCTCATCCTCGGCCAGCACCGCGCGCGAAGCCGCATAGGGTGCCACGACATAGTCGGCGACCGACAGGTGGCAGCGCTCGATGACCAGCGCCAGATTGCGCAAGGCCGCGGGCTCGGCTGACACGACATTGACTTCCGCGGTCAGGAGCTTTCCGAACATGCCGAGAGGCCGGGCAACGCCGCGCGCGTCATCGAGATGATACTGGGCGGGCGCCGTATGCAAGGTGCGTCGTCCGGACTGATGGCCCTGGGCCAGTGCTGCGCGGGTAGCCTTCTCGATGTCCTGCGCCGTGACCCGACCGGTTTCGGTTTCGACCGTTGCCGTATAGGCATTCGACTGCGGCCTGCCGCCGGCGACGTTGACATAGACCGAGGCAATGGTCCGTTTGGCCATGCGTTCCGCGGCATCGACGGCGAGCCTGATGGCCCGCTCCGCCTGATCGAGATCGACGATGGCGCCGCTGCGCGTGCCGCGCGAGATCTGGCAGCCGAACCCCAGGATGCGCAGAGCGGAGGCTTCCGTGCCGTCCGCGGTACGCCGGTTCTGGCTCACGACCTCCCCGATGACGCAGCTGATTTTGGTGCTGCCGATATCGAGCGCGGCGACGAGGCCGTTGCGGCCGGCAGCCTGGCCCTTCGCATCGTTTTTCACCGGCAGGTCAATTACAGTCATGCGACGTCCTCTCGCCCCGATCAAACACTACCGCTGCTGACTTACTTTGAACTTCTTAACATCCTTGTCGGGCGCGACGGATGCTGCGACCTCGACGATCATCTCGCCCGGCAGACGCAGATCTATCCCCTTGATGCCCTTGCTCAGCAGCCCTTGCGCCTGGTCGAGCTTGGCGAGTGCCAGCAATGCCTTGCTCGATCCGGCTTCCGGCAATGCGACGGTCACGCCGTTGTCGAGAAAGAGGGTCCAGCGCCGCTGCCCGACCCGCGCCGCTGCCAGGACATGCTTTCTCACCTGCGGCACGGTCTCGAGATCGTTCACCAGGGCGGCGGCGGCGAGATGCGCCCCCTCGCCGGTGACGAGCAGGAGTGACGACATCCGCTTGGGATCGAGCGTGCTCATCGCGGTGCCGGTCTGGTCGATGACGTAGTGGGCGCCGTCGCGCTGCCAGATGGCGAAGGGCTGTCTTTCGGTGACGACGATATCGAGCCGGTTCGGATATTTGCGCATCACTGTCGCTTGCGCGACCCAGTCGAGGTTTTCGAGCAAGGCGCGGGCGCGCCCCGCATCGAAGCCGACCAGAGAGCCGCCCGGCGTCACGCCAATGGCGGACAGCAGCGCCTCGGGCTCCTGATGGACGAGGCCGGTGATGCGGATATCGTCCGCCGCGAAGCCGAGCGAGCTGGCAAGCTGTCCCGGCAGCTTGCGCCAGGGACTGCCGTCGTAGTCGAGGTGTCCGCCGATGACGAGGCCGTGGATCACCGAGCCGAACAGCAGGACGCAGGCGCCGGTCCGCGCAAGGAAACGCGCCCGCAGGCTCGGGCCCCTGGGTGGCAGGCTGCGGAAGAACCAGAAAATGCGCCGCCTTATGGTGCTGAGAAGTTTCATCTGTTCACCGAAGCGTCATTGACCATCCAGGTCACCAGCTCCTCGAAACTGTGCCCGGCATGGGCGGCAAGCTCGGGAACCAGCGAAGTGCCGGTCATGCCGGGCTGTGTGTTGATTTCGAGAAGGATGAGCTCGCCCTCGCCGCCGGGCGTGTCGTCATAGCGGAAATCTGCGCGGCTCACGCCTTTGCAGCCGATCGCCTGGTGGGCGGCCAGGGCATATTGCTGCACCTTGCGATAGATATCGCGCGGTATCTGCGCCGGCAGGACATGCACCGAACCACCCGGCGCATATTTCGCCCGATAGTCGTAGAAGCCCACCGCGGGCTGGATGTCGATGACGCCCAGCGCCACATTGCCCATCACCGCGCAGGTCAGTTCCCTGCCTGGAATGAAACGTTCCGCGAGGACTTGATCACCGAACAGCTCGCGTTCCTCGAGGATCATCGAAGCGGGGCCGTTTGAGCTCTGATCGATGATATGAACGCCGACGCTCGAGCCTTGCGCCGGGGGCTTCAGCACATAGGGCAAAGGCAACGGATGCTGGGTGGCCGCAAACTCAATATCGACGACACGGCTGTCGGCGACCGGGATGCCGGCTGCGGCGAACAATATCTTCGACTTCACCTTGTCCATGGCGATAGCGGAGGCGCGCACGCCCGAATGCGTATAAGGTATCTCCATCGTTTCGAGGATCGCGGCCATGCACCCGTCCTCGCCCCACTTGCCGTGCAGCGCATTGAAGGCGACATCGGGGCCGAGCTCGGCGAGCACCTCGGTAATGTTGCGCTTTACGTCGATGGGCGTCACCTGGAAGCCGGCGCGGCGTAGCGCCTCGGAACACGCAGCACCGGTCGACAGGCTTACCTCGCGCTCGGCCGACCAGCCACCCATCAGGACGGCGACTTCAGTGGATTTCGGATCGCGCGTCGCCATCATGCCTCCTCCGCCGGAAGACCGATGCGCTTGATCTCCCAGTCGAGGTCGATGCCCGACTTGTCCTTGACCCGCCGCCTTATGGTTTCGCCGAGCTCTTCGATCTGGCCTGCGGTGGCGCCGCCTTCATTGATGAGGAAGTTGCAGTGAAGTTCGGAAACCTTCGCCGGTCCGATGGCAAATCCACGCAAACCTGCCTGGTCGATCAGCTGCCAGGATTTGTGCCCGGGCGGGTTCTTGAAGGTCGAGCCGCCGGTGCGGCTCTTGATGGGCTGCGTCGCTTCGCGGCGTTCCGTCACCTCGTCCATGGCGCGCGCAATTTCGTCACGTTCCCCGGCCTCGCCCTGAAGCACGGCTTGCGTGAAGATGAAATCCTCATCCGCACCGCAATGGCGGTACGTATACTGCATGTCGGAATTCGACAGCACGTGCAGCGATCCCCTCCGGTCAACGGCCCGCGCCTCGACGAGAACGTCCTTGGTCTCGCGACCATAGGCTCCACCATTCATCCGAAGCGCGCCGCCAATCGTGCCGGGTATACCTCTCAGAAAGGTTAATCTTCCGATACTGTGATCGAGGGCAAAGCGCGCCACCCTCACGTCAAGTACGGCGGTTCCGGTTTGGATCCGATTGCCGGTCTCGAGCGCGATGTCGCCGAAGCCCTTTCCCAGCCGGATCACGATGCCCGGCACGCCGCCATCGCGCACCAGGAGATTCGAGCCGACCCCGATCACATAGACCGGAATTTCGGGCGGTGCCTCCCTGAGAAAGCTCGCCAGGTCGGCCTCGTCGGCCGGCGTGAAAAAGGCTTCGGCCGGGCCCCCGGCGCGGAACCAGGTCAGATCGGCAAGCGGGAAATTGGCCTCGATCCGCCCCCGCGGCTTGGGCAATCGCTTGAGCAGCTTCTCACCATCGAGCCTGGCCATCAGGCGCCTCCGCTCTTGCCATCGAGCGCCGCAAGCTGTTGCGGCAAGGCATAAGCCCATTGCGTGATGGTACCGGCGCCGAGGCATACGACGATATCGCCAGGCTTCACCAGCGCCTTCACCACGGGCGGCAACTGTTCGGGCGCATCGATCTTCTGTGCGCCGCGATGACCGCGGGCCCGCAAGCCCTCGAGCAGCGCGTCGTGCGTTGCACCTTCGATCGGAGCCTCGCCGGCCGCATAGACGGGCGCGATGATGACCGAATCCGCGCTGTTGAAGCACGAGCAGAAATCCGGGAACAGCGAGGAGAGCCTCGTATAGCGATGCGGCTGCATGACGGCGATCACCTTGCCCTTGGTCACGCCGCGCGCCGCGCGCAGAACCGCGGCGATTTCCACCGGATGATGTCCATAGTCATCGAAGACGACGACACCGTCATGCTCGCCGGTGCGGGTGAAGCGGCGCTTGACGCCGGCGAAGCTCTTGAAGCCGACGCGGATCTTCTCTTCCGGAATGCCCAGTTCGCGCGCCACCGCGAAGGCCCCCGTCGCATTGAGGGCATTGTGCTCACCGGGCATTTGCAAAGTGAGGCCGGCGACGTCATGCACGCTGCCGCTGCGCCGGTCGGTGATACGCACGGTGAAACGCATTTCGCCGTCGTTGTAGGAAGGATCGATCAGCCGCAGATCCGCTTGCGGGCTGCGTCCATAAGTGATGATGCGTCGGTCGCGCACCCGGCCGATCAGGGCCTGGACCTCGGGATGGTCGATGCACATCGCCGCAAAACCGTAGAAGGGAATATTCTCGACAAAAGCGAGGAAGGCATCCTTCGCCTTGTCGAAGGAGCCATAGTGGTCGAGATGCTCGGGATCGATATTGGTGACGATCACCACATCGGCCGGCAGTTTCACGAAAGTGCCGTCGGACTCATCCGACTCGACCACCATCCAATCGCCCTTGCCGAGCCGGGCGTTGGTGCCATAGGCGTTGATGATGCCGCCATTGATGACGGTCGGGTCGAAGCCGCCTGAATCGAGGAGCGCGGCGACCAGCGATGTCGTCGTCGTCTTGCCGTGCGTGCCGCCCACCGCGACGCAGGATTTGAAGCGCATGAGCTCGGCCAGCATCTCGGCGCGCCGCACGATCGGCAGGAAACGGTCGCGCGCCGCGGCGAGTTCGGGATTGTCCGGCTTCACTGCCGAGGACACGACCACCACCTGCGCATCGCCGAGATGCGCGGCGTCGTGGCCGACCGCGACGGCTATGCCGTTCTTGCGCAGCCTCTGGGTGTTGTAGTTGTCGGCGAGGTCCGAGCCCTGCACCTTGTAGCCCAGCGTCGCCATCACCTCGGCGATGCCGCTCATCCCGATGCCGCCAATCCCGATGAAATGGATTGGTCCGACTTCGCGCGGGAGTTTCATTTCGTCGTCGTCTCCGTGTTCTTGGCACGGTGCGCCAGATCCTCGACCAAATCGGCGAGGCGTTCGGCGGCGTCCGGCATGCCTTGCGCCAGGGCAGAGCGCGCCGCCCCGGCAAGTTCATCGTCTTGATACCTGAGCCGGGTCAGAAATGCAGCGAATTCTTGCGGATTGAGATCGGCCTGCGGCCTGACCCACCCCCCGCCTTTCGCGGTAAAGAATTGGGCGTTGTGCAATTGGTCGTTGTCGAGCGAATGCGGCAACGGCACCAGGATCGCCGGCCGGCCGATGATGCCGAGTTCGGCGATGGTGGAGGCGCCCGAGCGGCAGATGATGAGTTGCGCATCGGCGAAGCGCTGCGGCATGTCGGCAAAGAAAGAGGCCAGCTCGAAGGAAATGTCGAGTCCGCCATAACCGGCTTTCACGCGCTCGATGTCCTCCGGGCGGCATTGCTGCACCATCTTGAGCGTGCGCAGCACCGCCTTGGGCAGGAGCTTGATCACCTGGGGCATGAATTCGGCGAAGAAGCTTGCGCCCTGGCTGCCGCCGAAGATCAGGAGATTGAACGGCGAATCGGCGGCAGCAATTTCATAGGGCGCTGCTTCCTTGTCGAGCACGATGCCGCGCACCGGATTGCCGGTATAGCGCAGCTTGCCCTGCGAGGCCGCCGGCAGCCCCGTGAGCGTGGGGAAGGAAGATGCGACCGCATCGGCATAACGTGACAGCACGCGATTGGCCCGCCCCATGACCGCATTCTGATCGTGTATGCAGCACGGTATGCCGAGCCGCGAGGCGGCGATGACCGGAGGAAAAGACGGGTAGCCGCCGAAGCCGGCAAGGGCGATCGGCCTGAAAGTCTCGAGAATGGCCCGCGCGGTGCGATAGCCCTTGTAGAGACGCAGGAGCTGCAGGGGGAGCAGGAAGGGTTTTGACGGCGACACCGTCGCCGCCGGCACCAGATGCGTTTCGAGCGCCGGGAACGACCGGCCATAATCGCGCACGCGCTCATCCGTCATCAGATGGATGACATAGCCGCGCCGGATCAGGGCTTCGGCCAGGGCCTGGGCCGGGAATAGATGACCGCCCGTGCCGCCCGCGGCGAGGACAACAAGCCGATTTGGCTCTTGGGCGTGAAGCGCCATACGGTGCTCTAAGCCGCCTGCGTCCGCCAGGCCGGATCGGTCTGCGCGGTGAGTGAACGCGAGCGTGCGAAAGCAAGCACCAATCCCATGGCAAAGGCCATGCTCATCAGCGACGATCCGCCATAGGAAATGAACGGCAACGTCATGCCCTTGGCGGGCAGCAGCGAGACATTGACGCCCATGTTGATGACGGATTGCAGGCCGAAGATCACCGCGAGGCCGCTCATCGCAAGTGCCGCGAAAGGATCGGGCTCGGCCTTGGCGCGGCCCAATATGCGGATGACGATGAAGGCGAAGAGCAGGATCAATCCCATGCAGGCGATGAAGCCGAATTCCTCGCCCACCACCGCAAAGGTGAAATCGGTATGGGAGTCGGGCAGGATCTGCTTCGCCTCGCCGCCGCCGGGACCGGCGCCGAACAAGCCGCCATTCTGGAAGGCCTGTGTCGCGGTATCGACCTGGAAGGTGTCGCCCTTCTCCGGATTGAGGAAGCGGTCGATGCGCGAGGCCACATGCGGGATCATCCGGTAGGCGAGAAAGACGCCCGAGCCGCCGAGCGCGCTGATGCCGATAACCAGAATCCATGGAATGCCGTAGACAAGCAGCAGCGCTATGAAGGTGATGACGACCAGCGCCGACTGGCCGAAATCCGGCTGCACGACGAGAAGACCCACGAAAGCGCCGGCGAGCAGCAGCGCGATCGGCAGGCCCGGCATCTCGGGTTTACGCAGATGTTCGGCCAGGAACCACGCGACCATGACGATGAAGGCGGGCTTCGCGAATTCCGAGGGCTGCAGATTGATCGGGCCGATATCGATCCAGCGATGAGCACCCTTGATCTCGGGTCCATAGAACAGGGCTGCGACCATCAGCGCGAGCGAACCGAAGAAGACCACGAACGCCGCGCGGCGTGCCTGCAAGGGTTCGAAGAGGCTGGTAGCGATGAGGATGACGACGGCAAAGCCCAGATAGAAAAGCTGATTCTTGAAGAAGTGGAAGGACTCGAGGCCGAGTCTTTCGGCGACTGGCGGACTCGCCGCCATGCTGATCAGGACGCCTGCCGCCATCAGCAGCAGCACTGCGCTCAACAGCAGGCGATCGACGGTAAACCACCATGAGGCAAAGAGGCCTCGGTCACTGCGGCTTATCAACATGTCCATTCCCCTTCTCGGTCATTCGGATGCCCGGCAGAGCGGCGACCGCTTTGACGAAGGCATCCCCCCGGACTTCGAAATTTCGATAGTGATCGAAAGACGCACAGGCCGGCGACAGGAGCACGACGGCGTCCCGAAGGCCGTCCCTGACGGCGTCGCGGGCGGCGGCCTCGACCGCCCTGTCGAGCGTGCCCATCTTGATGTGGGGCGCACGCTCGCCGATGGTGTCGGCGAATTCGTCTGCTGCCTGGCCGATCAGATAGGCACGCCTGATTTTCGGAAAGTACGACGCGAGCGGCGTAATCCCGCCCGCCTTCGGTATGCCGCCCGCGATCCAGTAGATCTCCGCGAAAGACGAGAGTGCCTTGGACGCCGCATCGGCATTGGTCGCTTTCGAGTCGTTGATGAAAGCGACACTGTCGAGCCGGGCGATCTCCTGCATGCGATGGGCAAGGCCGGCAAAACTCGTGAGGCCCTGGCGAATATCGGCAAGGCTGAGGCCTAGGGCGCGCCCGGCCGCATAGGCCATGGCGGCATTCTGCCAATTGTGCCGGCCCTTCAGCCTCGGCAGCTGGCGCAGGTCAAGCTCGGCGACCACCTTGCCGTCTGTGCGTTCGATGAGAATGCCCTCGGGCGCCGACAGGCCATTGTCGAGGGAACGCTCGACCGAGACCCGCAGCACGCGCGCACCCGTGTCGAGGGCGTTGGCGATGTCCTCGCCCCACTCTTCATCGACACCGATGACGGCGGTGTCGCCCGCTCCTTGATTGGCGAACATGCGGGCCTTGACGGCGACATAGTTCTCGATCGTGCCGTGACGGTCGAGGTGATCGGGCGTGATGTTGGTGAGGATGCCGGCATCGGGCTTGAGACTGGGCGTGAGGTCGATCTGGAAGGACGACAATTCCAGCACATAGACACGATCCTTGACCGGCTTGCGCAGCAGGAATACCGCCTTGCCGATGTTGCCGCCGACATCGACATCGCGTCCGGCGGAAGCGAAGAGATGCCCCATCAGCGCGGTCGTCGTCGACTTGCCGTTGGTGCCGGTGATCGCGACCAGGCGGGCGCCGCTCTCCTGGATCTCGCGCTGGAATACTTCCGTATCGCCGATGACCGCGACGCCGGCGGCCTTCGCCTTCGCGACTGTCCAATGCGGTTTCGGATGAGTTAGCGGCACGCCGGGGCTGAGCACCAGGGCGTCGAGCGCGGCGAAATCCATGGTGCGCAGATCGGCGACGGGCAGACCTTCCCGCTTCGCCTTCTCGACCGACTGCGCATCGTCGTCCCAAGCAAAGACCTCGGCTCCGCCGATCCGCAAGGCCTCGGCGCAAGCGGTGCCTGAGCGGGCGAGACCGAATACCCCGACTTTTCTGTTCGCGAATGTGCGGGCCGGAAACATCCGCTGACGACCTATCTGAGCTTGAGCGTCGAAAGTCCGATCAGCGCCAGGACGAAAGCGATGATCCAGAAGCGGATGACGATGGTCGGCTCCTTCCAGCCTTTCTGTTCGAAATGATGGTGCAGGGGCGCCATGGCGAAGACGCGCTTGCCGGTCAGCTTGAAAGAGGCGACCTGGACGATGACGGAGGCCGTCTCGAGAACGAAGAGACCGCCGATGATGGCGAGCACGATCTCGTGCTTGACCGCGACCGCGATGGCGCCAAGGGCGCCGCCGAGCGAAAGCGAGCCGGTGTCGCCCATGAAGATCATCGCGGGCGGCGCGTTGAACCACAGGAAGCCGAGGCCCGCGCCCAGGATTGAGCCGCACAGAACCGCCAGCTCGCCGGTGCCCTTCACATTGTGCAGCTGCAGGTATTCGGCGAATACCGCGTTGCCGACGAGATAGGCGATGAGTCCGTAGCTGCCGGCGGCGATCATCACCGGGACGATGGCAAGCCCATCGAGCCCGTCGGTCATGTTGACGGCGTTGCCGGCACCGACCACGATGAACACGCCGACCGCAAGGAAGAAGAAGCCGAATTGAATGAGCACGTCCTTGAAGAACGGCACGGCGAGCGCGCTCGAGATCGTCTTGTCGCCGATGCCCATGAAGATGCCGACAGCGACCGCGGCGATCAGGACCTCCATGAGGAGACGGATCTTGCCCGAGAAGCCGTCCGTCGTCGATTTTGTCACCTTGAGGAAGTCGTCATAGAAACCGATGGCGCCGAAGCCCAGCGTCACGAACAGCACGGCCCACACATAGTAGTTGGTGAGGTCGGCCCACAGCAAGGTCGAGACGAGAATGCCCGAAAGGATCATGAGCCCGCCCATGGTGGGTGTGCCCTGCTTCTCGATGATGTGCCGTTGCGGTCCGTCGCTGCGGATCGGCTGGCCCTTGCCCTGCTTGACCTTGAGCAGCGATATGATCGTCGGTCCGAAGAGCCAGATGAACAGCAGCGAGGTGAGGATGGCCGAGCCCGTCCGCGTCGTCTGGTAGCGGAACACGTTGAGGAGCGAAACCTCGTCCGTCAGGCTGGTGAGCAAGTGATAAAGCATTAGCGGCCGTCCTTGTCGGCGGGTGAGAACTGACCTCTTATGGCCTCGACCAGCGGTCCCATGCGGCTGCCGAGCGATCCCTTGACCATCACCACATCGCCGGCCTTCAACCCGCCGAGAAGCGAAGCTGCGAGACCATCCGACTTTTCGGCATAGGCACCCCGCCGGTTGGGCGGAATCTTGTCCCAGAGATGGGCCATGAGAGGCCCGCTGGCATATAGGACATCGACCTTGGCCTCGTCTACAGCGCCGGCTAGCCCGGCATGAAGGGCGGCAGCCTCGCCGCCGAGTTCCAGCATGTCGCCCAGGACCGCGATGCGGCGGCCGTTCTTCCCGGGCTCGGCTCGCCTCAGCAGGGCCAGTGCCGCGCGCACCGACACCGGATTGGCATTGTAGCTTTCATCGATGAGGAGAATCCGCCCCCCTGGCGCCGTCAGCAGCGATTGCACGCCGCGGCCCTTGGCGGGGTGCGCGGCGGCAAGCGCCAGGCTTGCGCGCGCCAGATCGGCGCCGGCGAGCTTGACTGCCGCCAGCGCCGCGAGACTGTTGAGCACCATGTGCTCGCCCGGAATGCCGAGCTTGTAGATCACACTCTCGCCGAGAATCGTGGCGGTGATACAGGAGCAATCGGCATGAAGGGCAGTCCTTTCGAGCTTCACTTGCGCTTCAGGATGCTTGCCGAAGCCCACGATGTCGCCGATGCCGGCCTTGCCGGCCGCCCCGACGAGACGTTCATAATATTCGTTGTCGCGATTGAGAACGGCATGGCCGCCGGGCTCGACCCCGAGAAATATCTCCGCCTTGGCGTCGGCGATCTCTTCGACGGAGGAAAAGTAGCCGAGATGAACCCCCACCACGGTGGTGATCACGGCGATATGCGGGCGCACCATCTTGACCAGCGGCGTGATCTCGCCCGGATGGTTCATGCCGATCTCGAACACCCCATAGGCCGTGTCGGCCGGCATGCGCGCCAGCGTCAGCGGCACGCCCCAATGATTGTTGAAGGAGGCGACCGAGGCATGGGTGTAGCCCGAAGCCGCCAGCGCGAGGCGCAGCATTTCCTTGGTGCTGGTCTTGCCGACGCTGCCGGTGACCGCGACGATCTGCGCCTTCGACCGCGCTCTCGCCGCCAGTCCGATCTTCTCCAGCGCCTTGAGCACATCATCGACGATGAGCAGCGGACCCGAGGCGGCCATGTCGGCGGTCGGGCGTGACACGATGGCGAGGCCGGCCCCCGCCTTTAGCGCGCCCTGCGCGTAATCGTGGCCATCGACGCGATCGCCTTTGATGGCGGCAAAGACATCGCCTTTGGCGACGCTGCGGCTGTCGATCGACACGCCGGTCAGCGGCACCGAAACACTGCCGCGCAGCGTGCCGCCCGTCGCGGCGAGAAGCTCATCGATCGTCCACAGCACCCGCTCAGCCATGATAGTCCTCGCCGGCGACTGCCGCTCTGACCGCGTCGTGATCGCTGAAGGGGAAGACCTTGCCGCCGATCGCCTGGCCCGGCTCATGGCCCTTGCCTGCGACGAGAAGAATATCCCCCTCTTCCAGGGCATCGACCGCGGTGCGGATGGCGAGCGCGCGGTCGCCGATTTCGGTGCCGCCCGGGCATGCCGCCATGATTTGCGCGCGGATGACCGCTGGTTCCTCCGAGCGCGGATTGTCATCGCTCACATAAGGAATGTCGGCGAGCCGTGCGACGATGGCGCCCATTTGCGGACGCTTGCCTTTGTCGCGGTCTCCGCCGGCGCCGAAGACGACCGCGAGCTTGCGCTTCACATAGGGCTTGAGCGCCAGGATCGCCTTTTCCAGAGCGTCGGGTGTGTGGGCATAGTCGACGAAAATCGGAGCGCCCTTGGCCGAATGCGCCACGAGGTCGAGCCGGCCCTTGGCGCCTTTGAGCGATTCGAGCGCATGGATGACGAGTGCCTCCTCGCCGCCGGTCGCAATCACGAGGCCAGCCGCGACGAGCGCATTGGACACCTGGAAATCGCCAACCAGCGGCAGATATATCTCATGCTGGCCGCTTTCGCTGGCGAGCACCAGGCGCTGGCCGAAACCGTCGGGCACGCTGGACACGAGCTTGAGGGCCGAGCCCTTCTCGCCGACGGTGAGAATCCGCAAGCCGTGGGCACGGGCGCGGGCCACCACCTCCCTGGCGATCTCAGTGTCGGCGTTGATCACCGCGGCAGCGCCTTCGGGCAGCAATTCGGAAAACAGCCGCATCTTGGCGGCGAAATAATCCTCGACGGTCGCGTGATAGTCGAGGTGATCGCGTGTGAGATTGGTGAACCCGGCCGCGGCGAGTCTGACGCCGTCGAGTCGGAACTGCGCCAGTCCGTGGCTGGAGGCCTCCATCGCCAGATGCGTCACGTGATCGAGCGCCAGGCCCGCCAGCGTATGATGCAGCTTCACCGGATCTGGCGTCGTGTGGGCGAGATATTCCTCGCCCGCGGGCCCCACGATGCCGACCGTGCCGATGCTTGCGGCGCGAAACCCCATCGATTGCCAAATCTGGCGCACGAAGGCCGCAACCGAGGTTTTGCCGTTGGTGCCGGTGACGGCGACGACGATGTCGGGCTGGCTGCCGGCAAAGCGCGAGGCGATGCGGGCGAAGAGCTGATGCGGGTTTTCCGATTTGATGAGGATGGAGCGCGCCTCGGGAACGGGCGCCGATTTGCCGGCGATGACCGCGGCGGCACCGGCCTTGATCGCTTGCGGGATGAATTCGGCGCCATCGAGCTTGCTGCCAGGCAATGCCGCAAACAAATAGCCGGGCTTCACTTGCCGGCTGTCGGCGGTGAGCCCCGATATCGCCGCATCCTCGGCGCCGCGCGGAAGGGAGGCATCATCGGCAAGCAGCCTCGAGAGCAGGACGCTCATCCTCAGGTCCTCCCCTCCTTCTCCGCCTGCTTGGCCAGCGCCTTGCGCTCGTCATCGGTCAGGATCGGTTCGACGCCGAGCAGGGGCGCGATGCGCGCGATGACATTGCCGGCAGTCGGCACCGCGTTCCAGCCCGAGGTCGCGAAGCCGTAGGTTTCAGGTGTCGCCTGCGGCTCATCCAGCAATACCATGACGACATAGTGCGGATCTTCCATCGGGAAAGCGCCGGTGAAAACGGTCAGGTTCTTGCTCTTGTCATAGCGTCCGTTCACGACCTTCTCGGCCGTGCCGGTCTTGCCGCCGACCCGATAGCCGGGCGCGTTGGCATTGGCCTTGCGGGCGCTGCCCTCGAGCCCGTTCAGCCTGAACAGATAGCGCAGGGTCTGGCTGGTTGTGGACTTGATGACCCGGTGCGCCAAAGGCTGAGCGTCTGCTCGATCACGCTTTAAGAACGTCACCGGAAGCATGTTCCCGTCATTGAGCAGACCCGCGACCACCTGTGCTCCTTGCAGGGGCTGTACGGCAAAACCGTGGCCGAAGGCGACAGTCGCCTGGACCAGTCTGCCCCAGCGCTTGGGCAGGATCGGCTTGGCGTTTTCCGGAAGTTCCGTCACCAGACGGTCCATCAGGCCGACCCGCCGCAGGAATTCCTGGTGCCTCGGGATATCGACGCCGAGCACCATGCGCGCGGTACCGATATTGGAGGAATTCGTGAACACCTCGGGCAGCGTCAGGATGCGTCGTGTCGGCTGAAAGTCATGGATGACGGCACGCCCGATCACCAAGGGCGCGCGCGCATCGAAGCGGCTATTGAGATTCGCCACGCCATAATCGAGCGCCATGGCAAAAGAGACCGCCTTGATGACCGAGCCCAATTCGAACACACCGCTCGTCATGCGGTTGGCTTGATCGAAAGTGAAGTTCTTGTCTTCTTGATTGGGATTGAAGTCGGGCAGCGAGACAAGCCCCAGCACCTCGCCGCTCTTCGCATCAAGTACGATGGCGCCTCCTGCCTTGGCATGGAACTTGGTCATGCCCTTGGCGACCTCGTCGGCAAGCGCATGCTGGACGCGGATGTCGATCGACAGCACGGCCGGCATGGCGCGCGTGTTGTCCTCGCCGAGCGAGGCGGTGTAGAGCGCGCCCTGATCGTCGAGGAACTTCTCGATTCCGGCGATGCCCTTCGAGTCGACATCGACATAGCCCAATATGTGGCTGGCGAGCCGTCCCATCGGATAGACGCGCTTGGTCTCGACCCTGAAGCCGATGCCGGGAATTCCGAGATTGTGGATTGCTTCGCGTTCGGCCGGCCCCACTTCCCGCTTGAGCCACACGAAGGCGCGATTGGGCTGCATCAGCTTCTGCCTGAGCAACTTGGCATCGAAGCCCGACACGGTGGCGGTGAGAAGCTCGACCGCCTCATCGACATCGAGGATCTTGCGCGGGTCGGCATAGAGCGAGAAGACCGAGACATCGGTCGCGAGCACCACGCCGTTGCGGTCGACGATATCCGGCCGCGGCAGCCTTTCGCTGTATTCGATGACCGGCCGCTCGGGCCGGACCTGCCACAAGGTGAGATAGCCGAGCTGGGTGCTGATTGCCGCGAAGAACAGGATGAAGCCGAAGGTAACGAGTCTCAGCCGGTTGCGTCCGGCGAGATGGCCATCTTTATGGGCATTGACCAGGATCACGTGGCCTCACTCCATCGCCTTGAGAATATCGCCGATCGCATCCTTGCCCTGCTCTTCGAGTTTCACCGGAGGCTCGGCCGGAATGCGCGCGGCAAGCTCGTCGACCTTCACGAACTGGTCGGGAGAAATGTGTCTGAGGGTCAGGTGCTGCTCGGAAAGCCGTTGCAGGCGCTCGGGCCGCACCAGGCTCGACCATTCGGCATTGAGCAATCCGATCGTCTCTCTCTCATTGGCGATCGCCGCAGTCGAGCGCGCGATCCGGCGTTCGACGCCGCGAATGGAATGTTCGAGCGAGTAGAGCACATAGGCGGCCGCGAGAACGGCCAGGACCAGACATGCATTGAAAGCCCTGAGCATCAGTGACGCCGCCCTTCGAACTGTGGAACCGCGACATGCGCGAGATCGAGCGGCAAAGGCTCGGCGTCGGTGCGCTCGCCGGCGCGCAGTTTCGCCGAACGGGCCCGCGGATTCTGCCTCGTCTCGGTGTCCCTCGGTTCCTGGTGCCCTTTGCGCACGGGTGTGAACCGCGCCGCGCTCGCCGCTTCGCGGCCGGGCCAATGGCGGGAAGAAGACGGCAGCTTGCCGCTGCGCTCAGCGAAGAACCGCTTCACGATGCGATCCTCCAGCGAATGGAAGGTGACGACCGCAAGGCGGCCGCCGGGTTTGAGCATCCGCTCCGCCGCCGAAAGCGCCAGCGCCAGTTCCTCGAGCTCCTGGTTCACATAAATGCGCAGCGCCTGGAAGGTGCGGGTCGCCGGATGAATGCGATCCTGCGGACGCTGTTTTCCCGTCGCCTTCTCGATTGCGCCGACCAGCGCTTCGGTGGTGAGGATGGGCTCTATCTTGCGCGCTCTCACGATCGACTGAGCGATAGCGCGGGCTCTGCGCTCTTCGCCCAATATGCCGATGATGCGAGTGAGTTCGTCGGCCTCGGCCCGGTTCACGACGTCGGCCGCCGAAAGGCCGGCCTGCTCCATTCGCATATCGAGCGGGCCGCGCCTGGCGAAGGAGAAACCGCGTTCTGCTTCATCGAGCTGCATGGACGACACGCCGACATCGAGAGTCGCGCCGTCGATCATGGCAATGCCGAAGCGGTCGGCGAGATTTTCCATGTCGCTGAAGCGGCCTTCGACCAGCATCAGGCGGTCGGCGAAATCGGCGACGAGCGCTGCACCACCCGAAATTGCATGCGGGTCGCGATCGATGGCAAGAACCTTGCACCGGGCGGCGGTGAGGAGCGCGCGCGTGTAGCCACCGGCGCCGAAGGTTCCATCGACATAGATGCCGCCGTCGCGCGGCGCCAGTGCGGCGAGCACCTCCGCGAGCATCACCGGCCGGTGCCGGGCATCTGCGCTGGGCGATAAGGTCATGATTCAGCACGGTGAACAGATTGCTAATGCAAATTCGACAATGCTCCGTAGCGCCTTAACAAATCGTTTCGACGGCGGTCGCGTGCCGGGCGGTTGACAACCCAAAGGCGACGCCAGAAGAACCGCAGAAAAACAAGATGTTGGAGAAGGACGTTGGCGCGAAGGTTGAACGCCTGTGGGGACTTCGCCCGTGAAAAAGAGAAAGGCGCCAGCTGGCCTGTAAGCCGGGTTCTGTCCACGCCCTTTCGGGCGCTGGATGACCATTCATCTGGAACGCATGTCGCCATGCGCTTCGCGCGACCAACCCGGGCGGCAGGTTGGAAAGGACCCTGAGCCCGAAGGCCCGCGCCACCCCTATTCGGTCTTGCTCCCGGTGGGGTTTACCGTGCCGCGCCCGTTGCCGGCCGCGCGGTGCGCTCTTGCCGCACCGTTTCACCCTTGCTTCTGACGGATCTGAAGCGGTCTGTTTTCTGTGGCACTATCCCTGGGGTTGCCCCCGCCGGGCGTTACCCGGCACCGTATTTCCATGGAGCCCGGACTTTCCTCCCGGAAGGCATGAACCTCCCCGGCGGCCATCCAGCCAGCTGGCAGGTGACAGTTAGGAGCCCGGGGTCGCCCCGTCAACCGGTCAGGCCTCTGACCGGCACGCCGTGCCGGATGCCGGGCCTTACCGCCTCTGCGCAACTCGGCTATGATTCCTCGGGATGTAAGAGGGCAAAATGTGGCGGCGCTATGTAACGGGCGCGCTTCTGGCCATTGCTGCGATACCGGCAGCAGCTCAGGAGCGCGAATGGATTTTCGATACGGCCGATGAGGACGCCTATCTTGTCTTCGGTGTGCCGGAGTCGGAGGATGCCGGCATCAGCTTCGGCTGCGCCTTGCAATCGGGTGAGATTCGCGTCTTCGTTCCTGACGCCGGCGAAGCGCTCAAGCCCGATCAGAAGATCAAGCTGACCATCAGCGCAGGCGGTAAGGACTTCACCTATGACGGGCAGACCACGCCCAATGAAATGGCGGCCACGACCAGCGCCGAAGCCTCAATTCCTGCTGGCGATTCGCTGTTCACCGATCTGCGCAACACCGACCGCTTCACGGTAAAGACCGGCACGGAGGAGAATACCTTCCCGCTCGAAGGCTCTGATTTCGAGAGTCTGGTCCGCGCCTGCAGCAAGACGTAGTCCTGCTTTCAGGTCGCGTCCGCGCGCGGCAGAGCGTCGAGGAGTTGGCGCAGGGTCTCGATGGTAGAGCGGTCGGCGATGCCGTCTATGCGCGCTCTGCGGAAATGCCGCTGGAAGGCGGTGACGACCGACTTGGTATCATCCCCGAAGCTGCCGGTGATCCCGATGCCATAGCCATAGAGCGCCAGCATCGCCTGCAGCGCCTCGACGGCATCGCCCTTGTCGCCCTCTTGCAGGAACTGCCCGCCGCCCGGCCTGTGGGGCGCCACCCAATGGCCGAGCCCCTGCTCATGAAGCCACTGCCAGTCGAATTTCTCGCCCGGATCCCGCTTGCGGTGCGGCGCTACATCGGAATGGGCGAGCACATTCTCGGGCGGGATGGCGTGTCGCGCCGTGATATCGCGTCCGAGCGCCGCGATCGCGGCCATCTGCGCCGGCGGAAAATCAGGATAGCCGTGATCATGCCCGGGATTGTGGACCTCGATGCCGAGCGAGACCGAATTGATGTCCCGCTCGCCCTTCCACATCGATTGCCCGGCATGCCAGGCTCTCAAATTCTCATCGACCATCTGGGTGATCCGGCCGTCGAGATCGATGAGATAGTGGCATGACACTTTCGAAGCCGGATCGCACAGCCGGGCGCAAGCCTCTTCGGCGCTCGCCATGTCGGTATAGTGAAGCAGCAGAATGCGCACCGTCTTGCCTTCGGCGCGCGGCTCGGCGTTTGGCGATGGCATGATGCGGCGCTTGAGGTGAGTGCCTTTCACAAGCCACGCTCCCGGGCGATCGCCTCATACGCGGCATTGATGCGGGCAAGCCGCTCGGTCGCCACATCGATCATCTCCGGCGGCACGCCGGCCGCAATGTGCTTGTCGGGATGAAGATCACGCACCAGCCTCCGATAATGCCGGCGCACCTCCGCGTCGCTGGCAAAAGCCTCGACGCCGAGGATGACATAAGGGTCATCCTTCGCCGGCGCCAGGTGCCGGGCCTTGATGTGGGCGAAGTCGCGAGGGGTGAAGCCGAAGATGCCGGCGACGTTTTCGAGATAGGCAAGCTCGCGCTCATGGACGGCGCCATCGGCCTTGGCGATGTGAAATAGGCTGTCGATGACGTCTTCGAGAACTTGCGGGCGCTGGGCGAACAGCCGCGCCAGTTGCCGCGCATAGACGTCATAGCCCGCGACATCCTGCTTGGCGAGATTGAACACCCGGGCCACGCCGGCAAGCTCGCGCTCGGGCACGCGGAAGACCTGCTTGAAAGCGACGATCTCGTCCCCGGTAACGATGCCGTCGGCCTTCGCCATTTTGGCGCCGAGCGCGATGACGCCGATGGTGAAGGCGATCGACATTTCCGGATTGGAGCGCGGCTGCGCGATCTTCGCGAGAAAGGTCGAAATCGAGTCGCCAATGACGGAAATGGCCTGACTTATGCGGGACCAGATGGACATGCGGCGGTGCAGCATAATAGATTCGACAACAAGCGCCAGCGGTCCGAAAATGCGCGAGAAACCCGCCCCAAATGCCATATGCTGGCAGTCGCGGTCCGAATTTCCCCGCAATTCATGGGCAAGAGGTCCCAATGACCGGAACTATGAAGTCGATGTCGATTGTGCTCTGCGCTGCGGCAATCGCCTGTCTGTTGCCCCGATCGACTTGGGCCGAGGATAAGTTCGATTGCGCTGGTCCGGTGAATGCCGTGATCGCCAGCGCTCTGAAACCGATCATCGAACAAGCCAAGTTGTGCAGAGGTCTCAGGCGCAAGGTCGACGCCGGCCTGTTCAAGGTCAAGATCAAGATCGACCAGACGAAATCGGTCAAGGTCGAGAAGCTCAACTACTGCACCTCGCAAACGCATCGCAAGGTCGAAGCCACGGTTGCGGTCGAATGCGAAAGCGGCCAGGACGAGGAAGTGCATATCGCGCTCGGCGAGAGCTTCGACGTCGCCGTCGAAATCGACAACAAGACTTGCGCCGTGACCGATTTCAAGGTCGAGCCAGAGGGCGAAATCGGCAAGCTCATCGCCAGGAACACCGATTTCGAGGGCATGGTGCGTAAGGCCGTCGAGCACGAGATTGCCAAGGTCTGCGGCGGCGCGTCCTGATCATTTGAGAAGCGGCCCGAGCTCCGCGCTCAAGCGATCGCTCTGTGCCTTTTCGTACGGAATGCGCGCGCCCTGCCCCCAGACGGGTCCGGGCCAGGCTGGGTCGGTCTCGAACCGGGCGACGACATGCACATGCATCTGCCGCACGATATTGCCCAGCGCGCCGACATTGAGCTTGGTCGGCGCGAACCTGCGCATCAGCGCCTTTCCCGCCTTGCCGATCTCTTCCGCAAGCTGAGCTGAATCCTCAGTCGCGAGCTCGGTCCACTCTTCCAATCCCGGCCGCCGCGGCACCAGGATGATCCAGGGAAAGCGCGCATCATCCATGAGCCTGACCTGGCAGAGCGGCCACTCGGCCAGAAACACGCTGTCGGTTTCGAGCCGCGAAGCGAGCCGAAAGCCTTCGATCATCTCAGGGACTAGGATTTCTTCCAATAGTGGAAGGCCTTGAACACCGGGCGGTCCACGTCACGCCCCGTCTCGAGCAGCTGCTCGACATGCCAGGCGCGGCCGGCAACCCAGACGGTCGACCAGATCACCGGGACAAGCCCCAGCACCATCAACGCATACATGACGACGTCGGGCAGTCCCAAGAGTTGGGACAACGCCCAGATGACGGCGGCAAAAGCCGCGCCAAGCTTGGTGATCGACAACAGCACGACGCCGGCGGCTGAAAGGAAGCTGTTGAAAACGCCCATGGAATGGGAGCTGGCAGCCGGCTTGGCAGGCGGCTTGATGATTTCCTGGTCCATATCCCAACTGATAGTCCGCCCGGATCGAAATTGCAAATCTGGCCGCACCAGGGTGACCGCAAAGACTTCCGCCGGGTCAGCACCATCGCGACATCCTCGACGATGAGCCAGCCGACAGCGATTCGAACTGGAGCGGGCACGGCATTGCCGGATAAGATTGCCCGGTTGATGCCATACCCCTGTCACCGGATCTCTTGATGACGCTCTCACGGCTCATTGGCCTGCTCTTCCTTTGCTGGACCACGGGTCTTGCCCATGCGGCCGATGTCCCTGCAGCAGCCGATAGTTTGTTCATCTATGCCGGGAAATATCCCTTTGACGTCGTCAATGGCTTCTCCTTCTTCGAGAACCCCAAAGTGGTGGCGGCAGTCGACGGCGCGGGTGGGCCCGGCACGGCGGACTGGCTCGACAATCTCGATGTCAGCACGGCCATTGCCCAGCAGGAAGACGGGCTCATCGCCACCGTCTGCGAGGCGCATAATTGCGGGAACAACAACGCGGCGCTCGCCATTTCGGGAGACGGCAAGCTCATTGCCCTCTGCCTTTTCTCGAAGGGGGGCGATCTCGGAACAACTCCCGGTCAGGTGCACTGGATCGGGCTGGGCCTCGACCGCTATGTGGAGCCGCCCGAGGAAGGGGGCGGATGCCCGCGCGATGCCGATGAGTTTCTCGAAGGCTATTCCAGGGCGATTCGCTAGCAGATCTCAAAATCCTAAGTTTAGTGCACGGTGAGGAGGAAATCGGATACCCACATGCCCCGCTCAGGCGCTAAAGTTCCTGAATCGAATTGTCAGGCGCTCGCATCAAGTGCCTGATTGGACTCGAATTTTGGATTTGGACCTGGCAGCGATGAGATCGGCAAGATGGCCCGCATGGGGTGCGGCGGCAATATTGCTGTCGTTCAGCGCCCATGCCGAGTCACCGGGAATGGAGGGTGACGACGTCGCCTTGCTTCCGGGTTGCCAATGGCAGGATCAGACCGTCTTGATCCATGGCAAGTCCAATCAGCGGCTGAGCTTCCGCTATCAGGCGTGCACCGCCAAGGACATGCCCAAGGTGGTCTATGCCCTGAATGAACGTGAAGAGCTCATCCAGTCCTGGGGCGGAGATCACGGCGGTCCGGTTGCGCGCTTCTGGCCGCTGAATGGCGAAAAGCCCTCGGCTTTGATCCGCAAAATCGCCGCGCCCTCGATCGATAGCAAGGAAATCGGGCGTTGCATTGTTCACCTCGATTTCGGCTCCAATACCTATAATTTCGAGCCCGACGTCACCTATATGGAAGAGTTGCTGGCCACCGATGAGCCTTTTTCGTCCTGCGGCGATTACGGCACAACCAATGACGCGATCCAGTATTTCGTGGTGATCGACAAGGTGCTCCTGGCCTATTTGTGGCTCGGCCAGGACACACCCTTCTTCGATCCGGCCAGCTTCAAGTATGTGAATACCGAGAAGCCGGGCGTGATTGACTGACGCGTGCCTGCAGATTCGTCGGAAGGCATGCTTCCAAGGGCTTATTTGCAATACGCCTTGCCACTGCGCCGGTTGGCGAGATCGAGATGAAAGTGATCGCCATGATGGCTGTCGGAGCCCGGCCCGAGCACCGTCATGAACTCGGCGCACGCGTCCTTGCGAATCTCGCGCAGGAACTCTCTTTCATCATCATCGCCGCGCCAGCCCTGCTTGACCGTGACGCGGCGGCCGTCAGCGAGCATGAAGCTCGATATGTCGATGGCGTTGCCGAAGCCATGCTCGCTCATGCGCGCACCGCGCTTGTTGTTCATGGCCCGGCACGAATAGGACCCGGCGATGCCGATCGCCGTCACATTCTCGCCGAATGCCGCCTGAGCGGCCGGCTGGACGACGGCGCCCATCCAGTCATGCAGCGGCTGCGTGACACTACAATTGAGAATGGCGGGCTGACTGAGGGTGACGCCGGCGACCGAATACATGCGCCACGGATTGGGAACCTGACAGCCATTGCCTTCATCGATCGGATCGAGTTTTTCGGCATCTCCTAGGATGCGCGGATCGGTCAGGCAGTAGATCGGTGGCGCAATAAGTCCCTGGGTCGTGAAGTCTTTCGATCCATCGCCGCAGGCCGAAAGCATGGCGAGGACGGCCGAGCCTATGACGAGCCCCACGGCCCTCTCGATACGCATGAACCCACTCCGGAAAGCAACCGACCCGCCGGAAGGTTAGAATTTTAAGATTAATAGAGATTTAGGGCCTGGTCCGGAAAGGCGGATCAGCCCTCGAGGGCGTTCATCAGCTGCAGCAGATCGCCCCTGCGTTTGGACAAATAGGATGTGAAGATTGAGCGCTGCATGTAAATCAGCGAGAAGCCGAGCACCTTGGCATCGGCAATCTTGAAGTTCTTGCCGCGCGAGACCACGCGCCAGGTGACGTTGTAGGTCTGTCCCGACATCAGATAGATCCGGCTCGATACCATCATATCGGGCCCGTCGCTCGACGCTTCGCCCACTTCATATTTGGCAATTCTGTATTCCCGCGACTGGTCGGCGAAATAGCGCGACATGAACACCGCCACACCGTGGAAGTAACGCGGGCGCTGGGCCACTCCCAGACTCGCCTTGTATTGGCCGAGCGAATAGAGCGCTATTTGGGGAACATCGGCATAGCGCTCGATGACGTTCAGGAAAGCGGCGACGGTTCCCTGGCGATGCGCATCGAGCAGCTCCCTGCCCACTTTCCTCATGAAGGTGACCGAGGGATGGTCCTTGTCACCCGCGAAGGCTTCTTCTCGAGCCAGACCGGCGAACAGCAGACCCGCCGCCGCCGCGGCGAAGCCGCGCCGCGACAAGTTCTTCGCCTTGCTGTTTCGACGCTCAGTCATGATTCGCCTTCAAAAGCCTCTCTAAAGCGAAAAGACGTAACGGAACGAACCGCGTCTCGTCAACACCGGTGTCCATCGAGCGCGAAGTTCCCGAAATTGCGCTGGGCAACTGCGGATGCGCGATCGTCCGCGGTCACCAGCTTGCCGCGCTGCGCAATTCGGCGAACAGCGCGTCGAAGTCGCCATTGGTGCGCCTGAGCACGTCGGTGAAGCGCTTTTTGAGCTGCAGCGACAGCCACACGCCACGGACATTGATGTCGCCCACCTGGCCCCCACCCACAATGCGCCAGCGCACCTGAGAGGCTGATCCGTTCTTGAACCGCACGAGGGAATTGACGATCGTCATGTTTCCCTGCTTGTTCGAGGAGTCGATCTCGATGTTCGAACCTTGGAACTCGTCGATATAGTAGACGAAGAACGCGGCCATGTAGAACGCCACCAGCCTGACGAATTCCCCCGCCATGCGCGGCGGCAGGTCTTTCCGATAGGGGCCTAGTGCCACAAGGCCCACCGAGCGTACGTTGGAATTCTGATTGATGAGGCTGGAGAAGCGCTGCCTGAGCGCCGCCTTGCCCTGACCGCTATTGGCGAGTCTGATGACGCTGTTGCCGACACTGGTGACATATTGTTCGGCCGGCGATAGCGCCCGAGCCGCGCGTCCGGCGAGCGCAGTCGAGGCCAGGAGAAGTGCAAAACGCATGACACCGCGGCGACTCGAACGCCCGTGTAGAAACCCGTCACTCATTGCTGATCCGTCGAATTGATGCCTGCAGTTCGCACCAGATTTCTGCCAGAAAGCACGCTCCCCAGGCAAGCCGGCAATTGTTGAAGGCCCGTGACGCCTCACCTCCGCAAATAGTCGAGGAGCGCCGGTATCTGGCCGTTGTTCTTTTTGAGGACTGAAACGAAATTGGTTTTCTGTGTCGAGGCCAACCATATGCCGTCGACATTCACATCGAAAATGCGATACCCGTCGCCGCGCTTGACCAGTCGCCAGGTGACGGGCATGGAACCGCCGCCGCCCATATTGAGGACGCTTTTCACCAGGACACTGTCACCGGCGTCCTTTGTGCCCTGTACCTGGAGGCCTTCGCCGGCGAGCTTTTTGGCGTTCTGCTGAAAGACCTTGGCGATATAGCCCTCGACCAGGCCATAATACTCCGCCTTGAGATCGTTGGTGAGGTTCTTGCGATACGGGCCCAATGAATAGATGGCGATCGCGGCGATGTCGGCATTGGCCTTGAGCAGCGAGCGGAACTGGCTGACCGAATTGGCGCGGGCAGCGGCGATGACGCCGTTGCCAACCTTGGCGACGTAGCTTTCCGCCGATGCCGCCGCCATGGCCAGTGAAGGCGCGAATGCAAGCGGAACCGCCAAGGACATGAAAAGGCGACGGCTGAGAGGCCGAACGATGTCAGTCATTAGTGTTGATCCTCAATAAGGGTTGAGGGTTTGCGGGATCGTTGTTGGCGGCAGGCCCGAGACACCCGATGATCCCGGAGTATAGCCTGAAGTGTCATTGGCGATCTCGGCTTGCCGTTTCTGAGCATAGAGATCGCGGACGCTGGCGTATAAATCAGGCGAATTTTTGCGCAAGTTGTCATAGTCATCGAGGATCTGTTCACGGTCCGACACGGTCTCGGTGGCGACCGGGAGCGCCCGCTGCCACAAGGGCGCATCATAAAGTATCCAGGTCAATGGATTGACCGCCGTGTCGCCCACAATGCCGACGATGTCGCGCGGATTGCTGGGCCCAATGAGCGGCAGCACCATATAGGGGCTTCCGTCGATGCCCCAGACGCCGAGCGTCTGTCCGAAGTCTTCACGATGCAGGGGTTCGCCGAGATGGCTGGCATGGTCGAAAATGCCGCCGATGCCGACCGAGCTGTTTATCAAGAAGCGCTTGATGGTGTTGGCCGCCGCTTCCGAATTGCCCTGCAGTATGTCGTTGGTGAGCGTGACAGGGGTGGCCAAATTGTTGAGCACATTGATCACGGCTATGCGGATCGGGGGAGGAACGACGGCGCGATAGATGCGCGCCGCGGGTTCGAGCACCAGCCGATCGGCCACCTCGTTGAAGCCGAACACCGCGCGGTTGAGGCCTTCGAAGGGATCCGCCTGCGCCACGACGAGATCACCGGGCACGCTCTGCGGATCGCCGCTCGCGCTGAGGTCCTTCGGAACTTGAACGCCATCGACGACATCGACACCCGGAACGGACGCTGCCGGTTCGATGATCACGCGATGCTGGGAATCGACCTTGTAGACCTCTGCAGCGAGATCGATCTTCAGAACCTGCTCTTTGGGATCGAACGTAAAGGTCTGTCCGGACTCGAGCTTGTAGACCCGCTGGTCAGGATCGATTTTGGCGACCTGCTGCTCAGCATCGAGCCGAGGCTTGGAAGCGATCTGCAAAGCCTGCTTGCTTTCGGGCTTCTTCTCGGCGATCCGCCTTTTCTTCTTCTTGCTGCCCTCTTCATTGGGCGCAAGCGATAGGACGGTACCATTGAAACCAGTCGGCACGGAACTGCGGTCCGCTGAAGCCGCAGTAGATATCAACGCCAACATGGCGGCGCTGCAGACGCATGTCGCCACGCGCCACAAACACGCATCATGCCGGTTGCTTACCGTCCGAGACATTCCGACTCCCGCTTGTTCCCCTACCATAGCGCATTTTCTAAAAAGCGCGACGACAAAATACACGCGGTTCACACCCTGAATGAGGTGAACCTAGGCCATTTTCAGTATAGCACAAAGCTGACATTGATTTCCACATAAAGATATGTTTATGTGAGCATATTGAAGGGCTTTTCAATGGACGAACTTCTTGCCGGAATGCGCGCAATTGCCGAGCCTACAAGGCTTAGGCTGTTGTTTGTCCTTTCGCATGGTGAGTTCAATGTCAGCGAACTCACCCAGATTCTCGGCCAAAGCCAGCCACGGATAAGCCGCCACCTCAAGTTGATGGCCGAGGCGGGTCTCCTCTCCAGGTATAAGGAAGGCAGCTGGGTGCTTTTCCGCCTGAGCGAGCAGACGCGGGGCGCCGCGTTGGCCCGGGCGGTTGTCGATCTGCTGCCCGGGTCTGATTCGATCCTGGCCAACGACATAGCGCGCATGGAAGAAATTCGCCGTCAGCGCGCCGAACACGCCGCCGCCTATTTCAGCGCCAATGCCGGGAATTGGGAGAAGCTGCGCTCGCTGCATGTAAGCGAAGCGGATGTCGAAGCCGCCATGAACGCGATGGCAGGCAGCGGCACCCTCGGCAATTTCATCGATCTCGGCACCGGCACGGGTCGCATTCTGTCGCTCTTTGCGGCGCGCGCATCCCAGGCGACGGGCATCGACCAGAGCCGCGAGATGCTGATCGTCGCGCGCGCCAATCTCGAAAGCTCAGGGCTTCGCCATGCACAGGTGCGTCAGGGCGACATCTATGCGTTGCCCTTTGCCAGCGCCAGCGCCGATTTCGTGACCCTTCATCAGGTGCTCCACTATCTCGATGACCCGCCTCGCGCCTTGATCGAGGCCTCGCGCATTCTTAAGCCTGGCGGGCGGCTGCTCATTGTCGACTTTGCGCCGCATGAGCTCGAGCATCTGCGCGACCAGCATGCGCATCGCCGGCTGGGGATCGCTGCCGGCCTCATGGCCACTTGGCTGAAGCGCGCCGACCTCAAGGTGCTGGCGGAAAAGACCCTGCCGCCTCCCAGAAGCAACGGTTCGGCCGGGCTCACCGTCTCCCTCTGGCTCGCCAGTCGGGTAGGCAGGAATTTGGCGAACACTGACCGCAGCACCGGAAACCGGGTGGAAGGAAATCTGGCGTGAGCGACAAGCCCCGCGTCTCCTTCGAGTTTTTTCCGCCCAAGCCCGGCGAACCTTCCGAACAATTCTGGAAGGTGATCAAGCGCCTCGAGGAGATGAAGCCGCTTTTCGTCTCGGTGACCTACGGCGCCGGCGGCACGACTCGCGATCGCACCCTGGGCACCGTGAGCGGCATCAGCGAACGCACCTCGCTTAAGCCCGCAGGGCATCTGACTTGCGTCGGCGCCAGCCGCGATGAGGTCAATGACGTGGTGCGCGCCTATTGGCAGGCGGGAATTCGCCACATTGTGGCATTGCGCGGCGATTCGCCCGATGGTGTCGGCGGTCGCTTCGTGCCGCATCCGCAAGGCTATCGCAACGCCGCCGATCTGGTTCGCGGCATTCGCGAGGTGGCGCCCTTCGAGATCTCGGTATCCGCCTATCCGGAAAAACATCCGGAGGCGGTTTCAATCGAGGAGGACCTCGCCTTCCTCGCCGACAAAGCCGAACATGGGGCGACGCGGGCGCTGTCGCAGTTCTTTTTCAACAATGCCGCTTTCCTGCGCTTCCGCGACCGCGTGTTTGCCCGCGGCATCAAGATCGAGTTGGTGCCGGGGATTTTGCCGATCACCAACTTTGCCAAAGTCAGGGAGTTTGCCTCCAAATGCGGCGCCTTTCTGCCCCCTGCCCTCGCCCAACGCTTCCACGGCCTCGATGCCGATCCCGAGACGCGCAATCTCGTCGCCGCCATGGTGGCTGCCGAGCAGATCGACTTCCTGCGTCGCGAGGGCGTTGAAAGCTTCCATTTCTATACGCTGAACCGCGCCGACCTCGTCTACGCCATCTGCCGCGTCGTGGGTTTGGGCGAGGAGGCCGAGGCGGCCTGACATTCAGAGACTGAATGACCAAATCGCAGCCGCAAGCGGCGAGATTTTTGATTCACCTCAGGTCAAATCATTCATAAACAGCAGATGTTTCGGGTTTCGGCTCCAGTCGATTTCGTCGACCACACGGATATCCACATCAAACGCGTCGTCTATCCAATGAGCCAGAAGCTGCCGTATCCGCGCCTCTTCATCATTGGTCAGGGCCTGCGGCCTTTTCAATTGCAGAAGTACCGTCTTTTGATCGGTCTGCCTGAATGAAATCTCCGAAAAATCCAGAATGTCACGAAACACCTTTGCCACGAAATAGAATTTGATCAGACGGCCGTCGGGATGGCGCAGAAACGTCTTCCGACGGCCATGCACCTCGGTAAGCGTTGGTCCTCGATGTCCACACGGGCATGACTCCAGGAGGATCCCCAAATCTCCGTTATCGTAGCGGATGAGCGGAGTTGCATATGAATGGAGATGCGTGACAAGAATCCGACCAAGTCTTTTTCCGTCGATTTCAACAGCCGTAGCCTGGTCAGTTTCTATCAGAACGTTGCTGTGAACGACGTGGTAGTGGTTTGGAGTTTTCACGCATTCGAAACCGATAGGACCAACCTCTGCCGAAGAATAGTTCGCAAGCGTGGATATGCCTGCCGCCTGCAGCACGTCACAGCGTTCGTGGTCTTTGCCGTCCGAGAATTGAATCCAGTGTCGCACCTGCGCCTTCTTCAGAAGATCTACGCCACCGAAATTCAATAGATTGTCGATATGGCCACCCGCGCAAACCAGATACCCGACTTCATCCTTCAGCAACTCCTCGGCAAGAGCATCGACGTGGTCGAAGGCATAGTTGATCTTCTTGTTGTGGCCACTCTGGAACAGCTTGCCGAGGGTGCCAAGCCAGCTGTCGGATCGCTCAACGACGATACCCTTCCCGGCGAGCGTCTGCTGTCCGTCCAGGAGTTGTACCTGCACCCTGTTCCGGTCAAGCCGCTGCCGCTCCATGAACAACTGGGCCACGCTGCGCAATGAATTGTAGCGAGCGTTTTGCGTCGTGACATACACCTTTACGGGTGTGCCCGTTGAGCCGCTCGAGGCATAACTCATCGCCGTCTCACCCGAGGCGGAGACCATCAGAGACCCTTCTTTCTCGACCTGATGTCTTAGGTCGTTGCGGGTCAGCACGGGAAGGAACTTCAATGAGCGCTGTGATAGATTCCGCGACAAAATCCTCTTGCGCCAGAAGCCGGATCTCTCCGCGGCATGACGCAGGAGGTTGGTCAGTTGGCGGCCCTGCCAATCGCTGCGCGCCACGGGGTCGCCATTCTCAATCATGTCGATTTCCATGAGCACGGCGATTTCGTTGCGCGCTCCGGCATCGACCAGACTTGAAGGCCGTGCACTTAGACCATCGGATCTCAATGAGTTTTGGCCGTAATCAAGAATCATGCTGGCGGTCAACGAGTTGCGTTTCTATGCGACGGCGCTGGTGAAAGCCAGGCGCTTGGGGTTGCGGCTCCAATCTATCGACGGCAAGGGCTTGACTTCGACACGAAAGATCGGGTTCGAGGCCCTGATGATGAATGCTCTTACGCGCTCTTCCTGGTCCGGCGTGAGCGACGTGTGCCCTCCGAGCTCGACGACGATCGTCATGACATCCGGCTGATGAACGTGGAACTCGGCAAACTCAATCAGATCGAACAGACCGGCCGAAGAAATATAGAACGGCAGGAGCCGGCCATCCGGGTGCCTCAGGAAGAATTTGGCGCGGCCGTGCAGCCTCGACAATGTGGGGCCGTCGTGGCCGCACCGGCAGGTTTCTGCCAGATGTCCAAAATCGCCGACTTCATATCGTATCAATGGCGTCGCATAGGCGTGCAAGTGAGTGACCAGAATGCACCCGAGTTTGACGCCGTCGACCGTCACGCTATTGCTCTTGTCGCATTCCACGATAACATTGCTATGGGCGACGTGATAGTTCCCGGGCTTGGCGACGCATTCTGAAGCGATGGCGCCGACCTCTGAGCATGAATAGTTCGACCTGACCGTAATGCCGCCCTCACGAAGCCTCGTGGCAAGCTCTTCATCCAGGTTGTCGGAATGGTGCAGCCACATCGATACTCCCATGCGGAGCAGATTTTCTACTCCGCCGGAACGCATGATGATGTGCAGAAAGGTTGATGGACAGGCGAGATAGCCGACCCTGTCCTTGCGCAACTCATCGAGGAGAGCGCGATCATCATAGGCGAAATGGATGATCTTGTGCGGCGCATCCGCGAATACGCCCTTCAACCGCCCAATCCAGGTGTCGTAACGCTCAACCTTGAGCTTCTGTTGGCGATCGAGCATGACCTCGGCACGAGCCGGTCTGATGAATGTCCGTGGTTCGTTCAGCGGGCGGCCTTCCATGAAATATTGCGCGAGGCCGCGCATGGCGTTGTAGTAACCATTGAAGCTCGTCACATGCACCGCGACCGGTGTGCGCGTCGATCCTGACGAGGCATAACTTTGCCCGGAGGCCGAGGCATCCAGCGAACCTTCGGTCCGAACCTGCTCTCTCACATCTTCACGCGTCAGGACTGGAAGCGTGTAAAGTGTTCGGCGGTTGATCAGGCCTTCCGGAATTCGCTCCCGCCAATAGGCGGAATGTGCCCGCGCATGTCTTGCGAGATTGGCAAGCTGGCGATCCTGCCACAACTCTCTGACGCCCCTGTCGCCGTTCTCGACCAGGTCGATTTCCACGATGGCTGCCAGGTCTTCGTGGGCGGGACCGTCAAGCAAGGAAAACGGCCGGCCGCTATAGGCGGTCGCCTTCATGGGCAGTCTGGCGAAACTGGAGAACATCGACGTCGGCCATTTGGTAACGCTAGTGAAAGGCTTGGGGGGCGCCCAAGGACGCCCCCCAACTAAAATCCGGCTCTCCCTGGGAAATCTAGAAGAATTTGAAGATGATTCCGGTCGAGAGGCTGTAGCCGTCCAGTTTTTGCTTTACCTTGTAGGTCGCGTCCGTATCCTCCGACCTTCCTGTCACGGAAATCGTTCCGAGGTCGTGATATTCGCCTTCGGCGCGCAGGACAATATTGTCGGTCACAGCCCATTCAGCCCCGCCGCCAACGGTATATCCCCACATGTCCTTCGATTCGGAGCCCGAAAATTTATAGGTTTCATCACCGCTAAACGGCATCCTCACACTATTGTTTATGACCACCCCATCGGTGGTGTATTCGTGGACGCTGGCGGATGTCGATAACTTGACATGCGCATAGGACGGGCCGCCCATCGCGAAGAACAGGAGCCGATCCGTCGCCAGTCCAAGACGCGCCACGGGAGAGATCAAATAGTCGAAATCCGTGTCGGTATCGATGCTGTCATCCTGGTGGTAGGTAACAGTATAGGATATGCCCTCACTGTTGTTGATGATTGGCGAAATGTCGTCAAGGACGTTGTCGTAGTTCGTGAAGGTAAAACTCTTCTGGCCCTCGGCGTCGGCCGCCACGTCGCCGCTCTTGGTGCCGCTGTTGGACCAGGATTTGGAATTCGAGGCACCGAAGTCGCCAAATGACCCTCTGAGCTCCCCGCCAAAGACCAGGTTGTCGTTCTGGAAATTGAAGCCACCGAGGACCGTGCCCATGAAGTCCGACGAATTGTCGGACAGCGATTTGCGCCAATCAGTGAGATCGGGCATGGGCCCATTGTTGGCTTTAGAGGGAGGTAGAGAATTTGACACGGCCATGCTGGCCAGCGAATTATAGACATCGCCATGAAATTCACCATCGACCCACCCCTCAGCCGGGTTGCCGCCGTCGTTGGAGTAGTTGATATCGGCATCGGAGTTGGTGTGCGTGACACCGATCAGGCCGCCGAAATAGAAGCCGGTCCAATCATATGCATCATCGGCTCCGGCCATCGCGGCGCCCGCCTGGGCGCCCAGAAATATTGCCGATAACGCGACACTCGAGCGCAAAGAAAAACGCATTGTCCCCGCCCATCCCAATCAACTGCGTAGAGGAACCTATCAGGGTTCGTCTTGCCTGTCACCCTGCCGGGGCGAATATAGCCGGCCGGCACGTCGCCGTCGCGACGACCTCGGGCGCCGCAGGCAACAATCCACCTGAAGCTGTACACCATTCGTTAATACATTTGCCGTCCGCAATGGCGGAAGCCCGGCTCTTCAGGCGGATTTCCAGTCTTCCATCTCGTTGCGGGCCCAAACCTTGGCAATCGCCGGATGCGCCGTCACGCGGTTATACATGGCACGCAGATTGGGGTGCTTCTTGAAGAACGCGGGAACGTCGAAATTCCACGTCGCCTGCATGGCGGCATAAATGTCTGCTGCACTCATTTTGTCGCCAAGTATGTAGGGCTTCTCGCCGAGAGCCTCGGCATAAATCTCCCACTCTTTGGCCATGCGGGCGAGTGCCGCCGCTTTCACGCTTTTAGCGCCGCTCTGATCGCTGGTGTAGCGGTCGGGATAATAGGCGGCGAGACCGGTCATGTAGACATTGGTGGCGAGATAGATCAGCCAGCGAAGATACACAGCCCGGTCGGACGATCCTGGCGGCGGCGCAAGGTCGGCTTCCGGATGCTTGTCGCCGAGATAGAGCGCCATTGCCGCCGATTCCGTCATGATCTCGCCGTCGGGCAGGCGTAGCACCGGCACTTGCCCCATGGGATTGAGGCGGGCAAGCCTTTCGGGTACTTCGCCATCGGGTGAGCGCTCGATGATCTCGACCTCATAGGCTGCCTTTGCGACCTCGAGCATCGCTTCGATCGTGACTGAGCCGGTTCCGGGGCGTCCATAGAGCCTGTACATTCAACGTCTCCCACCCCCACGCGTCCGATTTTCCACACTTCCGGCGGAAAAGTCACTTGCATGTGCTGCATGGGCGTCTGAGAGTAACGCGGGGAATGCGCATGGCACGTAAGAGCGGAGGCGGGGAAAAGAATCAAAGAACCGGTGAGAAGCCGGTTCGGTTTTCCTATTCGACCTCCGACCAACCCTTGCTGCAGCGTACTGTGATCCAGGCGATCGAGAAGATCGGCGGTCAGGCCAAGCTCAGGAAGCTCTATGACAGCCGAAACGCGGAACGCTTGCCGGGCGAGAGCTTCTTCGCCACGGCCTTGCGGCTGCTGCGGATATCGATCGATGTTGACCGCACGTCGCTCGATCTCTGTCCGCAAAACGGTCCCCTCGTCTTCATTGCCAATCATCCCTATGGCGTCCTGGACGGCATCAGCCTCGCCTGGCTTTCGACCCTGGTGCGGCCCGATACCAAGGTGCTGGCCAATTCGGTGCTTTGCCAGATTCCCGAGGCCCGCGAGAATTTGCTGCCCGTCGATTTTGCCGGCACGCGTGAGGCGCGCGAAACCAATGTGCGCTCAAGGCTCGCGGCGCAATCCTGGCTCCGCGCCGGCCACGCCATCGGCATTTTCCCAGGCGGCGGCGTGTCCACAAGCGAGCGGCCGCACAAGGGTCCGGCAGTGGAGCTTCCCTGGGCGCCGTTCACTGCGAAGCTTGTCCGGGCCTCCCGCGCCGTCGTCATTCCGGTCTTCTTTGTCGGCCAGAACAGCCGGCTGTTCCAGCTCGCCAGTCACATCAGCGACACGCTGCGGCTTTCGCTCGTCTTCCGCGAGACGGCGCGGCGCATGGGCACCAAGCTCACCATGCGGGTGGGCAAGCCCATACCGTTCGGCGACATCGCCCATATTGAGGACCGCGGCGCATTGGTGAAGGAGTTGCGCCGGCGTACTTTCGCCTTGGCGGAGCCCGGTGATATCAAGGGCGCCAAACCCGACCACCATCTGCGCGAGATCCGCAAATGGGTGCCGAAGGAAGAGGACTAGCTCGTCCGGCCCGGCAGGCTTGGCGGCGAGATGCGGGAACAAGGGGCAATCGCTGGAGTTACCGTCGACCGACGATCCTGAAGACTCTCAATCGGCGTCGCGGTGTGAGCATGCCCTCGCGAATTGAAGACTACGCGCTCATCGGCGATTGCGAGACGGCCGCGCTTGTGGGGCGCGACGGATCCATCGACTGGCTATGCTGGCCCAGGTTCGACTCTCCTGCTTGTTTTGCCGCATTGCTTGGAACGCCAGACAACGGGCGCTGGCGGATCGCTCCCGCCGGGCAAGTCAAGTCGGTCAAGCGGCAATATATCGATCGCAGCATGGTTCTCGAGACGAGTTTCCTGACCGATGAGGGGGAGGCGACGATCGTCGATTTCATGCCGCCGCGCACCCGGAAAGAGGAGACCGACATTTCCGATCTGGTCCGGCTGGTGACCTGTCGGCGCGGACAAGTCGCGATGGAGATGGAGCTGATCCTGCGCTTTGACTATGGCCAGGCCGTGCCGTGGGTCGAAAAGCTGGACGACGGCTCAGGAATCACCGGCGTTGCCGGACCCGATCGCGTCATTCTGCGCAGCTCCGTTCCGGTTCGCGGCAAGGATAAGCGCACGGTCGCCGCTTTCACGGTGAGCGAGGGCGACCCGGTCAGCTTTGTACTCACCCATCAGGCATCGCATCTCGAATTGCCGCCGGCGCTCGACCCGCTCGCCGCCCGTCAAAGCACCCTGGAACAGTGGCGCGACTGGTCGTCCAAAAGCAACTATGAGGGAACGTGGCGTGAGGCGGTGCAACGCTCCTTGATGACGCTGAAGGCGCTCACCTATCAGCCGACGGGCGGCATTGTGGCGGCGCCCACGACCTCGCTGCCGGAGAAGATCGGCGGTGTTCGCAACTGGGATTACCGGTTCTGCTGGCTGCGCGATGCAACCCTGACCCTTTTGGCGCTCATGCATACCGGCTACCACCAGGAGGCCGAGGACTGGCGGAAATGGCTGTTGCGGGCGGTCGCGGGCAGTCCCGATCAGATGCAGATCATGTATGGCATCGCCGGTGAGCGGCGGCTGGTCGAATGGCAATGCGACTGGCTGTGCGGCTACGAAGGATCGAAACCGGTCCGCATCGGCAATGCCGCGGTCGACCAGCTGCAGCTCGATGTCTATGGCGAAGTCATGGATGCCCTGTACCAGGCACGCGAAGGCTCCTTGCAGGCCGATGACACCGCATGGGGTTTGCAACTGGAGCTGATGCGGCATCTCGAGAAAGTCTGGCTGGAGCCGGATGCAGGCATTTGGGAGACGCGCGGCCCCCGCCGGCATTTCACTTTTTCCAAGGTCATGTGCTGGGTCGCTTTCGACCGTGCCGTCAAGATGCTGGAAAACATCGGAGGAGAGGCCGGCCTCTTGCGACGCTGGCGGGACACACGCAAACGGATTCATCGAGACGTCTGCGCCAACGGATTCGACGCCGCGCAAAATTCATTCGTGCAAGCCTATGGAGCGAGGAACCTGGACGCCAGCCTGCTGCTCATACCCTTGGTGGGATTTCTGCCGCATGATGATCCGCGCATCGCCGGTACGATCGCCGCAATCAAGGAGCAACTGATGATCGACGGGTTCGTCCGGCGCTATCTTCCCGAACCCACCGCGGATGGCCTCCCCCACGATGAAGGCGTGTTCCTGGCATGCAGTTTCTGGCTGGCCGACAATCTGATCCTTCAGGGCGAGCGCGACGAGGCTCAATCTTTCCAGCACAGTGGGATCCGAAGCTTGGAATTCACGTGACTTGAAGTCGCGGC
>JADMIO010990999.1_pt1 | contig 69088 bp, 50 predicted proteins | sample 8958161 | NCBI WGS metagenome assembly JADMIO01 (sample SAMN16585339, study PRJNA669376) | soil metagenome | isolation source: Crop rotation soil | place: USA: Cullars Rotation, Alabama | collected 2011 | reverse complement strand
GCCGCGACTTCAAGTCACGTGAATTCCAAGCTTCGGATCCCACTGTGCTGGAAAGCGAGGCGTCCGACGCCAACAGACGGCCGTTGAACTCGCCAACGATCTCCCGCGCGCCGGGCGCATCGAGCGCCACGGCGGGCGCACCGGCCGCCAAGGCTTCGGCTAACACCATGCCCTGCGTTTCCGATTGCGAGCTGAACGCAAAAACATCCATGGCCGCGTACACGTCGGCCAAATCCTGCCCCGTCTGGCTTCCGGCGAAAACTATTTGGTTGGGCGCCGCCGTTTTAGCGAAAATACGTTCCATCGTTTCTCGCGCATCGCCAGTGCCGACCACGAGAAACACAGCGTCCGGGTGCTCATGCAAGAAAAGTCCGACGGCGTGCGACAAGTAATTAAGATTTTTCTCGGGCGCCAGCCGGCCGACGTGGCCGATCACGAGCGCTAACTCGTCGATGCCAAAGCGCTTGCGGGCGCGCCGGCGGTCTCCGCCGGCGAAAAACGCGATATCAATGCCGGTGGGAATCGCCGTGACGGGCGTTATCACTCCGCGTTCGCGAAGCAGTCGGGCCACGCTTTCGCTGGGCGCGATCACATGCGTGCACAAGTCGCAGTAGTCCTTCGTCATTTGAATCACAAAGCGCTTGAGCGCATCCGAATTCAGCGGCACATAATGAGTATACTCCTCGTACATCGTGTGGTATGTGAACACCAGCGGCAGACGCCGTGCCCACGCCGCCCGCAGCGCCGAGTCGCCCAGCAGAAATGGGTGATGGCTGTGCAGCACGTCTGGCCGGAAACTATCGACGAAATCAGCGATCAGTCCCGGCTGCGGGATGCGAACGCTGAAATCGCTGCCGTTAAAATGCTGAATCGCCGGCGTCCGCAGCACGCGGCCACTTGAATCGTCGGCCCCTTCGAATTGCGGGGCCACGATGCGAACTTCGTGGCCGCGGCGACAGAATTCTTCTTCATATGTGCTCACGGATCGCGCCACGCCACCTACGTGCGGCAGGTACGTGTTGGTGAACATAAGGATTCTCATCTACTCACCCTGGAGATCGATGGCTCGCGGCGATGATGGTCCTGATCGTTTCGCTGCAGCCGGATTGCGCCGCTGCAATCGGCATTCGGTACGGCGCTGAAACCCGGGATCGCGATGTCGATTCGCGGCGATGTCGAGCGCCAGTGAGCCTCGAGCGCAAGCATCGGCTGCGTTTGCGGCTGCGATACCTGGACCATGAGGGGTCCCCAGGGCGTCTGCGTCGGGCCGAATCGCAGCATCTCGTCGGAATCGAACCATTCGTCAAACAGGCCGGAGCCGATGACGAGGCGGTCAGCTTCCTCGCGTACGAAGCAGCTGCGCATCATGAGTGCCCACTCGGCAGCGGCCCAGCCATGCTGGCCGTCCCCCATGCAGCCACCCAAGGTTTGCGGATGAATCGCCTCGGGCCATTGGCCGGTGGGCGATGCGAGTCGCGCCACCGTTTCGACAAGCTCGCGAAAGCGCGGGTCGCCCGCGCGCAGCAGCGTTTGGGCGATGTCGAGCGTCAGATAGGCGTTGATTCCCGAATGGATGATGTCTTGAAAGAAGCCGCCCTTGTGGAAATAGCTTTTGATCAGGGCATTAACAGTCGCCATGATGCGCGGCTCGGCCGGCGGGAACAGTTGCAGCGGGTAATCGGCCACGAGCGAGCCGATCGCTCCGGCATCCAGCCGGCGGTAAGGCGAGGCGGGGATGCCGCCGAGCGAGCGCGGCGCGGGAATTTTCTCAAGACTCCGCTCGATCGCCGTGCGCATTTCGGCAGCCAGCCGGCCGGCGTTATCTGCTTCCGCCGCCCTGCCCGATTGTCGAAAGATGCGCTCCGCGGCAACCAAACCAGCCACGGCCCAGAAGTCGTCCCAGTAGTAGTAGTCGTTGGGACCGAGATGCTCGGCGCTGAAGCCCGGCGGCAGCAGGCCGGCGTGGGGCAAATCTTCGCTCGCGGTAGCGCGCTTCCGGTCGATCCAATCGACGGCCTTCGCGATCCGCTCGAGCCAGGCCGAATCGAGCGTCGCGCCCGTCATCGACGTGTAACGGTTCAGAATCCAGAGCACCTGGCCATTTGAATCCCATTCTCCTTCCTGCGAGCGGAAATAGCCACTCGCCAGCTGGCGATGCGCGAAGCGGTCGATCGCGCGCCGGCAGCGCCTAGCCAGACCGATCGCTAGCAGGGCGTTCATCATCAGGCACGCATCGCGGAACCAGAACCTGCGATATGTGTATGGTCCAGGCACGATCTCATCTGCCGAAAGCAACACGAGCGTCTGCACCGCGGCGTCGTATTGCGCCTGCAGGCGCTTATCAGGGATTTGAAGTGCGGCAACCTCGCTGCGCACTTGCGGCCACGTGACGAGCGAATTGAACTGCTTGGGGTCGCCCAGAGCGGCGAGTTCCTTTGCCAGTGGCACGCGCACCGAAAGTTCTATTTGCGAGCCGTCGAAATGGTAGACGGACGCGGCAGTCGCCATGCCGACTTTGCAGCGGATGCTGGTGGGTGACTTCGGATTTAGATCGTGTTTTTGTCCGCTGTCCGGCCCGCCTCGCCAAGGCGGACCTGCATGAGGCAGTTGAGCGAAGACGTCTCCACTGGCATAATCGGATACGAGCAACTTGTTGGCCGGGCGGTCGATAATTACTTCTTGAGTGGCATTTACGAGCCAGCCGTCGCCGGCTTCGCGCGCGTGAATCTGATCGATGAACTGCACGCCTTCAGGGTTGTACGGACGAATCGCCACAACCAGCGAGCCGCACTTGGCGCTCCTCGCTCGCACCTGGATTTGGACCGATGGCTGATTGTTGTGCATCACGACCGATGCCGACACTTCGAGCGTCATTTCATCAACAGTCGATGAAGTGAAAACTGTCTGCTGCGAATCCCAAACAAGTCGCTGAGCAACCGAATCGTCGTGCAAGCGGCTCGGCACGAGCGCTTTGCCGGCCGCGTCGAAAAGCCAGAAATCGATCGACCAGCCGTCCTGCAGCGGGGTCACCAGCCCGCGCGGATCGACGAGCGGATAGACGGGCAGCTCGGGAAGGCCGACCGCCGTCCAGTTGCGATGCGTGAGATTGATATGGCTGAGCGAAAACGCGCGCGGGATGAAGGAGATATCTTCAGGATCAAACTGCCGTTCTGCCCAATAGGGCCAGACCCAGTCCAGGTTGTGCTGAATCGCTTTGGTGTTCACGATGCCGCGCGCATGAAACAATACGCCGGCCCGAACCAGTTCGATGGGCTCCTGCACTTCGGAGGGCTGGGCAAAATTGCGAATTCGCGCAAGCCACAGAGCCGGGTCGGTAAATCCATAGGCCCGGGCGGCGCGCTGCACAATGAATTTCCAGGGCAAAAATCGCAGCATGGCGGAGAAGGTCGCAAACCAGGGAACGGTGCTTTCACACTTTGTTGCAAGCCGTATGCCACTTTCGACAAAGACCGCTTAGCGTCGGTTGCGTCGCTATTTTACCATTGGTTTAATGGTGCACTGCCGCCCTTTTTTGCGGATAGTGCAACTAACTGAGGCCCCAATGCTGCTTCGTTCTGCCTGGGTCATTTTTGCCATGATCGGTCTGGCGTTCACCGTGCGTGCCGACGAGGCCATCGACCCGACCGCGGAGGATTTTGCCAAGGATAACGTTTTAGGGCGGCTCGCGCGGCGAATGGAGCCCGACCTCGCGGGCAAACCCGAACGGCTGCGGCAATACATCGATTTTTTGCAGAGCGAGATCGGCAACGACAAGCGGCTGTTTGCCTTCCACGTCGAGCCGGAAGTTGTGGCCGGCGACAAGGTGCGACTGCGCGGTTATACCGAATTTCCAGAAACCCGAGACGCGCTCGTCGAATACTTGCGACTGCTGCAATTTGACGTCGACAACCAAATAGAGACGCTGCCGGCAGAGGAGCTGGGCCATAAGATTCTCGGCTTCATGAAAGCGCCGCGCAGCTTTTGTTACGACAAACCGGGCGGACGGCGCACTTCGGAGTCGGAATGTCTCATCGGCGAGCCTCTATTCCTGCTGCGCAAAGAAAATGGCCATTTGCTTGTGCATACGAGCGAAGGCTATCTGGGATACGTGCGCGCCGATGATGTGCTGCGCGTCGACGTAGCCGCTTTCGGCAAGTATGTGGACGGGCCGCGCGTGCGGATCCTTTCCGACTTTCAAGTGCCCGATAGTTTGCTGATTCCCGCCGGGGCACGGCTCAAGTTTTCTGTCGACGACGATGAAGCCGTGAAGACGGAGCTTCCCACCGGCGAAAAAATTGCCCTACCCAAGAAATTATGCAAAGTGCTGCTTGAGCCCGCCTTGAATGTCGATGTCGCTATCGCCCGCGCGAAGCAACTTTTGGGAACGAAATACAAATGGGGCGGCCGCACCTCGCAGGGCGTTGATTGCTCCGGGCTCGTGCAACTGGCATATTCGGCTATCGGCTTGCAGATGCCGCGCGATTCGTATCAACAGGTCTACGCCGGGCAGCTTTCGGCCACGCGCTGGTATCGGGCCGGGTTACGGCCTGGCGATACGCTGTACTTCCTCGGATCGGAGGGCAAAATTCGCCACACGGGCCTGTATCTGGGCGACAATCGCTTTATCCAGGCCGTTGTCCCCACCGTTCGCATCAGCAGCCTCGATCCAAACGACGACGATTATGATGCCCACCACGGCAGGTCGTTCGCATTCGCCAAGCGGCTGGTGGAATAAAAACGAAGCGGAAGCCGCGAGACTTTCGACGCGTGACGAAGATCGGGATTCTCGCGAGTCATCAGGGCGCCGGTCTTACATAATCTGCTGGCATATAAGGGCCGTGATGTAGCCCGTGTAATTGCCGATCGCGTAGCCGATCAGCGCCATCAGAATGGCGGCCGGCAGTATATTGGGGTCGTGGTACTCGGCCACGATCGTCGCAGTCGCCGCGCCGCCGACATTTGCCGCGCTGGCGATGGCGGCCGTGTGAATATCGGTTCGAAAAAGCTTGGCGCCCAACAGGCAAAAAGCACCGTGAATGAAAATGCAGATCAGTGCCCCGACAAGAAATGGCACAACCTGCTCAGCAACTCCCGCGAGCTCGGCGACTGCCCCCATCCGCGCCACGTATACGAACAAAAGGGCCATGGCCAACTCGTGGCTGCCGGGAATGCGGCTTAGCGGCGTGAACGACAGACCAATGCCGATCGTTGTGATCAATAAAATCTGCCATGTCGTGAGATCGAAAAGCGGGTTGAGCTCCGCGGCACTGCCGCCCGTCGGTGAGCCAACCCTGGTACTCGCCAGGTGCACGATGGAATTCGCGAGCCAATCGGCGGCCCAAGTCGCCAACAGCGCGACGCAGATCAAAAACAAGTAATCGCGCGTCGTGGGCGCGGTTGACGTTTTTTCGTAGCCATCGATCGCGTTCGCTGGCGCGCGCTTCTCGGCGTTCGCGCCCGTAAAGCGCGCGAATCGTTCGGCAAAATTCCTGGACCGCAACAAAATGGGTAGCCAAATCAAGTATGCGATCCCCGCGTCGGCAATCAGTGCGAGCCCCAGCTCCGCCTTACTAGCATGCACCATTTCTCCAACGGCCGTCATGTTCGCGCTGCCGCCCACCCAGCTGGCCGACAGGGCGCCAAACGCTTTCCAAGTATCCGGCTTGAGCCAATGCTCAACCGTCGCGAGGCCAACCACCGCACCGATCATGACGCCCAGCGTTCCAAAGAGCATCACGCCGAGGCCGCGCCCGAGTATGCGAACGGCCCCCCGAAGATTCATTTTCAAAAGCAATAGCACCAGGAGCATCGGCAACACGAATGCCCGCATCGCGTCGTACACGGGTGACTTCGTCGGCAGGATGCCCTGGTTCGACAAAATCAAAGGCACGAAATAGATGAAGATGAGCGGCGGGATGAATTGAAAGAACCGCCAGCCGGTTTTCTTCTCCAGCCAAAAGAAGAAAGCGCCCACGGTCGCCAGCATGGCGAATACGCCCACCGAACTGGTAATCTGAATTTCAGGCATCCACTCTTTCCGAAGAGCGCCAAGAAACGGGCGCGGCAAGAATTGGCTCACCTTGCATCATAATGAATTAGGTTCGCAGCACCTGGCGACTCAGCGTACGGCAAAAGCGTGCCGATTACTACGGCAGAACGCAAATCGAGGACAGCGAGCGCGACGATTGCACGTCGTGAAACACGCGGGGCTCCAGTAGAATGGCTCCCGAATCCGTTTGGTTTGGTTCCAAATTACGGCGGCCCGCATGAATCCAAACCACGCACCATCTCGAAAGCACGAGCAACTCGAAGCCGCTGCCACAGGCGCCGGCGTGTTTCGCATTCTGGCCGTCGACCATCGCGGCGCCCTATTGAAACTCATCGATCGCGACGGTGCGGGCCATATCGCGCCCGAGCGCGTCACCAATCTTAAATTAGATCTCGTGCGGGCGCTCGCGCCGCTGGCAACGGCGGTAATTCTCGATCCGCAATATAGTATCCAACAAGCCATTGCAAGCGATGTGATACCCGCAGGCGTCGGGTTAATCGCTTCCTTGCCGAACGCGGCCGCGGGGCACAGTCGGCAAGTTTTTCAAATGGCCGAGACATTTACCGTCGCCGATGCACGGCAGGTCGGCGCAATCGGAGCGAAGCTGTACCTCGCTTATCATCCGGACGCCGGGGAACAGACCGCGGCCCAGGAACGCCTTGTCGAGAGCATCGTCGACCAGTGTGAGGCTGAAAAAATACCGCTGTTTCTGGAGCCGGTGCTGGCGTCGATCGATCCCACAATGCCCGTCGATTCGGCGGAATTCTCGCGCCAGCGACGCCGCTTGGCAATTCGCACGGCGGAAAGATTAGGAGCGCTCGGCCCGGATATTCTCAAGCTCGAATTTCCCGTCGATTGCCGGCACGAAACCGATGTGGCGGCATGGAGCGCGGCGTGCAGCGAGCTGACCGCTACTTCGCCGGTGCCCTGGGCCCTGCTTTCCGGCGGCAGCCCGCTCGATGTCTTCAAGACCCAGCTGCAAATTGCCTGCGAGGCCGGCTGCTGCGGTTACATCGTCGGTCGGTCGCTGTGGAGCGACGCGGCAACTGCCGATGAACATGATCGTAAAAAAGTTCTGGAAAAAATCGCGCCGCGGATGGAATCACTCAATAAAATTGCCGACCAATATGGCAGGGACTGGCGAATAAAATGCGCGGCTAGTTGACCGCCCTCTCGAAGTGATTTCTACGGATTCACAACGATCCGGAACGTCGCCGGATCGATCGCTCGCTCAAGGGCGTCCGTGACGCGATCGAGCGGATATCGGCCGGAAATGAGGCCACTGACATTCACGACTTTGCTGGCGAGCAGCATTGCAGCTTTGTGCCAATCTTCCAGCGTCTGGCCGCGCGCCCCGAGCAGCCGCACCTCGTCGTGATGCAATTTACGCGCATCAAATCCTGTGGCCACATCGGCTGGAAAGCTGGCGTAAAAGACCACGCTGCCACCGGGCTGCACGGCCGCGACGGCTTGAGCTACTGCATCCGAATTACCAATGGTGATGAAGACCGCGTCAGCCTGACGACTGCTGCCGCCTCGCCGCATTTCCGTAGCAATTTTCGCCGGTTCATGCGCGCTGGCCGCGCCACGAGATATCGCCAGTCGTCGTTTTTCCGGATCGGGATCGCTCACCGTCACTCGGGCACCGCGAAGCCTGGCCAGCAATACGTGCAGTTGACCCATCGTGCCCGCGCCTACGACAAGCACATTGTCCCCAGGATCCAGATCCACTTTGGCGATACTATGCACGACACACGCCAACGGCTCGCAAAGCGCCATTTCATCGAACGAAAGGTGCTCGGGCAGAGGAAAGACTTTCCATGCGGGAACGATCGCATAATCGGCCAAGCCGCCAATGCGACGAAACATGTTGGGGCCGCGGCCCCGCAATTTGCCGGTGCACAGGTTCGTCTCGCCGCGCCGGCAGGCGTCGCACTGCATGCAGCGATCAAGAAATGCTATGGCTACACGGTCGCCGGGCGCGACGCCGACGACGCCCTCAGTATGCGCGGACTCGACAACGCCGGCCGTTTCGTGCCCGGCAGCGATCGGGTAATCGTCTTGGCGGCCTTGCCAAAGCCGCTGCTCCATCGTGCACAGCGCGCATGACCGGACGCGCACCAGCACTTCGCCGCGCGCCAGCGCAGGCAACGATTCGGTGCGCAGCTCCACTTGTCCCGGGCCGGTGAAGACTGCCAGCCGGTTTTCGGTTGCCGCCATGTTCATCAATCGATCTTTACGCTGGTGTCCGGCATTTTGAAAATGTGTGCGGTTCAACCCGTTTCATCCGCTAGCTCGGCTTCAAATTCCGAGCCCGCCAGGGCCGCCGCCAGTTCATCGTAGTTCAAGATCAGCTCTCGCAGGTCGCGCGAATTCTGTTTGACGCTGCGAATTTCCAGGCCGCTTGCAGGGACCGGTACGCCTAGAAATCCAAGAATCCGGTTCTGCTCTCCTCCGCTGAGGAGGTCTTCGTAATGAGTCTCCAGCCACTTATGCCCGTTTGTTTCCATTGCGGTGACGATTTCGGCGTAGTAGGCGTCGTCGAACGCAGCCTCGTTGCGCAGCTGCCGGACGTCGACCTTAACCCGTGGCCGCTCGCGCGTTAAATCCTCGGGCCGATAGACCTCCCATTCGGCCAACTGCTCGGAGATTCGCCGCGAAACGTAAATCTTCAGTCGGTTCCGGCGGCGGAGAACGATTTTAGCAATCGATGCGTCCGTAAGCACGTGCCGGTAAACAGCCTCGTTCTGACGATGCGTCAGCTTGAATCCGACGCACGGGTGCCCCAAGTCGTTCGCCCATACCCGGTCGAGAAAGTCCAGCGGCGCCTGCTCGCGGTCGTCAACTGAACCAAGCGAGAAATCCGAGTCGCGAAGTTCGAGCGCGAGCCGAACTCCCTTGGGATTGAAAATTTCGTGATGGCACAGGATCAATGGGTGCGAGCCGAGCATTCCGCACAGCATGTTGCTGCCCGAACGCGGCGTGGCCAGGACGGCGAACCGTTTCTTAATTGGCGACATTTACCGCAGCCGCTGAACGCTGGCGCATCGCCTGCAGCGTTCGCACGACGGTCAAATCGGGTCGAACCAGATAGATGCTGCCGTCGTATGATGTCGCGGCGATTGCGCCGCCGTTGCGCGCTACAGCACTAATGCCGTTGCCGGCCACAACTTTGCGGCGCGCCGTTTCCGTTTCGAGGTCCACGCGAATCACTCCGCCCCAGTAGTCGCCGATGAGCACGGTCGAATCGTCCCAAAAGCAAACCGACTTCAGCGATTTGCGGCCGATTGGAATCGAATGCTGCAGCCGCCCGGATTTCACGTCAAAGATTTTGAGCGTGAAATCGCGCGAAACGCTGGCCAGCCGCTCGCCGGACGGCTCCAAGTCGACATCGTTAATAATCGCCGTATGTCCGAGGTAGCGCTGCAACAGCTCGCCCTCAAACGTCCACGACAAGAGAAGCCCATCGGCGCCGCAGCTTACGCCCAGCGTTTCCTGCGGGTGGAGTCGCAGCGCCTTGACCGCCCCCTCGTGCACTTCGATCCGCTTGCGAATTTCCCCTTCGCGCGAGACGCGCACGATGCGGCTTGAATAGCAGGCAGCAAACGTCTCCGCCTCGTATCCGCGATGATGGGCCACGCGCACCGAGTTGAGCGGCCCTTCGCCGAGCCGGACGTCGATCTCGCCCTTCAGGCCCGCGTCGGTCCGCTGGAAGATGTAAATCTTGTGATCGTGCGAACCGGCCACAACGAGTGAGTATCGATCGCTGTATGTCACCGCATTCATCAGCACGCGGCCCGAGGCTGGCTCGACTTTATCGAGCCAGCAGCTTTCGTCGCGAGTTAGCCGACCCAAGCGGATGAAACCGTCGTCGCTTACGACGGCAATCTCGCCGTCTGCGCCCACGCCGATGTCGTTGAAACATGGGTTTCCAGGGCTCGCGCCCGGCTCGCCGATCTCCTGGTCGAGCTTTCCAGCTTCGGGGTTCCAAGTCAGTACCGTGCCGTCGAACGTGCCGCCGACGATTCGCTTGCCGTCCGGGGACCAGGCGAGCGAGCGCTCCCACGTGGAGCATTTCTTCTCGAGCACGACTTTCTTTTCAAGCGTCCGCGCGTCCCAAATAATGATTTTTTGATCGTACGCCGCGGAGAGGATGTCTCCGCTCGCCGGAGATACGGACACCTTCTTGATTCCCGAGCTGTGGGCCTCGATAAGGTGCGTTTGCTCGCCCGTTTGTGTATCGAAGATGCGGATGCAGCCATCGTCGCAACCCAGCACGACACGGTGATGCGGCAGATCGATAGCGCAGGTGTCGGTTTCATTTTCGAACGGACCCCATACGCTCAGCTCTTTGCCAGTGTCGAGATCCCATACGCGAAGTGTTTTGTCGTCGCCCGATGAATACACCTTGCCGCCGGCCGAAGCCACCGCCAGCACGTCCTTTTCATGACCATCCAGTACTCGGCGCACAGCGCCGGTCTCTAAATCCCACACGATCAGCCGCCGATCGCGCGACGCCGAAATACCGGTTTCGTTGTCGGCAAAGGCAAAGTCTTCGACGTCGTCGCTGTGACCGAGCAATGTGAGCTGTTTAGTGCGCGTTTTGAGGTCCCAGATCGCGATCGAATAATCCGACGAGCAGGATGCGGCCTTTGTGCCGTCCTCGTTGACGATGATGCGATTCACCAGGTGATCGTGATAACCGAGCAATTCCGCGTGGCCTGAGTCCAGGTCGAACAAACCGATCGCGCTGTCGTAACCGCTCGTCACAGCGACGTTCGTGCCGGGAACGAGCGCCACGCCAGTCACGGGCCCGCGATGGCGAGACCACTCGGCATCTTCCACGATCGAGTAAATCCCCGGAGCAAGCAGTGCCATTTTTCGGCCCTCACATCGTGCCATGGATCGGTGAAATCACCTTCGCCCAAGAGAAGTCGCTGCTCACCAGCGAGCGCGCATTCTCTCATCTCAATATCCGGCGACAAACGGGTCAAGCGCTGGCCCCAGTTCGGCCGAAAAGAGAAAATTCCGCCCAAACCTGAAAAAGCCGGGCGGCACAAGCGTCGACTAACAATCGTTGGCCCTAAAACAAAATCCTATCAATCCGGACCACCGTAGTGTATACATAAACTTGCTTTCTCGTGAGACTCAATGGCGGGAACTCACGGTCGGACGAAGAGGCACTGACGACCTTGCGGCGGGTTCTGCTTCGGCGGCAAAACTATTGTCGGTAAATGCCTGGCGCCGGTTATTGGCGATTGGCCGCGGGCATTCGGCGGGTTTTCCACGCCTGCACTGCGCGGAAATGAGCCCGGCTGAAGCTGCGAGTCATTGCGCTTCGGAAAACATGCAACAGTTCGACGACGTGGACTTGGGGCCAGTTATCGAAGCCGTCCGGCGCGGAGATGTCGTGCGCGTTGTGAGCCACAAGGAAGCTAGTGACAACGCTCATCACACCGGCTGCGGCCACCTGGTGCTCGCCGCCGAAAAAGTCTCGCCCAGTAATTTGCGGCAGTTCCTCGCGCTTGCCGAAACAAAGCCCGTGTTCGTCACCACGCGGGACCGCCTCGAGCAGTTGCAGATCGCCGGCGTCCCGTTGGGCGAAGACGACGAATCGACTGACGCAACGGAATTCGCATCTCGCGCGGCTGAGCGGTCACTTTTGCCGTCTCTGGTAGCACTTGCTGCTACGCGCCTAGCCGGGACCGATCCCGCCGAGGCGCAGGCCGCATTGCCAGACTTTACTGTCCGCTGCAGCGACTGGGGTGGCGTCGTCAACTGCCCGCGCGTATACGAGGCGGCCGTCGACCTGAGCCGCCTGGCCGGCTTGATCCCGGCGGCCGTTATCTGTCGTGTCGGCGAAAACCATTCGTCGAATGGCGCCGCTCAGCAAAAGGGCATGCCGCACCCGCCCACCGTCTTGATTCGCGATTTGATTGAGTATCGTCGTAACCGCGCCGGCATAATGCTCACACGACACGGCCCGCAAGTGCGAATGCCCACGCGGCACGGCAAATTCACCCTGCAAGCGTATGAAGACACACTTACAGGTCAGTTGCATCTCGCGCTGTGGACTGGTTCGCTCATCGAACCGACGCTCACGCGCGTGCACTCCGAATGTCTCACGGGCGATCTGCTGGGCTCGCTGCGCTGCGATTGCGGCCCACAACTCGATCGCGCCCTGGCCCGCCTCGCCCAGGAGGGGAGCGGCCTCTTACTGTATCTGCGCCAGGAGGGCCGTGGCATCGGCCTGATCAACAAGCTCCGCACTTACGAAATTCAAGACCAGGGGTTTGACACTGTCGAAGCAAACGAGCAGCTGGGTTTTTCGGCCGATCTGCGCGATTACACGCTCGCCGCGCAAATGCTTGCCGACCTGAGTATCCATTCGATTAATCTGCTCACCAACAATCCGCAAAAGGTCCGTGGCCTCAAAAAACACGGAATCACCATCGCCGAACGTGTGCCCTTGGTCGTCGAGCCGTGCGCCGAAAACGAAGCGTATCTCGACGTGAAGCGAAAGAAGATGGGCCATTTGCTACCGTAGATCGACGTGACTTCTGACCGTCTCTTTGTCGGCGCTGATCTCGGCACAAGCTCGCTCAAGTGTGGGCTCTTCGACCTGGGGGGGCAGCGCATCGCAGCAGCAAAGGTAGCCTATCCCACGCACCAATGCGGCGACGCCGCCGAGCAGAATGCCGACGATTGGTGGGCGGCCTTAAAGCGCGGCATCGGGCAATTGCTGCCGGGCGTCGAACCGTCTCGGGTCGCCGCACTTTCTGTGGGCGGACATGCGCCGAGTCCGGTGTTTGTCGATCGCGCACTAAAGCCTGTTGCGCCCGTAATGACTTGGCTCGATCGCCGCAGCGCACCGCAAAGAGATCAGTTGGCCAGCCGGCTCGGCCGTTTTCCCGAAACTGGTCCCGAGCGATTGTTATGCCAAGTGGCAGCCAGGCTAATGTGCCTGCGTGATAACTCAGCGGAGCAGTTTCAAAAGATTGATTGCGTTCTCCACTCGGGCGACTACCTCGTAGCGCGGCTCACGGGCAAGAAACTAAATACGTCGCCAACCGTTGCGGACGTTTTAGCGGCCGCGGATTTGCCGCCGCGAATTTTTACGGCGTTGCATTTGCCGGCCGGCGAAATCGTCGCCGAAATCGTGGCCGACGTTGCCGCCGAGCTCGGCCTTGAACCGCACACGCTTATCATTGCTGCTGGGCTCGACTCCTTTCTGGCTTCGATTGGAAGCGGTGTTTCACAACCCGGCGATGCTTGTTTGAGCATCGGATCGTCGGCTGGCGTTTCGCTGCTGACTGATTCGGGGTGCGTCGGTCGCTTCGAATGGTGCGGGCACCAGATGCTCAGCCGGCCGCTTCCTTGGGGCGGGCGATTATTCGAGTGGCTGCCCGCCGCGGCCGCCACGTTTGATCTCGCACATCTTCTCGTCGCGGCAGCGCGCCTGGCCCCACCCAGTTCCTCGCAGCTATCTTTCAAAGAGCTCGTCGACGAACACTCCTGCGACGATCAAAAAATTCGCCAGTTGATCGCCAGTGCTGCCCGCGAACACGAACCGCCAGTGATTGTGCGATTGGTTTTGGACGCCATTTTTCTCTGCCAGCGGCGAGTTCTCGACGACTTTGAAATACAAGCGGGGCCCGTGCGGCGCACCGTGACGGTCGGCGCTCTATCGGCATATCCCGAAGTAAGCCAGCTTCAGGCCGATATACTGGGCCGCAAGCTGGATCTTCCCGAATATACTGAGAGTGGCACGCTGGGCGCCGCGATCTTGGCGGCCATCGCGATTGAACACTGCGGCGCACCCACTGCTTTGGCGCGCATGGCGCGAATTGAGCGGTCAGTTACGCCGAGAAAAGGAGTTGCCGCGCACTATCGTCAACTTATCAGCGGCAACGATGCTGAGCGCGATTTTACTTCATGACTGAAAACCCGCGGCAACTCGAAGAGGCCCGTCCGGCAGCCGCCGACGGTGCTCGCACGCGACCGCAAGGGCTAAGCCTCGAAAAATCGCGCTCGATTGCCGAACGGGCGCGACGCGTCATCTGGAAGGGCGGCAAGGAGTCAACTCAGCACGAAGCGCTGCGTGCCTGCGGCTTTCCCCGGTTCGCCACTCGATCGAGCGGCAATTCGTTTTGGGACGCCGACGGCAACCAGTATGTCGATTACCTGATGGCCTGGGGAGCTGTCGTGCTTGGGCATGGCTTCGCCGGGGTCGATGAGGCCGCGGCCGATCAGTTGTCGCGCGGCTCGCTGATGAATCTAGCCATCGAAGCCGAGGTGCGGCTCGCCGAGCGACTCGTCGAGCACATTCCCAGCGCTGAGTTGGTCCGCTTTGTCGCCTCGGGCTCGGAAGCCGCGGCCGCCGCGGTGCGGATTGCTCGGCACGTCACGGGCCGTGAAAAGATCGTCCACTACGGTTTCCACGGCTGGCTCGATTGGTGCCAAAACTTGCACCCGGCCGGAATCCTGCCCGCCGTGCTCGCCAACACGCTGACGCTGAAATTCAACGACGCTCAGGCGCTCCACGAAATCTTCGCGGCAAATCGCGGCACGATCGCCTGCGTCATCATGGAACCGGTAAAGGACGAAGAGCCGGCCGAAGGGTATCTCGAAGCGGTCCGCGAAATCACCCGCAGCAACGGGGCACTCCTCATTTTCGACGAAGCGAAAACTGGCATTCGCTTCGGCTTGGGCGGCGCCCAAGTGCATTACGCCGTGACGCCCGACCTCTCCGTCTTCAGTAAAGCCATTGCTAACGGTTACCCGCTGGCTCTCCTCGCGGGAAGGGCGGATGTCTTCGAGCGGGCCGACGGTGTGTGGGTTAGCGGCACGTATCACGGCTGGCCGCCCGCGATCGCGGCCGCCAACGCCACGCTTACTGTGATAGAACAAAAACCAGTTGTCGAGCATATCTGGTCGATGGGCCGCCGGCTTATGTCAGGTTTCAACACTCTCATGGAAAAACACGGCTTCGCCGCACGCCTGTCCGGGGCACCACCGATGCCGAAAGTGAACGCGCCGGACTCTGAAACCGCGCAACTTCGCACGCTGATATCGAAAATGCTCCAGCGCGGCTACTTCATCCATCCGACGCATCCCTGGTTCATTTCCTATGCCCACGACGAAGCGTGCATCGACCGAACGCTTCAGAATATCGAAGACTCCCTCGGCGAAATGAGGGCGCCATGATCATCCGCAATGGAACGGTGGAAGAGGCAGTTACGCTCGCCAGGCGGATGCCGGATTTTTCGAATCCGTACAATCTCAACTCGGCTGACACGCCGCCCCCGAAGCTCGATCACATTCTCATTGCCGAGAAAGACGGGGTGCCCGTCGGCTTTCGCGCCGGCTATCGCCACTCGCCTGATACGTTCGCCGTCTGGCTGGCTGGCGTGCTGCCCGAGTTCCGCCGGAAAGGCATCGGCGGCGAACTTTATCGCCGGCAGAAGGAATGGCTCAAGTCGCAGGGTTATAGATTCCTCCGCACCCATGTTCGCAATTCGAATCGTGTCATGCTGCGGATTCTCGTCGACAATGGCTATCAGGTAGTCGATGTCGTGCGGTATGACGACGTCAAACGCAACAAGATAGTGTTTATCAAGAATTTGAGCCCGGAATCGCCAATCCCCGCAAGTGCGCTGGTGGTCGGGGTATTGCGCGAGAGCGACCCGGCGCGCGATCGAGCTCTCTGGGACAAGTTGCGCGACCTCACGATTTCCTGGCTGCGATTCAAATATCGCGGTCGGGTCATCGAAGAATCAAGTGTGAATGCAATTTTGGACCGCGCCGTGGAGGCCGGGCACCAATACTGCCTCGTGCTGAACGTTGGCAGTATCGTCAGCCATGCCTGGCAGCTCGGGTTCGTGCGCACACTCGAAGATTGGTGCCGAGCCCGCGATTTCTTCATTGCCGGTCAGATTCTTCAGCAGCAAGAGTCGGCATGCGGTATTTCTTCTCATGCCCTACTCGTCAATTTGCAGCGATACGCGGATCTCTCACGGCCGGCCTATGGCGACACTGGTAAAACCCCGGTGGAAATCTCGTTGCCGGCGGCCGCCACCGGAGTCTCCATCGAACAGTCGCTCGCTCCCGGCGGCAAAACAGCGATGCGAGTGCCGAGCCAGCCTGGTTGGAGCTTCGTGAGCGCGAGCCTGGCGGCCGGTATTCCCGTCGAGCGACTGCCCGCTGCGATGACCGAGTCGATTTTAAACATCGCTCCGACCTCGGCGGAGCAAGCTGGGCTTCTCAAGGACACATTTGGCATGAAGATCGCTTCCGCAAACTTGGAGACCGACGCGTTTACCGAAGGCCAAAGAAAGTTCCTAACGGCTGTGCAACGACAAGTTCAGAACTCCCGCAAGGGCATCTTCGTCTGGAATTTTGAGAGCTACGACGACGTTGTACACGACGCCGAAAAACAATCGCCGATTTCGACGATTTGCACCGTGGCCGCTGGTTTGAAAACTAATTGGATTCTCGAAGCCCGCGGGTTCAACGAAAACACCCGCTTGGTGTATTTCGACTACAGCGATCAGGCTCTCACGTTCAAGAAACTGTTGCATAGCGAATGGAATGGCGAAAACTATCCTGATTTTCTTCGCTATTTGTTCACCAAGATCCAGCCAGGAGAGGCCTTTTACCAGTTGTGGGGCGGATTCTCGCCGGAAAATGTCGGCTGGGACGCCGTTGAGGAAACCTGGCGCCAGGAAGTCGCCAAATGGGGCGGCGCGGGAGTCATTAAGGACCATTGGCGACGTGCCCAAGCGATGAACGTCGAATACGTGCTCTGCAACGTGCTCGACGATCCCAGCCCGCTCATCCAGCGAATGGACAATCGGCCGAACTCAGTCATCTGGTGGAGCAACGTTTTCTTCACGTTCTACAGCAACTGGTGCTATACGATCGAAGAGCGCCGGGCGATTTACAATCGCTTTCTGCGGAGCGTTGCCGAGCGCAGTCCCGAAACTCTCATTTACGGCAACGACTATAACAACATCGCCGTCACGGCTGTGCCCGCCGGCCAGTACGCCAGTGTGTATTTTCAAACAGAGGACGACTGCCTGGAGCCACGGCTGATTCGCGGCTGAGTATTTATCTGCCCGTTATTAGCCGCACGCGGCAAACGCTCGCTCCAGGTCGCGGATGATGTCCGCCGAATCTTCCAATCCGACAGAGACGCGTATCGGCCCTTCTTTTTGCATCCGAGTCGTCGCGTCGCCAAAGCTCATGCTTGTTTGGCACACTTTTAAGCCTCGTTTAAAACCGTCCCAATCAAAGGCGCCCTGCGGTTCGAAGCTCACGAGCCCGCCAAAGCGATTCACAAGTTTTTTCGCTCTCGCGTGGCCCAAATTCGAAGGCAATCCGGGATAATTTACGCGCCGCACTAGCGGCTGCGTTTCCAAGAACTCGGCAACGCGCTGCGCATTTTCACAATGGCGGGCCACGCGCAGCGGCAGCGTCTTCATGCCGCGCATCACCATGAAAGCGCTGATTGGGCTCAGGAGTCCCCCCAGAATCCGCCGCGACTTGTGCACCGCTTTGCCAGCGGCTTCCTCGCGAAACGTGGCCATGCCTGCCAGCACGTCACCGTGGCCCGAGAGATATTTGGTCGCGCTGTGAATCACCACGTCCGCGCCATGTTCCAACGGCCGGTAAAGATACGGCGTAAGAATCGTGTTATCCACGACGACTCGAGCGCCGCACTTTTTCGCCGCGGCCACCACCGCCGCCACATCCACAACTTCCAGGGCCGGGTTACTGAAGGTTTCGAAATAGATGATCTGCGTCGGCTTTTCAATCGCGCGCGCCAGCTCGTGCGGCTCGTTCAAATCAATCTGCGCGACGTCGATGCTGAGATTGGCGACAAAATCACTCAGCAGCGTTTGGACGCCGATAAAAATCGATTTGTGAACGACGATCCGGCTGCCCGCCTGAAGCAGGCCCAGCAGCGTCTGGCTCACGGCCGCCATACCGCTGGCCATGGCCACGGTAATGGCTCCGCCCTCTAGGGCGCGCATCTTTTCTTCCAGTGCTTCCACGGTGGGATTCCGCATGCGGATGTAAATCCCATCGACCGTGTTCGCCTGATAGATGGGAAACGCAGAAGCGCTCGCGCTCTCACCGGCATGAATGACCTGTGTGGAAAAGTCGCTGTCGTCCGGCGCGGAAGCGAAGTCGTATGCGTCGGAGGATGTCACCCCGTCACCCATCGGTAAACCCAGTCGGATGAATCTACTGCGTTGCCAGCAGCGAAAAATGCCGCCTTGTCAGCCAAACGAAATCCGCGGTTGTTTCCTAGTATAGTCGAACTTCATCGATCACTGGCACGCGGCGCTACGGTCATTCTATAATCGCAGTCTGGCGGGAGAGTTCGCGTCGGTTGGGAAAATCATGCCAGAAAAGTTTCCGCTCGCTCTCTATCCTGTCCCCGGTATTCCGCTGCTGACTGGGGGCGAGGACGTGGGGGGAATTATCGTCCAGTGCTGCGAGGCCGATGGCTTTGCCGTCGAAGACCGCGACGTCGTCGTTATCGCGCAAAAGCTGATCTCCAAGGCCGAGCACCGTGTTCACAAGCTCGACGACTTCCAGCCTTCGCCGGCGGCCATCGAATTGTCCGAACGGTCGGGCCGCGATCCGCGAATGTGTGAGGCCTACCTCGCCGAGAGCGATGAGATTCTGGACATCGGCCGGCCCACGAGGCATGGCCGGATGGTAATGGTCCGGCACAAGATTGGCTTCATCGCCCAGGGCGCGGGCATCGATCAATCGAACATCTGCGCCGGCGATACGCCCCATTTAATCCTATTGCCGAAAGATCCCGACGCCAGCTCGCGCCGTGTTCGCGATCGCGTCCGCGAGCTGACCTCCCGAAACGTGGCCGTGATCATTAATGATTCGTTCGGCCGCGTGGATCGCCTTGGCTCGATGGGCATGGCCATTGGATTCGCCGGCATCAGCCCGGTCGAGCGACGCAGTCAGACCGACCTGTTCGGTGGTTACATCACGCCGGTGATCGCGCTGGTGGACGAGCTCGCGGCCGCCGCCTCGATGCTGATGGGCCAGGGCAACGAAGGAATGCCTGTGGTCATTGTCCGCGGCGCGCCATTTACCGTCCCAGAAGGAGAAACAGGAATTCGCGATTTACTGGCACCGGCAGTGTGATTGTCATTATTTGATGGCTATCGAGGCGCACAATTCAATGTCGAGAGAGTGGCGCAATCAACCGGCCGTTCTGCATCAGCTCGTTCGAGCTGAGCTCAAAAAAGCGCCCGATGCGGCGGCCGCAATTTATGACGGTGTCTTTCTCACCAACCGCGAACTCATGTCGCAAGCGGACGCGTGGGCGGCGCACCTCCGCCATCGCGGCGTGGAGCGCGGCACGCTGGTCGGGGTCCATCTCGAACGTTCGCTGACATTGCCGGCGCTAATTCTGGGAATTCTCCAGGCGGGTGGCGTTTGCGTTCCCCTGGAGCCGGAGCATCCGCAGGATACGCTGGCAACCATGATTGGCGAGGCGCGGCTCACACTTATTCTTACCGACAGCCGACTGCGACATCAGCTGCCCGTCGCTGACGTTCCCGTGGTCGCTATTGATGCGGAGCCTCCGCTGCCCGCCGCGGCTCTAGTGACCGATGTATCGGAAAGTGACCTGGCGTTTGTCTTTTATACGTCCGGCTCGACCGGCCTGCCCAAAGGTGTGATGCTTTCGCATGCCGCGGTCGCGGCGCGCATGGTTCGTCCCGAGGCCGAAATACCTACCGCCGGCAGTTGCATGACGATTTTGAAAACCGCGATCAGCCACTCGCCATTTTTGGGCGAAATGTTCACGCCGCTGTTGCACGGCTGCTACTTCGCCATCGCGCGGCCGGGCGGATACCAAGATACTCCCTATCTCGGCGGGTTGATGCAGGAACATCAGGTGAGCCACATCGCGATGACCTCGTCCGTGCTGCGGACGTTTCTCGAATGGCCAGGCGCCGCCGGATGCCGCGCTCTAACGGCCGTTTACGTGGGCGGCGAGGCCGTCACCGAAGAATTGCGCAAGCGATTTCACGAGCGGTTTCCTGCAGCGAAATTCTTTGTCACCTACGGCACGTCGGAATCCGGCCACATGCTTTCCGGCGAGTGCGGATCGACCCAGCCAATCAATGGTTCCCGGATTGGCCGCCCGATCGAGAATGCCACGGTGCACTTGCTCGATACTTCGCTCGAACCAGTGCCGCTCGGCGAGATCGGCGAAATGTATCTGGGCGGACCACGGCTGGCGAGCGGCTACCTTCATCGCCCCAATTGGACGGCCGAACGCTTCCTGCTCGACCCGCGCTCCGCTGATCCCGCCGCGCGTCTCTTTCGCTCGGGCGATCTCGGCCGCCAGCGACCAGACGGAGAACTCGAATTTCACGGCCGCGTCGACGACCAGGTAAAAATCCTCGGCCACCGTGTCGAGCTGGCCGAAATCGAAGCGGCGATTGCCCCTCACCCGGATGTGCTCAGCGCCGTTGTAATCGCGCGCGTTAACGATCGCGGAGATACGCAGCTCGCCGCTTACACCGTGCCCAAACAACAGCCTGCGCTCGATCCCAGGGAACTACGCCGCTGGCTGCGCGAACGCCTGCCGCCGTACATGGTCCCGCAGCATTTCATCACGCTCGATAAGCTGCCGCTCACAGCCATTGGGAAAGTCGATCGTGCGGCGCTTCCAGCGCCAACGGTCACGAATCGATTTGCGAACGGTGCCGTGAAAAACTCCTCCCTGCCTCGCGACGATGCCGAAAGCTTGATTGTCAGCGTCTTTCAGCGGCTTCTGGAAATCGACCGTCCGGGCGTCTACGACGACTTCTTCGCACTGGGGGGCCACTCGCTGCTCGCCGTCGAAGTGATCATGGAAATCAACCGGCTCGGCAACTTCAACCTCGGCGTCGGCGACCTGATTCGCAATCCCTCAGCCGAGCAGTTAGCAGAGATTCTCCGCGGCGCCGAACGTGAGCAACGTCCTTCGCTCATTCCGCTGTGCGAGAATTCAGGTCAAGACAAGCTGTTCTGCATTATGGGCATCCAGCTTTATCACGATCTGGCCTATGCACTGCACGATGAGCTTTCCGTGTACGCCGTGCTCGTGCCGGTGGAATCGCAGGTGCTGGAGCAGATTGCCGCGGGCGACAAGGACGCGGCATTTCCCAGCGTTGAAGAGCTTGCCAGCCAGTATATAGGCGTGATCCGCGAGGCGCAGCCTAACGGGCCCTACCATTTGTTGGGGCTGTCGTTCGGCGGCGTTGTTGCTTTTGAAATCGCGCGACAGCTGCAGCAGCAAGGCGAGCAGACTAATTTCCTCGCCTTGTTGGACGCCGCGCTGCCCTGCGGCAAGCGCCGCAAGAAAGTTCGCTGGCTGAAGCGGCGCCTCCGCGAAGTGCTGACGCTGCCCACGGCGGCCCTGCACCATTTCGCCCGCCGCGAAGCTCCCGCCAAGGATGCCAATCGACTCGTTTGGCGCGCTCGATCCGACGCGGCCCAGCAGAGCGCCAAGCTCCAGTGGTGTCAGAAGCGCTATCGTTACCGTGGACCGGTCACGTTGTTTCGCGCGCCGGCTGACGAGTATCACGGAGATTTCATCTATCTCCCCGATTACGGATGGAAGGAGTTCGTCGCCGGCCAGGTTGAACCGATCGATGTGACAGGCGATCATCGGACGATGATGCGATTCCCGCACGCCGAGAACCTCGCGCGAATCATTACTGCCCAGGTGCATCGGTCGGTAAGCGACGGTGCGCGGTGCGCGGCCGACGCGGCCTCTTCGAGTGCGCCCTCCAAATCGGAATGCTTCGGCTGAAGCTGGTTGTTGCTCTATTGAAACAGTGATCTGATGCGTGGGAGGCTTTGGGGCGGCGCCGATTTTGGGCGTCGGTCGTTTACCATCTCGCAGCAGACGTTCGGATTCATTGCCATGATTCGAGGTGGATACGTCGCGGAAAGGGACATCGATGGCCGGGTGTTGATTGTAGCGCCCGACGGCAGCCGAACGCCGGCCGAGGACGCTCCGGTCGACACCCTGCTCGCAGCGTACCTGGAAAACCTGGCAAAAGATTGCAGCCAGATTCCCTTTCCCGCTTATAAATGTGACGATCCTACCGGCGATTCCATAACAGCGCGGGCACTGCGGCTGGCGGACGTCTACGTGCCGCCGGACGCCACCTCGCCGACAAAACCCGCCGCGCAAGAAGCCGACAAAATATGGCAATGGCGACTGATACAAAATCAACCCGCTGGCCGGCTGCCGCTCCTGGAGGCGCTCGCTCAAGATCGACGTCGCCGTCACATTCTCATCGGCGAAGCCGGCAGCGGCAAAACTACTTTCGCCAACTATCTCTGTGCAGCACTCGCGAAGGGTGATTCGGCATTGCCGGCCGATATTGCCAATCTGATCCCGCTGCGCTTTGACGTTCATGATGTCATTTCGCGCCATATTTTTGACGACGATGTCCGGGGCACGGCCGAGATCATTTGGAACGCTGTCGAAACGAACAATTTCCACCTTCTCGGAGTTCGCCCCGCGAGCCGCTTGCGCGCCTGGATCGAGCAACTTACGGCAACGCGGGGCGCGCTATTCCTGTTCGACGACTTTGATCTTGTCCCGGAGACGAGCCCGAAGCGCCGAATCTTGCTCACGGCGATCGCTCATCTTTCCTCCAATATTGGCAAGAGCACATCGCGCATTTTGATCACGTCCCGGCCATCGGCGGCCGTCGATTGGCGGCGCAGCCTGCGCGGATTCGAAGTCGTGTCCGTGTCGCCATTCAATCATGCACAGTGCAACACGCTTCTTCAGAAGTGGAATCAAGACGCAAGGACAATCGGCACGCCACTTCCCGCCGGCCTGGCGTCCCGGCCGTTGCATTTGACGATGCTCGCAATGCTCGAGTCGAACGGCCATTCGCCGCCCGAAGGCAGGAGCGAATTGTACGAACAGATGATCGATCTTTTGCTGCGTCAATGGTGGCTCGCGCACAATAACTTGGGCGAAAACGTGGCGCGGGGTTCGGCGCGAGAAAATCCCACCTTTCCGGACCAGTTGCGAATCGCCCTCGAAAAACTGGCGTATGAGATGCACGACCGCCAGGCCAACGTCGAGTTGCGCAATCCGCCTACAATATCACACGAACAACTGCTGCCGCTCGCCAACATCTTCAACTCGCACAACAACAACCGCCTGCTTGACTTCTTCCGCTATTGCCATGAAAACTCGGGGTTCATGGTGCAGCTCGCCGATGGCAGCTACCGCTTCGCTCATCGCACCATACAAGAGCTTCTGGCAGGCGGACATTTGAAGCGGGTAGTTGAAAGCGAACCGGAATGCTTGAAGCGCTTGCTTGAGACTGGCAGTTGGTGGCAGGAGCCGGTAATGCTCGCCATGCTGCAGATGCCAGGCGATGAATTCCGCAACGCGACGTCGAGGCTGCTCCCGGCTGCATCCGCCGGCGATTTCTCGAACGAGAATAAGCTGCACGCAGCGATCCTCTGCGCCCGAGCCCTGCTCGAACGGCCGGCGGAAGAAGAAATTGCCCACGTCATTCGACAGCAGCTCACAGCGCTGGTCGAGAATTGTCCCACCAGCCCGCGCGGGCGACTCGAAGTGGCCGACGTGCTCGGCCGCTTGGGCGATCCGCGGCCGGGCGTTGGCGTGTTCGCGAGCGGCGAACTCAGCGGCTTTCCCGACATCGATTGGGTCGAAATTCCCGCCGGTCCTTTCACCATGGGCCGGCCGGCCGACGCCCGTGCCCCTGTCCCCTCGCACGCCCCGCAACATGAAGTAACTCTCGATCGTTTTTGGATTAGCCGCTTTCCTGTAACCAACGCACAATTTCGACCGTTCGTCGAGGACGGCGGATACGAAAATCACGCTTTTTGGACCGAAGCAGGCTGGAGCTGGCGGCAAGGCGAACATGTTGACCTCTCGGTCTATCGCGAAATCGCGACCTCATATCGGGAAGCACTCGCCGCTTACCTGACGACCCGCACTGCCAAGAAGCGCGGCTGCCCCGCTCTCTGGGATGAGCCCGGTTGGTCGATACCGAATCGACCCGTCGTGGGCGTCACATGGTTTGAAGCCAGGGCTTATGCCGCCTGGTTGAACAAGCAATATCAGAACTTCGGCAGCGTGCCGCGGTTGCAGATTCCCGCCGTACGATTGGCTGCGCGGTTGCCCTCGGAGGCTGAGTGGGAAAAGGCGGCTCGCGGCACCGACGCGCGCAATTGGCCCTGGGGCAATTCCTTCGATACTAGCGCGTGCAACACAATGGAAATCGGTCTCGACCAAACCGTGCCCGTCGGCATATTTTCACGCAATCGAAGTCCATATGGCGTGGCCGACATGGCCGGCAATGTTTGGCAGTGGACGTCGACCATTTGGGATCCGGAGAGATTCCGGTACCCGTATCGCTCCGACGACGGCCGCGAGGAAGAGGCCGAGGCCCTGCCGCGCGCCATCCGCGGTGGAAGCTTCTATCAGCACGATGAGTTTGCCCGCACGACCGCTCGCATCATGACCGCCGCCGGAGATTTTCGTAATAGCATCGGTTTTCGCCTGGCTCTGGTTTCAAAGAACTGCTAGTCGGCGACGTGCACTAATGAGGTGTCCGAGATCGTAAGCGCCGCCATTCGCTCGCCACAAGACGAGGAAAGACGACTGCGTCTCGCAGGTACCTGCCGGCCAAGCGCCGGGGCTCGAGCGCCATTCGGAATATCCATTCCAACCGCAGCCGCTGCACCCACCGCGGAGCCCGCCGCTGCACGCCGGCCAGAAAATCAATCGTCGCGCCCGCGGCGACGGCCACGCGGGCATTGAGTCTAGGGGCAAATTCGTGCAGCCAGATTTCCTGCCTGGGAGCGCCCAGGCCAAGAATTAGCAAGTGCGGAGCGGCCGAACCCACTGCGGCCACGATGCGGTCACATTCCTGCGGATCATTCTCAAAACCACGCGGCGGACTCGCCACGCCGCACACGGTAACCTGAGGCCAGCGCGCCCGAATGCGCTCCGCAGCCACATCCGCCACGCCGGGGGCCGCGCCCAAAAGGAAAGCGCGAAAGCCCGGGATGCCCTGCCCCGCCGCCAGCAAATTGGGCACCAGGTCCGAGCCGGCCACGCGTTCCGGGAGCGGCCGCCCCAGCAGCCTCGATGCCGCCACCAGCGGCCAGCCATCGGCCACCACGAGCGATGCATCGCGATAGGCGGCTTGCATCGCCGAGTTCGATTGAAGCTTCACGATGTGGTCGACATTCGGCGTCACGACATATCGGCACGGACGTTCGCTTCGCATCCAGTCGCAAAGCAGCTCAACCGCGTCCTGCATCGTGGTCCGATGCAACGATATGCCGAACAGGCCCACATTTTCGGGCGGCGAATCAGTACGCACCGTCGGCGGAAAACACTGCCGGGAGAGTTCGCACAATTAGTTTTGCATCGAACCACAGGCTGCGCCGTTCGATGTACTCCAGGTCCATCTCCAACTGCTTGGGGAACGGGTGACGGCTGCGACCTGAAACTTGCCAGATGCATGTCAAACCCGGCTTGACCATCAGCCGCTGCATGTCGTCCAGATCGTAATACTGGACTTCCGCTGGAACCGGTGGCCGGGGACCAACGAGGCTCATATCCCCCTTGAGCACGTTCCACAACTGCGGAATCTCATCGACGCTCGTGCGGCGCAAAAAGCGGCCGATTTGCGTCACGCGGGGATCATCGGGCACCTTGAACGTACGGTGGTCATCATGCGTGTTCAGGTGTGCGATGTCGGCCTTGATGTTGTCCGCGTTCACGACCATTGTGCGAAACTTGAAGCACTTGAACTCGCGGCCCCATTTGCCGACGCGGACGTGCGGATAGAAAATCGGGCCGCCGTCCGACAGCTTCGTCAAAATCGCTGCGACAGTCAGCAGCGGCATCATCAGAAGGAGCCCGAGCAAACTGCCCACGATGTCTATTGTCCGCTTCGCCACGACGTAAAACGCGCTCACAGGTCGCAGCCCCGCGATGTCGGCCGCTCTCGGCGTGAATCGGCCCGTCTGGATTTCGGGCGCCTCGATAACGCTGGGGGACGCGATCGCAACCGCCCGCAAGTGGGAGTGCTGCTTGCTTGTTCCTCCGTTAACACGCAATGATTCAAGCAGGTCTTCCGAGCCTACTGCCTGAACCGCTCCTGCCAAAGATGTCATATCGCTCTCCAGGAACCCTCAATGATGCTGATCAAAAAACTGGAGACAGAAAACGAGCGGCCCAATCAGAAACTGCGCAGAACCGCAGGAAATTCGATGTCCGAGAACATCGCAGCCCTTGGACGTGCTCCCCGCCGCGCTTGACGCCTCACAGTTGTCGCTGCCTGGTGATCTCTCCGGCTTCCCGCAGCCGGAGCCCGCACTGCTACATCTTGTGCGGCCGCTGCAACCGAATCAAGCTTCTGGCAAAGAATTAACCATAACATCGTAATGGGATACCCCCTAAAAGAGGGGTAGTTCGCGCGTGCGAACTGACCGCATCGCACCTCGCGTTCTGATGATTCGTGACATCGCTCGACTACGCTTTTTTCAGGCTCCAACGCATACTCCAGGCTGCGATGGCAGCGCAAATCATTGAAAAAATAGATGGTTAGGACTATCCTGATGTATTGGAATGGTTCGCAAGCACCAGGCCTCCCCCATGGCTCACTTCGTGCCCGTGCCAAAAAACACCACGCGGGGGACTTCTCGTAGGTACATCTGTCGCCCGCGGCGGCTGGGGCCGCTGACCGTGGCCGGCGACCTCGTTGGGACATTTAAGTGGCAGCACAAGATTTGATCATCGCTCGGCGCGGAACCTCTGCGCCGTCCGGGTACCTGGATGGCGACGCCACCGAGGCGGGAAACCCCGATGGGGCGACAATCCTCCTGGCCGTGCTGCGCAAGCGCTGGCTGCTGTTGTTCTGCATTGCTCTGGTCAGCGCCGGTTTGGGTGTCCTGGCCGCCATGCAGCTCGGTCAAACCACAGCTATCGTAAACTCCTCGCTAATCTTCACTGGTTTGCCCGATGCCTCGCGGCAGACGCTTTTCGATCCGCTCGGTCCCGCCACCGGCGCCGAAATGGTCGAATCGGTCCGCGTGCTCGATAAGCTGGTCAGCAAGCGCGGCCTTGGCATATCGCCCGTCAGCATGGGTAAGGCCATCGATGCCAACATCGGCCGCAGCTCGGCTATGTTGAACCTAACGTTGACTTGGAACGATGCCGAAGACGGGATCGCGATTCTCAATGATCTGGACGGAATCTTTATCGAGGAAATGTCCGACCAGCGAAAAAGTATCCAGCGCGATCACTTGCAGCACCTCGAGTTTCAGCTGCTGCAAGCCAAGGCGCGCGTCGATGACTCCCGGCAGCAGCTTGCCGCCTTGCGAAAGCAGCAGGAGCAGCAGCTCGACAAAGGCGGACTCACGGCCGACAAATACCGCACGACGCTTTCCAGCATCACCAGCGCGGAAGTTTCAATCGATGTCGCTAAAACCGAACAGGTTGGCGTGCAGCAGCAAATCGAGATGGTCAGCAAGCAGATCGCCGATAGCGTTGCCAAGAAGCAGCAAATCGAAAAAGACCTCCGAAGGGAGCTGCTGCACGAGGCTGGAATCGCGATGAAGGCCGCACACGATCGTACGACGCCGAACTCGAATTCGGCGCGGGCCGTTGAAGCCACTTTGGCTGAAGTAGCGCAGTTCGCCAAGTCCGACAAGCAGCCCGAGATTGGCGATCGATGGGTCAAGGCCTTGTTCGCGATTCTCAATAAGCATTCCAGTGGCATCTCCACTGACGATCTCGAGAAATTGAAAGACACGTTTGGTGACATCTCGCATCAGGGCGAGGTCGATCTCAACTCCAGCGATGCCGAGCGCCGGCGGCTGGAAGAGCAGCGCAACGCGATGGAGCTGCGCTTGATTCCGCTCAGGAATCAGATCGCCATGCTCGAGCAACACCGCGAAAACTACCTCAAAGAGGCGACGAAGCTGAAGGAGGAAATTACCGGCATCAGCGCCATGCAGCTCGATCAGTTCCAGCATCAGGTCGACGAAGCGGAAAAGCTTCAGGATACGCTCGTCGTCCAGCGCGACAGTTTGCGTCAGCTCGCCGAAAGCCGTTTGCGCGAATGGTCGGTCTCGGTGCCCGCTTCGATGGAGACCACGCAGCTGGTTTCCAGCCACGCGAAGATCTTCGTGCTGACGTTTGCCATTTGCTGCCTCATCTTTTCCTCGCCGCTGATGGTCGCCGAATGGCACGTCCAGACCGGCACGCCCCAAGTGCAATTCGCGCGCTCGCTGCGCGTGCCGATTTTGGCCGAGAGAATTCTGGAGGACTTTTCTCCCGAGCAGCGCAAAGCGAACGCCCAGGCCCGATTAGACGCGGATCGAATGGAAACGCTGCGCATGCTTACGCTGCGGATTCAGCAGTCGTGCCATCGCCCCGGCTCAGTAGTACTCTTCAGCAGCCTGGATTCACGATTCTCGGCCGCCCCACTCATGGCCGGCGTTGCCGAATGCCTGGCCGATCGCGAGGAACGCGTACTCTTGGTCGATGCCGTTTCGCCCGACCGCACCTTGCTTCCAGTTCTTCACCTGCTCCCCGGCGGCAACGGAGCCGCGCCCGCTAATGGAAAAGCGCGTTCCGCCAATGCGCTGGCTCTCACCGTTCCCGAACCGCATCACAACGCCGTTACCGGCTTATCCGAGTATCTCACCGAAGAGTGCGAAGATATTGGAGAGCTGATTCGTCCTACGGGGTGCCCCGGCGTGGATATTATCGCCAGCGGCAAAGTCGGCTTTCCGCGCGAGGCGATGGCTTCAAGTTGCCTCACCGAGCTGCTTAATACCTGCCGGCGAAATTATACAATGGTGCTCGTGCACGGCCCGGCCGTCGATTCTGCCGCCGATCTGCAGATGCTCACGGCTCGTGCAGATGGCATCGTTCTGGCGGCGACGAAATCAGTCGGCAAAGACCCCCGCGCTCGAGCCATCGTTACGGATCTCCTGGAACTCGGGGCCCCGGTCATAGGGCTCGTGGCGTAAAAGTTTTGGTGTGCTGCACGCCGGTTTTGGCCCGCTCAGTCAGGTATCGCGATCTGGAATGCTCATCGCCGCCACGATCATTGCTGTCTGCTTCGGGCTGCCGTTGGCGTTTCTGGGGGCCGAGTGCTGGCTGGCGCTCTTGCCGCTGCGTCGCAATAAATTGTCCGGCCCGGCTGCCGCGACAGATCCGGAGTTCCTGGTGCTTGTCCCGGCCCATGACGAAGAGGGCTCGATCGGCCGAACGACCGAATATATCCGCCGGCAGGTGGGCTCTGCGATTGATATCATCGTTATCGCCGACAACTGTAGCGACCGTACGGCCGACCGCGCACGAGCGGCGGGCGCCATCGTCTGGGAGCGCAGCGACGACAAGCATCGTGGAAAAGGCTACACGCTGAATTTCGCCATGGACCGCCTCCGTGGCAAATTGCCTGAGGTCATTGTCTTCATCGATGCCGACTGCGAACCGGAACCCGGCTGCATCCAAACGATCGCCCGGCTCGCGCATGATTCTCAACGCCCAGTTCAAAGTGCCTACGTGATGCACGCGCCGCCCGGTAGCGGCGCCTTGTCGGCCACTTCGGCCTTGGCCGTTTACGTGAAAAACATTGTGCGGCCGCGAGGATTACAACGCCTCGGCCTGCCGTGTTTGCTCAATGGCTCGGGGATGGCGATCCCGCGCCGCATCCTCGAAGCCGTTCGCTTTCCCGATGGACATATCGCGGAGGACACGCGCGTCAGCACCGATCTGGCCATGGCCGGTTTTGCACCCCTGCCCTGCATGGAAGCAACGATTTCCACGCTCCTACCCGAATTGCATTCGGGCTTTGTTTCCCAACGCACACGCTGGGAACACGGCCACTTGATAACCATTCTGTATTCAGCGCCGCGTCTCGCGTGGGCGTTTGTCAAACGACCGTCATTGAACCTCCTGGCACTATTGTTTGAACTTTCGGTGCCGCCGCTCACGCTGCTCGTCGGCTTTACGGCCGCGACGATCCTCGGTTTGGCTGCTGTATCGTACGGCTTGGAATCGTGGACTCCGCTGCTGGCGTATCTGGCGATGCTCGCGCCGGCAGTGACCGGGCTGCTGACTGTATGGCTGGTTCGCGGTCGTCGCATTTTGTCGCCACGGATGGCGCTCCAAATTCCGCGGTATGCCTTCGTTAAGGCGCCGTTTTACTTGCGGTTCCTCACGAACCGGCAGCGCACCTGGGTGCGCACCGCTCGATCGAGCGCCGACAGCGACCGGCCGAAGAATACGGTTCTGTGAGACCGGCCGCGAACGCTTCGCTTCAGCGGTCGTCAACAATCAGATGATGCCGGATTGCCCTAGTTCGACCCGGCAATGACGGACTCAAACAACTCGCGCAGCCGCTTGGCCTGCTGCACTGGGTCGTGCCGCTGGAGCACTTGCTTGCGGCCGGCTTCCCCCATTTCGTGCAGCTGCTCTGGCCCGCACTGGGAGGCTGATTGCATTGCAGCGGCCAATGCTTCCGCCGACCCCGGCGGCACCAGCCAGCCGCTTCGCCCGTGCTCCACGATCTCCGACATGGCGGCGATGTTTGTAGCAATAACGGGCCGCCGCGTTGCTAGCGCTTCCAGCGCCACGATTGGCAACCCCTCGGCGAAACTCGCAATCACGAGGGCTGTGGACGTGGCCAGGAGCTCACGAATCCGCGCGCTCGATTGCCAACCAAGCAACTCCACACAACCACCGAGCTGCTTCTCGCGGATGCGCTGTTCGATGGCCGCGCGACGGGCTCCGTCGCCGACAAGCGAAATGTGAAATTGCAATCCCGCGTCGCGAAGCTTGGCGGCAGCCTCGACAAGAACTAGCTGCCCCTTCTCCGTGCATAGGCGGCCGATGCATACGAAGTGAGCCTTGCCCGGAGCCCTGTCGTCGGCCGGCATCGCAGCGTACTCTGGCTGCACGCTACAGCGCACGACGTGCAGGTTCGGCCACGCAGCTTCCGGTGCGTACATCAAGCATTGGCTGCGGCAGAAGTCGCTAATGCAGGCCGTGAACGCCGCTTTCTCCAGTTTTTTTCCCAGGGCCCAGCGCTGCGGCGCGAAAAAGATATAGGGTCCGTGAATTGTCTGGCTGAAAGGGATACCGCTGAACTCCGCGGCCAACATGGCGACCGTCGCCGAGTTTTCGCCAATATGGTTGTGCAGCAACTGGATTCCGCGCTGGCGCATGCGTGCCGCCAGGTACAAAGCTTCGACTAAGTAGGCGCATTGCAAAAAATGCCTGCGCACGCCCGCTGCCGACGTCTGACACGCAAGTCGGGCGGCGTGCAAGAATTGCACGGGATGACTTGCGGCTTGAGCCAATGCTTTCGTCAGAATGCGGGCCGCTCCCGCCTCGAGCAAATATTCCGTTTTCGCCTGATGCTCGTGAACGTCGGCCTCCGCATCGCCGTCGATTGGCGGCCGGCGTATGGAGAATGTCGTGACCTCCACACCCAGTTTTCGCAGCTGGTTCACTTCGTTGCGGATGAACGTGTCGCTTGGCCGGGCATAGCTGCTGGTTAGATAGCCAACTCGCAGGGGGTTGCTCACGGGCCACCTCCCTGGCGGGACAATTCCAGGTTCTTCCGTGCGGGATCGCTTGAATACGACTCGCTGCCATCCGAGATGCGTTTCCACGCCTCGGCGCGCGTCCATCGCGGTCGCCAGCCCAGCTGGGTCTGCGCTTTGTCGCTCGTGAACTTCAGCGGCCGGAACCGGGCCCTATAACGAATTGGCACCAGCAGGCCGGGCAGCTTGACCGACTTCCCGTACAACAGCCGGCCGAACCATATCGCCAAGTGCGCCGCGGCCAGCCCCAGCCAGTAGGGCACATAGATGCGGCGGCCGGGCGTGCCGCTCGCTCGCAGAGATTCGCCTGCATAGCGCCACGCACTCACTTCATCTGCATCAACCACGTTGTAAGTTTCGCCCACCGCGGCCGGCGATTCGAGCGCCAGCGCGATGCACTCCGCGCAATTCTCGACATACGTCAGTGGTAAACTACGCGTCCAACCAACCACCACATGCCATTTGCCAAAGCTGTGCCCGGTGGCGGGAATCAACATGTTCTCTCGACCCCAAATAAATCCAGGTCGCAGCACTGTCAGCTTCCACTGTTGAGTTGACGCATAGCGGCGGACGAGTTCCTCCTGCCAGACCTTGGCAATGGCGTAACCATCGCGTGCATAGCGATCGGCTTCAAGCGGGCTGTTTTCGTCGAGCGTTCCCCGCGCTCGCTGCCAGTCGTAAACCGAAAACGAGCTGCACAGGACAAATCGTGTGATTCCAGCCGCCACCACCGCGTCTAATAAATTCTCCGTGCCGACCACGGTATTGATGAATTGCGTGTCGTCATCGCCTTTGACCGCGGCCGCCAGATGAATGACCGCATCAATTCCCTCCAATGCGCTGGCCAGCTCGCGCCGATGGCGCAGATCGCATACGAAGATTTCTGCTCGCTTGTCGAGTCGATCTGATTGATGGCTGACGGATCGCACAATGGCGCGCACCTCGTGTCCGCGCTCCAGCACGGCGCCCACGACGTGCCACCCGAGAAACCCGTTCGCGCCGGTAACTAGCACGCGCATGACGCTGGCGCCTCGTCCAGAATGTCGTGATATAAACGATTGACGTCGACGATCTGCTGCATGGAAACAGGCGGATCGGTGCGACGCTCCAGGCAGTCGTAAAACCGGCGCACCAGCTCCCACAGACCCTCGTACGGCCCCGGCCCGCCGCTCAGCTTGCGACTCAAGCTCCGCGCCGCGTTGCCCCACTCGGCCCGCCCGCGCCGTACCATGTTGCGAATCGGCATAAGCGGCTTCGGGCCGTCCATGAGCGTGGTGGTCAAGCACCCGGTCTCGAACAGATTCGTCCGGACTTGCATGCGCGTGCCTTGAACGCGAACTGTAAACGTATCTGGCTGCGCGTCAGCGCTGAATCCGAGCCGCGCGGTTCCCTCGCGCCCGTCGACAAGCGCCTGCATGTTGTCCGCTACCAGGCCGCAGGGCCGCGGAGCAACGCGCCATGAACTGGTCACGCGCTGATGTGGCCCGATGAATATGTAAGCCAAGTAACACAAGTGCGTAAGAAAATCACCCACGATGGACGCCGTGCCGGCCGGCGGCGCGTTCGGCCGCGGCGCTTCGGCAAAGCGGCTTCCCGGCCCAAACACGTCCAGGCACAAGTCAATATCCACGTGCCGCACCTGTCCCAGGTCGCCACGCAAGACGAGGCCCAACATGTGCTGCACGTCGCGATTGAACTGGTAGTTGTGGTCCTCCAGGACGTACCTGCGACGCTGGTCGGCCAGCGAGATCAATTCCGCCAATTGATTCAGTTCCTGCGCGACTGGTTTCTCCACGACGACATGCGTTCCGCGCTCCAGGCAGTAGCGCGCCAAGGGGTAGTGCGCTGCCGGCGGAGTCAAAATATGAACGACGTCAGGCCGTGCATCATCCAAAAGACGCTGATGCTCGGTGAACCACGACCGGATGCCGAACCGGTCGGCCGCCGCCTCGGCCATTACGGGTGAGATGTCGCAAATGCCAACGACTTCAACACCCGGGCAGATGGCCAGAGCGCCTAGATGCTGCTTCGAAATTTGCCCCGCTCCGATGACTGCCGCGCGCATACATCAATATACATTATGCGGCTTATAACGGCAGACGCTGCCTTGCCAACCGGGACGTTTGCCTGCTTCTTTTTCCGATGCCAAGACACCCCATCATTGCCGCCCGCATATCCGGCCGAATCGGCGCGACTTTATCGGCGGCGCAGTCAAAATCCCACCGACTGTGTACGCCCACTGTGAAATGGATCAAAATGGAAGCTGAGCGCTAATATTTCACACGATCCGCATCAGCATCAGCAGAATGCTTCGTCGCCTTGCCAAGAATATTATTTTCCCGCTCACGCGCATGAGGCCTCGCTTCCTGATCGTGGGTGCGCAAAAGGCCGGCACGACCTCGCTCTATGAATTTCTCGCCGCGCACCCGCAAATTATCCCCAACCGCAGTTGGAAAGAAATCCGCTTCTTCGATCTGCCGGAGCGTTACCGCCTGGGAATGGGCTGGTACCTGGGCAACTTCCCCACGCGCCGCGAAGCCCGAGGCCGGATCACGTTAGACGCCTCTCCGAGCTATTTGTACTTTCCGCAAATCCCCGATCAGATCCGCCAGCATCTAGGACCGGACATCCTGATGATTGCCGTCCTGCGAAATCCGGTTCAGCGCGCCTATTCCGCCTGGAAGATGTATCACAGCTTCGGGACGAACTCCGACATCGCCCCCAACAACCGTCTCATCGCCGATCGCCGCTCGTTCGCCGAGGCCGTGGACCAGGAAATCACCGGGCGCGTCGATCCACAGCTTTATCCCTATGGCTACACGGGCCGCGGCTTGTATGCCGACCAGCTGGAAAACTTCTATCGCGTCTTCGACAAGCGGAACCTGCTCTGCCTCGATTTCCGGCGGCTGAGCACTGACGCGGCCAATTTACTCGACGAAGTCACCGATTTTATCGGAATCGATCGCTTTTCCGCTGCCCAGAAGACACAAGTCCTCTCGGAACGTCATAATGAAGGACTGGCCCGCGCGCCCTCGCCCGAGGACGAGGAAACCATGAAAAGGCTGCGCGACTTTTATCGCGAGCCTAACATCCGGCTGGAAAAACTTCTCGGCTGGAAACTCGATTGGTAAGCACGGAATACGGAACGCCCCCATGAGTTCAACAATCGTCATCGGCCTCGATGCCGCCGAACCGTCCCTCATCGAACGTTGGATGGCCGGAGGCAAGCTGCCAAACCTCGCCCGTCTGCGAAACGGCGGCGGCTATGGCCGGCTGGAAAACTTCAAGCATTCAAACGTGGAGACCGCCTGGACCACGTTTGCCAGCGGCTGCAAGCCGGAGAAAACCGGCCACTGGGCCATGCTCGGTTTCGAAAGGAATGCTTACGACGTCCGAACGATCGCCGCCTACGACTTCCAGGAATACCCACCGATCTTCATGCTTTGCGGCGATCGTCGCGTCGCCATCTTCGACGTGCCCCAGGTGCCGCTGCAGCGAGATATCAACGGCGTCCAAATCACCGCCTGGGGCGCACATTCGCCGCAAGTCCCGTCGGCCTCCGAACCGCCGGGACTCTTCGAAGAACTCATCGCGATGCACGGCGAATGTCCAGCGCTCAACGACGATTTTGCCACCTGTCTCAATCTGGATGTGACGCTTGATCTATACGACAAAATCCTCGTCGGTGCCAAGCGCCGCGCCGATATCTCTGTTGATTTGATCCAGCGCGAGCGCTGGGATTTATTCCTGACTGTGTACGGTGAAACACACGGCGCTGGCCACGTGTTCTGGCACCTGAGCCAGCCCGATCATCCGCTGTATGAAGCTTTCAAAGGCCAAGTGGCCGACGATCCTTTGCTGGAGATCTATCAGGCGGTAGACGATGGCATCGGCCGAATCGCCGCCGCGGCTGGGCCAGACGCCACGGTGCTCGTCTTTTCCGGTCACGGCATGGGCCCGGCGACGATCGACATACCCAGCTTTGCCATGATTCCGGAGCTGATGTACCGCTACAGCTTCCCGGGCAGAGTCGGCATAAGTATGCCGCCCGCGAGCGGCCCACTGCCGCCAATGTTCACGAAAATGAAATGGCGCTGGTGGGAGCGGCACTTATGGGGCAATAAGTACGATCGCAATCCGATCACGCGCTGGCTCCGCCGCGACACCCCTTCGCGCATATTCAATATGCTGACGCCCTATATCGACTCCGCCGCGCGTGACGACCTCGTCTCACCCTTCGAGCTCACGCGCCGTGGCGATGCGAACGTCCCGTGGCTGCCTCCAAATTGGTATCGCCCTTCGTGGCCGCGGATGAAAGCGTTCGCCCTTCCCAGCTTCGGCGATGGCTTCGTGCGAATCAACGTCAAAGGTCGCGAGAAACACGGCATTGTCAACCCGAAAGACTATGATGCCGTGTGCGATGAGATCTCGCAAATTCTTTATGATTTGCGCGATGAGAGGAAAGGCATTCCAATGGTTACGAGCGTCATGCGCACGCGCACGGACCCATTGGACGCCGATAAAAAGCTCCCGGATGCGGATCTCGTCGTCGCGTGGCAGGACGAATTCGCCACCGATGTCGCGACAAGCACGCGGTTCGGCCGCCTCGGCCCGTACCCGCATTATCGCGCCGGCAGCCATCGCCACGAGGGCTTTATCTGCGCTCGGGGCCCGGGCATCCCCGCCGGCACCCACATCGAAAACGGGCACGTCATGGACCTGGCACCCACCATTTTGCGGCTACTGGATGTGCCGGTCCCCGAGCACATCGACGGCAAGTCGCTGGAGCTGGAAACGGCCCAGGTGAGCAAATAGACTGGCGGCCGCGGTATATTTCCCGGCGCCGCAATCGACCATTTATCAGCTGGCGCGCCTTCGCTGCATCGCGGCACCTATAAGTGCACCAGTCATGGCGAAGAGTGCTGTGCTTGCCTCCGGCAAGGATGCCGCCGGCTGTACACTGTTCGCGCTCGCCGTGCCGCCGGTCGGAAACGTGTACGAGTAGCCCACATTGCGGCGCCAGACAACGTAGTCAGCCGCGTCGACCGTGCCGTCCTCGTTCGCGTCCCCCCGGCTGTCCTGCGTCGAACTAAACGTTTTTTTCCAAATCGCAAGGTCCGCTAGGTCGACGTCGTAATCGCGATCGAAATCGCCCGCGTGCAGGGGAACATCGGCGGCAGTAATGACCCGCACATAGTCGCCTGCGATGCTTGTAAAATCGACTTGCAACACGGCCGGCGCCAGCTTCGTCACGACGTCGCCCGAAGGTCCAATATTGCGGGCTGGGTCAGTCGGATTGCTGAAACAACGCTCGTTGACGAACCCCGTAACCGTAGGAGTATAGCCGACATAATCGAATCCAAGTGGCCCGTTGCTGGCGTTCAAATCAGCTGGCCCGCCGATCAGGCCGATGATTGGTCCATCGAACTTGAATGTCGCAATATCGTGCTGAATGTTGCAGCCGTGTGTACTGTCGCAATAAGCATTCAGATAAATATAGTGGCTGTTCACCAATTGCCCGGCAGGAATCGGCAACCCTGGTAGCTCCCAGCCAATCGGCGAATTGAACGGGAGTTGCACTTGCTCGAACGGCGGATTGTTTGTCTGAATTTGTGTGCTCAATACAACATTGGCCCGTTCATCGATCCCCTGAATCAACAATGACATTCTCGCGTCCTGATCATGGCCGGGCGTCGCTTTATTGACGTAAAATTTCCCCTGGCAGTTTGGACACTGGGCGACAAAATCCTGAATCATTTGCGCGGTGACGAACTCGCCGGCGCCAGAGACCTCGACGATGGCTGCCCGCGAAACACAGGCAAAGAGCGCGATCCAGACGGCAATCACAGCCGCCAATCGCATCATCGGCACAGTAAAGCGGTTGCGCATGCCTCGTCGCCGAGAAGTGAGCACGAAGTTGATGCCGCAGCCTGTTCCACCAATCAGTCTAGTTCAAAAGTCCTTTTACGTCAAAGACTTGTGAAGTATTCAGCACAGCGGACAATGACGCTTTGACCTCCATCAGCGGCAAATCGTCGACTGATATCTGTTTATTTCAATGCGCGCATTTCTTAAACGAGTCTTGCCTGCCCCGCTGCGCGATGCGGCGCGCACTTGGCGGCTCCGTCGCGAGTATCCGGCCGGTGCAGAATTCATAATTCGGCCGCTCGCGCACGCATCCTTTTTTCAGCGTCTGGCGCTGGTGCGCAAATCATTCCTGATCAGCCTGAATGTTCCCTGCCCGCACGTTCAGGGTGAAGTTCTCGGATTTATGCGCTCCATTCTGTCGCTTCCTCCCAATTTGCCGGGCGTCTGCGTCGAGGCCGGCTGCTTCAAAGGCGGCAGCACAGCGAAGTTCAGCCTGGCGGCCGATCTGGCGGGGCGCGACCTCGTTGTTTTCGATTCCTTTCGCGGAATACCCGCCAACGAAGAACCGCACGAAAAAAGCATTTTCGGACAGGAAGTCGGGTTCGCCGAAGGCTCGTTTTGCGGCACGCTCGACGAGGTGATATCGAATGTCGCCGCCTGTGGCAAAATTAACCGTTGTCGGTTTATTCAAGGCTGGTTTGATGACACAATGCCCGACTTTGACGAGCCGATCGCCGCCGCGTACATCGACGTCGATTTAGTCTCCTCCACCAAGACCTGCTTGAAGTACCTGTTTCCACTGCTGCAGCCGGGCGGCGTTCTCTACTCGCAGGACGGCCATTTGCCACTGGTGATCGAACTCTTCGCCGACGATCGGTTCTGGGAAAATGAAGTCGGCTGCAAGAAGCCGCGAATGCGCGGTCTCGGCACGAGCAAACTGATCACGGTGTTTAAAGACCCAATCGCTACACCAGCGGCTCCGCCAGCGCGGTCCGAAGCACGATAAGCCGCATTAGCGCGTCGCCTGGTTTCACGCGCGGCGCTTCGGGCCTCGGCGGCGACAGCCGATTGCGAATGCGACGGCCGAGCCTGGTGATGATTCCGCTGCGGCCCGACGGCCGAATAGTGCCGGCGTTAGACGGCAGTTTACCCTCCGCGATGGCGCTCAGCAGGCGATTGAACACGTCCGGCGGCACCAGCGCATCGAGCCGGCTGCTCGTCGAATCGATCTGCTTGCGCACCTCCGACGCTTGGGCGGCAAATTCCCTGTCGAGGTTCAAGTAGTAGTTCGAAAACGTCGAGCATCGCGGAATGCGAAACAACTCCGGAAACATCGCCGTCACCGCTTGCCGGTAGAATGTCCTATTTGCTCTACAAGAAGCGGGTAGCCGCATTAAAAACTCCAGGATGTCATCATCCAAGAGCGGGCTGCGCACGCGAGCGCCTTGCGACATACACGCCTCGCGCCAAGGCAAAAACAGACTTCCGAACCGCTGATCGAGATGAAAATAATCGACAGCATTCTGCCAGTCGCCGTGCGCTTCGCGCGATGCCACCGCCTGAAGCTCCTCGAGATCCTTGGCCAAGCCTTCTTCCAGCTTCGCCCTGCTATCCTCAGGCAACCAAGCGAATAACCAGGCCAGCACGTCCGCCTCGTAAATCTGCAAGCTTGCCAACACATCGTGCGCGCTAGTTAAACGATAATTTTTCCAACCCAGAGCATGTCCATCGAACACCACTGGACGATCCACCGACGCAAATCGCGGCGCCATGCGCTGCCATGCGCCTAGCTCCGCGCCGTACCAACAGAGATGCCTTCGGCATAGCTCTGCGTTATCGCCCAGATGGGCCACAAAGTTGCCATCGTACGTCTCCACGATTTCGTGAGTGTACCCGGCGCGCTGGGCCAGTTGCTTAGATAAGGCGGCATCACCGCCCTCTTGCGGCGGCCCATGGTCGTACGAGAAACAGCGCACGTCGCGAACGTGCAAGTCATCCGCCAGAATCCCTAGCAGCCCGCGCGAATCATAACCGGCGCTAAGCGCCAAGAACAAATCGGGACCGTCGTACAATTGCCGTCGTACCGCGCCCGTCAATCGCGCTCGCAGCTCCGCTGCCATCTCGCGGCGGTTGAGCTTGCCCGGCGATGCATCAAATCCGAAATTCCAGTAAGTCTTCGATTCGAAGCCGCTCGCTGTCACGTCGTGGATGCTGGCGCGCTCCAGCACCGACACGCCGCAGAGCAGCGTACGAGAAGTGTAAACGGCGCGATTCACCAGATACCAGGCGACACCGCCTGGATCGAGCTCGAACAGATCCCGAGGTTGCGCCGACAGCTGGGAAGAAACACAAATGCCGCCTTCGACTTGGCTGGCAAAAATGCGGCGCGAGTTCAATCGATCAGTGATCAACGCCACCCGGTCGCACGCCGTGTCCACAGCCACCAATGCAAACGAGCCATGAATTTCCTTGGCCCATTCGAATCCATGCCTGGCAAATCTCTCCGCCAGCCAGGCCGCCTGGTTTGAGGCAGCTTCGTAAATCTCGCCGTGCAGCAATACGGTCACGGTCCCGGCTCCATCGCTACCCACCACCGCGCCGGACGGCAGCGAAAGGCAAGCACGGTACGAGCGCGTCTCTAGACGCAGTTCCGGGCGGCGCCCCGCGAGCTTGAAGACTTTTTCTTCTGCGCCCTTCGCACTTTTCTCGCTCGCGACGGCACTAAGATAACCGAATAGTGGTGAGCTGGCCTGTTCACCCATGGGGCGGAATAAATTCCAGGGAGCGCGCTAGTGATTGATGCCGCTGGGGGTTCAAACGAGCTGTTCGCAGAAGGCCAACAGCGAATGCGACCACTTGTCCCAGTTCAAGACTTCTTCGTACCGCTCGCGCGATGAGTGCACCAGCTCACGGTAACGACCTTCGTCGCCCATCAATTCCATCATCGTGTCGGCATACAACTCGGCTGGGCTGCCCGCTGGCACAAGGATGCCGTTACGCTTCGTAACGATCGTGCGAATTCCGCCGACGTCGGAAGCGACGACGGGCACTCCGTACGCCGCCGCCTCACACAGCGCGACGGGCGAACAATCGGCACGACTCGGGAAAATCATGAAATGCGAATTGACGAGGATGTCGCGAAATTGTTGCCGGCCGTGGGCTTTGCGCTTGTCGATGAAGGGAAACACGCGGACGCCCGGCAAATCGATTTCCTCCGAGGGCGTCGTGCCTACGATCGTGAGCTCCGCCTGTATGCCGCGGCTGCGCAACAGCTTTAACGCTTCGACCGCGATGTCGCCGCCTTTGCGATGCCAATACATCCCTAAGAACACGATCTTCCAGGGTAGCTTGCCAATCTTTTCGCGCGTATGAACCGCGTCCATCACGTTCATCAAGTTCGCCCCAAAGGGGATCACGCGAATCTTTTCATGGGATGCGCCGTAATCGCGCACTGCGGAGTCGGCAGCCCAGTTCGAGGAATAGGCGATGCCGGCGGCGGTTTCAATTGCATGCCGCTCGGCCTTATCCAGTTCGGCCGCTTTCTCCGCCGTGAATTTCTGCCCGTACCGCGCATGAATCAATTGGAACGTCGCATCGGAGGCATATACCACCGGCTGCTCGAAATCCACTTTCGACAGCTCGGCCGACGCCACGGGTGCGAAAATCAGATCGACCTTTTCCTTTTGCAGCTGCTTCTCGACTTCGCTGCGAAATTTTTTCCAATACGCGTTCGGGTGACCGTTGTTGCTTATTTTTTGCAGCCGGCGGTCTTCCCAGCCACGGACCATGTCGCGCAGCCGCGTCGGCTGATACGGCGACCCCAGCGGCACAATCTCCGCGTGCTCATCGAGCGCGCGGAACATGCACCACAGGATTCCGGAAAAGCTCATCCTGTCATAGTAGTTTTGACAGGAGAAAAAACCGATCTTGAGGTTTTTCGATAACATCGACGCTAAACTATTCAACCAGTGCCTTCTTCTCGTCGCCGCCTGCCGACGAAGAGCTTTCGCCATCGCCGGACAAACCGCGTTCAATCACCTCTGTATTTCCTCTTGTCCTATGGCCCCACACTTTCCTATGGACGCTGTATTTAAATCCAATCGCCTTACTCGAACTCGCAAATAATTGCCTCGCCCTCCTGGTCTTTATCAAGTCGCCGCGCCAACCAAGGCGCAACCATCGAATCGATAAGCCCCAGATGGCTGGAAACCTTTCGTGGCACATGGTAGTGCCGGCGCAAATTCATGCGAATCGATGCGGCCAACGCCGAGGGCAAGCAGTAGGTGTACAGCCGCCTGGGTTTTAACCCCGCCTTCGCGCCGCAGTGCTGCAAGCTCGATGGCGAGAAATGCTGCACATGGTAGGGCACGTCCAAGCTGTGCCAGTGGTCTCTCAGGCGCCGGAACGACCAACTGGCTCCGTTCGGCACCGCAATCCAAATAATTCCTTCCGAGTTAAGCAGTGTCTTGAGCGTCGCCAGCGTGGCTACTGGATCGAGCAAATGCTCCAACACATGATTCAGCGTGATGATATCGAATCTCTTCGCGCCGTTTGACTTCTGAGCGTACTCTTCGGCCGTACCGCAAAAGACTTCGATGCCCTGGTGGCGCGCCTGCTCCGCCGCGTAGCCGCTGGGCTCGATGCCTTCCGCGATTGCTCCCAGCCCTTTTGCGATGCGGAGAAAGTAGCCCGCTCCGCATCCTACGTCGAGCAGCCTCTTGCCAGCTGGCAGCGGCAAATGACGAAAGCTTCCCGATTCACGCGCCGACTGCATCACGCACTCGTCACTTCCCTCCGCCCCGTGGTCAGGACTGTAAGGCGCATACTCGCTGTTATAAAAACGCTCCAACTCGCGCGCGGTCGGCTGTGGATTCATGAATCGGTGGCCGCAAGCGGAACACTTCCAAATATGCCAGCGATACCCATCGGCCGGGTTGCGCGTCGTCGGACTTTCAAACTCGTCGACAACGGCCTCCGACATACAAATTGGACACTGTTTCAAGTCTAGCATGGTCCCCGCGACCGCCCCCTTAAATTGCCGTAGGTCCCACTTCAGTCGCCTCGTGTTGAACCGTTGCGAGTGAATGGGACCTCAAAAACTCTACGTCCGCTTCATCGCCGCGAATCCAGCGCTCAATGAGCTCCCCCCAGCGCAGTGGCACCTGTAGCGACTCCCAGGCGGCGGCACTTTCCTTCGAAATAGATTCATACAAACCAGCGTCATTCATATACGCCAGAATCGATTGTGCGATCGCTTCCGGGCATCGCTCGCGCGCAACAAGCCCGCTCTTGCCGTCAATGATTTTTCCGCGAAACATCGGGTGATCGCTCACCACAACAGGAGTCCGCACGATGAGCGATTCGCAAATCGTCATGGGAAACGCTTCGGGATACGCATGATGCGATGGCACGAGAGCGATATCGGCACGATGCATTTCGCCAATGACTTCGTCATGGCTCACCAGCCCCTTGAAATCGCAGCTCTCGTCGATTCCCAGCGACTGGGCCAGGTCGAGAAAGCGGTCAAGCTCGCCGCGACCAATAAGCGTTAACGATACTTGGTATTTATTCGAACGAACGAGCGCGATCGCCCGCAGCGCGTCCTCGACCCCCTTTGTGGCGACCAGGGCACCGCAATAGACGATCCGCCACTCTTTCCTGTTGGGAAATTTCTTGACGGCAAAATCGGCCGGTGTCACGCCATGCGCCCAGTCGTAAGGAAGAATCTTTTCACGCGCGACGCCGATTCTCGCCAATGAAAGCGCGGCGTTCATTTGATGATTGGCAACGAACTGGATGCTGCTCGAATCAAGCACCGTAGATAACAAGCGGTGCCGAACGCGATTTCTAAGCCCTTCCTGATCGAAGGATTGAGCGAAGAGCGGCAGCACGCGCGCCCCGCGCGAGTCCAGCCAGGAAATCAAACGGCGATCCGCAAACCTGACAATCGCCTCCGTCGGATTGATTTCGTCGCACAGTCTCATAACCCGCTTCACCTCTTCCCGACTCACCTCGGAAAGCCCCATGCCAATCAACCGCACGCCGCTCGGGCTTATTTCGTCGTACGCTTCGTTCGTCAAACAGCAAATTACTGTTGTGCTCTGGCATTGCCTGGCAATCCGCAGCACTTCGTCGACCGAGTACCGCTGCCCGTAATAGTTCTCCGCTCCCCCGCGCGCGAGCCGATCGAGCGATTCGCGAAAATCGCCGGCATACTGCACGTAAACAACGTTTTTAGATGAATTCAGCGCGATCACTGATCTCTTTCGGGCGCGCTCATGTGCAATCCATGCTCGACAGTCATGCCGAGGATGACGCGGCCTTCGCTCCAAAATCAAGAAACTGTTCCGGCGCCGCGGCACAATCGGAAGTGTCCGCGCCCTTCTTCCCTTACTTGCCTCAGTGCTCGTTGCCGATGTTACTGCTCATCGCCTGCGGCTTGCCGATTTCCGCCAGCCGAGCGCTCAATCGCGATTTCTGTCCCAAAACATACTGCAAGAGGCCGATCGCCTGCGGCCATTTGCCGATCACGCAAAACAATGCATAACGCATCGCATCGGGCAGCGTATATCCCCACGATGCGGTTCGATTTCTGATAATCTTCGCCAGGAGAGCTACGTACATCGTCATTAGCAATAGTAGGGACAGACCATAGCTCGGCCAGGCAAATAGGATCGCAACAACGGGCAGTAAGATTCCCCAGATCCAGATGCTGCGCCGTTCTTTCACCCAGTGCCTCTCGGGAGGGGCCCCATGAAGCGCCGCGCCCTCGGCATACGCCCGCCCCGATCGCACCGCGCGGCGCCACCATTGCCGAAATGAATTAATGTCGCAATCGTGCGACGCCATCACATGCGCCAGTTTCAGGACACTGCCGCCCATTTGACGAACCCGCACGCATAGCTCGGGCTCTTCGCCCGCCAAAAGGTCATCTCGAAATCCGTCCACCGCCACGAGCGCCGACGTGCGGATCAGCGCCACGCCGCCACAGTAATCGGCCGTTCCCACCGGCGTATCCCATTCCATCGCAGCCAGGCGATGGTAGACGTTGCGGTCGGGCTCGGTTTCCATCAAATGCCCGCAGACAATCGCTGTAGCCGGCAGCTCGGCCAGCGCCGTTACGGCATGGCCGATCCATGTTTCGTTCAGCTCGCAGTCGCCATCGACAAATTGGATGTACTTAGTATCGGGAATCAGTTCCAAAAGTCGTCGCCACCCAATATTGCGCCCGCGCGCGGCCGTAAATGGCTTGCTCGGGCAAAGCTCGATCACTTCAGCGCCCATCTCCCGCGCCAGCTGGGCGCTGCCGTCGGTCGAACCGGAATCGACATACACCGTCGCTTCCACCTGGGACAGCACCGATGCCAGGCAGGCACGAAGTTTTTCGCCTTCGTTGCGCCCGATAATGACCGCGCCCACCGATGGAATTGCCACTGAACTCATCCCGCTACAAAACGAGGTGCGATTCCTGGGGCACGAGCGACGCATTCGAATTCCGCACTGGCGCCCAGGCATTTGTCCAAATATCCCGCCATTCCGCTTGGCACGCGCACGGCCCGCGATGACTCACCAGGCGCTTCAGCTCACCGATCAGCCATCCGGCCGACCACGCGACATTAGCCGCCCACAAGCCCGGTGTACCCCAGTGCTTGGCAAAATACCGCGCTCGCGATACGTAGTAGTACTTGGGCTTCCGCTCGCGCACGCGCGCTTTTTCCGGCAGCTCGTTGCTTTGGCCTTCCAGATGCAAGACCTGGGCTTCACGGCAACAGCCGATTAGCCAGCCGGCCTTCCGCGCCGTGCGGCAGTAATCAGCGTCGTCGTAGTACAAAAAAAAGCCTTCATCCAAATAGCCGATCTGCCGAATCACGTCCGAGCGAATCATTGCCGACGCGAAGCTGATCCAGTCGAAATTCTCACGGTTGGCCGGCGGGGCCAGCTGAAATCCCTCGCGCCGCATCATGCGATTGATCACGCCGGTCTCGGCGCCCCGCAAAAATTCAGACACCGGCGAGTGATCGCGAAAACAGCTGACTTGCTTCGAGCCGTCCGGCCCCATCAACGCCGTGCCCATGATCCCGGTGCGCGGCGAACTCTCGATCGCATCGTACAATCGACGTAGCGCCCCGGGCTGCACGATCGTATCGGCGTTGAGCAGCAGGAAGTACTTCGGCGGCTGCGGCCAGCTCATCGCGTCCCGCAGCACGGCGTTGTTACCGCCCGTGAAACCCACATTCGGGTAGATCGCCTTCAGGCTGACCCAATCCTGCCAGCCGTTGGCGAGGATCGCGCTTTTCAACTCGTCGACCGCCTCTGGTCCCGTCCCATTCTCGCAGATCATCACGCGCGCGCCGGGAACGTCGCTGATTTGCCGGGCCAGCGAGCGCAGGCAATCGATCGTGAGTTGCACCACGCGGTAGCAAACGATCACGATCAGCAAGTTGAGCGCGGCCCCTTGGGGAGCGGTCTCGATGCGGTCATTCATCGCGCGCTCTCCAATCGGGTCATGTAACTCTCGGCCATCTCGTCCCACGCCGCCGACTCATTCCAGCCCAAAGCAGCCCCATCGACCGGCTCGGTATTGATTCGCACGCGCGGCTCGGCGAACTCCGTCTGCTCGGCCAATTCCAGATCGCATTCCCAGCCGGTGCGAGCGCGCATTTCGTTCGCCAGCCGTTCGGCAAAAGCGCCTTGGCTTTCCACGTACCCGCTCGGGTTCAATCGGCTCGCGCCTGGCGCGCGCGGCAACTTTTCCACGAACTGGACATACGCCGCGGCCAGAAGCGACACGTGAATGTTGTCTCGCACGTAAAGCGGCGTGCGGACACACGGCCGCTCGCTATCCGACCACGCGCGCATCAGATATGTCGTAAATCGCGGATCTTCCCACGGTCCGAACGGGTTCGGGATCACGAACTTACCGAAGTGCACGCCCTCGGCCGCACAATAGTATTCGAATATCTTTGCGCTCAGCGCCTTGCTCAGACCGTAGGGCGAAAAACTCCGCAGGCCGTCGCTGCCCGCGCCTTCGCCCGCCTCGAATACGCTTCCAGTCCACAAAAACGCGCTCGGCCCGGCTGCCGCGAGCAATTTCAACACGGCCGATGCCTGGTTCGTGTTGCTCTGCACGGCGCTCAGAACGTCGAAATCAGGCGACTTGTAATTCGTGACATCCGATCCGTGATGGCACACGACGTCGAACTTCTCGCGCTTCAGTAGATCGATAAAACAATCATCGCCGAATCGGCATTCAAAAACGGGCCTCGCGCAGCCGACTGCGCGTCGCACTCGCTCGCCGCGCAGATCCTTCCCGTAGGCCGCCGCGCCCTCACGAGTGAATGTGGCGACAACTTCATGCCCCGCCGCGGCCAGCCGAGTCACGAACCAAGTGCCGCTGAACGAACTGGCGCCGGTAAACAGAATCTTCATGATGCTGCCCCCCGCGGCGCCATCGATAAGTGCCAGGTGGCGTCAAAATCTCGCGCCCCGGCATCCTTGTCCGATATAATGCGCGGCTGCGCCGGCCAGCGGATGCCGAATTTCGGATCGTTCCATCGCAGCCCGCGCTCGTGCTCCGGCGAATAGAACTCATCCACGAAATAGAAAGCCTCCGTGCTCGGCTCCAGCGTGATGAACCCGTGGGCGAAACCCTTGGGCACGTACATCATTTTGCGGTTCTCTGCCGAAAGCGTCTCGCCAAACCACTTGCCGAATGTCGCTGACCCCTCGCGCAAATCCAGAATGCAATCCCACAGCGTGCCGCGAATCGCCCGCACGAGCTTCGTCTCGGCGCGCGGCGCTAGTTGATAGTGCATTCCGCGCAGCGTGCCCTGCTCAATGCTCATCGAGTTATTGACCTGGACGAATTCCGTTGCCAAGCCGGCCCGCGCGAATTCGTTGCGGCAGAACGCCCGCGCAAAAAATCCGCGATCGTCGCCGCGCTTCTCCAGCTCGACGACGTACGCCCCGCTCAATGGTGTTTCGTGAAACAGCACGTTCGACTCTTGAACTTTGCTTAGCCGGCCAGCGAACAGCTTTTCAACCGTTCCATCCGCCTCTTCAGTGTCCGCAACCGCACATAGCGGTCCCCCTCGAAATCTTCTCGCGTAAATCCATGTTCCCGCATGCTGCGATGCAATTCTTCCAGCCCGCTGGCCAGGTTGTACTGCAGCCGAAAATCCGGCAACAATTGCCCCAGCTTGTCAAAGCACACACGGTAGTTGCGCGGATCGTGGCCCACCTCGCCCGTGTAAGTGACTTTCGCCTTCGGGACCAGCCGCTGCACGGCATCGGCCACGTCGCGAACCTGATAGTTTTCCTGATTGCCTCCCACATTCACGCGGGCATCATGAATTGTCTCGCGTGGCGCGGCCGCGAACGCCTCGAACGCCCGGGCGATGTCGCGACAATGCACTAGCGGCCTCCAAGGCGAACCATCCGATTGAATGCGAATCTCGCCGTACGCCAGTGCGGAAGCCAGCAAGTTATTCGCCACCAGATCGATCCGCAACATTGGCGAAAGCCCGTACGCCGTCGCATTGCGCAGCGATACGGGAGTAAAACCGCCGTCGGCCAGCTCGCTGATGCGCTCTTCCGCTTCGATCTTGCTCCGCGCGTAGCAGCTGACCGGGTTGAGCGGCGCATCCTCGGCGAGGTCGAGCTTCTCCCCGGCGCCATATACCGAGCATGATCCGGAAAACAGAAATCGCCCCACGCCCGCTCGCTTCGCCTTTGTCGCAAGCTCGACCGACTGGTCGCGATTCGTGCTCAGCGTGATCTCTGGATCCAGCTCGCCCATCGGATCGTTGCTGATCGCCGCCAGATGGCATACGGCATCGTGTCCCTGCAGCTGGCGCTCGGTGATATCGGCGATGTCCGCAATCAGCTCGACGTCCGGGCGAACGGCCGGCGACCATTCGCAGCCCTGAAACAAACCGAGGTCGTAGCCGGTTACCTGGTGGCCCGACGCCTTGAGAACATCGACCAGGTGGGTGCCGATATAACCGAGATGTCCCGTAACAAAAACTTTCATGCCTGCTCTCTTTTATGCTTCCTGGCAAACCTTCCAGGGCGCTCGGCCCGATTGCCACAGCGCGTTGAGGCTTTCGTAATCACGCTGCGAATCCATGCACTGCCAGAAGCCGCGATGCTTGTACATGCTCAATTGATTGTCATTGGCCAACTGCACAAGCGGCGCCTGCTCGAGCACGCACGAATCCTCGGCGCTCAGATACGTTAAAAACTGGCGGCGAAAGAAAAAGTATCCGCCGTTGATCCACTTTTCCCTGAATTCCGGCTTCTCTTCGAACTCCAGCACGTCGCTCCCCTCGAGCTTGATCTCGCCGAATCGCGAAGGCGGATTGATCCCCAGCACCGTGCCCACGCGCCCATGCTCGACGTGAAAGCGAAATTCCGCCGAAAGATCGGCATCGGTCAACCCATCGCCGTACGTCACGGCAAACTGCTCGCCGTCGCCCAAGTACTTCCCGGCGGCCTTGGCGATCCGCGCGCCGGTCATCGAGTTCTCGCCCGTGTGCGTTAGCGTCACGGTCCAATCGTCGCAATGGTCCATCGAGTGCGTAGTCAGGGCATTCGTGGCCAGCTCGACGGTGAAATCGCTGTTCAGAGATGCGTAATGCAGAAAGTACTCCTTGATGATTTCCGCTTTGTAGCCCAGACACAGCACGAATCGCTTGAATCCGTGGCGCGCGTAGGCCTGCATGATGTGCCACAGGATTGGACGCCCGCCAATTTCGATCATCGGTTTAGGACGGAATTCGGTCTGTTCGCGAAAGCGCGTGCCCTGCCCGCCGCAAAGCACGAAAACCGGGACTTTCGCTTTGTCGAGACTTGAGCCGTTCATCGTTTCGCAGTATTACTTCTCAACTTGGCTACGCGCTTCCGGGGTGCAACCGCCGCAGCGGCACGCTCTTGGCCACGCCTTGCCGCGGCGCTTCATTCGAAGCCTTTCCGGTCGTTTCTTCCAGCGCGCGCGGTTTGGCGAGCGCAAAAGTTGCCACCGCGCCGCCCGCCAACACATAAATCGGATTCGCCATCGAGTTCGGCAGGCTGTCGATCGCGAACATGATCACCATCGAGGCCAGCGCCGCCACTGGCGCCAACTCGGCCGAAAACAATCGCGCCGCTGGATACCGATAAGCCAATAGGCATACGGGCAAGAGCAACATCGCGAAATTGCTGATCACTCCCACCAGGCCGTGAACGCCGAGTTCGATCACCCATCGCCCGTCGGTGATCGAGATATCGTGCTCGTATTCATCATAGATTCGACTTCGTCCCCAGCCGCCCCAGCCGAAGACCGGCTGCACCATCGCCTTGGCAATCAAAAAGTCCTCGTTCTTGATGCGGAAGGCAAACGACGCAGCTCTGTCTTTATTGAACTTGGCCGAGATCGCGACAATCTCATCCGCGTGCCACAGTCCGCTTGTCCGAAGCCCGATATAGGCGGGGGCCGCCAGAATTAGAACAATCAGGGCGAGCCGAGTGCGCGACACCCGGCAAAACCACAACGCGCCGAGCATGCCCATCATCAGGACGACCGCGCCGGTCGCCCGGCATAGTATTGTCGTCACCAAGAGCGGCCACACAAACCACGTCATGGAAACGCCAACAAGCCGCTTGACCGCTCCCGTCCACCACAGCCAGAGACCGGAAAGCGACGCGCACGCCATCCACAGACCGAGCTGCAGCCCGCCGTCCATAAACACGCTCGGCCGCCAGCCGCCCATGCGCATCTGCACTTGCCGCGGCGCAAAGCCATAGACCATCTGGTGCAGCTGCGGGCTCATGCGGATTTCGAACAAACAAAGCGGAATGTATAGCAACCCGCCAATGAAAATACTGATCGCCAACTCGCGCAGCCCTTCGGCATCGGTGAAATACACCCGGCCAATGAAGTACGGCATCGCCCATGTCACAATGCCCGTCAATAAACCCGATATGCCGTCGTAGAGGCCCAGGCCGTTCAGCATGCTCGTGGCAATTGCCGACATACAGTAAATGGCCACTGGCAGGTCGATCCAGCGCGGCTTAAAACTCAGCAATCTGCGGCCGTCGAAAACCAGTGCGCCCAGAAAAATGCCGGCGCACGTCGCCGACATCTTCGTATAGTCCGGCAAAAACGGGAGCCGGTACGACACCATCGGCAAAAATAACCACGCGCCGAGGAAGGCCACTATCACCGCGCGCCGCGGCGGCAACACCGCGAACAGCGCAAGCACCGCCGGTATCCAGGCCAGCATCACGACTGTGGCAAAAACTTCCATACGCTATTCAATCAACCTCGATGGTGAACCACCTTGCGTTAATCCTGCGGCCCACCGCTGATTACATTTTCCGTCGTGCCCAGGATGGCTTCGACGACCTCCGTCGCTTCTTCATCCTCAGGTGTCTCCTCCAACGATCCAAACATCCCCGATCCGAACGATCTGATTTGTGGGTAACTCATCACCATAAGTCCACCGGCGATGAGCGTGAGCACGGTGGCCGGCAGGAAATCGACGATCATCTGGGGGACATTCAGCCCCGAGTAGTCGCGCAGTCCGTGCCGCAGCGCGAATCCAACCACTACGTAGGCCAGCATGCCGCATGTCAAAAAGAAATCCTGGCGAACGACAGGCACCCCGCGCCGCGCCGTCGCCCAGTCAACGACTGCCGCTCCGGCGAAATTTCCCAGCGTCCAACCGCAAATGAAACCGTACAAACCCCACCAGTAAAATCCGAGCGGCGCCGCGATCACCGTCACCACGCAGTTCGCGATGTTCGCCGCCGCGAGCGTGCGACTATCCCCAGCCGCCAGCAGGCTGGCCTGACCCGTACGCTGCAGCAGCGTAAACCACAGCCCGAAACCCAACAGCTGCGTGATTCGGCCCGCAGCGTGATAACGCGGGTCGTACAGCGTCTCGAATAGCGCCGGCGCCAGCAGGATCAAATCGGCCACGGCGATCGACGCCGCCGACAAAATGATTTTCCGCGACTTCAGCACGCCATCCCGAAACTCCGTCTCCGACGTCCGCGACCAATGCGCCATCGCCGGCATCAGGATCCGGTTCGTCAACTGCTCAAATACGCCGATCACAATCGACACCACGCCGAGCGCAATACTGTATACGCCGAGCATGTTGAGATCGATCAACTTGCCCAACAGCAGGCTGTCCGTCTGCATGCCCAGAAACGTAAACACCGTGCTCACGAAGATCCATCGCCCAAATCGATAGAGCTCGCGCGCCGATTCGCGGTCCCACCGGAACCGGTTTCGCGGGCCGGGTAGCGCCATCTGCGAAAGAATGGTCTTGGTCACCGTCGCTACGATCGCCCCGACCACGAGCGGCCACACCGATTTCCACAGCCACGCCAGAGGCACCATCACCGCCACCGCCGCCAGCTGCGCAATGATGTCCAGACACACGACGCGCGCCAGGCGCAGCTCCCGGCTTTCCGAGACCAGCTTTGTTGAATTGAAGCCGGCCAAAAACGCCGTGAGCGACGCTGCCATCGTCAGGCCCAAGAGCCGGTTATCGCCATAGAAGTGCGCCAGCGGGTAGGCAATCAGGCAACCCACTACGAACAGCGACAATCCGCGAATCACCTGCATCGTCCAGGCGGTGTTGTAAAAGCTCGGGTTGCCCGCTCGTCGGTGCTGAATGATCGCCGGGGCGATGCCGATGTCCGAAAACATCTGCAGGCCCTGCATGAATACGTTCACCAGCCGCATCAACCCGAAGGCCTCTGGGAATAAGAGGCGTGTGAGCACCAGGTTCGTCAGAAAGCGCAATATCTGCGCGCCGCCATATCCGAAAATTGTCCACACGGATCCGTTGATCGCCCGACGTGCCAGCGATTTCGGCTCGTCCGCAATCGCACAATCAAAACGCGCGCGACTCGGACTCGGCGCCGTCCCTGGTGGCCGGCCGTTCGCTGCGGCGTCATCGGCAATGGTCATGTCGAATTTCACGTGACACTTCGTTGCGGTGGGCAAAAACGGATGTGTTGCAATTGCGCCGCCATCGGCACCAGCCAACTACGGCCAGCCGCTTACTTGGGCCGCTTCGGTCGGCGCTTCCGCTCGTGTGGAATCGCGTACTGCTTGATCTTGCGATAAATCGTCGCCTGACCCAGCCCCAACAGCCGGGCTGCATCGATGGCATGGCCTTCCGCGCGGCGCAGCGCATCCACAATCGCCGCCCGCTCGTGACGCTCGATTGGCGTTAAATCCGTAATGGCATCGAACTCGGCGCTTTCAGATCCTCCCGCCACTCCGGCCAGCGCGCGCCGCCTCGCGGCATAGGCCGAAGCCAGGTGATCGTCTGCCGGAATCTGATCCGCTTCGACAACCTGGCTGCGCGAAAAAATCACCAGCCGCTCGACTGTGTTTTCCAATTGGCGAACGTTGCCCGGCCAGTCGTGCTGCTCGAGCACGTGCAAAGCTGCCTCGGAAAACCGCTCCACACCGCGCTCGTGATGAAGTGCCGCCCGCCGTAGAAACAGCATCGCCAGTTGCGGAATATCCTCGGCGCGCTCTCGCAGCGGTGGAACGTATATTGGTACCACGTGCAAGCGAAAAAACAGGTCCTCGCGCATCCGCCCGGCGCCGACCATCTCGCCCGGCTGCCGGTTCGTCGCCGTGATGACACGGACCGAAACAGGACGCGATTCCTGCGAACCCACTCGTTGCAGTGCGCCCTCTTGCAACAGACGCAGCAGCTTTGGCTGGGCCTGCACTTCCATTTCGCCAACTTCATCCAGAAAAAGAGTGCCGCCGTCGGCCGCTTCGCACCAACCCATCTGGTCATGGACGGCCCTCGTCAATACGCCTTTCTCGTGCCCGAAAAGCAGGGTCTCCGTGAGACCTGGCGGAATCGCCGCCATATTGACCGGCACGAATGGTCCGTTCGCCTGTTTGCTGCAGCGATGAATTGCCCTGGCAATGAACTCTTTGCCCGTGCCGCTCTCGCCGTAGATCATTACGCTGGCGCGCGTCAGCGCCACCTCGGCGATGAGCTGGCGAATCGCCGTCATCGCCGGACTGTCGCCGACCAGTATTTGCCTCAGTTCGGCAAGCTTGTCCGCATCCCCATTGTGCACGAGCGGTTCCGGCGCAAGGCTGCCACTGCCGTTCTTCCCAATGCCCGCGCCATTCAAGAATGAATCATCGAGCTCGCCCTGGCGCAATTGTTCGGAAGTCGCTGCATCAGCGATTTCAGCATTGGCGACCTGGCAGTTTTTCATTGTCATGCTGGTCGACCCGTGCCCTAACATCGCCGACGATCGTTTGATTTGTGTGAAACTTGAGGCGCCGTGGCCATGAATGAAGCCGTAGTGGCGCGCACAATTCGCGTAAATCGCCTGCGAAAATCGAATCATCCGCCGGCTGGATTTCGACCGATTCGCGTCGATCGTTTAAAAAGCCTTTAGCGAATCCCTATTCGTGCTAGCGCTTCAAAGCCTGGCCCCCAACGCAAACACACTCAATGCGCCCAAGAACGCCTTCGACAACAAAGGCAGGCGCGGCAGGCGTCGGTAGCTTTGGAGAACAGCTCCTCTTTCGGGGCCGGTAGCTCACGGCCGGTCTCAATGATGCTTCTTCCCTTCGCTCCACCATTCCCGCCTTTTCCGGCCCGCCAGCAATGATGCGGCCGGCGACCCGCCATGGAGCCCTGTGATGGCCGAAAAGGAGCGAACAGCTTCCAGAATACCAGCCTTCGAAGGCCTGTCAAATAGTTTGTCAACTCATTCCTCAATCTTGATAATTTTCAATTAGCCGGTAAATTCGGGGCGAAACGTGGCGTTTCTTACATCAACGCAAGAAGTAGCGAGCTTAATCCTCATTTTGAGGAAACTTGGCAGCGGCCCTTGTTCGTTCTGGCTCGCGCCTATGCTCGCGCCAACGGCCGTTCCCGAATTGCCGCCGTTTACCAGCCTCTTGCCCCGCGCCTCGTCGGCTATACAGCTTTGCCAATGTTCTGGATTGCAAGGTTTTTGACGTAAATATAACTTGACACCACTTGCTTCAAATGTACCATGAGGGTTGATCCGGACCGGGTGCGGTTATGGAGGCGGTGTGTCCCTAGTCGGATCGGGGCCAGGATCGGGCTACTAGATGGAATGGATTAATTGATAATGATGCCCTTACATCGTTTAAAGTCGCTGTTGGTGCTGAGTATCGTCGCGTTCTTGCCGTCGCAGGCGGCGCTCGCGGCGTTTGGTATCGCATCCGTCAGCGGCGATGTCATTCATATCAGCCCGTTGCAGCCGCCGGTCCTCTCCGGCAATCCGAATGGAACGACCGAAGGCGCCGATGCAATCATCTTCCGCGAAGTTCAGGGTGGCACTGTTGGCGTCGGCGGCCTGCCTGTTGATCACGACGGATCGAACGTAGTTGCCGCGCCGATCATCAGTGGTAATCTCATTCATCCGAATTTGGTGCCGGCCGTGCTGCCACTGGGCACGTTCTTCGACAGCTACATGTTCCATTTCGATCCCACGGGCGTTCCGGCGTTTGCTAGTAATCCGTTTTACGTCGCCACGATTAACTTCAATAATCCGATTGTCGGCGTACAGCTGTTCAGCAGTGCATTTCCCCTGATGGATGGCGTGAACCCGTATGTCGGCACGTTAGAGGCGGGCGATTTGGCGGTCGCGGCCAACGGCGGCCCGCCATTGGTGTTTTATCCCGGTGGTGATGCGTCCCGCGGCGTCGAAGAAGATTTCTTCCAAATCGCAATCAGCGGCTCGCAGATCCTGCTCGCTGGCAAAGCGTTCGGCACAGAAATCGATCAGGTGAGAATTCTCACCGTCGGTACGATTCCGAACGGCGGCGGCGTGCCCGAGCCGGTTTCCGCAATGACTTGGGCCATCATCTCTCTAGTCGGATACGGCGGGGCGCTGCTCCGCAGCAGATCTTGATTTGGGCGGGAAGATGCGGGGCATACCGCAGCGTATCGGTTTCAGCTTTTCACTCCACGATTGACAGCCAGGTGAGCTCTAATGAAGTCGATTCTGCGGCACTTGCGCCGCGCCAATTCAGCATTTTCTTTTTGCTTCGTTTTGACCGCTGCGAGCCTCGGCTTCATTGCCACTTCGCATGCCGGCATTACGAGCGTCTTTCAGACCACGATCGTCGCTCCGCCGGCTAACGTTCTCCCGGGGACGACCGAGCCGACCGCTCCTTTCCCCATCATCTTTCAAGAAGTAGCCAACGGCCTCGTGCCTGTGAACGGTATTGCCGTCGATCACAACGGCACCGATATCGCCGGTGTGGTGCCAGCGTCTGTTGCCAATGTTGTTAACCCACTGCTAATCAGCGGGGTCATTCCCGCTGGCACTCGCGTCAATAGTTATCTCTTCCATTTCGATCCGAGCGCCGCGAGCCCGCCTAACTATGCGTCGCAAATCGAGTTCGCAGAAACGATTCTTGGCGTGGAGCTGTTTTCCAGCGGCAATAACGCGCTGCAGAAGCCACTTCTCACACCCTATGTCGGAAAGCTCGAAGCCGGCGATGCCGCACTCGCGGTAATGGGCGGTCCGCTTCCGGGTTATTACCCCAGCGGCCTTGCCACCCGCGGCCTGGAAGACGATGCCATCGGCATCGACCTCCTGCGCCATCGCATCAGCCTCTCGGGGTCCGCTTTCGGCGCCGAAATCGACCAGGTACGGATTTTCACCGCGGTCGTTCCAGAGCCAGGCTCAATGGCCCTAGCATTCCTAGGCTTGATGGGCCTTGCGTTCTCAACGATAAAGAGAATTGGGCCGTTTCGCCGCTCCTAACCCCGCCGTCTGCTCGACGCACCGGGTGACTCTCGGCGATAATACTGCTAACTGCCGGGGCTGCGCTACAAATGCGCCTTTTCCGTCCCGCCCCGACGTTCCCTACCTCGCCTTGACCGCAATCCATGCCGGATAAACCCTCGCCGCAGCCTTCGCCGTCCCTTCCTCCTTCGCGGCCTGTTGCTCCCCCGCACATTAATTGGGCGCCGTACCGGCCGCTCATTGTTCTCGCCCTGATTCTGGCGGCCGTCGCCATTTGGGCCTATTGGCCATCGCTGGCCGCAATTGGCGCAGCCTGGGTTTCCAACCCCGACTACACGCACGGCTTTTTCGTCGTGCCCATCTCGATCTGGTTGCTCTGGGTGCGTCGCGGGCAAGCTCCAAATATCGCGTTCGCGCCCGATTGGCGAGCCCTGATTCTTCTAGTGTTGGCTGCGCTGATTCGCGTCGCCGCCGGCCGGTTCTTTCTGCCCGAGCTCGATGCCTGGTCGATTCCCGTCTGGATTGCCGGCATCGTCTGGCTGCTGCTTGGCTGGCCGGTGCTGCGCTGGGCTTTATTGCCCATCGCCTTTCTCTGGTTCGCTACCCCATTGCCAGGGACGATTGAGATCGCGCTTAGCACGCCGCTCCAACGGATCGCCGCAGTCTGCAGCTCGTTTATCCTGCGCCTTTTTGGTCAGCCGGCTCTTGCCGAAGGTACGACGATCCTGCTCGATGATCAGGTCCTCGATGTTGAGCGCGCCTGCAGCGGCTTGCGCATGTGCTACGGAATTTTCGCTCTGGCCGTAGCCTGCATTGCGCTCGCCCGGCCCGCGCGCTGGAAGGCGATCCTCGTGTTGCTCGCCGCGGCTCCGGTCGCGATTGCCGCGAACGTCCTGCGCATTTCCGCCACAGGCCTCATTCAGCGATACGTGTCGAGTGCGGCGGCCGAAAAGTTCACGCATGATTTCGCCGGCTTCGTCATGATTCCCGTCGCCGTCTTGTTGTTCCTCTTGTTCCTTAAAATACTGGGCCGCCTTGTTTCACGATTTCAGGACGCTGGCGCCGTCGCCTGGCTCACACGCTGGGCTCTCGCGCTGATTGTCGTCTGCACCGCGCTCTACTTCTGGGGCCAGCGTCAAGAGACTCGAGCCGTCAACACTCTCCGCGACACCGCGGCTCGCTACGAAGCCGAGAAGAATTGGGCCGAGTCGATTCATTTCCTTGACCGCTACCTCCGCGCCGTCCCGGACGACAATGACTCCTACACGCACATGGCGCAGATCTACTACGACCACGCGTTCAGCTATCAGGATCGATTGCGCGGGCTGGAGCTAATGCAGAATGCCTGGAAGCGCGAGCCTGAGAGGGACGAGTTGGCGCTGAATTCAATCCGCCTCTGTATGCAGCTGCAACAGCCCGATCAGGCAATCAGCATTTGCGATCAGTTGTTGGCCAAAAGCAAAAATCCCCAAACGATCGCCGCCGCGACCAACATGCGCGCCGATGCTCTGCTGGCCTATGTGCAGTCCGACAAAAATCGCGGCGACTATAGTTGGGAGCATGTCCGCCAGGCGCTCGATAATGCCGTCAAGCTGCCTAATTACGACGTAAAGTACGCGGAGCTTCTGGCCAATGTGTACCGATTGCGATTGCGATCGCTCGATAAACAGAAGCGCGAGAAAATGGCTGACGACTTGATGGATCGCGCCGTCGCCGAACGCAAGGATGATCCGCTCGCCTGGTTGGCTCGATTCAATTACCGTCTGCGATTCGGCGGCGCCGCGGCCGCGTCGGCAGCCGATCAGGACCTGGCCCACGCGGTTGAGCTGGCCGATACAGACAAGCAAAACACCAACCCCATCGTATACATCGTCGCCGCTCAGCGTGCCGCCGGTATCCGGGACGCCGACCGCACCATTCAACTTTTGAAGAAAGCGATCGACCGCGCACCCGCCGATTACCGCGCCTACTTCATGCTCGCCGACGTCAAAAGAGCGAGCGGCCGGCCGGAGGACCGCCTCGAAGCTATCCAGATTCTCCGCGACGGAATTGCTAAAACTGGAAATCGTCAGGCGCTTGCCTTGCCCCTGGCCACTCTGCTCGCCGAGCAGGGAAACATCAAAGAGGCGGAGCAGGAAGTTGAGCCGTATGAGAAAATGCTGCCCCAGCTCAACGGCCAGGAGCGCGCCTTTTTCAAACTGGGCACGGCCCTCGTGCGCGCGCGGATCACCAATGCCAAAGAGGGACCGCAGCAGGCACTGACGTTTATTCGCGATACTCTCGCCGAATCCGATGTTCTGCTTGTCGAGCAGAGTGCGCCGCAGACATTGGCGCAAGCTTACGGCCTGCTCGGCCAGCTGGCCGCCTCACTGGGTATGCCGGATGTCGCGCTGACGGGGTTTCAGAATGCATCGCGACTCGAGCCCGCAAATCTGCAGTGGAAGTTGCAAGCCGCCGCGATGGCCCAGCAGAGCGGCGATCTCGACACGGCCGCCAGCGATTATCAAACGATTATCGAGCGCGGAGCCGCCGCCGGACCTACGTATGCCGCCCTGTCACAATTGGAAATCAACAGGCAGATGCAGCGGCGGCCTGCGGAGCGCGATTGGACCAGAGCGAAGCAGCTCATCCAAGCCGCTCGCGACGCCAAAGCGCCGGAAATTACCGTCAGGCTTTTCGCCGCCGATGTCCAAGCCGCGATGGGCGACAAAGAAAAGTCGGCTCAGATCATTACCAAAACCACCGAAGATCTTCCCAACGAGCCGGCCGGTTGGCGAGCCCTGGCTGTGCTGCGGTTGCGCAACAAGGATGAGGCCGGCGCCCTTCAGGCTGCCGAGAACTTTACGAAGCTGACTGGTGGCAGCGGTGAATCCGTCGCCCTGCGCACCTCGATCCTCGCCGCCACGAATCATTTAGATCAAGCGGTCAAAGAGATGTCCGACTTTATTGCCAAAGCGCCGCCCGACCAGGTGCCCAACGCGGCGCTCGTTCTCTCGCAATTTCTCGGGCAAGCGCGGAAGCCGGCCGAATCCATCGCCGTACTCGAAAAGGCCCACGAGAAAGCGCCCAAGAACATCCCCGTGATCGATACGCTGGCCACGATGGCCTGGCTGTCGCAAGATTGGAAAGCCCTGGAAAAATACGAGTCGTGGCTGCATACGATCGAAGGCGACCAAGGCACCCTTTGGCGCTCCTATCGCGCTCAGCGTCTGATGAACACCGCCAAAAGCTCCAACGACAAGGAGTTCACCGAGGCTGCCGACATCGTCGCCGACCTCGTCCGCGAAAGGCCGCAATGGTCCAAGTCGCACCTCCTGAATGGCGAAATAGCTCTGCGCATGAATCGCATGGAAGCGGCCGCCGAATCCTTCCAGCAAGCCTGGAAGCTAGGCGGTCGCGGCATCGTTCTTTCGGAACGGTTGATTGATGTCCTCACGCGGTTGGGGCGCGTCAAAGAGGCTCGGCAATTTATCGGCCAATCGAGCGACTACTTTGCCGTTTCGCCCGACCTCTTCGACAGAGCCGTTCAATTTCTCGATCAGTCAAGCGATAGCGCAGATATGCTGCGCCTCGCGCAGCAATGGGTCGACGACAAGCCGAACAACGCCGACGCTCATTTGCGCCTCGCCCGCGTGTTCTTCATGGCCGGTCAATCATCACCCGATAAAAAAGATGAATTTACGAACAAGGCGGAGGCCGAATTTCGTCGTGCTATCGAGCTCGCGCCGACTAACGTTGCGGCGTGGGTCGCCGGCGTCACTTTCTACGCTCAGACCGAAAAGGATCCAGCAAAGGCCTTGCAGCTGCTCGACCAGTTTGCCAAGCAGACGAAGATCGATGAGCTGCAGCGAAATTTCGTGCTCGCCCAAATGTACGAAGCGATGGGCTTCACGTCGCGCGCCCAGCCCTTTTATCAAAAGGTAGCCGCCGCAGCGGAAGCCAACCCAAAAGCGCCCGGCGCCGGCGAAGCGCTGGGCAAGACCGCCCTGTTCTATGTGTCGCGCGTCCCCGAGCTGGCCAATCTGTACAGCCGGCGGGCGATCGCAATCAATCCGGCCGATCCGACGGCTCGCTATGTCCTGTTGAATTTGCTTTCTAACCAGCAGGGAAAAGAGAGTGTCGAGGAGGCCATGCGCCTGCTGGATGATCCGGCGACCAAGAACGCGCTCGACCCTTCTTTGGAAGCTCGGCTGCGCGCCACGCTCCTCGTGCGCCGCGGCGGCCCGGGAGATGTCGACGCCGCCATCGACGTCCTGCAAAAATCGCTCTCGCAAAGTCGCGAGGACAAGCTGATGCTCGCCCGCGTCTACGAAAAAGCCGGTCGCATTGCGCCTGCCATCGAAGTCTACGAGCAGCTCATTCGCGCGCCCGATGCCCAGGCGCCCGAAATCGTCGAGTTCATCCGCTTTTGGCAAGACCATTTCCTCGCGTCGGCCAAATCGGAGGCTGCGGCCCAGTTTGCCGGCGAGGCCCGCCAAGCGTATGAACGCTTGGGAAATCTACCGGGCCAACTGCCCGAGCGCGCGCGTTGGCAGCTTCGCGCCCTGCGCGTGCGTAATCCGTCGGCCCCGCTCGCCGACGATGCCGTGCTCGCGGTCGTTTCCCAGGTTACGGATTCCGACGCCGCCAAACGTTTGGGCGAAGCAGAGGCCAAGCAAAACTTCCAAGGCATGCTGCTTGTGCTGTTGCAGGAAGGTTGCGACGGGCCCGCCATCAAATTGGCCTCTGCCCCGCCCAAAGGCACGACCGCGGAAGAAGCGGCCGTTTTTCTTTCGCATTCTTTCGTCGCCGTGCCAAGTGGCCAGCAAATCTCGCCGTCACGAAAACAAGCATTGGAAAACATGCTGACCACTTTCAGCGATAAGCCTCAAATTATCCAGGCCGTCGGCGACTGCGCGTTTATGAATGCCGATTATCAGCTCGCGATCCAGGCCTACGAGCGGGTTCTAGCGATCGATCCGAAATACCCGATGACCCGCAACAACATGGCCCTGGCCCTGGCCGAAATTCCAGGCAAGATGGCCGAAGCCCGGCAAAACATGACCGCCGCTCTTGCCGATGATCCGCAAAGCTTGGATCTCCTCGATACGCAAGCGTCGATCGAGATCATCGATCAAAAGCCTGCGGCCGCCATTGCGATTCTCGAAAAGATCGTCGCTGCCGCGCCCGAGAATTCCGTCCCGCGCCTGCATCTGGCCTCGGCCTACGACCAGGCCAATAAGCCCGACCTCGCCAGTAACAACCTCCTGGCCTCTGCCGCGCTGGGCATTCAGCGGCAAATCCTCTCGCCGCGCGACCGTGAGCAGCTCGTCAAGCTGCATGGCCGCTATATCGTGGCAAAGGCGGCTGCCGCCGCCGACAGCAAGAAATCCACGAGTACGGATGGCGAGACTGCCAAGTAAACGACAACGAAGCAATTACAAATTCCAACTATCGAGATTTGCCATGATCGGACGTTTGACAATCGCCTGCCTGGCCGCTGCCGTGCTCACGATTGCGCCCGCCCTCATCGAGGGAAAGTTTCTTAACCGCTGGGGCGAGCCGGCCGATCTGATCGCCGCCGCGAAGCAAATCGAGAGCTTTCCGCGCGATTTCGGCCACTGGAAGTTTCGCAGCGAAGGCGACAAGCTTCCGGATATGGTCTGCGAGGAGCTGGCTCTGTCCGGTTACGTGACTCGCAGCTACGTCCACGCCGAAAGCGGCGCGGTGGTCAACGTGCTCCTCATGGCGGGCCAGGCCGGGCCGCTTGTGCGGCATCCGCCCAATATCTGCTACACCAACCTCGCCAACCAGCAAATCGGTGAAACCACTAAACTGCAGGTAAAAACCACGGCTCCCCCGAGTGAATTCAATCTCCTCGAATTCAAGCGCTCGCAATCGGTCGTAAACGAGCACTTTCTCGTCGCGTACGCGATGTCGACAGGGCCCGGCTGGCAAGTCCCGCGCATGCCGCGCATCGAGTTTGGCGCCGCCCCACTGCTCTATAAGGTTCAATTTCTGACGACGCTGGGCGCGGACCAAAGCAAGGAGGACGCCACCGCCGTCATCCAGCAATTCGCCGACGAGTTCTGCGCTCAGTTCCAGAAGCTCGTGCAAACTCGCGGCACGTGACAGAGCTCATTCGTCACGCTTCCGGCACGATGCCCAGCTCGCGCCGCGCAACGTCGCGGATCTCGATTCGCCGTTCCGTCGGCACCGCAAAGTAGTTAATTGCCCGAAACGGGAAAAAATGCGATTCAATGAAACCGTCGCGCGTCAGCGCCGGCCCGTCGTGCGGCAGCCGATCGGGCACCACGACGTCGTACGACCGGGCCGCGAACCAGTCGAATAAGCCCTCGATAGAATATCCGGACGCCATCCCCGCATCCGGTCCGCTCTCGAAAAAAATTACCGGCCGGCAGCGCGCGACCAGTTCGCTCGCGCCGCGCAGTACGCCGAGTTCGGCGCCTTCAACGTCGATCTTGATGAGATCGACATTCGCCGCCGGCGGAACGATATCGTCCAGCCGGCGCATCTCGACCGAAATTTCGTGCACGTCCGCGTCCGTTCGTTCGCGCCGTGCGAGCGAGCTGTAGCCGTGCCGCTCCTTGTCGACATAGAACGGCACCTTGCCGCCATTCTCTCCGACCGCGCAGCTATGGACGGTGATGTTGGGAAATCGCCGCGCTAGCCCCGCCGCCTTTTCCGGATCGGCCTCGATCGCGATGATCTCCAGCTCCGGATGCCGGAGGCGCACCTCCGCGATCACCGATCCAATGTGCGCCCCCACGTCGACGAAGACCTTCGCGGGCTGGCACAGACCCGGCAGCGTCTGCTTGGCGCAGGCATCCTGGCACACCATGCTTCCCATCTCAGGATTTTGGGCAATCGTCCGCCACAGCTGCCAAAGTTGCCGGCTTCTCGCCGCCAGATGCCCTAAATTCGTTCCGACGAGTCTTTGCTTGATCCTGGAAACGCTCAAAACCGATCCTCCAGCCCGACGTTTCCCCGCGCGCGACTTGGCGCTACGTCCACATGCTTCGCAGAATTCGCGGCGCGAATTATCCGCCGCGCGGCAACGAGACGTTGTACCAGATCGAGTCGCTATCGAATAGCGCCGTCCGTCGGCGATCTCTCGACTTCGACGCCATGAGCAGACTCACGCAGCGCAACTACCGGCGCTCGCGGCCGGTCATTTACGTAAAAGCCGAACGTCAGGGCCCCGGCCGTGAGAAACAAAAACTGACTGCTCGGCTCGGGCACTGCCGACAGCCCGGCCGTCTCGAGCTGGCTCGCCGCCAGTTTCAGCAGATCGCTCGTCTTCCGCAGCAGGATGTAATCGGCAGCATCGACCGCCCCGTCGTTGTTGAGATCCGCGCGAAGATCGGTTCTGGATCCGAAGATTGATTTCCACAGATCAAAATTGCCCACCGGCGCGTTAACAATTTCACCCTGTTTCCGCAGCAGAATGTAATCGGCAGCATCGACCGCCCCGTCGTTGTTGAGATCCGCGCGAAGATCGGTTTTCGACGAAAACAGGGTGCGCCACAACTCGAACTCGTTCATGCCCATGCCGTCAGTCGGCGCGCGAAATCGATTCAGATAATCCTGGACCGCTTTGAACTTCACCGCGTCGGTGTCCAAATAACTTTCTTGCAAGCCCCACGCGCCCCATTTCGACCACGGCTGCATGTCGTTGAAGAAAGTCAGCGTCTTGCCGCCCGCCTTGTACCACTCGTCCATCAACTTCGTGTACATCTCGCCCATGCGCGGGTCGCGATTCGCCGCACTCAGGAATGCCACGAATGCCTTGTCGTTGGCCTGCACGCCGGGCTTCGCGATCAGATGCTGGCCCGCTTCGTACGACACCAATGGCAATCCCTTCGCCGCGGCGATGTCGCGATTCAGCACGACCTGGCTTATCGTCCGATCAATGCTCGCGCTCAGCTCGGTAAACACGCCCGCCATGTCCTCATCAGTCAGGCCCCCCGAGATGTGCTTCTGATAGAGCGGGTCCGAATCGATATAAAAATAAGGCGCCACCGCGGCCACGTCCGCTTTCAGCTCGCCGTTCACGGTCGCCCCGATCAGGCTCTGCTCCAAAACGCCGCTGTTGGCCGTCTGACCGGCGATCACGCGCACCAGCCGCTGGCGATCCGGAATTGCTTCCGAAAACATGTCGAAGATCGCCGCCGCCCGCCGGCCGTAGGCTTGGGCGGCATTCGGCATCTGGTACTGCTCCTTCAGCGTTTCATCAGCGTAGTGATATTGGCTGAAGCTGCCGTTCCACACCTCGTTCGAGTATTCCACCCACACGCGCAGGCCCGGCGACAAATTCTGTTGCACGAGCGACGCCAGTCCGCGCACGTAATCGTCGTCCGCCGCATGGGGCACGGTGACCCAAATGTCTTTCCGCTGCTCATTGCAGAGCTGAATCTGCAGCTCGTACGGCACTCCACCCGTCGAGCCCCAATGGAAATCCGCGGGTGTAACACGTTCCGACCATTCCGAGATCGGGTTGTTATTCGTCTGGTTCCAATCCATGAAGCGGATCACGCCGTAATTTGCCAGGCTCTTCGTGTACTGCGGATTGAATGTCGAGTTGTCTTCAGCGAGAGGCGACTTCAGCTTGATGCCGCGGACGGGATTGGCCGAGTTGGTGCTCGTGATTTCGAGCATGATCCCGCTCGGATTCGTGCTCGTAACGCGATACAACGCTTGCCCCGGCGCGCTGGTGACGAGCGAAACACCGGTGCCAGACAATCGCACCTCGCCCTGCCCGCCCCAATTCAGTGCGTACGTTCCCGTCGGGTAAACCTGGCCGTTGTGCGTAAACACCAGGCTCTGAGCAATCTGGCTGGCGCCGAGCGCGGCTGGGTAACCGTCCTCCGTGAGTTGCAACGGCGCCTGCGCACTCGCCCCACCGCCGGCGGCGGAAATCAAATGCCACGAGTCGCCCATGTGGGCGACGTCGTTGAACGGCAGCCCGGTTCCGTAATAGTTGTAGCCGGCCAGATTCACGCCGGCGTACGGAAGCTGAATCGCGCCGGCCGGCGCGACAAATACGAGCGCGCACATCGCCGCCGCTATTGCTTGTGACGCACGTTGAGCCATAACACCTTTCATGGTGCAACGCATGGTCGAATCTCTCTCGCTGTTGTCCCTTGCTGATGGTGCCGACCGACGAGTCCGCCAACGAAAAGCCCCAAGGCCGCACCCAGACCACACCTTGCGAGAATGGCCGAACAGTTGAGCCGACCGCTGCGCCGAAATGCCGCGTCGCCCGCCCACGAGCGCGCCGGCCAATTATATCACGTTCGCCGGAATTGACACATCTTTGCCCAAAAACTGGCGAGAGAGCGGCCACGGAACTATGCGGGACACTGGAGCCGGCTGTAGCCGGGCCTCTGTGAGGCCGGCGGTTCGACCTGTAGCTTAGACATATGAGGCCGACTATTTAATCCGCCGTTCGCAGACCCCGGCTACAGTGAAAGCGCAACAAAACAAGCCGCGTCGAAACGACGCGGCTTGTTGGATTTTTGATCGTGCTGACGTGCTTAGCTCAGGAGGGTCTTCAGCCGGCGACGCGCCACGCCGCCAAACCCGGCCACGCCCGCAAACACAAACACACCCGCCGGCAACGGCACAGCGCCAACATCGGCCAACGTGCCTTCGATAATGACGTTGTCCATGCGGCCAGTGCCACCAGAAGCAACCGTCCCGCCATTGATCGACGTCGTTGAGTTGTCGATCATGCGTATAAAAATGTTCGCTTGATTATTCAAAGCTGTCACGGCGCTCAAGTCGCGTGTGTACGTATATGCCGCACTGGGCAATCCTGCCCCGGAGCTAGCCCACGACGGATTTGGCGCACCGTTAGTTAATACGACATAAGTTGGACTTGTCGGAATGTCAGTATATGTCGATCCATCCGTGCTGTACTGGACCTTGAAATCGCGAGGGCCGGTATTACTACCAGTTTCATCCCAGGTTATTTTAATTTGCGAGTACAGCAGGCTTGACGTCTTGTACGTGAAACCCTCACCGACATCGTAGCCATTAGAGCTGTATGAATTGACGGAACCGTTGCCGGCAACCGTGTTCACAGTACCCCCCGTGTTTAACGATGCGGCGCTTCCAGCTGCGTATATACCGGCTTCTGGCACCACACCGCTTGCCGGTACTGCAGTGCCCGACGCATCCGGGAAATTCTCAAACGTCCAATTCGCGAGCACCGCGGCCTTGGCCAGATCCGAGCCCATGCATGTCATGGCCAGCGCCACAAAACACGCCGCGCACGCGCCGAAAAAACTACGATTCATCATCACGTTGTCCTTCAGTTCAAAAATGGACGCCTGCGAACAATGTCGCCTATCGCCATCCCAGCGATAGCAGCCCCCACTATACCAGTCGCCGTTCCGCCCGCCAAGCAAATTTGCCCGTGTTTTCAAGATTTCTCCGATACTTCAGGGGGGTTTCAAATGGCTCGCATTGCAGCCATAAAGCGCCCGTCGCTTTCCGCTAATTATCACTCTGAGAAACAAAATTGCCGTCTTGCGCACGGCGTGCCTGGGGCGCAGCGAAGCGCCGCCCCGGACGACAAAACCTGGAGCGTTGCCCCCGCCACCTGACGCGGTTTTAAAACGAAAAACCATCTAAATACAAGCGCTTTTCTGGACCGTGCCGCCGCGGGCGATTAGGATGATAAGGGCCGCGGCAAACCGATTCGCAGCGTTCAAGGCGGGGGACACGAAAGCCCATGCACAAGGGATTCTTTGGGGCCTTCAAGTCCCTTCTGGCGGCCATTTTTCGTTTGCGCCGGCCGCTCCCGGTCCGCGCTGCCGATGCCTCGTTCGAAGCCTATTGCCCCGAATGTGGGGGCCGAACATTGATCCGCGTCGGGTCGTCGAAAAAAGTCCTTTGCCCCCAATGCCGATGACCCACAACTCGCTAATCCCTGAACGCCTGATCCGCCCTCGGGCGGTTGTGACCAGTCCCTTCGCCGCGATCCTGACCGCCGCACTCTTCGCGTCCGTGAGCGCGGCTGCCGACAATCCGGCCAACCCCTCGTTTTCCGGCACGAGCGACGATAACATCCTCTTTCACGTCTTCACGCCTCCGTCCGGCGTCTTCCGCCAGGGGGGGCCCGGCGCCACGCTCAACTTTTCAGTCTTTAATCTCGCCGCTCCCACGGGCACCACCGCGCCGATGACGCTGCTCTCCAACACGCCCAGCGGCGGCGCCACATCCTCCATTGTGCTCAATGCCGGCACGGTGGTCGATTTGCCGGCCGGCTCCAGCGCTCCCATGTCTCTTGTGCTCAATACCAGCACACCCGGGCATTTATCAGTTAGCTACACGCTCAAATTCACCAGCAGTCCTTCGTCGCCGAACCAGGATCTGGCGATTGGCGCGACGGCCGACGTCTACCGCCGCGGCGATTATGATCTCGACGGCGATGTCGATAACGCCGATTACGCGCTATGGCGAAACACGCTCGGTAACGCATCCGCGTTACCCCCCGCCGACGGCAACGAAGATGGCGTCGTCAACGCCGCCGACTATGTCGTGTGGCGAAATAACTTCACCGGTCCCCTCGGCAGCGCCACTGAGGCGACGAACCTTTCGTCATCAGGCGGCGTACCGGAACCGGCCTCCGCAGTTGTCGCGCTCCTCGTCACGGGCCTGGCAAATCTATGCTCCCGTAGGCGCCAGCGCCCGGCGGGCTGAGCGGTTATTTTGTGGGAGGCGTCTCCGACGCGGAAGCTGTGTGGGAGGCGTCTCTCACGCCGAAGAAGCGCCGTCTCCCGCGACCTCGTTGTCCTAAGATCGGCGTGTTACGATGGATGTGCGGTTGATTGCGCAATCGCATAGCCGCATCTGCGAAACTTAGTCCGTCTCCATGTCCTCCTCATCGACCACCGATTCGCTGGATCACTCGACAGCGCCCTGCCGGATTTATCACAATCCGCAGTGCGTCCGTAGCCGCGAAGCCGTCGAATTTCTCGTGCAGCACGGCATCGCACACGAGGTGGTCGAGTATTTGAAAACGCCCCCGTCGGTCGACGAATTGCGACGGCTGGTGCGCATGCTGGGCATCGCCCCCAGCAGCTTGATTCGCGCCAGCGATTTCAAACGGCTGGGTCTGCAGCCCACCAACAATTACGACGAGCTGCTCGCGCTTCTCGAGAAGCACCCGGTGCTGATGGAGCGGCCGATCGTCGTCATCGGCAACCGCGCCCGCATCGGCCGGCCCATCGAGAACCTGCACGAGCTGTTCGGCGTCTCTCCGATCCGCCGCAAGACGTAGACTGAATGCGGGTTAGAATTCCGCACTCCGCACTCCGCACTACCGCCGCCGCCGCTGCGGCCCGCCGCCCGTATTCCACTGTCCGTAGAAGTGGCTCGGTATCTGATAGCCGTAGCGGTCGTCGAGCGTCTGAAACCAGCCGGCTGTGCCCGTCGGCTTTACCTTAGGTTGCGAAAACGCCTCTTCCTGATCGCGCAGCTTCTGGATCTGGCCCTGGTTGTAACTCGACAATTGCGTTTGCCGCTGGTTGATTACCTGCTGGCGCTCGAGCGGGCGAACCAGACCGTAATAATTAGTGGCCGCCGTGCCGTTGCGGCTGAACAGCGATACATACGGGCTCACCGTGGGCGTCGCCGGTGTGTAGCGCGGCACTGAGCTCGGGTGCGGCCTTTCCAGCACATTGGGATCCTAAGCTTAGAATTCCACGTGGACAAGTTGTCGCG